>Ga0265316_10001771_pt1 | contig 22813 bp, 18 predicted proteins | sample 4522metaG_FD_202092 | JGI IMG/M metagenome (GOLD analysis project Ga0265316, IMG submission 202092) | Rhizosphere microbial communities from Carex aquatilis grown in University of Washington, Seatle, WA, United States - 4-5-22 metaG | ecosystem: Host-associated > Plants > Roots > Rhizosphere >... | reverse complement strand
TCAAGTACCGCTGGTACGACCGCCTGGAACGGGCGTAGAGCGCCTCCAGGTATTTGATGCCGCCGCCTGCGGTTCGTTCCATTGGCCCTGCTGCAGATACCAACCCTCCGCGCGGGCATCAAACCCAGGTATGGAGATACACATGAACGCGTCCTCGGGAATTTTGGCTGTGGCGGCGATGGTTCTGATGTCCTGGCCCCTCTTTGCCAGTGCAGCGGAGATGCCGGCCGTGGGCAGCCTGGCTCCCGACTTCACCTTGCCCTCGCAAGACGGCAGCAACGTCAGGCTTTCGGCCCTGCACGGCAGCTGGGTGGTGCTGTACTTCTATCCCAAAGACAAGACCCCGGGTTGCACGATCGAGGCGCACAATTTCGCCAAGGACCAGGCCGAATACAGCAAGCGCAAGGCGATTGTACTGGGGGTGAGCGTGGACAGCGTGGATTCGCACAGGGATTTCTGCGCGAAGGAAGGGCTGACCTTCAAGCTGCTGGCTGATACCGACAAGAAAGTGTCCGCGGCCTATGGCTCGCTGACAAACCTTCTGGTGGCCAAGCTGGCCGCACGTCACACCTTCGTTATCGATCCCGAGGGCAAGATCGCCCGTGTCTTCGCCGATGTGAAGCCTTCCGTGCACAGCCGCGAGGTGCTCACCGCCCTTGATGACCTCGGTGCCGGGAAGTAGGTCGCCACGCTGGGATTTACTGGGCGCGCTGGTAGCATAGGCCCATGCCAATCTGGACCCTGGACGCCAGCGAGCGGCAGGCGCTGCTCGATCGATTTGTCCGCTACGTGAAGATCGATACCCAAAGCGACGAGAACGCCTCGTGCTCTCCCTCGACCGAGAAACAGAAGGATTTGGCGCGGCTGCTGCTGGGCGAGCTCAACGACTTGGGTTGCACGGACGCGGTGCTGGCCGCTTCTGGCCATGTGACAGCCACCCTGCCATCCAATCTGCCCCCGCTGCATCCGGCTATCGGGAAGGTTCCTGTGCTGGGTTTTCTCGCGCACCTTGATACCTATCACGGCACACCCGGGGCCGGGGTGAAGCCACAGATCATTGGCAATTACCCCGGTGGCGACATTGCCCTGCCTGCCACCGGCGCCATCATCGCGGTTGCGGCCAACCCCAATCTCGCTCGTTGCCTCGGACACACCCTGATTCACAGCGATGGAACCACCCTGCTCGGCGCGGACGACAAAGCGGGCATCGCGGAGATCATGACCATGCTGGCCTGGCTCGGGCAGCATCCGGAACTGCGCCACGGCACCCTGCGCATCGCCTTCACCCCTGACGAAGAAATCGGACGCGGCACTGACGCTTTCGATCTGGCCAATTTCGGGGCGCGCTACGCCTACACCCTGGATGGATCGGACCTCGGCGAAGTGGAAGACGAGACCTTCAGCGCCGACACAGCGGTAGTCACCATCACCGGGCACGACGTTCATCCCGGGCAGGCCAAGAACGTCATGATCAACGCCGTGCGGGTGGCTGCGGCGATTGTGCAAGCCCTGCCGGTGGGTTTTCTTCCCGAGACCACCGACGAACGCCAGCCCTACTTGCACCCGTATTCGTTGCAGGGTGAAGTGTCTCACGCTCAGTTGAAGCTGCTCGTGCGCGCCTTCAGCGATGAGGAGCTGCGCGAGCGCGAAGACGTTCTGCGCGGCATCCTGGGCGCGGTCGAAGCGCGCTTCCCTGGCGTGGCCATCGCCCTCAGCATCAAGGAATCCTATCGCAACATGCGCTATCACATCGCCAAGGATCCCAAGGTGGTGGACCACGCCATTGAGGCGGTCAAACGCCAGGGACTGGACCCGATCCGCAAAGCCATCCGCGGCGGCACCGACGGATCGCGCCTGTCCGCGATGGGCCTCTTGACGCCCAACTTGTTTGCCGGCGGCCAAGCCTTTCACTCGGTCAAGGAGTGGGTTTCATTGGAATGGATGGCGGCTGCGGTGGGCGTCTGCCTGCAGCTCTTGTCGGTCTGGGTGGAAAAGAGCTGACCGCTGCGCCGGGCGGTCCGCGCCGCGCCATCCCTGGTGGCTCGGAAGAACGAATTTTATTGCACTGTAGTTACGCAACCGAGGCAAACAGCCTGGCCCAGGCGGCTTGCAGATCGGGCGCGACCGCGAACAGACGGGCTTCGATTCGGCTGTTGTCGCCTTCGGGTTCGCAGCGAGCGACCACCGCCCACACGTCGAGGGGCTGCTTGGGCGTCTCTACCGCTAGCCGGATCATGCTGTTTTCGCGAATCTTGATCCTGCCGACAAAGGCGATTCCGTCGCGCGACAGGTAGGTACCCCGGCAGGGGATGTTGCCACTGGAACGCAGAAGTCCCACATTCAATTCGATTGGCTTGTGGGGCGGCGCCAGCGCGCTCGGCGGCCGTGATACCTGGCTGGGGATCGGGGTTGCAACGACCGGGGGCGGTGGCTCGGTGGTTTCGTCGATGGCACTGACCGAGGCGGCCACGGTGGACAGGATGGTCACCATGTACTCGGCCTCGTCGGCCCGCACGGGCGCCGCCTTCATCAGGTCGCTGGTGGTGGGGTGGGGCTCTTTTTCCAGGGCGTCCACCAGCTTGTCGGCCACGGCCACGATGTCGACCATGGTCCGATGCGGCCCCGATCGTTCGGGCGCGTGGTGGTTCGCGATCACCGAACAAAGCAAGGGCGACAGATTCCAGCGCTGCGCGGTGAGCAGGCCGATCTTGGTGTGCACCTGCTCGGCCGCATCGGCCCAGCAGGCCTCGGACAAGACGCGCTTGTCCTGCGTGCGCGCCATGATGTCTTCGAACCCGGCCACCGCCACCACCCGGCCAAAGTCGTGCAGCAGCCCGCACACATAGGCTTCTTCCGCATCAGTCTGGCGCCAGTAGGCCAGGGCGCGACAGCACAGGGCCGCCACCAGCGACTGTCGCCAGGCCCGGTGGCGAACCGCGGCCAGCACACCGCTCTCGACGGCGAAGCCACCCACGCTCAACGCCAGAGAGATGCGCGCCACCTCGCTGGCGCCGATGCGCATGATCGCCGCCCCCAGCGTCGTGGTGGGCGTGACCCGTCGGTATACGGCGGAATTGGCGTAGCGGAGCAGGGTCGCCGCCAGGGTCTGATCCTCGCCGGCAATCCGCTCCAGCTCGCCCACCCCGTAGTCGCCCCGGGCAATCACCCGGCGCAGACGCACAGCAGCCGCTGGATAGGGCGGAATGCGCAGGGCGTTCCGGTTCATCAGCTCGATAACGCGGGGAATGAGGTCAGTGGCGTCGGTCACTGTCCGAGAGTCTACCTTTGTTGCCGCCGGGCGCAACGCCGACTGTGCGGCCGAAAGGGTCAGAAGTTCGCGGGAAGTCATCGCTTTGACCTCTGGGCTTTGGAGCGGGCTTCGCCGGTCGCGGCGGCACTGGCGGCGCCCCGGTCGAGGGTGGAGAGCAGTCGCTTGGCCTCTTGCCCCAGCTTCTCCATGCGGCCGCGGTCGAAGCCCAAGGCGTTTCGCGCGTGGGCCAGGGCGGTGTCGGTGGTGGCATCGCAGTTGTGACCGCCGAGTACGATGCCAAGTCCCGCCTCGCGGGTCAGTTCCTCGGCCAGCGCGACCACGGCGGCCAGCGGGTGCACGTGACCATCGATCAGGACTTCGTGGTGGTGGCCCAGCACGAGCTGTATGTCGGCCGGCAGCTTCCACAGTCGAGCCACCACGGCCGAAGCCTCCTGGTGGCACTGCTGTAACGCCATGGCCAGCAGCATGGGGTCGAATCCCCCCGCCGTCTTCTTCTGTTCGCCGAGCACAATGAGCGCTGCCGCCATTCCAATGTCATGCAGCAGGCCACAGAGAAACGCGTATTCCGAGGCGATGGAAGTGAATCCCGAGACCATGCGGGCCAGGTGGGCGCAGGCCGTGCTGTGGCGGCGGACGATCTCCATGGGCTCGGCGTAGGCCTGTGAGCGGAAGACCCGCATGCCGAGAGATACCTCCCAGGCAATTTCAGACAGGTTGCGCAGACCCAGTCGGACCACCGCGTCCTGTAACGAGGTCATGGCCCCTACCGGCGCAAACGCTGCTGACTGCGCGATCTTGAGCACGCGTCCCGCCAGCATCGGGTCTTTCCTCATCACCGCCACCACCTTGGCCGCGTCCACGTCGGGCTGCTTGGTCAGCGCGTGCACTTCCAGTGCGACCGCGGGCAGAAGCGGAGGCGTGTAGCCAGGTGAGGTGAAATGGGCACTCAGGCGGGCGGCGAACTCACCAGCCGATTCGACCAAGATGCTGTCCTTGCCGATGGCGTGTCGGCCTTGACCGTATCCAGGATCGTTGGTGTAGCCCATGGTTGCCGTTCCTCCGTCACGCCCCTAGCGAAAGAGAAGCACCGCCTCGCTGCGCAGCCTGGGTGCCTCGGCCAGGGTGGCGGCGATGTCGTTTTCCGAAAAACCGATGTGAACCGCATCTGGAGTGGCGGCCAGCCTCTTGGCCGTGGCGCTGTCGATCGGCGTGTCACCGCTGACCAGGGCGTCGACTATGTCTGCCAGGCGCAGAAGTGCCACCAGGATTGCCACTGGGTTTCCCGCTTCGCTGGCGCGCGCCGGCTGGTGGTGCCAGGCCACCACCTTGGGCAAAGGATCGGGTAGCCCCCACTTGGCCAGCACGTGTCCGCCCAGCACGGCGTGGTCGTAGCCGAGAAACTCGCGCTCCCGCAGGTGCAGTTCGTCCGACCTGCCAATCGCGGTTCCCACCAGATCGGCGTAAGTCTGGTGGCGTGTCTGCATGATGAGGAGTATGCCGATGTCGTGCAGAAGGCCGGCCAGGAACGCAACCCCAGGGGCGGTGCTGTCGTCCATGTGGTAGGCCAATGAGCGCACAATCACCGCCGTGCCCACACAGTGCTCGCGCACGGCCTTGCCCGCGCCTTTGACATCCGCGAAGGCGGTCATGGCCGCAAGTCCCGTGGCCAGATCGGTCACCGCGCGGGCGCCCATCCTGACGATGGCGTCCTGGATTGTGGCACAGGGCAAACGGGTCTGGAACGCAGCCGAATTGGCCACACGAAGGATGCGGGCGGCGAGCGCCGGATCCTCCTCGATGAGATCGCGCACCTGCTCCATCTTGAAATCGGGATGCGAAACGCAGGCAATCACCTTCTGCACGACAACCGGGAAGGGCCGCAGTCCCTCCAGCGCGGCCAGGTGGGCGGCCAGGCTCTCGGCGGCCTTGGCGTTCGCGGCCGCCTGGTCGTCTTCGCCGAACCACAGCTCCTCAAGCACCGATTCTGACAGCTTCGCCATGCCGGTCTCTTTCAATTGGCCGCCACTGAGCGGACCGCTGCCTCTAATTGGGCCAAATCGAACGGCTTGTCCAAGTGCCGATTGGGCACACTGTCAAGGAAAGTGCGCGCCCTTTCAGTGAAAGCCCCGCCAGTCATGAACAACATTCGCCTCGACAGATCCGGATTGGACTGAACCAGCTCTTCGTAGATGTCCATGCCCGTCACCTCGGGCATCATGAGGTCGCATACAATGACGTCGTAGCTTCCGTCGTGGCGCAACAGCTCCAGCGCCTGGCGGCCGTCGTTGACGAAACTGGCGTTCCAGTAGCGGCTGATACAGCGGCGCAGGGACGTGCCGAGCGCGGTCTCATCGTCAATCAGCAAGACCCGCAGGCGACGCTCGTCGCGCACGCCCACGTCGTGGGGCGAGAGCGGCTTTTCCCCCTCGATGGCCGGAGAACCCGTGGCCGGCGGGAGAATCAGGCGCACCGTGGTTCCCGAGCCGACCTGGCTCTCGATGTAGATTTCCCCCTTCAGCGCCGTCACGATGCGGTGAACGATGGCCAGGCCGAGGCCGGTGCCTTTGCTCGCCGCTTTGGTGGTGAAGAAGGGATCGAAAATGCGCGGCATGACGTCCTGGGGAATGCCCACGCCGCTATCCTGGATCTGAATCACTGCGCGACCGGTTCGATCCGTCGTGGTGGAAATGCGAATTTCATTGTTGGGCACATTGCCTTCCGGGATGGCCTGGGCTGCGTTGATGAGCAGGTTGAGAAAAACCTGTGCCATGCGCGACTCGTTGGCTTCGACCAGAGGCGTTTCGCCATACTGGCGTACCACTTCGGCGCGGTACTTGATTTCGTTACGGGCCATGCGCAGGGCGGATTCCATGATGGCGCAGACGTCGACCGGCCAGACCCGTTCGCCCCCGCCACCCGTGGAAAACGAGCGCAGGTCGCGCACGATGTCCTTCACGCGCTGGGCGCCGTCCCGGGCTTCATGCAGCGGCCTTTCTAGCGCCTCCAGCTCTGGCACCACCTCGGCCGACTTGCGCGGCGATCCGCCGGTCAGCTGGCCGGCGATCTTTTGTATCTCACTCGTCACATACTCCAGGTTCATGCTGACGTAGAGTAGAGGGTTATTGATTTCGTGGGCCACGCCCGCGGCCAGGGTGCCAAGCGACGCCAGCCGATCGGCCAGCATCAGGTGGCCCTGCAGTTGCTTACGTTCGGTGATGTCCCGGCAGAGCAGAACCACGGCCCGTTCCCCGTGAAACTCACTCAGCAGATAGAACACGTCCAATGTGGCACGGCTGCCGTCTCGACACAGGAAATGCGCCTCGGCCGACGGCGCGGGCCGCCCGCTCGACAGCATCTCGCGCAGGCGTTCGGCCACGAATTCCCGATCCTGACCTTCGACCAGATCAAGGAACTCATGCGAGGTCAGCTCTTCCGCGTTGTCGCAATGAAGGGCGACCACCGCCGCGCGGTTGGCGTAGACGATGCGGCCGCCCGCGGAAATCAGCACGGGCTCGGGTGCCACCTCGACCAGGCTGACCAAGCGCTCGTCGGCCTTGGCGGTCGCTTCGGCAAAACGGGACTCATGCGCTCTGACCTCGCCCGGGCTCGCCCCTCTTGCGCGTCTGTAGGCGTAGCCGGCGGCGAACCCAAGCCCGGAGAGTCCGAATCCAATCACCCACACGGCGATGGTCGGCTCGCGCACGACCGCAAGGGTGACGGCCATCACAATGAACCCGCCCACCCCGAGTAGTGGAGAAAAGGCGGGCGGGCTGAGAATTTTCATGGCTTGCATATCCGTTTGCTAGGACCGCGGATCGGTTCTGCTTCCCCTATAATTGTCGGCTCACCGCCAGCAATTCCTAAGCGCAGCCGTCAAGATCTCGACGGCTGTGGGGCCAGACGGACGCTTTCCCCTGGCCTCGTTCGTGCATCCCCAAAGGTTCTTGTTCAAATGAGCCGATAGGGTTTTGCGATGTCCAACGCCTTCTCGACCATGGCATTGTGCGCTGGGATGGACAGCCGCACTTTGCCCGCAGCGGCTGCCGTACCCTCGATCATCGGACAGACGCTGGGCTCGTTCCGCGTCACTGACCTGGTCGGCGAGGGTGGCATGGGTCAGGTGTACCGGGCCGAGCATGTTCTGATTGGACGCAAGGCCGCCATCAAAGTGCTCGCGTCCGAGGTGGCCTCGGACCGGGACGTGGTGTCGCGCTTCTTCAATGAAGCACGCGCGGTCAACGACATCCGCCATCCCAACATCGTCGAGGTGACTGACTTCGGCCATTTCGGCAGCCAGCCCTACATCGTGATGGAGTTGCTGGAAGGCGAGACGCTGGAAGAGCGACTGGTTCGCGCCGGCGCGATTGATCCAGTGGCGGCGGCCCAGATTGTGGCCCAGATCGCCTCGGCCGTGGGCGCGGCGCACGAGCACGGCATGGTCCACCGCGACTTGAAGCCAGCCAACATTTTTCTCTGCCGGCACCCCGACTATCCCGACTTCGTCAAGGTGCTCGACTTCGGCATCGCCAAGTTGACCGCAACCCGCGACCAGGTCGCCGGACACCGAACCGCGTGTGGGGCCATCATCGGCACCCCGGCATACATGTCGCCGGAACAGTGCCTGGGCGATGTCAACCTGGACCACCGCAGCGACATCTATGCGCTCGGCATTGTGACCTTCCAGATGATGACAGGGCAGCGCCCCTTTGATGCCGAGACCGCCGGTCGTCTCATTTTGTTGCAAGTGCAGGCCGCGCCGCCCGATCCCTGCGCGATCAATCCCTGCCTATCACCGGCGGTCGGCGCGGTGATTCTTCGTGCCCTGGAAAAACACCGCGAGCAGCGCTTCGCGAGCATGCGCGAATTTCGTGAAGCCTTGATCGCGGCTGCGGCCGGCGGGCTCGCCCACAAGCCCGCTTCCGGGGCCCCGGCGCCGATGGGCGTCCGTGGGCCGCTGGGCAACCCCGCCGCATCAGCGCCCAATGCCATTGGCGCGACCCTGCTCGCTGGTCTGCCCACAGTTCTGGGTGTGACGCCACCGGCACGGGTGCGGCCGGTGGCGCCGCCGCCAGCGATAACCAAGCTGGCAACCCCAACCCCGACGGTGGATCGGGTCAACAAGCAGGTCCTGAGCGCGCGTCTGGTGGAGATCGTGCGCGCGCGCATCCAGCACGGCGGACTGGCCTTGCCGCAGCTTTCGGCGCGCATGCTGCGCTGTCTGGATCTGGCGGCTGTGTCCGATTTTTCATTCGGCGGCATGGCCGCGATCTTGACGGAAGAACCGCGGCTGGCCGCGCGCCTGGTCCAGGTGGCCAACAGCACCGGCCCTGTGCGTCTGGCAGCGCACAATGCCGAACAAGCCGTCCGGCGCCTGGGCGCGACTGGTCTGCGCATGGCCCTTTTGGAGATCGCTGCGCGCCCGGTGCTGGAAACGCCGGAGCCGCGCATCGCCGAGCTTTTCAAACAGCCCTGGCACCACGCCGTCGCCGTCGCGATTTTGAGCCAGAGGCTGATGCAAGCGCAGGGATGCAACGACGCCACGGCCACCGAGGCCTATCTGGCCGGGCTGATCCACGACAGCGGCAAGCCGGTGGTGGGCCGGCTCTTGCTCGATGTCGAAAGGCAGATGGCCAGCACTAAAGGTCGCCGCCTGCTGTCCGATGATGTGATGGTCACCTGCATCGATGACACCTCGGCGCCGGCTGGCGCGCAGGTGGCGTGTGCGTTGCAGCTCGCGAACACGGCCGCACAAGCCATCGAACGCACCAACGGCGAAGAAATGTCCGGCTGGTCGCTGGTCAACGCGATCAAGTTGGCCGATGCGCTGGCTGCGCTCGAAGGTTTTCACTTGCGGCGCGACGACATCACGCGGGCCTCCGAAGTGGTCGAGAAGATTCGCAGCACAACCGGGATCGATCAAGCGACCCTCGCCCAAGTGGTCACCGGCCTGCGCGACTGTGTGCTCCGACATTGGTAGCGCGGACCGCCCGTGGGGCCGGGCCGCGAGGAGCGAGGGCGTGAGCGAGTTCGTGCGGAGCACGCGGAACGCGGTCACACGGGTGCGCGCCGCGCACGCACACCCGAATCGCCCACGCAACCCGCTTTCCGCTGGTCGCTCACGCAACCGCTCGCTCTCACGCTGGCCGGCCTGCGCCGGCCTCTGCGTGGTCGGTCGCGCTTTTTGGTGTCGGCGAACCGACACCCCGGTGCCCCGGACGCACCGTCGGAAAACCGACGGCCGATCGCAGTAAGTGCTGTCGCTGCGCCACAATCAGATTGGATCAACGGTTGCATCCCTCGGAAGCGTGCGATCCCGGTTCAAGACCGAATCTCTTGCCCAAAGGTCTGGTTTGATCTGTGGCCTCCACACGGCACAAACATGCCAGCGTACCTAGCCGACTATGAAGCAGAGTATCGGCGGCTTGGTCCGCAGGCCTTCGTGCGCGCCTATCCCTGGCCGGTTCTGGTGGTCACCGGCATCGGCGGCGTGCTCAAAGGAAACTCCAGTCGCAGTGGCACGATGATCGCAATGGATGGCAACCTGCTGCAGGCAACCGCGCTGGCCGGGCGTGTCTTCCCGGTGGTCAAGGGCCGCAATGCGGAACGCGGCCCGGTGACCATCGGTCGCACGTCGGACAACGATCTGGCGATCCCCGAATACACCATTTCAACGCGACACTGTCTGCTGGCGTTGGTCGACGGGGAATACCGATTGACCGACCTCGGCACGACCAACGGCACCATCGTCGATGAGGCGCGGCTGGCCCCGCGAAAACCCTGTCACTTGCACGGCGGCGAGACTTTGCGCATGGGTCGCTTTACCTTGCTCTTTCATCTGCCGAAAGGGTTCGGCGAGTTCCTGCGACAGCGGACACAACCCGAAGATCAGGGTCAAGACGAGTTCGGCAACGACAACAAGAAGGTCATTTGATGTTGAACACGGCTCTTCCCAACGTATGCGAGGCAATGTCCGATTCGCTTCCTGCTGATCCGGGCCTGGTCTACGGTCCGGGCTCGCCCATCGCTGCCATTCGCGCCACATGCACGCGCATCGCTGCCAGCAACGCCACGGTGCTGCTCACCGGCGAGACCGGCACGGGCAAGGAAGTCTTCGCTCGCCTGGTTCATGCGCAAAGCGCCCGCGTCAACCGCCCCTTTGTTCCGGTCAACTGCGGGGCCATCCCCGAGTCTCTTATCGAGAGCGAGCTTTTCGGCTACGTGCGCGGCGCCTTCACCGGCGCGTCGGCTTCCCGCCGCGGTCGCGTGGCCATGGCCGAGGAGGGCACGCTTTTCCTCGACGAGATCGGCGAGTTGCCGCTCGCCATGCAGGTCAAGCTGCTGCGCTTGCTGCAAGAGCGAACCTACGAGCCGGTGGGCAGCTCGACATCCATCACGGCGAATTTTCGTCTGGTGGTTGCGACCAACCGTGACCTGGCTGAACAGGTGCGGCTGGGCCGTTTTCGCCGCGATCTCTACTACCGTCTGCATGTTTGCCCGGTGCACCTGCCGCCCCTGCGCGAGCGCCCGGGCGACATCGCCCCTTTGTTCCAGCACTTCTGGAAGCGGCACGGAGAAACCCGGGCCGTGACCTCCGTGGTGATGCGCCAGCTTGAGCGCTACGATTGGCCCGGCAACGTGCGCGAACTCGAGAACCTGGTCGAGCGTCTGTCAGTGTGTGCTCAGGGGCGCATCATCGAAATGGCCGACCTGCCCGACTCCTTCGTGGGCGTGCACGAAAACAGCTTGCTTGATGGGGTTGGGCGCGCACCGACTCCCACGCCCGATGTTGCGCAGGATTCGTGGCCCGCGCTTGCCCCCGCGGCTGAGCCGGTTTCGCTTGTCGAGCGCAACGGGTTGCTCGACTCTTCAGTTCGGCACGGACCGGTGAATCTGGCGCCCGAGGCCGCGGAAGCGGTGAGCGGGATCGACGCCGTGGCCCTGTCGAGTTTCTTGCCCGCGAATTTGTCGCTGCCGGTGGATCTTCCCAAGCTCTTGCCGCCGCTGGAAGAGTTCTACATCCGCGCCGCCCTCGAACAATCGGGCGGCAACAAGAAAGAGGCCGCGCGCCTGCTTGGCCTCGGCCGCACGACGCTGGTGGAAAAGCTGCGTCGCCGCGCGGCTGACGTGTCAGCTCCGTGACCGGCAAATTTCCTGTCGCGCCAGATCGGTGACGGAGAAGAAACCGTTAGCTGTTAGCCGTTAGCTGTTGGCTGTTGGCGAATAGCTCGTACCTAACAGCCGTCTCCGCCGGCCCGCGTCAACGGTAGCCATTAGCTACTGAGCTATTTCCTAACAGCTAACCGCCAACAGCCAACAGCTCCTCCCGGCAGAGCTAATACCTAACAGCCAACAGCTCCTCCCGGCACAGGGCCTGCATTGCCTGCAAACGCGATGTATCTCCCGGTCATTCTTCTGGCGCTGGCTGCTGAGGCAGCCGAGGACCAACCGCGCCTGCCCCTGGTGGCAGCGGTCGAGCGCATCCCGCTGCCGCGCTCGCCCGGGACGGTGAGCTTGACCGCCTATCCATTCAGCAAGCGCATCGAATTGCGCGCGGCCCGTGATGGCATGGGCCTGGCCACCAAGATCGCGGCGGCAGGCTCGCGCATCTGCCCGCGCACCCTGGTGGACCGCAACACGGTCATTCTCCAGTGCTCTACCCGCCGACTCGACAGCACGCTGATGAACGAGAAGGGCAAGCTCTATCTGGAGATCTACGAGTTGCGTGGGGTGCCCTGGCGGGGTGACGAGAATCGCATCGACGTCTTCTACAATCCCCTCGACTTCCGCCTGGGCGACGGCTGTCCGGGAAACACACCGGTTGCCCGGGGTGAATGCGCTTATCGCGCCGGACAGTATGCCGTCGCTGCCGTGGAGTTCCGCCGCGCCTTGCCGCTCGAAGGACGGCGTTTGGCGGCGATTCGCTTGGGAGACATGGCCCTGCGAAACCAAGATCCCGTCGCGGCGGCGGGATGGTATCAGGCCGCGGGTCGCGTGGGAGGCTTCGGTCGGCTGGCCGTGCTTCGCTTGTGCGAGCTGTCGGGCACCTGCCTCGGGAAACAGCGGCCCTATGTCTTCGACCCCTCGGCCCTGCCCGAGCCGCTGCACACCGAAATGCTTCTGCGCACGGCGCGGGTGTCCGCTTTCCTGGGCGAAATCCCGCAGGCCATGCTCGCGCTTCGGCAGGCCATCGACAGCGCCCACGGGGGATGCGATGGCAGCACCCTGATGTTCTGTCGCCAATTGCTTCTCAAGATACTGGAAGAGCCGGGCAAGAGTGGAGCGGTCGAGGCCCTGGAGGCCTATCTGGTTCTGCCCGGCCGACTCGACGGTCCCCTGGCGTTCAACTTGGTCAGCGCAGCGGCGCAGAAAGCGGCAGGACTGGGAGCCCCGATTTTCGCGGGCAATCTGATGGCGGCCAGTGTGCCGGCGGTGGAAACCACAGCCAAAAACCTGCTTGGCGAATTCTTGCTGCGCACAGTGGAATTCTACTTGGCCGGCAACGATCGAACCCGCGCGCGGGTGATAGGCGAGTTTGCCGATACGCGAGTCGGCCGCGAGAAGATGACCAGCCCGCGCTGGAATGCTGTGCTCAAGGAACTGGAGGGAACCGACGCCTACCTCGACGGCGACACACGCACGTTGGCGGGTACCGGCGAGCGCGGTCTCGACGGCAGCTTGCGCGCACGCGTGCTGATTGGCGAGGCCACCCGTGATCTCACCTTGTCCTACACCGCACTGGCGCGCGCAGCCAGCGCTCGTGTGTCGGCCGAGTCAGCCAACCACGAAGCGGCGGAAGGCCCATGAACCGACGTGCGACAAGAATGTTTCTGGCACGCGACTGGCAAGAGGAGATTACAGCGTGAAGATCTTTGACGGCACTCTCAATCAGTTGGAACGCAGCCTGGATGTACGCCTCATGCGCCACAACCTGCTGGCCGCCAATGCGGCCAACATGGACACGCCGGGCTTCCGTCCCAAGGACCTGGATTTCACGGCGGCCATGGCCTCGGTGGCAACCCGATCGGAGTCGAGCAGCCTGGAGTCCGTGAGCACAGCGCCTGGTCACATGGACATCGGCGTGCCCATGGGCAGTGCGAATCCGCAGGATTCCCAGCTTTCACCCAAGGACCTGCCAGTGGTCGACATTCCGTCGAGCAATGCCTCGCTCGATGGCAACACAGTGGACCTCGACCGGACCATGGTGGCCATGGCCGAAAATGCTTTGCAGTACGGCGCCAGTGCGCGCGCGGCCGGCCACAAGCTGGCCATCCTCAAATACGTGGCCTCGGACGGAAGCTAAGGAGCACATGGGAATGGATTTTCTAACTGCCTTGCACGTGAGTGGAACCGCGCTTTCAGCCGAGCGCGTGCGGGTCAACCTGGCCTCGTCGAACCTGGCCAATGCAGAAACCGCCCGCGACGCCAACGGCAAGATGTACCAGCGGCTCGATCCGGTCTTTGAATCGATGCCGATCGGCGATGCCAGCGAGATCGCGCCCAATGCCACTGGGCCCATGGGCGTGCGCGTGTCGCGCATTGTGGCCGACAATGGCCCGGGCCGCAAAGTCTACAGTCCCGGCCATCCCGACGCCGATCCTGACGGATTCGTCACTTTCCCTGACGTGAACCCCGTGCACGAGGTGGTCAATCTGCTTTCTGCCTCGCGCTCGTACGACGCCAATGCCACCGCACTGGAAACGCTGAAACAGATGGCGGCTCGCGGTCTCGATATCTCACGCTGAAAAATTGCGGCCTACGGACAAAGACCATGCGCACAGAGATGGACATCGCTTTCGCAAAGATCAATGGCCTGGATGGCGCCGATCGTGCTGCCGCGCAAAACCCGAAGCCCGCGGACGCCACGGCCTTTGCCGGCGAGTTGGGCCGGGCGATTGGCGAGGTCGACAAGTTGCAGGTCGAGGCCGATCAACAGGCGGCGCAGGTGGCGAGCGGCGCGGGCAATTTGCACGAGATGGCGCTGTCCTTGGAAAAGGCTGACGTGGCCATGCGTCTGGCAGTGCGGGTGCGCAACAAGGTGGTGGATACCTACAACGAGATCATGCGGATGGGCGTGTAGTCCATGGAACCAGTTGACAAGATGCTTCGCGGATTTCCCCGCCGCTTGGCGGAGATGAAATCAGGACCACGGCTGTTGATTGCGGCCCTGGTCAGTGTGGCGGTGCTGGCGGGAATTCTGGTCAGTATTCTTGGCAGCGGGGCCACCTATCAATACGCATTCACCAATCTGTCGCCCGAGGATTCCTCGGAGGCAGCCGCTGTACTCAAGACCGCTGGCATCCCGTCGCGCAGTGAAGCGAACGGGGCGGCGCTGGCGGTTCCGGCTTCTCAGGTGCACGACGCCCGCTTGCTGCTGGCCTCGCAGGGGTTGCCCCGCGGCGGCGGTGTGGGCTTTGAACTGTTTGATCGTAGCGACTTCGGCGCATCCGAATTCACCCAGCGGGTGAATCTGCGCCGCGCGACCGAGGGCGAGTTGGCCCGCACCATCTCGCGCCTGCAGGCGGTGCGCTCGGCGCGTGTGCACGTGACCATGCCGGAAAAGGGCCTGTACCGCGACGATGACCGGCACGCGGCGGCGGCCGTGGTCCTCAATTTGCAGCCGGGTCGAACCATGCACGATCGCGAATTGGCTGGCGTGCGACACCTGGTCGCATCAGCCGTGGCTGGCCTGGATGCAGACAACGTCACTGTGGTGGATCAGAAGGGCAGTGTCCTGTCAGGCGATCATTCTCAAAGCGGCAAGCTGGTGGCCCAGGAACGCGAGATCGAAGGCTCGCTTGAACAGCGCATCGCCGACGTGCTGGAGCCCGCAGTGGGACGCAGTGCTGTGGTGGCGCGGGTGACGGCGAATCTCGACACCACCGAGATCGAGACCACGCAAGACAGCTACGACCCCGAGACCGCTGCTGTGCGAAGCGAACGGAAGACAACCGAAAGCATCGCCAGCGACGGCAGCAACGGCACTGGCGTGGCCGGCGCCGCGGCCAACCAACCCATGGGGGCCACGGCTGGCGGCAGTGCCGGCGCGACCCGAGCGCAGACCAATCGCGAGGATGAAACGCGCAACTACGAGATCGCCAAGAAGGTCACGCGCACCGTTTCGCGTGCCCCGCGCATCGTGCGCCTGTCGGCGGCCGTGGTGCTGGACGGCGTGGATGGCAAGCCGCGCCCAGCGGACGAGGTTCGGCGCCTGGGCGACTTGGCCAAGCGGGCGATGGGATTCGACGCCCAGCGCGGCGACCTGTTCGAGATCTCGAGCGCGCCCTTTGCCAAGGTCGAGGAGGCCGACGTCAAGATCGCCTTGTGGGAACGCCCCGAATTGTGGCGCCTGGGCCGGTTTGTCGGTTGGATCGTGCTGGCTCTGGGCGCTCTGTTCATCTTCATTCGCCTGCTTCGTCGGACCTCGTCGGCCATTTCGCTGATGAGACCGGGCACCCGGGTGGTCGATGCCGAGGCGGCCATTTCGTCCCAGTCGGGCGAGAGCTGGAAGATGGTGGAGGGTGACGGCAGCATGGCCCTGCGCGAACGGGCGCGCGAGGTCAGCAAGATTGATCCCGGCAAGGCAGCCCACCTCCTAAAGGCCTGGGTGGATGCCGACATCGAAGCCATTCACGAGGCCAGGGAGAACGCACGTGTCTGACGCTCCTGCTCCTGCGACCGGAGGATCGGGCCTGGTAGCCGGGCCGGGCTCTCAGCGAGCCGCGGCCGTGTTGCTCGGGCTGGGGCCCGAGGTGTCGGCCCAGATCTTCAAAGCACTCGACGAAACCACGGTGCGCATGATCGCGCTTGGGGCTCGTAGCCTGCGCACGGTTCCCACCGCCATTCCGACCGCGCTTTCACGTTTCGTAAAAGTCATGACCGGTCTCGATGCGGAAGCCATCGTGGCCGACAGCTTGTTGCGAGAGGCCGCCAGCAAGGCGCTGGGGAGCGATGTCGCACGGCGGGTGTTCGACGATCTGCCCCCGCCCTCGGTGGCCGCGGAAGAAGGCTTCACCGTCATCTCCAACGCCGATCCCGAAGCGCTGGCCATCTTGCTCTCGCGCGAGGATCCGCAAACCGCGGCCGTGGTGCTCGGCACCATCGACCACAACCATGCCCTGGCCGTGTTGAAGCACATTCCCCAGTCCCAGCACCCACAGATCTTGCGGCGGCTGGCCGCGCTCGACACCGTGGCCCCCGAGGTGTTGCAGGAAGTGGGGCAGGCCATCTCGCAAGAGCTCAGCTCTGCCGCGCCCGCCAACACCCGCAAGCTCGACGGGCGCAACACCGCGGTGAATCTGCTGCGCTCGGTGCCGGCGACCGAGCAGAGCGAGGTGGTGGGTGAGATCGAGAAAGACGATCCCGACCTGGGAGCGGCGCTGCGCTCGCGGCTCTTCACCTTCGATGATCTGGTTCACCTCACGGATCGCGACTTGCAAACCCTGATTCGCGAAATCGATATGAGTCAACTTACCGTGGCGCTCAAAGGCGCGTCCCCGCAAGTGAAGGAGCGCTTCATGAAGAACATGTCGAGCCGAGCCGGCCAGATGCTGGAGGACGAGATCAGCGCCATGGGCCCGGTCAAGCTGGCCGCGGTCGAGGCGGCCCAGTCCGAGCTGGTCAAGGTGGCCTTCGGCCTGGCCGAGCAGGGTCGCATCAGCATCGTCAACCCCACGGAAAGGATGGTCTGACACCATGATCGCGCGCAACGGTGAAGCCCTGACCCGTCGCCCTTCGTTCATGGATCACCTGCCCGTGCAGCCGCAGGTGGAGCCCGCCGCGTTCGGCGCTTCCCCTTCGCGCCGTTCGGGGCCAGCCCATGACGCTGGCGTATCCGCGCCCGCTACGCCTTCTCCGGCCCCCACGGTGATCGACATGCAGAAGCTGGCCGATGAAGTCAGCGAGCGCATCGGCAGCGCAGCCCAATTCCTGCGCCAGGCCGCCGAACGCCTGGCGGCCGAGGCTCGCTCCGACGCGCTGGAGGTTGGCTTCATGGTGGCGCGCCGGATTCTGGAGACCGATCTCAACGCCAACGTCGAGCACCTGGTCGGGCTGGTTCGCAGTGCCATTCGCCGCTTGGGCGAATCCCGCCACATCAAGTTGCAGCTTTGCCCCGAGGATGCGCGCTTGATCGAGGAGACGCTGAAGAACGGCGGCGCCCAGTCGATCTCGTCGGTGGCGGCCGCGCAGATCGAAGTGGTCGCCGATTCATCCCTGCAGCGGGGCGACTGTGTGGTGGCCGGCGATCTCGGCACCGTCGACGGTCGCATCAACACCCGCCTGGAAGAACTGCGGCACGCGCTGCAGGCAGGAACCTGGGAGGAGAGTTCGTGAGCCTGCTTGACCTGCAGGAGATTCGCACGCGCTTGACCCACGCCGAGCCTTGTGTGCTGTCGGGTCGAGTGACCCGCGCCTCGGGCATTGTGGTGGAGGCAGCCCTGCCCCAGGTGGCGGTGGGCACGTCTTGTGAAATTCAGGCCATGGGCAATCGCCTGGTCACGGCCGAAGTGGTGGGCTTCTCCGGCTCGCACGCCATCCTGATGCCGTTCGGCGATGTGCGCGGCATCGGCGAAGGCTGCCCGGTCATTCCCCGCGCCAGCGCGGGCGAGATCGTCGTGGGTCAGGCCCTGCTCGGGCGCGTGGTCGATGCGGCGATGCGACCGCTTGACGGCATGGTCGCCCCGCAACTGTGCACGCGCGTTCCCTTGCACGCGCCGCCCCCGCCGGCCATGAGCCGACGCCGCATCAACAAGCCTCTGGTGCTCGGCATTCGTTCCATCGACGCCTGCCTGACCTGCGGCGAGGGCCAGCGGCTGGGCATCATGGCGGGCCCCGGCCTCGGCAAGAGCGTGCTGCTCGGCATGCTCGCGCGCAGTGCCGACGCTGACGTCATCGTGGTCGGGCTGGTGGGCGAACGCGGTCGCGAGGTGCGCGAGTTCGTGGAACGCGATCTGGGCCAGGGCCTGCAGCGATCGGTGGTGGTGGTGGCGACCGGCGATGAGCCGCCGCTGGTGCGCGTGCGCGCCGCCATGGCCGCCACCGCCGTGGCTGAGTATTTCCGCGATCACGGCAAGCGCGTGCTCCTGTTGCTCGACTCGCTCACCCGGGTGGCCATGGCCCAGCGGGAAATCGGATTGGCCGCAGGCGAACCTCCCACGGCGCGCGGTTATCCGCCGTCGGTGTTTGCCCTGCTGCCGCGTCTGGTGGAACGCGCGGGCAACGTCGCCGCTTCAGGCAGCGTCACTGCCATGTACACGGTTTTGGCCGAAGGCGACGATCTGACCGACCCGGTGGTGGACGCGGCCCGTGCCTGCCTTGATGGCCACATCGTGCTGGCGCGCCGGCTGGCCCAGCGGGGCCATTTTCCCGCGGTGGACGTGCTCAACAGCGTCAGCCGCGTGATGACCGACATCGTGCCTGCCGCGCATCGAGATCTGGCCCAAGAGACGCGCGAGGTTCTCTCCGCCTATCGCGAAACCGCAGATCTCATCGAGGTGGGCGCCTATGTGGCCGGAACCAATCCCCGTGTCGACCGCGCCCTTCGTTGCATCAACGAAGTCAACGCCGTGCTACGCCAGGGTCCCGACGAACGGTTTGCGCTCGCACAGACCCTGACCAGCCTGAAGCGCGCGCTCGAAACCCCGGCCCCCGCTGCGCCCGCCGGCAAGGCAGGTGCCGCATGACCAGCCTGATGTTGTCGCTCTGGCTGGCCGTGGCGGGTCCGGCACCCGCGCCGGGCAGCGGCCCCGCGTTGCCCCAGGCGCCGGCGGTGACAGCCCCGGCGGCCCCGTCCCCAGCGGCCCCGCCGATTCCGGTGCGGCCCGGTCCGTCCCCCATCGAGCCGGCGCCCGTCGCGGGCGGCTCTGGCCGACCGGTTCGCCCGGCCATGGCAGAGCCACCTCCGCCGCCTGCCGCGGCCGAGCCCGTCGGCCCAGGCATCGGGCCCCAGAAGCCGCAAGTGGTTCCGTCCCTGGCGCCGCCGCGATCGAGTGGCAGGTCCAGAAGTTCGCGTTCCAGCTCGGCCGCTGGCCGTGGGGTCCCTGCGCCCGTGCCCAGCTTGACCAGCAGCGCACTCAAGAGCGAACTGCACCAGTCGCTCTCCGGCCCGACGGAAGTTGTGCCGCCGGTCTCCGATCGGACCCGGCTTGAGCAGCTGGCGACCGAGATCGCACAGGCGCGTGAGTCGCTTCGGCAGGAGACCGCCCGACTGGAGTCGCTCATCAAACAGCGCGGCCCGTGTGACGGCGAGGCGCATGGATCGAGCGAGCCCAATCCGGCGGCAGCTGCTGCCGCAACCGCGGCCAAGGACATGGCCCGCGAGCAACTCGACAGTGTGTCCAAGGCCATGAAGGGCATGAAGCCCGAACAGGCGGCGGCTGTGGTGGCGCGGCTGGATCACCGTCTGGCGGCCGAAGTCTTGCGGCGTATGCGGCCCGCCGACGCCGGAGCCGTGATGGGGCTTCTCAAACCGGAACTGGCCGCCGAACTGGCCACCGAGATCGCCACGCACAAGCCAATGATTTCGTCGAAGAAGGGATCTACCCCATGAAGGTCGCCGCCGCTGTTTCGGTCGAAACCGAAGGCAGTCGAGTTTCCGCTGGCAATGCGTCCCAGCACGGAGAACGCAAGGGCAGCTTCGCCCAGCTGTTTTCCCGGACGCTGGCCAAGCCACAGGCAGACTCGGGTTTGTCGACTTCATCGGCGCAAATCACCCGAGACCTTCGTCCGGAAGACACTGCGGATGTCGCGCAAGAAACTGCGGCGACAAAACCGTCGCCGGTTGCCGATGCGCCCGCGCACGGGCGCGCTGCGCCCGCCCCGTCGTTGCGGTCGGTGAGCCGTCCAGCCGGGTTGGTGAATGGGAATTCGGCTGCTGGTTCGCCCGCCAGCGCGGCCGACAAGTCCCGGGGCGACGCGCGACCGGTTCTACCTGGCGAGGCGGACGCACCGTCAAAGGGCGACGACGGGCAACGCCCGACCGCCACGACGGAAGATTCGCCCCAACCGGCGGCAAGCCGCGGGCGGTCTGAGACCAGGCCGCGCCGAAAGGACAGTCGGGCGAAAGAGCCAGCGAATGCAAGTGCCGGTGAGAGCCCCGATGCGGGTGCGAACAGCGAACACCCGGCCGCGCAAGCGGACGATTCGGCATCCACCCTGCCCGGCGAAGAGGAACGCTTCCCGCGAAAAGAGCAAGCCGTGGTCAGGCCCCGTTCCACGGTTCAACCCGCTCCCCGGTCGGAAGGAAATGCGGTCATTGCCCCCATCGCAATCGCCTTGCCCGAGATTCCCGACGCGCGCAGCCCTCAGATCGATGAAGCAACAGCGGAGGCAAAGCCGGCTTCGGTGGCGCACGACCCCGAGCGAGTCGGAGAAACCGGGCACACGCCAAGCGGCCGGAGCCTGAGTGCCACAGCGTACATGATGCACGCGAATTCAGATCGCGCGGCGACCGCCAGCGATTCGGCGTTGGCTGAGACGGCGCCTGCTGCTGACGCTACGGCGGCGGCGATCGAGCCCGCTGCGGCTCATGGTAAGAAGCCGCCCGTCGCCCCGGCGTCGCCACCCCCGGCGACGGCGGTGCCCACGACTCGGAGTTTCGCGACACCGGTGGTGACATCGCAGGTGGCGCCCCGCTACGCGGCCTTGGGGACGGACAGCCCGCTCCACCGCCCTCCAAGCTATGTGCACTCGCCCGTCGCCGGTTCCGGGACGGACAGAGCGGCTAGCCTTTCCCCGCGTGCTGTGTATGTGCCCGTCGCGAGTACCCCCTTCGGGGGCTCCGGGACGGACAACCCACCCCGCCTCCCCCCGCGCGCTGAGCGCGCGCCCGTCGCGGCTGCGGCCACCGCTAGGACGACCGCCTCTTTTGCGGCGGGGGACGGCGTGCGCGTGGCCCACGCCTATGCGACACGGCCGGTGTTTCCACCAGCCACGACTGACAGCACAGGCGTGCCACAGGGTTTTCCGACGTCGGCTGCAATGCCCGCGGCGACGACAGACGGGGTGCAAACTCTCTACACCTTCTCGACAACACCTCTCGGTCCGGCGACAACGACTGAAGTTCCTCGCGCGGTTCCTGCTCTTGCGACGCCGGTGACAGCATCCCCTTCCAGTGGGGGCGTTGGGACGGACAGCCGGCCCCAGCTTTCCCCGCGTGCTTCGCACGCGCCCGTCGGCCCCGGTGGGAACTTTGGGACGGACAGCCGGCCCCAGCTTTCCCCACCTGCCGCGCCCGCGCCCCTCGCGGCTGTGGGGAACGGCGTGCGCGCGGCCCACGCCTATGTGTCACTGGCGGCACCCGGCGCGAGACCTGAAAGCACATGGGGGGCGCAAGACTCTTCGACGCTGCCGGCAGTCACGATAGCGAAAACTGGCGGTGAGCACGGGACTCACGCCCCCGAGACGCCGCGGGCGGGTGCGGCGGCGAGGATTGAACGCCCGCAGGCAGTACCGGACTCTGCAACGGTAGCGGCAGCTGCGACAGCGAGGACCAGCGGTGAAAACGAAACTCACGCCGATGTGACGCCGCTGGCGGGCGCGCCGGCCAGGATTCAACGCTCGCAAATCGCGCCGGCCTCGTCTGCACTGCCGGCAAGTGCGAACGCGAAGATCCTCGGGGAACGCGAAACTCACGCCGATGTGACGCCGCTGGCTGGTTCGACGCCAAGGATTGACGACACGGGGTCGGCTCCCGGCTCTGCTCTGGCAGCCGCTGCGGCAGCAGGCACTGACAGGGAAGGCCGCCCTCACGTTGATGTGACGCCGCTGGCGGGCGCGCCGGCCAGGATTGAACGCTCGCAGGTGGCGCCGGACTCTTCTGTATTGCCGGCAGTTGCGACAACTGGCAGTGAGGGCAGAACTCACGCCGCTGTGACGTTGCTGGCTGGCTCGACGCCTCAAATTGATGACACGGGATCGGCGCCCAGTGATGCCATAGCAGCCGCTACGAGTATAGGCACTGACAGTGAAGGCAATGCTCGCGCGGCGGTGATGGCAGTGGCGGGTGCAACCGGGAGGACTGAACAATCGCAAATGGCGCCGGATTCTTCTGCATTGCCGGCAGTCGCGACTGTGAAGACTCACAGTGAGCGCGGAATTCACGCCGATGCGACGCCGCCGGCGGGCGCGACGCCGAGGATTGAAGGCACGCGGCTGGTACGAGGCTTTGCGACGGTGGCAGGAGCCGCGACGGCGAAAGCCAACAGTGAAAGCGAACCCCACGCCGATTGGACGCCGCGGGCCGCTGCGACGCCGAGGACCGAAAAACCTGGGGCGGCTCGCAGCTCTGCAATGCCAGCCGCGAAAGCGGACACTGAAAGCGAAGGCAGAACTCACGCCGCTGTGAGGCCGGCGGGCGCGACACCGAGGATTGAACGTCCGCAAAGGGCGCCGGACCCAGTGGTGGCGTCGCCAGCTGCGACAACAAGAGACAGTGAACCTGGAATTCACGCCCCTGCAACGCCGCTGATGGCGACGATTGAGAATACGGCTGCGTTCCCCGCCAGTGCCGCCGGTCAGAAGATCGGCCATGTTTTGGGTGGCGAG
>Ga0265316_10001766_pt1 | contig 22858 bp, 16 predicted proteins | sample 4522metaG_FD_202092 | JGI IMG/M metagenome (GOLD analysis project Ga0265316, IMG submission 202092) | Rhizosphere microbial communities from Carex aquatilis grown in University of Washington, Seatle, WA, United States - 4-5-22 metaG | ecosystem: Host-associated > Plants > Roots > Rhizosphere >... | reverse complement strand
CTCCACAGCTCGTCCAGCCGGTTCTCGAGCGGCGTGCCCGACAGGGCGATCCGGAAGTCGGCCTCGAGGGCGTAGGCGGCGCGCGCGGCCTGGCTGTCGGGGTTCTTGATGGCCTGGGCCTCGTCGAGGATCACGGTGCTCCAGCGCCGGGCAGCCAGGCGATCGCTGTCGAGGCGCAGGATCGCGTAGCTCGTGAGGGTGACCGCCGCCTCCGGATCGAGGCGCCGCCCCGGGCCGTGGTACACCGACACCGAGAGCGACGGGCGGAAGCGTGCGATCTCCGCCCGCCAGTTGGCGAGCAGGCTGGTCGGGCACACCACCAGCGTCGGGCTTTCGCCCCTCACCGCGCACAGGGCCTCGAGGGTCTTGCCGAGGCCCATGTCGTCGGCGAGGATCGCCCCGAGCCGGGCCTCCCGCAGGAAGGTCAGCCAGTCCACCGCCTGCTGCTGGTAGGGCCGGAGCTGGGCCGTGAGATCGGCGGGGAGCGGCGCGCGGGGCACCGCCTCGAAGCCGCCCACCAGTCTGGCCAGGCGATCGAGCCCCGGGGGCGGGGGGCAATCGAGCTCGGCCGCCAGCGCCCCGAGCGCCGTGAGCGCGTGGCTCGCCAGCCGGCCATCGGCACCGCGCGCGGCCAGCAGATCCGCCAGGCGCTGCCCGTGCTTGGCCAGGAAATCCTGGGGCAGGCTGGCCCAGCCGCCGCCGTCGAGGGCCACCAGGCCGAGCCCCTCCTGCCAGGCGGCGAGCACGGCCTCCGCGCTGACGGTGGTCGTCGCCCCGGCCGCTCCGGCCGCCGCGTCGCGGATCACCTGGAAGGTCAGGTTGAACCGGACATCGACATCGACCTCCGCGGCGCTCTCGGATCCGAGGCCGGTGGCTCTGGGCTGCCCATCGATGCTCAACCTCGGGGTGAGGCGTGCCCCGGCGCCGAGCAGGCGGGCGCCGCTGCCCACCAGATCGCCGCGCCAGCGCGCGAGCTTCTCGGCGAAGCGCGGAGCATCCGGCCCCTCGAAGGTGGCGCGGCGACCGGGGACGAGGTTCAGCTCGTCGCGCAGCTTCTGCACCAGCCGCCGCTCGCTGGGCTCGTCACGCAGGGGGACGGGACCGCCGAGGTGGATCATGCGTCCGGCGTCGATCCGCACCAGGGCCGGCTGACCGTAGACCAGGGTCGGCAGCACCGAGAGCCCGGCCCCGACCTGCTCGAGTGAGAGCATCACCCGCGGAGACACGTCGCGCACGATGCGGGGAACGCGCCGGGTGCGCACCTCGACCGGCATGCGCCCGGCGAGGTCGGGCAAGGTGCGGGTGGCGAGCTCCCCCGCGGCCGAGGCCGGGATCACCCGCACGATCGGCAGGTGCTGCAGGTAGGCGCCGGTCAGCTCGATCTCGTCGAGGCGGTGGATGGCATCGCCCGCCAGCGCGACCCCGGCGGCGAGCACATCGGTGACGCGCGGATCCCGCGAGATGGTCAGGCACAGATCATCGTCGTCGCGTGGTCCGCGGTCGGTCACCACCGCCTGCGGGCGGATGCGCTCGTCGGACACCGCCACCGGCCGTCCGTCGAGCGTCACCTGGCGCGCGCCGACCAGGATGGCCAGCAGGGCATCGAGCTTGCTCGGGGACAGGACCCCCCGTGACCCCGCGCCCTCGAGCAAGAGATCGGCGCGCATGTCCCACTCCTCGAGGTGAAGGTCGGCGGCCTCGGGGCGGTTGCGGTGGAGCGTGAGCGACTGCGTGAGCGGCGTCTCGAGGGTCCTCTCGAGGCCGGCGGCTCCGGCGGTCCGCACGATCACCCGCGCGCACTTGAGGCCGCTGTCCTCGCGCGCGAGGCGGTAGGCGATCTGCGCCCAGGCGGCGATGGTCCGGGCCGCCGTCGCCGGGCCGGGAACCGCCGCCCCACGACCTGGCAGAGGCGAGGGAGGTCCCCCGTCGGCTGCCTGAGGCTGCCCGGGCTCGGCGGCGCTGCTGTCCGCCGCGGCGTCGGTGGCGGCGGCCGGCGGCGGCGCCAGAAACAAGGCTGCGGCCACGATGTGCTCGCAGGGCCGCATGCGCCCGGGGCAATCACAGTCCCAGTCGCGCTCGCCCGGGTACAGCACGACCGAGGGCGACACCGGCCGCCCGGGAGTCCGCACCCGCAGCACCACCTCCTCCGGGTCGGTGGACTCGACGGCCACCGCCTCGGCCCGCGCCAGCTTCACCCCCGCCGACCACACCCCGGTCGGGGCGGCCCGACGAACCGCATTCAAGAGCGGGACATAGCGTGCGCTCACGGCGGTGCAATCTACACGCGCCCCCCGCCCCCGGCCACCCGCCAAGACCCGTGGCCGTTCACGTTACGTTCACGTGGCCGTGGACCCGATCGTGATCGGCCCCGTGGTCGTAGACGGTGGCCGTGCGCGCGCACGGTTCACGTTCACGTGCACGTCAACGATCACGGGATCGGCCACGATCACGTCCGCGGCCACGTGAACGTCCACGGGTTCAGGCGGCCCGGGCCTGGGCGCTCGCCGTGAAGAGCGGGAGCCGCAGGGTCACCGAGGTGCCCTTGCCGATCTCGCTCGCGATCTCGATCCCGCCCTGGTGGTCATCGACGATGCGGGCCACGGTCGCGAGGCCGAGCCCGGTCCCGGTCCGCTTGGTCGAGAAGAACGGCTCGAAGATGTGGTCGAGATCCGCCCTGGGGATGCCCTCGCCGGTGTCGGTCACCACCACCACCGCCGAGCGGGCGCCATCCACCCCACCCGGCGCGGCCCCGCTGCGTGGCGCAACGGCGGATCGCCCCACGCGCAGGGCGATCCGTCCCCCCGCCGGCATGGCCTCGGCCGCGTTGCGCAAGAGGTTCCACACGATCTGACGAACTTGCCCGGGGGCCGCCTGCACGCGCACGCCAGCCTCGAAGCTGGTCTCGACCGCGATGGGCTGGTCGGCGCCCCGCTTCTCGAGCTCGAAGGCCTGCACGATCTCCCCCACCTCCTCCGCCAGATCGAGCGGGCGCCGCTCCTCCGAGGACGGCCGCGCGTAGTCGAGCAGGCTGGTGACGAGCCCGTTCAGGCGCTCGACCTCCCGGATGGCGATGTCCATGAGCTGCCGGCTCTCTGGCTCGCTGTCCTTCAGGCCGCCCCGCAGGATCTCGATCGATCCCGAGATGCTGGCCAGCGGGTTGCGGATCTCGTGGGCGATGGCCGCCGACAGCCGTCCGATGGTGGCCAGGCGCTCGGCGCGCGCCACCGCGAGCTCCATGCGCTTGAGCTCGGTCAGATCCTGGAAGTGGATCACCCGCCCGATGTGCTTGCCCGCGCGATCCGACAGCGGGACCGCCGAGATCCCGAGGTGCCGGGCCGATCCGTCCGGGCGGTGGACCACCACCTCGCTCCTGCGTACGGTTCCTCCCGGCCCGGCCTCCGCCAGCACCCGCGGCAGGTCGGGCAGCACCGCGGCCAAGGGCAACCCGAGCAGCATCCTCGACTCGCGGCCGAGGATCTCGCAGCCGAACTCGTTGGCGCTGGTCACCGCCCCGGCTGGATCCAGCGTGATCAGGCCCGAGGTCAGCGAGCGGATGGTGTTCTCGTGGAGACGCGCCAGATCGTCCGCCAGGGCCTCGTGACGCGACACCTGCTCATCGGCGTGGCGGCCGAGGGCCGCCAGGCGCGACGACAGCACCCCGACCGCGATCAACGCCGCGCTGTGCAGGCCGAGCTTGGTCAGCAGGGTGGCGCGCGGCAGATCCCAGGGCGCGAGCAGCTGTCCCGGCACGAGCGGCAGCACCCGCGCATACCCGAGGAGCGCGACGCCCCACATGAGGGCCATCCCGGCCATGGCCACCATCCAGGCCCCGCGCCGCCGGGCCAGCAAGGTCACCGCCACCACGTCGACCAGGTAGAGGAAGCAGAATCCGCTCTGGGCGCCGCCGGTGGCGTGGACCAGCGCGGTGGTCAGGAGCAGGTCGACGGCGATCTGCCAGTACGCGAAGCGCTCGGGGTCACGGACCCGGGTGTAGAGCAGCGCGTAGGTCAGGCTGGCCGTGTAGGTCGCGGCGATGAGGCCGAAGACGAACCGCGCGAAGGGGCTGGTCAGCCCATCGCCCCCGCGGCCCCCGCCGCTGCTCGACAGCTCGGTCAGCACCATCAGTCCGAGCAACAGGGTGGCGAGGCCCACCCGGAACAGCATCAGGTACTTCACCGTCAGCAGCCGGTCGCGCTGCTGCGCCGATCCCGGCTGCGCCGCGCGGTCCGGCGCGGCCCGGTCACGGCTCGCGCGGTCGGGCGGTGGCACGGCCCGGGTCTCTCCGACGCTCTGGCTGTCGTGGGGTATCACCCTTGGCATGCCTCGCTCGTTCCCGGTCAAGCGGTCTTCATGTTCCCGGCCATCTCGAAGATCGGCAGGTACATGGCGATCACCATGCCGCCGATCACCGCCCCCAGGAACACCATCATCACCGGCTCGATGAGGCTGGTCATCGAGGCCACCGCGACGTCGACCTCCTCCTCGTAGAAGTCGGCGATCTTCGAGAGCATGGCGTCGAGCGCCCCGGTCTGCTCGCCGACCCCGATCATCTGCACCACCATGGGCGGCATGAGCGCCGTCTCCATCAGGGGCGTGGCCATGTCCTTGCCCTCGGAGATCTGCGCGCGCGCGTACATGATGCCCTTTTGCACCACGGTGTTCCCGGCGGTCTTGCCGCAGATCTCGAGCGCGTCCAGGATCGGCACCCCCGACGAAAGCAGGGTCCCCATGGTGCGGGTGAAGCGGGCCACCACCACCTTGCGCAGCACGTTGCCGAGCACCGGCAGCTTGAGCAGCATCCCGTCGAAGGCCTCCCGCCCACCGGGGGTGCGCAGGACCATCCGCAAGGCGGTCCCCCCGGCGATCAGAGACGCCACGATGTAGGGCAGGTAGTGGGCGAGAGCGTGGGAGATCTGGATCACCACCTGGGTGGGCATGGGCAGCTTGCCGCCCCCGAAGTCCTTGAACATCTTCTCGAACACCGGGATGACCTTGGTGAGCAGGATGGTCACCACCAGCGCCGCGATCCCGATGATCGACAGCGGGTAGACCATCGCCCCCTTGACCCGGCGCTTGAGCTTCATGGCCTTCTCCATGTAGATCGACAGCCGCTGCAGGATGCTGTCGAGGATGCCCCCCGCCTCGCCGGCCGCCACCAGGTTCACGAAGAGATCGTCGAAGACCTTGGGGTGCTTGCCGAGCGCGGCCGACAGGGTCAGCCCGCCCTCGACCGAGGCCTTGACGCTGCCCAGGATCTTGCCGAAGCGCTTGTTCTCCGACTGGGTGGACAGGATGTCGAGGCACTGCACGATGGGCAGACCGGCGTCGATCATGGTGGCGAACATGCGGGTGAAGATCACCACGTCGGTGGTCTTGACCCCGGTCCCGAACGGGAGCGTCAGCTCCTTCGGCTGCTTGCGCACGGCGGTCGGCACCAGGAGTTGCATCTGCAGCCGCTGCTCCACCGCCTCCGGGCTCTCCGCCTCCATCACCCCATTCTTGAGCTCGCCGCTGCGCGCCCGGGCCTCCCACAGATAGGCAGCCATCGCGCCCTACCGCCCTCGCCCCGCCGCCGAGCCGATGATCTGCTGCAGCTCGTTGGGATCCGAGCTGTTGCCGATGGCCTCCTCGAGGGTGATGGTCTGCGCCGCGAAGAGCTGCGCCAGGTGCTGGTTCAGGGTCTGCATCCCGCTCGTGCCCTGGCCGATCTGCATCTGCGAGTAGATCTGGTGCATCTTGTCCTCGCGGATCAGGTTGCGGATGGCGGAGTTCGGGATCATCACCTCGAGGGCGGCCACCCGCCCGCTGCCCGAGGCCCGCGGGATCAGCGACTGACAGATCACCCCCTCGAGCACGAACGACAGCTGGGCCCGGATCTGCGACTGCTGGTGGGGGGGGAACACGTCGATCACCCGGTTGATGGTCTGCACCGCCGAGTTGGTGTGCAGGGTCCCGAAGCACAGGTGCCCGGTCTCGGCGGTGGTCAGGGCCGCCTCGATGGTCTCGAGGTCGCGCATCTCGCCGACCAGCACGATGTCCGGGTCCTGGCGCAGCACCGACTTCAGCGCCCGCTTGAAGGACTTGCTGTCGGACCCGATCTCACGCTGGTTCACCACGCAGCTCTTGTGCTGGTGGATGAACTCGATCGGGTCCTCCATGGTCACGATGTGCTCGTGGCGCTCGGTGTTGATCTTGTCGATCATGGCCGCGAGGGTGGTGGACTTGCCCGAGCCGGTCGGCCCGGTCACCAGCACCAGCCCGCGCGGCTTGTTGCACAGCTCCTCGATCACCCGCGGCAGGCCCAGCTCCTGGAACGATCGGATCTTGAAGGGGATGGTGCGGAAGACCCCGGCGATCGCCCCCTTTTGCAGGAAGACGTTGGCGCGGAAGCGCGAGAGGTTCTTGATGCCGAACGACAGGTCCAGCTCCTGCTCCTCCTCGAACTTGGCCTTCTGGTCGTCGGTCAGCACCGAGTAGCAGAGCTGCTTGGTCTCCACCGGGCCGAGCGGCGGCACCCGGAAGGGCACCAGCTCCCCGTCGATGCGGAGCTGCGGCGCCGAGCCGGTGGTGATGTGGAGATCGGACGCCCCCTTCTCCACCATGCTCTTGAGGAGCTGATGCAGGGTGACGGCCTGGGCCTGGGCCTGGGCCTGGCTGGGCGGTGGGGGGGTGGTGGTGACGGTCATGTGCGGCGCTCTCTCAATCCGCCGCCGTGACGCGGGCGACTTCCTCGACCGAGCTCGTGCCCTGACAGATCTTGGTGATCCCCGACATGCGCAGGGTGCGCATGCCCCGCCGCATGGCCTCGGCCTTGAGCTCGGTGGCCGACACGCCCTGCAGGACCAGCTCCTTGATCGGGTCGGTCATGGTCATGACCTCGTACATGGCGATCCGCCCCTTGTAGCCCGAGCCGCCGCAGACCGAGCACCCGACGCCCCGGGTGCAGGAGGCGGTCTCGATCTCCTCGTCCTTGGCGCCGAGCGTGCGCAGCTCGTCCTTCGGCGTCGGGATGGGTTGCTTGCAGCTGGCGCAGATCTTCCGCAGCAGGCGCTGCGCCTCCACCAGGTTCACCGAGGCCGTCACCAGGAACGGCTCGACCCCCATGTTCAGCAGCCGGGTGATGGTCGAGGGGGCGTCGTTGGTGTGCAAGGTCGAGAGCACCAGGTGGCCGGTCAGGGCGGCCTTCACGGCGATCTCGGCGGTCTCGAAGTCGCGGATCTCGCCGATCATGATGGTGTCCGGGTCCTGGCGCAGGAACGAGCGCAGCGCCGCCGCGAAGGTCAGCCCGATGTCGTCGCGCACCTGCACCTGGTTGATGCCCGCCAGGTTGAACTCCACCGGATCCTCGGCGGTGCTGATGTTGTCGGAGATCTGGTTCAGCTCCTGCAGCGCCGAGTACAGGGTGGTGGTCTTGCCGGAGCCGGTCGGGCCGGTGACCAGCACCATCCCGTAGGGCGCCTCGATGGCGCGCTTCATCTCGGCCAGCTGCGCCGGCTCGAGGCCGAGCTTGGTCATGTCGAGCTGCAGGTTGCCCTTGTCCAGCAAGCGCATGACGATCTTCTCGCCGAACAGGGTGGGCAGCACCGACACCCGGAAGTCCATCTCCTTGCCGCGGCCGAGCTTGAGCTTGATGCGGCCATCCTGGGGCAGCCGCCGCTCGGCGATGTCGAGGTGGGACATGATCTTGATGCGGCTGGTGAGGGCGGCCTTGAGCTTGAGCGGCGGGGTCATCTCCTCCTGCAGCACGCCGTCCACCCGGTAGCGGACCCGGTAGCTCTTCTCGTAGGGCTCGATGTGAATGTCGCTCGCGCCCTTCTTGACGGCGTTGAGCAGGATCACGTTGCACAGCTTGACCACCGGCGCGTCCTCGGACGCGCGCTCGAGATCCATCAGGTTGTCGTCGGCCTCGTCCTGCCGCGCGAAGTCCACGTCCTCGGTGAGGTCGCCCATGACCTCTTCCATGTTGAAGCTGGCGAGCTCGTCCTTGGGCTCGAAGTACCTGGTCAGGGCCTCGGAGATCGACGCGTCCGAGGCCACCACCACCTCGATGTTGAGGTTGGTGAGGAAGTGCAGATCGTCGAGCGCCGCCACCTGGGACGGATCGGCGGTGGCCACGATCAGCGAGTTGCCGCTGCGGCTCATCGGGATGAGGCGGTGCTTGCGGGCCACGTCCCGCGGAACGAGCGCGATGATCTCGGGCTCGATCTCGAACTCGCCGAGGTTGATGGCCGGGACCCCGTATTGCCGCGAGAGGAACTGGGTCAGCTCGTCCTCGGACAGGACGCCGCTCTTGACCAGCAGGAGCCCGAGCCGCTCGCCGGTCTTGCGACTCGCCTCCTGGGCGCGCTGAAGCTGTTCGGGGGAGATCAGCTCCTCCCGGACGAGAATGTCCCCGAGTCGACTCATCAACCTCCTTTTCTCGGGCTTCCCGCCCCGAATCTTGAGCGCCGGGCTCGGTCGCCTCTGGTCACGCCGCCGTTTGGTGGGAAGCTCGCCCCATGCCGCCCGCCCCTCACCGCGACCGCGACCGCGACCTCCACCGCGACCGCGACCGCGACCTCGACCTTCTTCCGCGCCACCGCCCCGGACACCGCCAGCCTCGCGTCGCTCGGGATCCCCTCCTGGCGGTGGCCGTCGCGGTGGCTGGTCTCCTCGCCCCCGCCCGCGCGCCCCGGGCGATCGCCGCTCCCAGCCCAGCGGCGCCCGCCCTCGCGCCTGGCACGCCCTCCGAGGACCTGACGCTCGCCCGCGAGATCTTTCGCGAGCTCATCGAGACCGACACCACCCACGACCACGGCAGCGCCACGACGGCCGCCGAGGCGCTGGCCCGGCGCTTTCGGGCCGCCGGATTTCCCGCCGCCGACGTGCAGGTCCTCGGGCCGTCCCCGCGCAAGATGAACCTGGTGGTGCGTCTCCGCGCGCGCGCCTCCGCGGGCAGCGCCGGCGCCGGGGCGGGAGGGGAGAGGGCCGTCGGGGGTGGCACCAGCGCCGCCGCGGCCACCACCCGCAGGCCCATCCTGCTGCTCGGGCACCTCGACGTGGTCGCCGCGGAGCGGGCCGACTGGTCCCTCGATCCGTTCACGCTGACCGAGAAGGACGGCTTCTACTACGGCCGCGGTACCCTCGACATGAAGTCCCTGGTGGCGCTGTGGGTCGCCGATCTGCTGCGCCTGCACCGCACCGGCGAGCCGACCAGCCGCGACCTGATCCTGGCCCTCACCGCCGACGAGGAGGACGGCGACGAGAATGGCGTCGAGTGGCTGCTCGCCCACCAGCGCCCGCTCATCGACGCGGAGTTCGCCCTCAACGAGGGCGGCGGCGGCGAGGCGAGCCACGGCCGGTACCGCGCGAACGACGTGCAGTGCAGTGAGAAAGGCTACCAGAGCTATCGCCTCGAGGTCCGCAACAAGGGCGGCCACAGCTCCTTGCCCGAGCCCGACAACGCCATCGTTCGACTGGCCGCGGGGCTGGTGCGCCTGCACGCCCACCGCTTTCCGCCCCAGCGCAACCCGGTCACGCGGGCCTACTTCCAGCGGGTGGCGACCTTCGAGACCGGACAGCTCGGCGCCGATCTCCGGACCATCGCCCTCGCTCCCGAGGGGCGCCCGCTCGACGCGGCCGCCGTGGCCCGCCTCTCGGCGCTGCCATTTTACAACGCCCGCCTGCGCACGACCTGCGTCCCCACCCGGGTGACCGCGGGCCACGCCGACAACGCCTTGCCGCAGCTGGCCTCCGCCATCGTGAACTGCCGCCTCCTGCCGGGGGAGACGTCGGCCCACGTCGAGCAGGTGCTGCGCGGGGTGATCGCCGATCCGCAGGTGAGCGTGAAGGCGATCTCCAGCATGACCACCACCGCCCCCACCTTGCCGCCCGCCAAGCTCCTCGGGATCATCGAGAAGGTGACGTCCCGCTTCTGGCCCGGCGTGCCGGTCTTGCCGACCATGAGCGCGGGCGCCACGGATGGGCGGTTCCTGCGCGCCGCCGGAATCCCCACCTACGGGGTCTCAGGCCTGTTTCACGAGGTCGACGACAACCGCGCCCACGGACGTGACGAGCGGCTCGCAGTCCGGTCCTTCGTCGAGGGCCAGGCCTTCACGTACGCGCTCCTCCAGGCGCTGGTGGCGAACTGACGGCGGGGGCCTGTCCTGACGACCGGCTCAGTCGGCGAAGGGATCGTGCCAGGGACCCTTGGGCGGCGGCGACTTGACGACGACCGAGGCCTTCGCCACCGCGCCACTCGTCTTGCTCGGGGGCGTCGACTTCGGCACCACGGCCACCTGGGGTCGCCCTGCGACCGCCGGCTTGCTCGCGGTCGAGGGGGACGCAGCGGGGGCCTGCGCCGCGAGGGGGGGCGGCGCGGTTCGCGGTCCCGCGGCCGCTGCCGTCTCCGCGCCAGCCGCCTGCCGCTTGGCGCGAGCGCCGAGCCGAGGCGTCTGGCTCCGGGTCGCGGCCGTCCCCGTCGCCCTGGCGAGGTGTTCACCGGCCGTGGTCGGCACCACCGTTGGAGCGCTCGAGCCCACGCCGGCCCGGCCCGGCTCGGCGTGCGACGCGGCCGCTCGGGTCGATGGCTCTGGCGGAGGTGGGACGGCGATGGCGGCGACCGGCGGCGAAGGTGACGGCGAGGGCGGTGGCGAGACGATCGCGGTGGCGGCCGTCGTCGTCGTCGTCGTCGGTGCGGCAGCGGCGTTTGCAGGCGCGCTGGGTCCCGCGGGCGCCGGTGCCGCCGGGATGGGCGTGACCGTCGGCGTGGATGCGCTGGCGGCCGGAGCCGAGGGGCCGGCCCCCGGCTTGGGGTCGGTCGCCACGGTCGGATTGGACGGGGCGGAGACCAGCGCGACGTCGGCTGTCCCGTGCGCGGCGGCTCCACCGCCGCGGCCTACCAGGACACCGACGAGGACCCCGCCGGCGAAGGCTCCGCCCACGATGGCGGCGAGCGACGCCCGGCGCAGGTTCACCTTGGGGGTGGCTGGCGCACGGTCCGGAAGCCCCATGGCCGGCGTACCTGGGGGGAGGGTCAGTCGCTTTCCATCGGCCGACACCAGGGGAGGGGCGGGCAGGGTGGCGAAGGACGACAGGGGCGTGTTGGTCCGCGGCACCGCCATCGTCCCGGGTGGGGTCCCGAACGCCGGAGCGCTGGGCCTGCCCTCGGTGGGCGTTCGCGTCGCGGTCGCCCGGGCGGCGTGGCCCGGCGCTCCCGGGGTCGAGGGGGCCGGGACGTCGGCGTGGGCGGGGGCGGCGGCGTGATCACCCCGGAACGGCGATGCGGGGGACCAGCGGGGCGCAAACCACCCGGGCTCGCCCGTCGACGTGTCGGTCGCGGGCCCTGAGGAAGCCGCCAGCGACTCGGGGATCGGCGTCGGGCCCTCGGTTCCGACGAAGCCACCCAGCCGGGCGTCGATCTGGGTATCGCTCGGTGGCTCGTCCGGCGGTTCGGTGACCAGCGCGGCGGCTGCTTGCGCGGAGACCGGGGTCGGCTCCAGGGCGGCGGCGGCGGTTGCTTCCGCGGCCGTCGCAATCTCCCCTCCGGTGGTGCTCTCGGAGGCTTGCGCGGCGGTCGCGGTCGCCGTCGCCGCGAGCCCCGCGAGCGAGCCTTCGCCGTCGCCTTCGCCCTTGCCTTCGCCCTCGCCCTCGCCTGGGCGGACATCACCCCAAGCGGGCTCGAGGAGCTCGGCAGCCCCTGCGCTCTCGGCAGGGAACGGATGCGCCCCGGGGAGCGGCTGGGAACTGGCGACCTCCTCGGCAGCCTCGGACATCGTCCGCGTCTCGGCGCCGCCCAGGGGCACCAGGGTGAGCGAGTCCTCGTCGGCGTGCATTCCTATCACGACCGACTCCTCGCCCGAGGAGGCGGTCATACCAGGCGCGTCATGCGCGGCGGCAGGCGGGGCAGGGGCAGGGGGGCCGGATTCGGTGTCCCCGAGGGCGTCCACTCCGGGGGCTGCCTCGAGCACGGGGGCCTCGAAGGCGTCCTCGGTGATCGAGATGATCCCGGGAGTCAGCAGGGTCGGGCCGTCATCGGGATCCTCGAACTCCGCCTCGACCCAGGACGAGACCCGCGCCGCCGTCCCGACGGACCAGTTGCCGGTCGACTCGCCGGTGGCCTCACGAATGTTGCGGTGACCGGCACCCGAGATCGAATCCGCGGCCGGGTCCCCCGCCTGCCCCCCGAGTGCGCGGGCCCGCGCCATCCGAGCCTGGGCGTTGAGCGCGTCCGTGACCTCGCTCAAGAAATCGGGCGCCGCCGGGGAGGCCACGGCAGGAAACTGGGTCGTGGGCGTGCCCTCGGCACGGGCCGGGCCCTCCGCCCGGGCCAGGGACTCCGCGTACCCCGCCCGCAGGTCGGCGAGGGACTTGGCGAGGCCCGGAAACGGAAGTCCGCCGTCCCCGAGGCCGAACAAGGTCTTGCTGCCGACCGGTCGCGCCGAGGCGCCGGCCGGAGCCCCAAGGGCGGGCGAAGAGGGCGAAGAGGGCCAGGAAGGTGAGGAAGGTGAGGAAGGTGAGGAAGCCGGGGAGCCCGCCGGGGAGGCGGATGCCGGCGACGTCGCCCCGATCTCCCGGTCGGCTTCGTCCTCCATCCAGGTCGCCTCGGGCCCGGAGGCCGAGGTCGAGGCCCCGAAGGAGGTCTCGAGGACGGTCTCCTGGGAATCGTCCCGGTCATCGGAAGTGGCGGGGTCGTGACCGTCGCTGGAACGGGGCCGGGGGGCATCGTGCGAGTCGGCCGTCGCATCCTTTTTGGAACTCATCTCAGGTACTCCTCGCGCTTGGATTCCAAACCTGACCCCTAAGGCTAAGCTCGCCGAAGGACGTTTGCCCGTGGGGGGGCGGAAGTCAAGCTAACGACCCGAGCCGGCCGAGCAGGGTAACGCGTGGGGCCACGGCCTGCGGTTCCGGTCGGTGGCGAGTCCTCGCATGGAGACTTTGGTCCGGGGCTGATATGGTGCGCCCGCTTTGAAACCACCGCCGCCAGCGGTGCGCCCGCCCACGCGCGCGCGCCGACCCGCCAGTCTCCCGGCGTCCTCCGGAGTCAGCCAGCGTGTGGGGCAATACCGGCTCCCGGCCGACGTCGCGGCACGCGTACGCGCTGGCCACCCCTGGGTGTTCCGGGAAGCCCTCGGCCCGAGGGGGGTCTCCGAGCCCTCTGGCACCGTCGTCGAGCTCGTCTCGGGGAACCGGGAGTTCGTGGGGCGCGGGTACGTCGATCGCGACCACGCGGTCGCGATCCGGATCCTGAGCCGGGCCCCTGGAACCCCCGTCTTTCCGGGCGCGGGCACCATCGCCGACCGGTTCGCGCGCGCCGTGCAGATGCGGTGGTGGTTGTTCGGGGCGGGCTCCTCCCGGCCATCGGCGATGCGCCTGTTCTCGGGCGACAGCGAGGGCCTTCCCGGCGTCAACGTGGATCGCTTCGGTGACTTCGTGGTCGTCCAGTGGCTGTCGGGCGGGGCCATGCCCTGGCGTGACGAGTTGCTCGACGCGATCGACGCCACAGTCCGGCCGGCCGGCATCTACGAGCAGCGGCGGACCCGTCCCCTGTCGGGCCAGACGGCGCCCGAGCCGGCGGTGCGGGCCCGCGGCGACGAGGCCCCGCTCGAGGTGGTGGTGGAGGAGAGCGGGCCGGCCGGTGAGTGCAAGTTCGGGGTGGACGTGACGGCGCCTCTCGGTGTGGGGTTGTTTCCCGACCTGCGCCTCGGGCGGGCGGCCGTGGCGGCCCACGCCAAGGACCGACGGGTCCTCAACCTGTTCTCGTACACCGGGGCGTTCTCGGTGGCGGCTGCCCGGGCGGGAGCCAGCGAGGTCGTGGCGGTCGATCTCGCGGCCAAGGGCCATGCCCGGGCCCGCCGCAACTACGAGCTGTCCGGGCTGGCGCCGGAGCAGATGGAGGGCATCGCCGCCGATGTCGGCAAGACGCTGGAGAAGTTCGCCTCGCGCGGGCGCAGGTTCGATCTCGTGGTCTGCGATCCGCCGTCGTTCTCGCAGGGGCCGGCCGGACACTTCTCGGTGACCAAGGATCTCGCGCGGCTGGCGGAGCTTTCGCTCGCGGTGCTGGAGCGCGGTGGGTTGCTGGCCTTCGCCACCAACTCCACCAAGGTGAGCGGGCCGGAGCTCGACCGAGCGCTGGCCGAGGGGGCGGCCGCGGTCGAGACGGACGTCCGCATCGTCGAGCGGATCGGCCTGCCGGTGGACTACCCGGTCGCCCCCGGCTTTCCCGAGGGCAATTACCTGAAGCTCGTGCTGGCCATCAAGGTGTGAAGGGCGGTGGGTGCGGCCGGGCGGGGCAGGCTGGCGCCCGCCCGTCCGCCCTCGACCGCCACCGAACCGGCTATCGCTTCTTCTCGTGGGCGAGGCCGCGGGCCTTCACCTCGGCGAGGTAATGGCGCACCGTTCCCTCGACGTTCTCGTTGAAGCGGACCGAGCCGCGCGCGATCTCGCGCAGGGCCGTCACGGCCGGCTTGTTGTCGCAGCGGACGAGCGCGTGCGCACCGCCCGCGAGCTGGCGGGCGCGCTCGGCCCCGAGGATCACGAGCGCAAAACGATTGTTCACTTTTTCCAGACAGTCTTCGACGGTGACGCGTGCCAATGGGACCTCCCCCGAAAAGGGCGTCGGATGTTACCCCAGCTTCATCGAACGTCAACCGCTGGATCGAGCCAGGGGGCCCCGCGTCGCCGCGGCCCCGCGCGGTCGGCCGTCCCACATGTGGTTGCAATGGCCATGGGGGCCTCCTAGACTCTCCTGTCCGGTCGCCTGGCTTTCTTCTGGGAGGATGGAAGCCTCGTCCCGGGCCGATCCGAGCCGACAACGTAGGCCTAAGACAGATTAGGAAAGCCGGTCAATGCCGCCGATCACGGTCAATTGGAGCGATCTCGAGATTGCGTTCGAGCGCAATTCGCCCGATCAAGAGAGTTTCCTCGATCTCGACAACGGAGACTTGCTGTCGATTGTGGACGGCGAGCCCGACGCGGCGGCGCGCCGCGCGAAGGTGGCGGCCAACCCGGAGCGTTTCCTGCGCGTCGATCCGGCCTCGTCGCGGGAGCAGTATCGCTGGATGGAGCGGTTCGTTTCCTCCGTGGCGGAAGGGCCGCTGCGGGAACGCCTTCTCATCGCCATCGATGGCAAGGGGGCGTTCCGCAGGTTCAAGGACGTCCTGCTGGCCTTCCCGGCCGAACGCGAGCGGTGGTTCGCTTACCGGGCCGACGTGTTGCACTTCCACATCCAGACATGGGTCGAGCACAGCAAGATCGACGTCGCAAACCCCCCGCCCTGGGGTCGCGTCCAGCAGCCCGAGGAGCCGGTGGAGATCGCCAGGGCGCTCCCGAGCGGCGAGGCCCCCGGCGAGATCCTGCGCCGCCAGGCCCGAGACCTGCTCGACGAGATTCCCGCAGCCGAGCTCCCGTCCGCGCTGGCCTTCCTCACCTTCCTGCGCGATCGCGGCGCCAGCACGCTCCTGGCGCCGGACGAGCGCTCGCGACCCGACCAGGTGAGCGCCGACCCCGAGCCCGAGCCGACCATCCGCGCCGCCGCCGAGCACCGCTGACCCGCCCGCCGCCTGCGGGCTGCCCTGCCGCAGCTGCGAAGGAGCGAGCGCCGGTGGGCCGTGGCGGCCCATCCCGACGGAGAAGAGCCAACCCCGTTCCCTCCCCGGCCCCTCGCCTCACGGCAGCGGGAGCGAGGACCTGGGGTGGGGCGGGACCGCGAGGTACCAAGTTCACCTCGCGATGATCAGGCGAGCGTAGCGCGGCTTTGCCGCGCGGAGCGAGAGGGGCCGCGGGGACGTCCGAGCGGCAGCGAGCCACGTCCCCGATACATACAAGGGGACCCGCTTCACTTCGGCCCGACCGCCAGAAGGTCCCACTTCCCCCCCAATCCCGCGCAGTACCGGAGACGAGACTTGAACTCGTAAACCCTTGCGGGTGGCGGATTTTGAATCCGCTGCGTATACCATTTCGCCACTCCGGCGGCTGAAGGCCGGCATGTTAACTCTCCGAGGGGCTGGCGGCGAGCGCCGATTTTGGGGGGCCGCCACCTCCCAATTCATGCAACCGCAGCCAGGGCGCCTTCGAGCTCGCCGCGCGCATGGGTGTCCGCACGTCGGATGCAGACGTCGATGCCACGCTGGTAAATGGTGGCGGCTTCCGCCCTGAGGCCGAGCGCCAGGTAGAGGTTGCCGGCGTGCAGGTAGCCGGCGGTGTAGTCGCCGTGGTCGCGCAGCAGGGTGTCGAACTCCGTGCGGGCCTCCTCGAGGCGGCCGGCGTTCTTGTATTCGAGGGCGAGGGCGTAGCGCGGGAAGGGATCGCTCGGTTTCTGGCGAATGAACCCGAGCAGCATTTCGATGCGAGAGGAGCTCATCGGCCGGCGAGTATTGCACGACCCACGAGGCACGTCCCTGGCGCCCGCTGGGCGTTCACACCGTCTTCAGGTGCGCCGCCCGCTGAGGACCGGGGATCTCCTCCGCGGGTCCGTCCACCGGCTGGTTGCGGTCGTCGACCCGCACGACGATGGGCTTCCAGGCCCGCGCCTCGGCGTCGTCGATGGCCTCGCTGAAGGTCGCGATGATCACCTTGTCTCCGCGCTGCGCCAGCCGAGCGGCCGCGCCGTTGATGCAGATGACCCCGGAGCCGGGCTCACCGGGCAGCGCGTACGTCTGCAGCCGCGAGCCATTCGTGACGTTCCAGATGTCCACCCGCTCGTAGGGCAGGATGTCCGCGGCGCGCATCAGGCTGGCGTCGATGGTCACGGATCCCTCGTAGTCCAGGTCCGCATCCGTGACCGTGGCGCGGTGAATCTTCGACTTGAACAGGATTCGTTTCATGTTCCACCTTTGTCCCGGCCGGAGATCGGTCCAGGCGCTGGCTTCGCGATTCGAACTGCAATTATAGAGGACCCCGCGCGCGGTTCAATTGAAACTGGAGCGCACACCCGCAAACCGCGGGCCCGCCGGGACCGTCCACCCTCCGATCGCGCCGAACGACCCCTGGTCGGCATGGATCGACGCCTGGACGCATGGTCTCTGTTGACGCTTCGGGTGCTTTCACGCAGGCTGAACTGGCCCGTGAAGAAGCGCAGTTTTTTGAACATCGTCGGCGTGGATCTCGGGGGTGGCAAGAGCAAGAACACCGCGGTTGCCACCCTCCGGGTGGACGCGCACGCTTGCGCCACGGTGGTCGAGCTACAGCCCCGATCCGGAGCGCGCCCCCTCTACGACGCTGCGCTGACCGAGACGCTGCGCAGCTTCGGCGATGGCAGCCTCATCTGCATCGACGCCCCCCTCACCCTCCCGCCGTGCCTGCGCTGCCAGGAGCCGGTCTGCCCAGGGCAAGCCGAGTGCGTGGATCCCGCGGTGATCGACATGCGCCGGCGGGCCAGCCAGGCGACCGAGGGAAGTCGCGATGGCCGTCGCGGCAAGCCACTGGTCACGCCCTACACGCAGCGACCGACCGAGGTCCACCTCCTTCACGAACGCGGACTCGTCCTGCGGGAGGCGCTCGGTCAGGGGACCGGGCCTCTCGCGGCGCGCGCGACCCACCTCGTGCGGGCCCTCGCCGATCGGTTTCGGTTGAACGAGAACCTGATCGAGGTCTCGCCGCAGGCGACGCTGTCGGCGCTCGGCTTCGACGCCGACTACAAGAAGCACGTCTCCGCCCGCGAGACACGCGCGCGCGTCCTCGAGGACCTGTCGGCCGATCTGCGCTTCGGACCCGGCATCTGGAGGGAGTCCTGCGTTCAGAACGACCACCTCTTCGAGGCCGTGATCTGCGCGTACACCGGCTACCTGTGGGCCCGCGACGGCTGGTCGGAGGACGCCGCCGCCTCGCACGCAGCCGCCTGCGCCGGCTGGATCTGGGTCCCCCCGCAGGCCGCCACCTCGGCCATCCCGCGCGTCTCGGCGAAGCGCTGAGGACCCGGGCTTCGCGTCAGGCGACGACCTGCGCTCAGTATGGCTTCGCGTCGATGACGCAGAAGTTGAAGGGGGTCGGCGTCAGCGAGGCAGGAATGACCACCGCGATGCTTGCGATGGGCGTGCTAGGGCTGTACGCGGCGGCGAGGGCGTTGGTGGGATCCCAGCACATCGTGTTGAAGGAGGCCCAGGGGATCTGCATCATGTTGCTCGTGATCTGGGCGCACCAGCGCTTGGTGCCCGCCGCGTCCTGAATCTGGGCACGAAATCCGGTGACAATCCCCGACAATGTCAGGGAAAGGCCCGTCCCCCCGGGAGCCGCCGCCAAGACCGGCGGGCTCGCGGCCGTCGTCGCTTTGGCTTGTGCGATGTTCCATCCGATCTCGGCTCCGGACATGTACGTCGGGTCCGCCCCTACGGTCCCCATGGCACAGACCTGTTTGCCAACGAAGGTCATGGTCGGCGTGATCGTCGCGGTGGTTCCGAACGCGCTCGGAAAGACATAACCCATCCAGGTGGCGTTCATCCCATAGCCGTCCATCGCGAAGGCACTGTCCGTGCCGCCGGCCACCGGTCCGCCGCCGCCGCCGCCCGTGACGATGGTGCTCCCGCCCGAGCCGTTTCCGACGATGACGGACGACCCTCCGGTGCCGCTCGAGGTCGTCGAGCCGCCGGTGCCGGTGGGCGAGGAGCCGCCCGAGCTCGAGGTGCTCGCGCCGCCGGAGCCCTGGTTGACGTTCGCGCCGCCCGAGCCGAAGGTGATGAGGGCGCCACCGCTGCCTGAGGAGCTGTTGCTGCTTCCGCCCGAACCCGACCCGGTGCTGCCGCCGCTCGAGGAGCTGGTGCTGTTCCCGACGGATTCACCGTTGCCACAGGACTGCGTGACGAGAGCTGCGGTGGTGAGGAGCAGCAGAAGGAAGAGCGGAGTGATCAGAGCTGCGATCAAGGCGGCTGTCTTCTTCATGGGGGAAATCCTTTGAAGTCCGGGGGGCTCTCGGAAAACTATCACACCCGCGCCGGCCGGAGGGGATGAGAAATGGTCAAGCGCGGCGGCGGGAAGGGCCCCGGGAACGGGCCTTCCGCGCTCACTTCTTGCCGCTGCTCGAGGTCACGCCCGCGGCGGGCGTCGTGGAGGTCGAACCTGCGGCCGCTGCCGACGGCGCCGTCGTCGCCCCGGCCGCTCGCCGGTCGATGCCGCTGCGCGACGGGTGCGTTCCCGCCGCCGGTGGCCCGAAGCTCGGTGGGAGGATCGCGTCGGGATCCTGCGGGTGAACCGGGCCCGCGGTCTTCGCCGCGGGGATCGCCGGCGATTTCGGGCCAAACGTCGGGGCCATGATCTCGTCGGGGTCGTGCCCGGCTGCGCGACTGATTGATGCGGCGCGCACCGGGGCCGTCGGAGCGGAGCTCGCCGGTCCCTCCGCCTTGAGGGACACCGGGATCGCCAGCTTATCCGTCGCGACCGCGGTCGCAGTCGCCGTGGCCGCGGCCGTGGCCAGCGTCGGTTCGGTCCCGGCCCGCGCCGCGATCACCTGGGCGACGTGGCCGCGAAGATCCTCGAGCTCCGCCCAGCTGTAGCGCAGCCAGTCGATCTGGACCCCGTATCGAGCGGCGATCTCGGCGGACTTGGCCGCCCGCAGGCGGAGATCGGTCAGCTCGGCCAGCGACGTCGTCTGCCAGTCGAACGAGACCGCGAACCCGTTGCGCAGGGCCGCGGCGGCGGTGATGCGGTCCCGCCAGTCGCCGAGCTCCTGCGCCGAGTGCTCGCGCCAGTCGACCGGGACCCCCCAGTACGCGAGCAGCGCCGCCAGATCTTGCCGGCGCAGATCCTCGACCTCGCGCGGCTCCCGCGGTTCACGGCCCTGGATGACGACGCCCCCTCCCGCCGGCCCGGGCGCCGTCGGCGCAGGTCCCGGCCCGGAGCCGGCCTGAACTTCCGCTGCCCGGGCGCGCTCCGCCGCTCCGACCACCAGCGATGCCCAGCCCACCAGGCCGGCCAACCCGACGGCCAAGGCGGCCGATGCAGCGGACCCCGGAAGCGCGAGCCTGGTCCCATCACGGCGGTGTGCGCGTCGCATGACCTCCCGATTGAAGCAGGTCGCCGGGGTCCACACCAGAGGGTCGCCTCACGAAGGTCGGCTCGGGGTCGGAAAACGAGCGGTCGGCGCCGCGTGGTGGTAACTGTGTGGGGTCCATGCCGCGCGCATCGCTCGCCCATGTCGCTCTCACCCAGGCGCTCGTCGTCGTCGCCACCACCTTCGCGCTCATCGTGCTCATCCCGCCGTCGCCCACCATCGGGGTCGGCGCGCGCCCGGCGCAGGCCGCGGAGCACCGGCGCGTCGACCCGCGCACGGGCCTCCTCGAGGTGCCGGTGGACGAGCTCGTGGTCGCGGTTCGCCACAAGGACCGCGCCGAGATCGGGCGGGTCGCGGAGCGGCTCGGCCCGGCCCGCCTGGCGCAAGCCCTCCGGCGGCCGGACGCGTCCACGGTCAACGCGGCGATGGTGGGGCTGCTGGCGATCCCGGGGCGCGCGCGCCTGCTGTCGGCGCTGACCGACCTCGTGGCGGGTGGCGATCCCGGCTTCACGGCCACCGCCCTGCACGCCATGGGCGAGATCCTGGCACCGCTCACCGTGAGCGATCTCGACGACTGGGAGATCCCCCCCGACGTCGTGCACGCGGCCTGCGCGGCGATGCGCACCACGCTCGCCGTGCCGGCCAACTCCACGGTCAATCGCCTGGCCGCCATCGACGCGATGGCCGATGCGTCGGCGGCCTGCGCCACGGTCGTTCCCCCGCCGGAGCTCGCGGCCCTGCTGCAGGATCCGACCCCGGCCATCCGGCGCGCGGCGGCGCTCATGTTGCGGCCCCAGCAGCGCCTGGCGACCGGAGGGTTCGCCTCGGGGATCCGCGACATCGACAAGTCGGTCATGGGAGCCTCGGTGGCCGCGCTCTGCGAGCTCATCGCCGTGCGCGGAGGCCCGGCCGCGGTCCCCGCCAGCGCGCGCGAGCCCATCTGGGAGCAGACCCGGCAGACCGCTCGCCGGATCATCAATGCCCCCGACACCTCCGCCGATGACGCGGTCCAGATGCTGGACTGTCTCGATCCGACGCTGGCCTCGGACCGACAGATGCTGCTGCGGATTCGAGAGCGGCGGCGGACGCCGATGGGTGATCGGGCGGCGGAAGTCCTCGGTCAGAAGTAGACATGACCACGCGCGCGAGCCCAGACCCCCGTGAGTGGCCCGCGGCCCAATCCGGCAACGGCAACGGCGGCGGCGCCGCGTCCGCCTCGGCCTCTGCATCCGCCTCGCTGGCCCGGGGCGCCCGCCGCGTCAGCGGCCTCACCATGCTGTCGCGCATCCTCGGGCTCGTGCGCGAGCAGATCTTCGCGCTCACGCTCGGCGCCGGGACCTACAGCGATGCGTTCCTGGCCGCCTTTCGCATTCCCAACCTCCTCCGCGATCTCTTCGCCGAGGGCGCGCTCTCGACCGCCTTCGTGCCGACCTACGTGCGCACCCTCTCGCACGAGGGCCGCGCCGCCGCCTTCGCGCTCGGCAACCGCGTCCTCACCACGCTCACGATCTATCTCGGGACGCTGGCCGCCCTCGGGATGCTCTTTCCCGGGCCCGTCGTGCACGTGGTGGCCAACGGCTTTTCGGCCGACAAGGCAGCGATGACCGCCGGCCTGGTGCGGGTCATGATGCCGTTCCTTCCCACCATCTCGCTCGCGGTGGTGGCCATGGGCGCGCTCAACGCCGAGGAGCGCTACACCGCCCCCGCTCTGGCCTCGTCGATGTTCAACCTCGCCGCCATCCTCGGCGGGACCGCCATCTGGCTGCTCCATCCTTCCTCGCTGGTGGCCGTGTTCGGGTGGGCGGGTCTGACCTTGGTCGGGGGCGTAGCTCAGCTCGGCGTGCAGATTCCACCCCTGTGGCGCCTCGGCTTCCGCCCGCGACTCTTGCCCGATCTCCGGCTCCGCGACCCGGGTACGCGCCGGATCGCGGCGCTGATGGCTCCAGCGACGCTCGGCGTGGCCGCGGTCCAGATCAACGTGGTGGTCAGCACCGCCTTCGCGAGCCACGGCGCGCCCGGGGCCATCTCGTGGCTCGGGTACGCGTTCCGGCTGATGCAGCTGCCGATCGGGGTGTTCGGGGTAGCCATCAGCACCACCTCGCTCACGCAGCTCTCGCGCGACGCCGCCGCCGGGGATCGCGAGGCGCTGACCGCCACGCTCCGCCGCGGGATGCAGATGGTGCTGTTCCTGACCGTCCCGTCGACGGTCGGGCTCGCCATCCTCGGCGAGCCGATCATCCGCTTGATCTTCCAGCACGGCCGCTTCACCGCCCACGCCACGGTCGAGACGGCGCGCGCGCTCACCGGCTACACGGTAGGCCTGGTGGCCTACTCCGCCATCAAGGTCGTGGCGTCGGCGTTCTACGCGCTCGGTCGCACCCGGGTGCCGCTCGCGGCCAGCCTGTCGGCGGTGGCGGCCAACCTCCTGTGGAACGTGCTCACCTTCCGATGGCTCGGGCACATGGGCCTCGCGCTCGGCACGTCTATCGCCGCCATCGTCAACCTCGCGGTGCTGCTCGTCGCCCTGCACCTGCGGGTGGGGCGGGTGGTGAACGGCGCGTTCCTCGCGGCGCTCGTGCGCATCGTGGCGTCGGCGGCCCTCATGGGGGGCCTGCTGTGGCCCATCGAGCGGGCGCTCGACGCCTGGCTCGCGCCGGGACTGCTCGCCAGCGCCGTCTGCGTGATGGTGCCGGTCCTGGTCGGGGTCACGGCCTACTTCGGGTGCACGCGGCTCCTCCGGGTCGCCGAGGCGCGCACCTTGCTTCGCCGGTTCGGGTAGCCGCCGGAGGCCGGGCCTTCGCGGAGCTGGGATTGGCCAGCTCCCGGGCTTCCGGCTAGTGTCCTGTCTGAGAAATCCCTTGCATATGTCGACGACGATCCAGCCCGGCCACTGCGTTG
>Ga0265316_10001764_pt1 | contig 22884 bp, 11 predicted proteins | sample 4522metaG_FD_202092 | JGI IMG/M metagenome (GOLD analysis project Ga0265316, IMG submission 202092) | Rhizosphere microbial communities from Carex aquatilis grown in University of Washington, Seatle, WA, United States - 4-5-22 metaG | ecosystem: Host-associated > Plants > Roots > Rhizosphere >... | reverse complement strand
CTACATTACCCACGTTGAAGACATCACCGAACGCAAGCGAGCCGAGCAAGAGTTGGTCAAGGCCAAGGAAGCCGCGGAGGCTGCCAACCGCGCCAAGAGTCAGTTTCTGGCCAATATGAGCCACGAGATTCGGACGCCCATGAATGGTGTGATTGGGATGAACGGGCTGCTGCTCGATACCGACCTGACTCCGGAACAGAGGGAGTATGCCGAAACCGCGCGCCGGTCGGGAGAAGCCCTGCTGACAGTCATTAACGATGTTCTCGACTTTTCCAAGATCGAAGCCGGCAAGCTGCATATCGAGTCCATTGTCTTCGACCTCCCTCTGGTGTTGGAAGACGTCGTCGAGATGCTTGCTGCCAAAACGGAAGAGAAGAGGCTGGACCTGGTGCTGGAATATCCGTCTGACCTTCCGCGCCACTTTATCGGCGATGGCGAGCGAATCCGTCAGGTGGTGACCAACCTGGTCGGCAACGCCATCAAGTTCACGTCCAGCGGACAAGTAGTGGTAACGGCGACTTGCGACCAGCAATCCGGGAGCCATGCCCAGATGCGCATCTCTGTCACCGACACGGGCATCGGGATCCCTACGGACAAGATCGGCGTTCTCTTTGAACAATTCAGCCAAGTAGATGGCTCCACAACCCGGAATTACGGCGGCACCGGGTTGGGCCTGGCGATTTCCCAACGGCTGGTAAACCTGATGGGCGGAACCATCGAAGTCACCAGCCGGCTCGGAGAAGGCTCCACGTTCTGGTTTAGTTTGCCCTTGCAGCTTGATTCCCAGCCCAATGTGATGCCTGTCCCGGCCAGCGAGTTGCGGGGCACGCGCGTGCTCATCGTGGACGACAACGAAGTGAATCGGCGGGTGCTTCACGAGCAGGTCATTGGCTGGGGCATGCGCAACGGAAGCTGCGCGTCGGGAGAAGAGGCGCTCAGAGCCTTGCAGGCTGCCCGCCTGGAAGGCGACCCATACGCCATGGCCATCATCGATTACCAGATGCCGGGTATGGATGGAGGCACACTTGCCGCGATCATCAAGGATGACCCGGCCACCAGGGACACCGTGGTTTTGATGCTAACCTCCGTCGGCCACAGCAGCGATGCGCGCCGCTGTGCCCGCTGCGACGCCTATCTGGTCAAGCCCGTTCGAAGCTCGCAGCTCCTGCAGACGCTGGCAACCGCCCGGGCGAAGCGGCGGGGTACGCTCGCGGCTAGCGGCGGTCCGGTGCAATGCGCCGCGGATTGGAAGGCTGTCGCGCGTGTGACTCCCATTGGCCATCCCATCCGGGTCCTGGTTGCTGAAGACAACGGTATCAACCAGAGGGTTGCCGTAAGGATGCTCGAGAAATTCGGGATTCGCGCCGATGTAGCGGCCGATGGCCGGGAGGCAGTCGATCTGTTTGCGCAGATGCCTTACGACCTGGTGCTGATGGACTGCCAGATGCCAGAGATGGACGGATACGATGCCACGCGGGAGATTCGGAAACACGAACCTCAGGATCGCCATGCGGTGATCATTGCCATGACCGCCGATGTGGTGGCCGGAGCGCGCGACCACTGTTTGAATGCCGGCATGGACGACTACATCGCCAAGCCGATCCGGCTGGGAGACCTGGCCGCAATCCTCAATAAGGCCCTGCAGGGGGAACACGCAACGCTGGTCGGCTAGCAGTATTCTCAGCCGGCGTGAGAGCGGCCTGCCTGGAACGGCCCGATGCCGCGCCTGCAAGGCTGAACGGCTGCGGGGACCGACCGGAGCCCAGGCAGAGTCCAACAAAAGCCCCGTCTACTCGGCCAGCGCCTGGCGGTGGAACTGGTGGTCGAGAAACACGGCTACGACAATCTCTCAAGCGCCGGTGTTTGGAGGTTTCGTGGCCTCTCCCCGAAATGAGAGCATGGAAGCGGGGAATCGACGCGTCGAGCCTGGACAAGCGTCTGGAACCGATTGTGGCGCGGGATCTGGGCGTCGCGTTTGAGGGCCAGAAGCTACACCTTGTAGTCCCACTCCTTGCGGTAGGGCGCGTCCACGTAGCCGTTGGCCACGTCGTCGTTGGTGAATTTTCCGGCCTTCGCGTCCCACATCAGGACCTTGGAACTGCGCCAGTAGGTGGCTCCCGTGTTGTTGTTCGCCAGGGGGCGGGCGTTGGGGTCGTGCACATGGCCGTCATTCGACGCGGGAATCCAGACGACCGCGGAGTCCGATCGGCCGGATGCCCCAAACGGGGCCGCGGGGCGCGCCACGGCCCCGCTCTCGCTGCGCCCGGGGGTGCTGTAGCGGCGCAGGGTGGCGGTCCCGAGTAGGGCGAATTCCGTATAGTCGCAGGCGGTCTCGATGGGCATCATCGACTTCTTGCCGGCTTTGCACGCCTGTATCCACTCGGTGTAATGATCCGCTCTCTCGGAGCGCGGCAAGTGCGGTTCGGGCTGCTTGAAGTCCTTGAAGCGGCTCTCTGGCAGGAGCCAACCGCCGGGGAGTCCTTGAATCCTCTGGCCCGGCTTAGGTCCGTTATGGTCCGGCAGCGAAGGGCTGCCGCCATAGAACGCCGAAACCTGTACGCCCTTGTCGCCGATAAACATCATGCCCCTGCCCGGCATCCCCATCTCAGGGCGCATGGCCAACGGACGCGGCGGTTGCAGCCCGCCATCGTAGAAGTACACCATCAGCTCCGGGTGCTTGCCGCGGGCGGGGAAGTGCCACTGGACGTAGTTGGCGATGCTGGAGCACTCGCTGTTTGCCACCCTGCCTTCTATGGTGCAGGCCTGGCAAGCGTCGGCCGCGACCCAATCGGGCGCGCCCATCTCGAGTTCGTCATGGAAGACATGCAGCGCGTGGCAAGCGACGTCGCCCAGGTTGCCGGTGCCGAAATCCCACCAGGGACGCCAATTGCCGTAATGGTAAATCTTATGGTACGGACGCGCCGGAGATGGGCCGCACCACTGGTCCCAGTTCATGCCCGCGGGCGGTGTGTGGACGTCCTTGGGTCTGTCTAACCCGCTGGGGCAGTGAGTGCCGGTCCAGAAGTGCGCTTCCCGTATCGGCCCGATGGCCCCGCTCAGCAGCAACTCCGTGGTCTCCCGGGCATAGGGGGTGCGGGCATCGTGAAGGCTCGCCTTGGTGGTGACCTTGGAGGCCAGCACCGCCGCCTTTACCCTTCTCGCTTCGGCGATGGTGCGGGTCATCGGCTTGGCGCAGTAGATGTGCTTGTTCATCGCCAGGCCCGCCAGCACCAGGTGAGAATGCCAATGGTCCGGCGTGGCGACGATCAGAGCGTCGAAGTTCTTTTGCTCCTTGTCGAACATCTGCCGGAAGTCTTTGTAGAGCCTGGCTCCGGGATAGAGCTTGAACACCGGCGCGGAGAACTCGTGGTCCAGGTCGCACAGCGCGACGATCTCTTCGCTGCGGCAGCCGGCCACGTAGTCCGCGCCCACGCCGCCGACGCCCACGGCGGCGATCCTGAGCTTGTCGCTGGGAGCCTGGTAGCCAGCGCCTCCCAACACGTGACGTGCGACCACGAGAGGCGCCAGTCCGGCGGCAACAGCGGCGCGCCGGGAGACTGCGCCGGTGGTCGATTCGTGGGTATTCATGAGAACGTTTTCCTTTCTCGATTTCCGTTTAGTTTCGCATCGGGAAAAAGCTGGTCGCCTGAACGCGACTCCACCAGAGTACAATCTTTTTCATGATACTTTCGATTCGCGCCGGCGGCGCCGTGGTTTGCGCCCTGGCGATCTCCGTAGCGTACGCGCAGACCAAACCCGCGGATCCAGCCGTTCCTCATCTGGAGAAGCGCGGCCTGGCTACGCAGTTGATCGTCGACGGGAAGCCTTTCCTCGTTCTGGGTGCGGAACCGCCCACCAGTGCGCCATCCAACCTCGAGTACCTGCGGTACATGTTGCAGGTGTTGGCCGACACGCACCAGAACACCGCGGAGATCGCCGTGGGCTGGAACTGGATCGAGCCCGCGAAAGGCAGGTACGACTTCAAGATCGTGGATGCGGCCATCGAAGACGCCAGGAAGATCGGCCAGCGCACGGTCCTGGTATGGTTCGGAAGCTGGAAAAACGGCGACTCCGGCTTTGTGCCCGTCTGGGTGAAGGCCGACCAGGATGGCTTTCCGCGCGCACAGGTCGGCGAGGGCAGGAGCTTCGAGTGCCTGTCTACCTTGAGCGCGAACAACTGGGAAGGGGACGCCCGCGCGTTTGCGGCCCTGATGCGCCATGTCCGCGAAGTGGATCGGTCGCACCGCGTGATCATGGTTCAAGTGGAAAATGAAATCGGCATTAACCACGACTCGCGAGACCGGTCTCCGCTGGCCAACAAAGCATTTGCGGCGCCCGTCCCGGCCGAGCTGATGGAGTACCTCCAGAAGCGCAAGGATCAGTTGCATCCGGAACTCCGCAAGGTCTGGGAAACGGCCGGTTTCAAAACCTCCGGGACGTGGGAAGAGGTGTTTGGTAAGGGTCCGCAGGGGGACGAGATCTTCATGGCCTGGAACTATGCGCGCTATATCAATCGCGTCGTGGAGTCCGGCAAGAAGGAATACCCGCTCCCCATGTTCGTGAATGTGTGGGGCACCGAAGGTTGGGGGAAAAGTCCGCGTGGCGAGGCGATCGACCACGTGCTGGACATTTGGAAGGCGGGTGCTCCGCTGGTGGACATGTCCTGCCCCGATGCTTACATGGGGCGCCAGGGCGCGGCGAGTCACATCGTCGATATCACCAAGCGGTACAGCCTCTTCGACAATCCGTTCTTCACGGTGGAAGCGTCGGACGGCGAAATCGGCGCCGCGCATGCCTTCTACGCCATCGGTGCGCAGCGCGCCATCGGTTATTCCGGGATGGGTAACGACGGCTTGCTGGATTGGTTCACGAAGACGGGCATCAATTCGCCGGCTTGGCATACTCCGGCGGGCATGGATTCGCCCATGCGGCTGTTCGGGTTCGGCGGGCCCGGCTCTACCAAGCCACTCCCGCCAGTGCCTGCCGAATACGAAGCGAAGGCGCTTTCGCAGGCGTTCCTGACCCTTTCGCAGATCGCTCCTCAGATCCTGGAGCACCAGAGTAAAGGCACGATTGCGGGAGTCGCGGTGGACAAGCAGAAACCGGACGAGAAGGTGGTATTGGGGAGCTACATCTTGAACGTGGGATTGCCGCGCGGCCGCGGGGCGCAGAATGACATTCCCGACACCATCGGCTACGGCGTATTCATGGCGGCCGGACCGGACGAGTACCTGGTAGCAGGCAATAATCTGCACATCACCTTCACGCCCAACACGCCGGGTCCGCCGATTGCCGGTTTGGCCGATCAGGAAGCGGGCCGATTTGACAACAACGGCAAGTGGGTGGCGACGCATTCACTCGGGGGCGACGATTCCTCCGACAGCGTGGTGCGCCTTTCGTGGGGCGAACGCGCCATCCAGCGCGTGACGCTGTACCGGTATCGGTAAGATGGACGCCGGCAGACCCGCATGGGTTGCCGAAACCCCTCAAAGTAGTTCTTGACAAAGGGGTCTGGTTCATCATAAATAGGGTCATAAGGAGCAGGGGTAGTTGCTTGGCCTTGTCTGGCCAAGGGGTATCTCTGTACGTTTCTCGACAACGGGGCTCAGGAGGCTTCACATGATGGCTCGTCACTACTTCAAATCGATCTGTCGGCTGGTGCTGGCGCTTTCCATGGCAACCCTCGCGTTTGCCCAGAACGACCGCGGCATCATCGCCGGAACGGTGCAGGACCCCACGGGCGCCGTGATTCCGGACGTTCCGGTTGCCGCCAAGAATGTCGCGACCGGCGCCGTATATGAGACACGCACCACTTCCACCGGCGATTTCACTTTGGCGGCCCTCCCTCCGGGCATCTATGAAATAACCGTGCAGGCCACCGGCTTCGTCAAGTACGTCGGAACAGGCACCCAGGCCCAAGTGGGACAGATCGCGCATCTCAACATTACGTTGCAACTCGGCTCGGCCACCGACTCGGTGACCGTCGATGCCACCGCGCCGCTGCTGAAAGTCGATAGCAGTGAGCAAAGCTTCAACGTCGCCCACCAGGCCATCACGGACCTCTCGATACCGGGCAACGGGAGCACGCACAATCCGCGCAGCCTCATGATCATCACGCCGGGCGTGGCCGGCCAAGGCATAGGGAACCCCAACAGCGGACGTGTGGACGGCCAGCCACCTAACACGCAGCGTGTCTTTGTGGATGGCCAGGACGTCACCAACGTGAACAGTCCCGTTGTGAACACGGGCCCCCCGCCGGCGGAAATGGTCCAGGAGTTCTCCCTGCAGACCAGTAATTACGCCGCCGAATACGGACAGGTGCAGGGCGGCGTGTTCATCCTGGCCACCCGTTCCGGAACCAACCAGATCCACGGCGACGCGTGGGAATATTGGCAAAACAACCTGCTCGACGCCAAGAAGCCTTTCGTATATACCGCGGCGCTGGACCGCAAGGACGACTTCGGCGCCACTTTCAGCGGCCCCGTGGTGATCCCCAAACTCTACAATGGCCGCAACAAAGCCTTCTTCTTCCTGATCTTCGAAGACGCCCGAAACAGCGTCTCCTCGGCCGGCACGCTGAACACCATGCCCACCCTCGCCTACCGCCAGGGGGACTTCAGCGGCGCGCTAACCGGGCGCACCCTCACCGGAGGGTATGCCGAAAACGCCATCTACGACCCCAATACCACCACTCTCGTCAATGGAGTTGCGACGCGCACGGTGTTCCCCGGAAACATTATTCCGCAGAGCCGTCTCGATCCCGTGGCCCTCAAGATCCAGAACCTGATCCCCACGCCCATATACGGGGGCAACCTCAATAACTGGCCGCAGGGACCGCAATACAAGACCTGGTCCGCGCAGGCGGCTATCAAGGTGGACTACAGCATCAGCGACACGCAGAAGCTCTCGTTCTATGTCGATCGGCCGAGTAATCGCGCGCCAGGCAATGAGGATGGCTTGCCTTTCCCCATCACGCAAGTGACGAATAACGTAGCCAACACCTGGATTCCGCGGATCAACTACGACTACAGTATTTCGCCGGTCCTGCTGCTGCATCTGGGTGTAGGCATGTTTAGGAATTTCAATCCCGGCGGCACCCCCCTCGCTATCGAGAACTACGACGCGGCCGGCCTGCTGGGCTTCAAGGGCAGCGCCATCGGGTCTGGCTTCCCTCGAATCGGCGGGCTCATGTCGTCGACGGGCGGCGGTCTGGGCCCGGGCATCGGACCCACCAATATGGACTTGCCGATATACACCAAGGGGACCTCCGTGGCGAGCCTGCTGTATGTCCACGGCAATCACAGTTACAAATTCGGCGCCGAATTCGCGCTGAACGCTTTCGCCGACGGTCAAGCCACCGGCGGCAGCGGGGTCCTGAACTTCAGCGCACTCGAGACGGGCCAGCCTTCCACGCAGGGGCAGAATCTGGGCGGCGGCTCGGTTGGTATGCCTTACGCCAGCTTCCTGCTGGGCTTGGTGGATAACGGCACGGTGCAGCCCGCGCAGGCCCTGGAATGGCGGAATAAGCGTTGGGGCCTATACATTCAGGACACGTGGAGGGTGAACCGCAAGCTCACCCTCGATTACGGCCTCCGCTGGGATCTCCAGGCCGAGGGACACGAGATCTGGAACCGCAACAGCATGTTTGGCCCCAGCATCCCCAACCCGTCCGCCGGCGGACATCTGGGTGGCTTCGTCTACGAAGGCAACGGCACGGGCCGCTGCAACTGCTCGTTCACCCCGTCCTATCCATATGCTGTCGGGCCGCGCTTCGGATTTGCCTACCAGCTCACTCCCAAGACCGTCGTTCGCGGCGGTTGGGGTATCGTCTATGGCGCGCTGTCCCCATTCAGCAGCCTCACCACAGCGGCCACCGTCGGACTTGGCTACAACCAACTGCAATTCCCGTCTCCGTCTTACGGCGTTCCCGCCATCAACTTGAGCGCTGGCCTCCAGTACAGTCTATCCGCGCTGTACGCGGCAAGTCTCGATCCAGGCGCCCGGCCCACCCCCGGCACCGTCGGCTCGATCAACTACTTTATCGATCCGAATGCCAATCGTCCCGGCAGGACCAACACCTTCAGTGTGAACATCCGGCGCGAGGTGGTGAAGGACGTGGTGGTGGAGGCGGCTTACGTCGGCAACCGCGCCGTCTGGATCCTCGGCGCCACCGGCCTGGTAAACCTGAATGCGACTCCCATGTCGACGCTCACGGCCCGTGGTCTGAGCCTCTCCAACCCGGCCGACATCACCTTGCTGACGTCCACTCTCAGTTCTCCCACGGCAGCCGCCCGCGGCTTCGGAGTGCCCTACGCCGGATATCCCACCAGCCAGACCGTGGCACAGAGCCTTCGGCCTTACCCCATGTTCAGCAGCGGGATCAGCCCCACGTGGGCTCCGCTCGGCAACGGTTGGTACGATTCACTCCAGGCGAAAGTCACCAAGCGCTCTTCCTACGGTCTGATGGGCACCATGGCGTTCACCTTCTCCGATGAACTGGCCAGCGGCCAGGCGATCAACGACGTCTACAACCGGCCCAATCAGAAGTCCCTCGTCAGCAGTTCCCAACCTTTCCTGTTCGTCGCGGCCTTTACCTACGAATTGTACGATTGGGTGCCGCACGTGACCGCAAGCAAGTTCGCCGATAGGGTGTGGAAGGGCTGGAAGCTGGGCGGCATCATGCGCTACAGCAGCGGACTCCCGATCGGCGTGCCCGGTTCGACAAACAACATGAACTCGCTGGTCTTCCAATCGACGCGCATGAACCGCGTGGCTGGACAACCGCTGTTCCTGAAGAACCTGAACTGCCATTGCATCGATCCGACCAAAGACCTGGTGCTCAACTCCAAGGCCTGGGCGGATGTGCCCAACGGACAGTGGGGCTACTCGACTCCGTACTACAACGACTACCGGGGTCAACGCCTCCCCAGCGAGAACCTGAATCTGGCCCGAATCTGGAACCGGGAAAAGTTCAACGTGGAATTCCGTGTGGAGTTCTACAACGTGTTCAATCGCCTCCAACTGCCGGGCCCGTCCTCGGGCAATCCGCTGGCGACCACCACTACCAATTCCGCGGGACTACTCACGGGCGGCTTCGGTTACATCAACGGGAGCAGCGTAGGCGGCATGCGCAATGGCCAGGCCGTGATCCGCGTGAAGTTTTAGAAGCCGTCGCGAGATAGCGTATGCAACCGCTGCGTCTAGTCTTGTTCTGCGCGCTGGTGTGCTCTCTCGCCTTCGCTGCGAATCCGGGCAGGAGCAGTCCAGTCCCGGCCACCGCAGCTTCGGACATCCCTCATTTACGGCAGCAGGGGACGGCCACCCAACTCATCGTCGACGGCAAGCCCTTCCTGGCGCTGGCGGGAGAACTGCTCAACAACAGCGCCACCAGTGTCGAGCACATGAAGCCGATATGGCCTAAACTCGCTGCGTCCAAGTTCAACACCGTGCTGGCGGGCGTCTCCTGGGACCAGATCGAACCCCAGGAGGGCAAATACGATTTCAGTGTGCTGGACGGCATCATCCGCGACGCGCGCAGTCACAACCTGCGTCTGGTGCTCCTTTGGTTCGGGAGCTGGAAGAACAGTCTCTCGAGCTACGCGCCGCTCTGGCTTAAGAAAGATTTCGAGCGGTTCCCGCGCGCCCAGATGGCGGGGGGTAAGAGCATCGAACTGCTCAGCCCGTTCAGCGAGGTCAACCGGGACGCCGATGCGCGCGCTTTCGCGGCGCTGATGGGGCACGTCAAGACGGTGGATGGCCAGCAGCATACCGTCATCATGATCCAGGTGGAGAACGAAGTGGGAATGCACGGGGATTCCCGCGACCGCTCGCCCGCGGCCGATCGGGCTTTCGCGGGGCCGGTGCCGAAAGATCTGATGGGCTACCTGCAGAAGCACAAAGACACCCTGATTCCGGAGTTTCGCCAGGTGTGGGAGGCGGCTGGATTCAAGACCTCCGGGACTTGGGAAGAGGTGTTCGGCGAGAGCAAGGTGACGGATGGTTTCTTCATGGCCTGGTACATCTCGCGCTACATCGGCCACGTGGCCGGGGCAGGGAAAGCAGAATACCCGTTGCCGATGTTCTGCAACGCGGCGCTATACGGGATTGGGAAGGGGGCTATACCGAGCGGCGGGCGGCCTTGGGACCAGGTGATGGACGTCTGGAAAGCCGGGGCGCCGCAAATCGACATACTCTCTCCCGACATTTACGGCGACCGGGACTTCGTGGGGTTCTGCGCGAGGTACAGCCAGTCCGGGAACCCGCTGTTCATACCCGAAACGGGGAATGGGCCGACCATCGCGGCCCGAGCGCTCTACGCCTTCGGACGCCACGATGCCATGGGCTTCTCGCCATTCGGCATCGACCGGCCGGACCGTCTGGGTAACGTTCCCGATCTGACCGGCATCTACGATTTGCTCTCGCGAATGGCGCCTCTGATCTCGGAGCATCAAGGCAACGGCACCATGTCGGCCGTGCTCCTGAACCCGAAGGACCCGCCGCAAAAGATCCATCTCGGGGACTACACACTGGAGGTCGCGTTCTGGCCCATCCGTTACACCATGCCCCTACTGATGCCTGGGGAACCACCGCAGGCGACCGCGCCCCCCGCGGCGGCCATTTTCATCCGAACCGGGCCCGACGAGTATTTCGCGGCCGGCAGCGGCGTCAAGGTCATGTTTTCTACGAACACACCGGGGCCGCCATTCGCCGGACTGGGCACTGTGGAAGCTGGCACTTTTGTGAACGGCCGCTGGGTTCCCGACATACGGCTCGCGGGGGATGATACCGGACAGGGGCAGGATCTGTTCGAACTCCAGCGCCAAATGGGCATCCAGCGCTTCACCCTGTACCGCTACCGGTGAGGGCTAAACCTTGTAGTCCCACTCCTTGCGATAGGGCGTGTCCACGTAGCCGTTGGCCACGTCGTCGTTGGTGAATCTCCCGGCCTTGGCGTCCCACATGAGGACCTTGGAACTTCGCCAGTAGCGCGGTGCGTCCGCACCGCCGGGTTCATAAACGCCGGGGTGCGCCCCCCCGGCCGTGCTCCACACGTCCGCGGAGTCCGATCGGCCATTGCGCCCCCAACCCGTTGTGCCACGCGGACCGGGTGCGCTGTACCGTCGCAGCGTGGCGGTCCCGAGCAAGGCGAATTCCGTGAGATCGCAGGCGAGCTCGATGGGCATCATCGACTTCTTACCGGCTTTGCACGCCTGTATCCACTCGGTGTAATGATCCCGTCGCTCACACCGCGGCAGGTGTGGTTCGGGCTGCTTGAAGTCCTTGAAACGGCTCTCCGGCAGGAGCCAGCCGCCGGGAAGCCCCTGAAACCGCTGGCCCGGCTGTGGCCCGTTATGGTCCGGCAGCGAAGGGCTCCCGCCATAAAACGCCGAAACCTGCACGCCCTTCTCGCCTACAAACATCATGCCCCTGCCCGGCATCCCTACCTCCGGGCGCATACTCAACGGCCGGGGCGGTTGCAGCCCGCCATCGTAGAAGTACACCATCATCTCCGGGTGTTTGCTGCGCGCCGGAAAGTGCCACTGGACGTAGTTCGAGATGCTGTTGCACTCGCTGTTCTCGACGACGCCGCCCGGCGAGAACGCCTGGCAGGCGTCGGCGGCGACCCAATCCGGCGCCCCCATCTCGAGTTCGTCGTGGAATACGTGCAGCGCGTGGCAGGCGACGTCGCCCAAGTTGCCCGTGCCGAAGTCCCACCAGGGACGCCAATTGCCGTAATGGTACATCTTGTGGTACGGGCGCGCCGAAGACGGGCCGCACCATTGGTCCCAGTTCATCCCCGCCGGCGGTGTCTGGACCTCCTTGGGTCTGGCCAACCCGCTGGGGCTGTGGGTGCCGGTCCAGAAATGCACTTCCCGCACGGGGCCGACGGCTCCGCTCAACAGCAGTTCCGTGGTGGCGCGGGCATAGGAGGTGCGCGAATCCTGAAGGCTGGCCTTGGTGGTGACCTTGGAAGCCAGCGCTGCCGCCTTGACCCGCCTCGCCTCGGCGATGCTGTGAGTCATGGGCTTGGCGCAGTAGATGTGTTTGTTCATAGCCAGGCCCGCCAGCACCAGGTGAGAGTGCCAGTGGTCCGGGGTGGCCACGATCAGAGCGTCGAAGTTCTTCTGCTCCTTGTCGAACATCTGCCGGAAGTCGCTATAGAGCTTGGCCCTGGGGTATAGCTGGAACACCGGCGCGGAGTACTGAATATCCAGGTCGCACAGCGCGACGATCTCTTCGCTCTTGCAGCCGGTCAGATAGTCCGCGCCCACGCCGCCGACGCCGACGGCGGCGATCCTGAGCCTGTCGCTGGGAGCCTGGAAGCCAGTGCCTCCCAACACATGGCGCGCGAGGACGAGCGGCGCCAGGCCGGCGGTGATAGCGGCGCGCCGCGACAATGTGCCATTAGTCGATTCGTTGGAATTCATGAGACAGCTCTCCTTTTCCGCGGGGAATTCTCATTCTAGTACCGCGACCGTCCGATCAGTTCCGCAGCTCGGGCCGGGCATGCCCGGCCCCTACACCGCGCCCGTGTAGGGGCAAGCCATGCCTCGCCTTGGCTCCGCATCCCATCGGCGACGGTCTAAACTGGGTTTATGGGCTTGAGATCGGCCACGGTGTTTCTGGCGCTCGTTCCGCTGGCGCTCCGGGCGCAGAGCGCGTGCAATAATACCCCGGCCTACTCCGCCTGCGAACTGACGTTCGAACTCGGCGACAAGGACGCCGCCGCGCATCCCCATCCCTATTCGACCGTCGACCTGAAGGTGGAGTTCCGCTCCCCTCGGCACCACACCTTAGCGCTCCCGGGGTACTGGGATGGCGGCCGGCGCATGGCGGTTCGATTCTCGCCGACCGAAGCCGGCGCTTGGGACTACCACGTCACTAGCAATATCACCGAGTGGAACGACCAGACCGGCACGTTTACCGCCGCCGCTTCCGAGGCGCCGGGATTCATACGCCCGGCCAACATGCATCATTGGGAATACACGGAACGGGACTCGGCGGGGCTCGACCGGCCGCACCTGTGGATGGGCGCGACTGAAATGCGCTTCGCCTTCCTGGACGACGCGGCCTTTCGCGCCGTGGCGGACGCGCGCGCCGCGCAGAAGTTCAATCACTTGCGCGGCGTGGTGATGGCGGAAGGCCGGGATGCCGCATACCAGTCGCCTGACTCGCCGGACCTGGCGCAATTTCAGCGGCTGGACCAGCGCGTCCGCTACCTGAATGAAAAGGGCATTTCGGTGGATCTCATCCTGGCCGGCGGGCCGGGCTTCCTCACCAAGGTCTTTCCCACCTGGGAGCAGCGCCGCCGTTTCATCCGCTACATGGTGGGGCGCTACGCGGCCATGAACATCACCTGGCAAGGGGTGGACCGGTTTGAAGACTACCCCGACGGGCGCGCGCTGCTTAAGGAGATCGGGGCGCTACTGAAGGAGTTGGACCCCTACCAGCACCCGCGCACCACGGGCGCCGGCGTGACCTCGGCGCCGCTGCTGGACGACGGGTGGATGGATTTCGCCGCGCACTCGACCTCCGACGACAACATCGGCGCCATCGAGCATCAGCTCTACGCCGTTCCCTTCGTGAACCTGGATTTCGGTAGCGAAGACGCCGACAACGCGGCCTTCCGCCGCCGCTTGTGGAATGCCACCATGGATGGCCAGTACCTCACCTACGCGGGCAGCGGCCCCGGCGCCAGGCAAATGACCGTCTGGTTCGACTTCATGTCCGATACGCGCCACTGGGAACTGGAGCCGTATTTCGACGTGGATGGCGGCCGCGCGCTGGCGCTCGAAGACACCGAGTACGTAGTCTACGTGGCCCAACCTGGCCCGGTTGAGCTGGTAGTTGAGAAACACGGCTACGACGTCTACTGGGTGAATCCCATCGACGGCGAGGTGACGAAGACGAAGAAGCGGTTCAGCGGCGACCACTTCACCGGAGAGCCGCCCGACAAGTCGCACGACTGGGTGCTGCACGTGGTGCGCGAAGGGCGCGTGGCGGGCATGAACAAGTCGTACAAGTTCGAATCGCGCGAGATCGTGCTCCAGGAAATCGAGTCCAACAGCCCCAAAGTGCCGTTTGCCATCGAGCAGCCGTCGGGCGATATCCGTGTGACCCTGCCGCCGCCGTACGCCGCCAAGATGACGCATGAAACCCGCGCCACGCGGTCCATGATGTGGCTGTGGACCGGCGAGGTGGCGGCCGATGGCCAGGGCTATCGCGTCATCGGCACCGGGCAGAAGGGCACCATGTGGCCGCTGGCGGGCCTGGCGAAGAACTTTCCGGCGATCATGCACATGCGGCTTTACGGGATCAACGCCAACGGAAAGGTCTATACCATGGACGCGGCCCTTGGGCTCAACCCGTGAATCCACTGATTCTGGCGATCGATACCACGCACGAATGCGGCAGTCTGGCGCTGGCTCGCGGGGGAGAGTTGGTCGAGGAAGTATTGCTGCACGCGCCCGGCGGCTTCGCCCACGTGATCTACGAACACCTGGCGCAATTGCTCGGCCGGCACGGCGTGACGCCTTCCATGGTGGATTGCTTTGCCGCGGCTTCGGGGCCGGGTTCCTTTACGGGCGTGCGGGTGGGGTTGGCGTGCGTCAAGGGCCTGGCGGAAGCGTTGGGCAAGCCGGCGGTGGCGGTTTCGAATCTCGAGGCGCTGGCCACCTTCGGCAGCGCTCCCCTGCGCGCCGTGGTACTGGACGCTCGCCGCGGCGAAATCTACGGCGCCGTGTACGACCGTGCCGGCCGGCTGGCGGCGCCGGAATTGGTGATCAAGTTTCCGGCGTGGCTGGAGACGCTCCCGGAGGGCGAGATGGAGTTTGTCTCGACCGATTTCACGCCGTATCGCGCGGCGCTGGCGGGAACGCGCTTCGAGCACGCACGCATCGCGACCGCGCCGCCGGCGCTGGCCGCGGCCATTGCGCGCATCGCGCTGGCACGCTTCCTGAGAGGCCAGGCTTCGGACCCGGCGGCGCTCGATGCCAACTACGTCCGCCGCTCGGATGCGGAGTTGTTCTGGAGGGAGTAGCGCCGCGTAGCACTAGCCAAAAGATTCAGGTTATTAAGATCCGATATGTATATGATGGGTCTTATGCGAATCCCGGTGTGTGTTCTGATGTTGTCGACGGCCGCAATTTCATTTGCGCAAACCCCAGTTCTGCCAGCGGCGGGCGTCGTGAATACGGCCGACTACACACCCAATATCGCGCCGGGATCGTTGATCTCGCTATTCGGCGGCAACTTCGCTTCCGCCGTTGTTTCGGCGAGCAAGCCGCCTCTGCCCAAGACGCTGGGGGGTGCCTCCGTCGAGTTGAACGACGGCACTAGCAGCGCCTGGACCGCTCTGCCGCTTTTCTTCGTCTCTCCCGGCCAGATCAACGCACAGTTTCCCTTTGCGTACGCCGGAAAGACCGTGCAGGTGCGCGTTCGCAATGCCGCCGGAACATCCGCCGCCGCCGCTGTCACCGTACAGGCCGCAGCTCCACGCTTGCTGACCAAGACCATGGACGGCAAAGGCGAAGCCCTACTCACCGACGCCATTGACTACAAGTTCGTCACGGCCGCCGTCCCGGCCCGCGGTGACGAGTACCTTACCTTATACCTCACCGGTCTTGGCGCCGTCGGCGGTGCCGCCGTGGCAGGCAATGCCTCCGGAGATGGCGGCTCCCTCGGACCGCTCAACCCGGCTACGGCCGCGGTTTCAGTCACCATCGGCAGTAAAGCAGGCCGCGTGACGTGGGCCGGGCTGGCGCCGGGCTGGGTGGGCCTCTACCAGGTCAACGTGCAAGTGGCCGCCGATACACCGGTTGGTCAGCAGCCAATCGTGGTCACTTCCGCGGGCGCTTCCTCCCAGCCGAATGTCACTCTCACGGTGAGCGATTCCGCCACCACACTGGCGGAGGCGTCTATCTCTCCGGCCGGTGGCGTGGTTTCCGCCGGTGGTGTACAACTCAGTATTCCGGCGGGAACCGTGGCTTCGAATACCGTGGTGCGCATCTCCAGAATCACCGGCCGTGCCGCGGTAGCCAACCAGGGCTCCGACGTGTATGTCGTCCGCGGCCTGCCGCGCAGCCTCACTACCGCCGTGCGGATCACACTTCCCACCAATCCGGGGGTGGATCCCGCCCAGACGCTGGTGGTTACCCGCCAACTCTGGGGCGCGGGCGATTTCTCGCCGCCGGATGCGGCGCCCACTTCCGCCAACGCATTCCGATCCTTCGAGGCTTCGCAGGACGCTGTATCCGGCGTCACCATCACCTTGCCGCCCGCGCCAGAGGCTCCCGTCGACCAATCCGACACCGAAATCGAGACCTTCGTTCTGCAGAACTACGGCAGCGCTCTCTGCCCCGGCGGCAGCGACTTTCTCCTCTTCTTCCCCAATTCCGACCCGGTGTTAACCGGCCACTTTGACAAGATCTGCGGCTGGCTGACCGAGGCCAAGCAGAAGGTGGCGTCGCAAACCGGTCTGGTCTTCGGTCCCGGCCGCAATCGATGGCCATTCCGCGTCGTGTATGGCAGCTTCGACGCCGGCTCCCAACGTTGGGGCGAGCATGTCCCAGGCGCCAACGGCGATATCAACTACGATTCCGTCCGGCTCAACAGCGATCAGGTAAAGGCATTCATCGCCCAGGGCAAGTCCTGGGAGAATGAGTTGCACGCCACCATCGGCCACGAACTTCTCCACTTTGTCCAGAACGCTTACGACGCGCGCCCAGCCTCAACCGTCGCCGCCACGCCGCATCGCGACCTTTGGTACGAGGAAGCGATGTCAACCTGGTTTGAGGGCATTATGCTGGGGCAGGACAACTACATCAGCGAATCGGTCCGCGCGTTCGCCTGGCCCTTTGGCTTTTACCACGGCCTCGAATACCAGGTGCCCGCCAGTTGCACCTGGGGCTTTTTGCGGGTGCTTCCGTTTATGCCCTGGGGCGACAACGCCTGTAGCGATGTACAGGATAGCGGATACGGAGCCTCGCTGCTATTGCGCAACATCGCCAAAGCCAAAGGCGGAAAAGTCCTCGGCGATGTCATGCAGCAGTCCCTTTCCGGACAGAAAACCGCCGCTCAGGCGTTGAACGCCGTGGTGGGCAGCCTCTACGGGAATTGGACCCAACTGGCCCGCAGCCTGGTGGAGAGCACCTACAACACCGGCGAGAGTTGGCCGCCACCCGCCGCGCTGTCGAATATTGCCAGAACCACCGGTGTGGATCTGATCCCCAGCACCTCGGACCCGGCACGCAAGAACTTCACCGACACCTGGAATGCCCAGGACCTCTCCATGCATCTGGACCGCATTACGTTCAGCGAGACGCTGCCCGCCGGTGCCGCGCTGACTCTGAAATTCGCACAGAAGGACGCGAATGTCTTTGCCTACCTCTATCGCTACCAGAACCAGGCCTTCAGCCTGGTCGACATGTTCTCCGACTCCTATACGCTCTACAACGCGGATCAACTGGCCGCCGCGAAGGCCGTCTACCTGGTGCTGGTGATACAAGGACGCTGCCTGGACGAGTGCACCGGCACTCTCCCCGTGTCCCTCAGCTTTCAGACTGGCGGTGTGCTTGACTGGATACTCTCCACCGCCAAGGCCAGTATCAACTTCAACGGCCCACTCAAGCTCACCGACCCGAAGACGGGGAAATCCTGCGGGGGCGGCTCGGTGTTCGGAACCATCGATATGGCCGCCAGCCATCCGCCGATCGCGTGGGGAGGAACGACCTTTTCCCTCGCCTCGACGGGACAAGGATGGCCCGACCCCTACTGGATCGTCTCCATCGCTGCCACGGGCGCTCTCAGCAAGGACGGAACCGCAATCACCAGCCTCTCCTTCCAGGAGACCTCGACCGACGGAACCGCGTACCGCCTCTCCGTAACCGGCATTCCGATTGTCACCCCTGTTGGCGGCTTCACGGAAAAGACCACGGGGTTCACCTTCAAGCTGACCGGATCGGCCGCGGCCTCCGCTACCACCGCCACTATGACGTACGGAAGCTGCATCGCCACTTGGACCCCATCGGACCCCAGCGGAGACGGCGTGACGGTGCTGCTGTCGAAGAACTAGCGGTGTGCGGCGCCCCTTCTTGCGCGGCCGTCCAGGCTGAGTGCGGTCCAGGGCACAAAGATCCTCACGGTTAGCAATGCAGGCTCGTGCCAGTCGCGTCCCGACTCGGGACGCAGCAGATTGAGACTCTGCGCCACTTGACTTACTGCGTCACCTTCACCACGAAGTAGGTGATCTCCTTGCCTGGCGCGAGCTTCATCTGGTGGGGCGTCTTCGCCGGGATGGTGACGATGTCGCCCGGGCCGACATTGACCTCCGTTCCACCGTTGATCGAGGTGCCCGTCATCTCAGTCGCCGAGCGGCTCTGTCCATCCACCAGAGTGCCACCAACGGTGATCGTGGCTTCGCCGCTCTGGATCACGAAAATATCGGCCTGTGTCACGTGGAATTCCGCTCCACCGGAGCCTTCGCGGTGCGACACCGAGAAGGCGTAGTTACCGACCGTGGTCAACGGCTGCGAGGCGGTCTTGGATGCCCCCATTTTCGCCCCAAGCGTTTTGGTGAACGCCTTCAAATCCGCCGCCTTCCAAAGGTTGAACCCTTCCGGGCCTCCCGCCGGTGCGGCGAAACCGGCGAAGAGTACTGCAGTCACAATCAGTTTCATTTTCATTGAGATCTCCGGGGCCCAAGGCCCACGGGGTGATTATCGCACGGTGATGGTGAAGGGCGCGCTGCTCGAACCGTCCACCGAAACCACCAGCGGCACTTGGGTGCCCGAGAACGACTGCCCGAGGAGGAGCTGAATCTGGAACTGGCCGTTTGACGCCGGCACGATTCCAAGCACCTGCATGGCCGTTCCGGAGACCGTCACCTGCAACCGGCTGAGGTTGCCGGGCACGGTTGGGTCAAGGCCCGCTACCTGCACGTTCAGGATGTCGCCCACGCCGGCGGAGTGGCTGGCGTCAAGCGCTACGCCCGACACGTTCGTCACGCCGGCAATGGCCGGCGGCGGATTGCCGATCTGCACCACCACGGGAAAGGCGTTGGCCAATCCGTTGTTCAGGTTCAGCGTGGCTGGGCCGGTCGGAAAACCGGTGGGAATCACAAGATTGATCTGAGACGCGGAGGCGAACTGGATCTGCAGGGGCACGTTGTTCAACGTCACTTGAGCGGCGGTGGGCAAGATCGCCAGGTTCGAGCCGTAGATGGCGGCGAAGGCGCCGGGGTAGAGCGTTTGCTGAGTGGGCACCGCATTCACGATGGGCAACCCAATGGAAGGCAGGCCCGGATTAGCCGGCTGAACCTGAAACGCGAACGGTTGCGCGACCACCTGGAACCCCGAAATGACGCTGAACTCGGAGGCGCCCAGCGCCGCGTTGGGCGCCACCACCACGTTGGCCTGCAAGTGAGTTGGGCTCAACACCCAAAGTTGGTTCACGGTGACATCTTCCGTTCCGAATCCGACGGTCACCTGGCCGTCCACGAAGTTGGCATTCTGCGCGGTGATATCCACCATCGAGGCAACACCCGCCGGCAGCGCCGGCTTGTCCAGGGCGGCCTGCGGAGTTCCGGTTATGGGATAGGCGTAGGTGGGCGGGTTCTGCGATTGGAGAAACGTCGAGTTCTGCCCGTCGCCATTGTACACAGTGATGTTGGATACCTGGCCGCTGGAGCCCGTGGGCGGCGCCACGGTGATGGAACCCTGCGCGTCCGTACCGCTGAACGGCGTCAGCGTGGTAGCTTGTATGCCATCGAAGAAAACACGGCTGTCCAGGCCAAAACCGCTGCCCGTCACGGTGACGCTGCCATCGGCGTTCGGCGTCGCCAAACTGACCACCGGCGCACCTTTCTGCACCAGGGTGATGGCGTCTGGCAGCACGTAGATGTCGCTGCCGAAATTGAAAACCATGTGCCGCGGGCCGGCTCCCGCAAACAGCGGCGGGGCGACGTAGAGATCCAACACCCGCTGCGAGGTGTTCGAGGCGATTTCCGACCTCAGATATTGGCCGCTGGCTGTCGTAAAGCCACCCAGGATGGTGACCGATTGCGGCACCGGCGTGTTCCCGTAATATGTCCTCGCCCCGACGAAGAACGCTCCCAACGTGGCGTTTAGGTACGCCGGTGTGACGTAGACTGCGTTCGCGGCGGGGCTGTAACTGGCAGAGCGGCTGACCGGGTCGAGATAACTGTAGGTGACGACGTCGTACATCGGCACCGCCGCCCGCGCCTGTACCGCGAAATTCTGGCCCGTAACCACTGTACCGCCGGTCACCGGGATCGAAGTGGCTTGCCCAAGGTCGAGCGTGCCCGGGTAAAAAATCGTCCCAAATGGGCTGCTGGCCTGGATCTGCTGGCCATTGGCGTCCACCGGTAGCCGAAGGCCCGATCCGTCCACGGGAGCGGCATCCGGAGGGAGCGGGTGAACGTACAACAGGTAATTATTGGGAGGCAGGCCGTTGATCTGGTACGATCCATCCGGGTTGGTCAGCGCGCTGACAGCCGGCCCGTTCGGGCTGATGGCAACCACCGAGGCCAGAGTCACGCCCTGGCCATTCAACGTCACCCGGCCCGAGATCGAACCGAAGTCTTCGGCCCAGTTAGCCTTGCCGTACAAGGTCGAGAGCGCCGCGATGTCATCGGCGTCGAGAGGCCGTGCGCGCGTGGTATTGCGGATCAGGCCCTGCGTCATGGCGCTCGACGACCAGGTGTGCTGCAACCCGAGCGCGTGTCCAATCTCGTGAACGGCGGTGGTGTAGAACTCCTCCAGGTAGCTGGGTCCCGGCCCCTTGCTGGTGTTGTTCGACAGCATAACCGTCCCCGCGACGATGGTGGTGGTTCCCACTAACACCGTAGGTGCGCCCTGCCCGAGCAAGCCTGGAGGCAGGTCGATGAAGACCACGTTGCCGCCCGGCGTGTTGGAGCTCTGGCCCAGGGTCTCCGTGCCGCCGAACCCCACGCGCAAATCCGAGGTATCCACCGAATTCCACGCCGCGAGGGCAGCTTTGACCTCGCCCAGAATCGAACCGAGACTGTCATTGGGGGCCAACACCGCCGGACCCGAGTCGCTCACAAAGAACGTGACGGTCTTGTTGGGCAGCGCGGTGAGGTCGAACTTCTCCTGAACCGGGGTATTGGGAGCGTTTCGGAAGTAGTGGACGTAGTGATAATACGCTTCCGCCGGTGTGCCCATGAGGGCCGCCGCAATCGCGACCACCGCCACCCGCCCGATGCGTCCCGATTCCCGCATTACTGGCCCACCCCCTGGCTGGTTTGGAGCGTGCTCGCAATCCGCGATCGCAAGTCGCTCAGGCGCATCGACAACACCGCGTCTTTCACCGGTTGCGCGGTTTTGGGGTCGAGCATCAATTCGCGGCTGGCGGCACGCGTCGCCATGGGGTCGGCGGAAGCACCCTGCGCGACCGCGAAAAGCCCCTGTGTCAGCCCCATGATCTGAGTCAGCCCCGCACGGCTGGTCCACAGAAAGAACACAAACTGGTCGCCCTTGTTCAGCGTGGGCGACCCCGAAAAGATCTGGCTCAGATTGTTGACCACGCCCCCCGCCACCACTATTTCGATGGAACTCTGGCGAACTCCCTTGAAGCTCTCGCTCGCCTGGACCATATAGTGCGTGTAGATGATCGAACCGGTGCGCGCCGCCCAGGAATCCACCACCGTGCCCCGAACGATGGCGGTCGATCGGGCGATCATATCGTCCAGGGTCAACTGCTGCAAGGTGGCGCAGGGGAGCGACCGAATCCCGAAGACCAACAGCATCGTAAGCCAGACGGAGCGCTTCACGATGTGGAAGAATGCACTCTTCCTGCCAAATAAACCTGTTGATTTCGCGAGACTTATTGATGGATGAGAGCCTATTGGTGTGTTCCTCGGACACGGTGTTGGGGCACCGTGTCCCAACCGGCCCAGACCGGGCCGGGCGTGCCCGGCCCCGACGGGGCGAGGGTGGCGTTGGGGGCGGCGTAGGGGCGAAACACGCCTCGCCCACCTCAACCTGTGCCAGGCCTGACGATCAGCATGGGCACCTCCAGGTTGTGGCGCACCGGGTCGATGGTGGTCCCGAAGATCAGGTCTTTCAGACCGCCGTGGCCGTGCGCACCCATAATAACCAGGTCGGGCTTGGTTTCGTTCGCGTAGCGCACAATTTCCTTCTTCGGCGACGAGGAGTGGGTAATCGCCGTTTCGACGATAATCCCTTGATCGCGGAGAGCTTGCGCGATGCGTTCGAGGTACTGCTCGCCCGCCTCCACCTCCGCCGTCGAGGAGTCCCGCCCATAGATCTGGCTGGTCACGCCCTCTTCCACGTGGAGCAGGAACAACTTGGCGCCGTAAAGCTTGGCCATGGCCGCGGCGTGGCTGACCGCCAGCCGGTCCAGATGGCTGTGATCCAGTGGCACCAGTATGCGGTGGTAGACCGGAGCCGGAGCGGCTTCGGCCCCGGCGGTCTCCGGCAAGACGATCGGCGCCCGGCCGAACTTGCGCGTCCAGCGGCTGATCAGGGGTTCCATGGTGACCCACAACAAAAGTAGCAGGAGAACCGCCGCCGTGGGAATGGTCGCCAGCCAGACCACGGTGTGCCAGGCGCCCGCCGCCGCCAGCCAGTCCGCCACCGCAAGCCAGGCCAGGCGCACGTTCAACCCGACAATCACGACTGCCGTCGACCAGGCCAGCACGCGGACCCACAGGGCGTTGGCGAACGATCCCATGCGCGCGCGGTCGTTGGTGAAATGGATCAGCGGAATGACCGCGAACGGCAATTGCATGCTCAGGATCACCTGGCTCAGGATCAGCAGGCCGAAGGTGGACTGGTCGCCGGCGAAATAGATGGTGAACGCCGCTGGCACAATGGCCAGCGT
>Ga0265316_10001763_pt1 | contig 22895 bp, 17 predicted proteins | sample 4522metaG_FD_202092 | JGI IMG/M metagenome (GOLD analysis project Ga0265316, IMG submission 202092) | Rhizosphere microbial communities from Carex aquatilis grown in University of Washington, Seatle, WA, United States - 4-5-22 metaG | ecosystem: Host-associated > Plants > Roots > Rhizosphere >... | reverse complement strand
ATCACCGCGACGTTGGTGTCCTCGTTACCCGCCTCGTCGACCGCGCGCACGATGAACGGCCCGACCGATTGAGCGAAGCCATCTCCCGAGAAGGGCTCGCCGTATGGACTCACCCCGGTGGACGGACAGACGGGAAAATCAACCAAGCACACAGGACAAGTCACGATTCCCGTGAGACTGGTTCCGGACAGGAAGCTCTGGATGCGAACGCTCCCGTTGGCGTTCGCGTTGTAGACAGTGTAGGTCACCGTCGGCGATAGGTCGTCGGTGGCGGCCTCCCAGTGCAGCGTCACATGAAAGGCGCTTCCCTGGGCACAAGGGGCGTCGTAGGGCGAAGTCGGCGACACTTCAATCGAAGCGAGGCCCGCGAACGAAGGTGGCACGGAGTCGACCCGAGAGCCGGTCGTCAGCGAGGCCACCACGTGGGGAGCCACCTGCTGACATTCCGACTGCATGCAGGGGACGATCAGCGAATCCAGGATCTCGTAGACCGTATTCGCCGCGAGCGCGGTCGAGGGGCGCAGCACGAACTTTGCGGAGCTGCGACCCGCGTAGACTTGCTGAACGTCCGCCGCGAGCGGTTGCCCGTTCTGGGGACGAATCTGCAGCCCGGTACTCCAGAATGGTCCGGACGCCTGCGCGGTGTAGGTCACTTCGATCTGGCCGTTGAGTGGGACGCCAACCGCTCCGTCGCCGGGGATGATCTGGCGCCCGAATATTCCCGACGTCCCGCCCGAGCACGCGTGGGCGATCGAAGGCACCTGCCCGAGGATGAAGAAGACCATCAGCCCGAAGGCCTGCGCACCGCCTGAACCGAATTGCCGACCCATGAAACACCTCCCTACGAAAGTGCGATGGGCTACATGGTACCAGGCAGGTGGTCGTTGATGTCGCGGGCCTCTTGCGTGTCAGCTCTTGGTCTCCTGGCCGAGGACCAGGCGGCGCAGGTTGTCGCGGTGGCGCCAGGTGACGAGGACGGCGGAGACCAGCGAGAGCGCGACGTAGGGTGCGGGGAGCGGGTGCGCCACCAGGGCCACCACCGGGAAGGTCCACATCCCGAGCAGCGAGCCGAGGGAGGACAGGCGAGTCAGCGCGAACGTGAGGACGTAGACCCCGAGCGCGACCAGCGCGATGGGCGGCGACAGTCCGAAGGCCACTCCGAGCGAGGTGGCGACGCCCTTGCCTCCTTGCCCGCGCAGGAAGAACGTGAACATATGCCCCACGATCGCGAAGAAGCCGACCAGGGCCACCAGCGTCGCCGGGGTCGGGGCCGGCTGACCGGCGGGGAACGCGGCCGCGGAGGCTCCGAGCCCGTGCGCCACCGCGAAGACGGGCAGGGAGCCCTTGAGGGCATCCACCACCAGCACCGCGAGCGCCCAGGGTTTTCCCAGCGCCCGGGCCACGTTGGTGGCGCCGATGTTTCCGCTGCCGACCCGCCGGATGTCGATCCCCCGCGCCCGCGCCACCCACAGCCCCGTGGGGATCGAGCCGAGGGCATAGGCCCCCACGCAGAGCCACGGCGCCACGGACCAGGGCACGGGCCCGCCGGCCGAGGTCGTGGCCAGCCACCCGAGGCTCATGGTCCGCCACCCCCGTGGGAATCGTCCCCGGGCGTGCTTGCGGCAGGCCGGACCCGGGCCCAGAAGGCGGCCACGTCGGCCAGCGATTCGGTGCGGGGACAGGTCGCCGGCAGGCTGGCGAGCAAGGTCGCCCCGTACCCACGCCGCAGGATCCGGCCATCGAGGAGCGCGACGATGCCGACGTCGCCTCGGCTGCGAATCAACCGGCCGAAGCCCTGCTTGAGGGCCAGGGTCGCCCGGGGCAGCTGGTAACTGCCAAACGGGTCCTGCCCGTCGCTCCGCAGCTGGGCCAGCCGGGCGGCCGTCAGCGGCTCGTCCGGCACGGCGAAGGGCAGGCGATCCATCACTACCAGGGACAGGGCCTCGCCCGGGACGTCCACCCCCTCCCAGAAGCTCTGGGTGGCGAGCAGGATTGACCCGAGGTTGGTTCGCAACGCATCGAGCAGCACGTGGCGGGGCCTTTGGCCCTGGATGAGCAGCGGGAACGGAACCTTCGGGCCGAGCGCCGCCGCCACCGCGTGGAGGTTGCGGAAGCTCGTGAAGAGGATCAGCGCCCGGCCGCTCGTGATGTGGCAGAGCTCCGCCACCCGCTCGGCCGCCTCGGCCACGAAGCCCTCGGCGTTCGGCTCGGGGAGATCGGCGGCCACGTAGAGCAGGGCCTGTCGGTCGTAGTGGAAGGGGGACGGGAAGCTCGCCTCGTCGGCGGTGTCGTGAAGACCGAGCCGCTGGCGGACGTAGGCGAAGCTTCCGGCGACGGTGAGGGTGGCCGACGTGAAGATGGCCGGCCCAGGGTGAGCGGCGAACGCAGCCGCCAGGCGGGGCCCCACGTCGATCGGGGCGGAGTGCAGCCCGACCGCCCCGCGGGCGTTCGTGACCAGCCAGCGGACCTCCGCGCTCCGATCCGCGCCCATCGAGCCCGCGCCATCGCTCTGCCCCCCCCGGCCATTGCCATCGACGTGGCCAGCGGACCCTGGCAGGCCTGCGCCGGCGGCCGTCGGGCGCGCGTCGGCGAAGCTTGCGAGATCACTCCGCAGGGATTGCGCACGCCGGGCGAGCGCGCCGAGCTCGGGGGCATGGTCGCCGGCGGCCTCGACGGTGGGACCGTCCGGGTCGAGCCAGATCGCGATGTCCTCGAGCACCTGGTCGAGCGCGTGGTAGCGCGGCCGCACCGCCCCGGTCCACAGCCCCTCCGGCAAGAGGGCCCGCACGTCGTCGCCGCGCCCCCCGCCTGCGGCGCGGCCGCCCCGCGGACCGCCCACGCCGACCCGTGTGGACGGAACCGCGCCGCGCACGGCCTCGCCAAAACCGGCGGTCGCCTCCGACAGGCGTCCGCCGAAGGCGGCGGCGCGCTCGGGCTCGACGACCCGCGCCCGCGCCAGATCGCGCGCCAGCCCGAGCAGGCGCTGCGTGGACACGTGGGTTCCGAAGAACTCGGCCGCGATGTCCTCGAGCTGGTGGGCCTCGTCGAAGACGACCGTCTCGTAGGGGGGCAGGACCTCGGCGTCGGGCCAGGCGCTGCGCAGGGCCAGGTCGGCGAAGAACAGGTGGTGGTTGGTGATGACGAGATCGGCCTCGGCGCCGGCCCGGCGCATGGCCGTCACGAAGCACCGCTCGTGGTGCGGGCAGCGGAGGCCGAGGCGGGTCTCGGGCGCGCTGGCGATCTCGCGCCAGGTCGAGCTGTCGTCGGGCAGGTCGGGCACGTCGGCCCGATCGCCGGTGGCGGTCCGATCCACGAAGCGGCGCAGCTGCACGAAGGCCGGGTCGGGGACCAGCGACGTCTGGCGCTCGAAGGCCTCGAGGCGCCGCCGGCACACGTAGTTGCCGAGCCCCTTCATCACGGCGAAGCGAAAGGGCCGGGGCAGCACCCGGGCCAGGCGGGGCAGATCCACCCTCGCAATCTGTTCTTGCAGGGTCTTGGTCGCGGTGCTGACGATGGTCTTTCGCCCGGAGAGTATCGCCGGGATCAGGTAGGCCAGGGTCTTCCCGGTCCCGGTGCCCGCCTCGACCAGCAGCGCCTCGTCCCCGCGGATGGCTTGGGCGATCCGCTCCGCCATGGCCAGCTGAGCGGGGCGGTGCTCGTAGGCCGGGAAGGCCGCGTGCAAGAGGCCGCCCGGTCCGAGCACCCGGGCGGGGGTCATCCGCCCGGCTGCCCGGTCGCGGGTGGTGGTGGGAGCGGTGGTGGCTGGCGCCGGGCCTTCTCGTCGATGCCCGACACGCCGAAGCGCCGGCGCAGCTGGGCGAAGACGGCCTCCACCGGGACGCCCGCCGCCCGCAGGCCGACCAGCAGGTGAAACACCAGATCCGCGGCCTCGTGGGCGGTGTGCTCCGGATCGCCCTCGGGGAGGGCCTCCACGAGCTCGGCCGACTCCTCGCGGATCTTGCCGAGGATCTTGTCCCACCCGGCGTCGAGCAGCGAGACCACGTACGACTTATCGGGGCGTTCACGCTGTCGCCGCGCGATCACCTCCGCCACGCGCGAGATCACCACCGCCGGAGGATCGGGTGGGGCGTCGTCCTCGGAGAGCCGGGGGGCTGCGGGGACACCCGGGCTCGGGCCATCCGTCTTGCCGTCCGCCTTGCCGCCTGTCTTGCCCGCCTGCGCGCCGCTCGCCGCCGGGCGATCCGGCGATTCGGGGATCACCACCCCGCGGAAGAAGCAGCTCGTGTGCTCGGTGTGACAGGACGGCCCATCCGCGTCGACCAGGTACAGCACCACGTCGCCGTCGCAGTCGACCCGCACCTCGCGCACCCACAGCCGGTGTCCGGAGGTCTCGCCCTTGCGCCACAGCCCCCGGCGCGAACGGCTCCAGAACACCGCCGCTCCCGTGGCGATCGTGCGGGTCAACGCCTCGGCGTTGGCCCACGCGAACATGCGCACCACGCCGGTGGTCGCGTCCTGCGCGATGACCGGGACCAGCCCGTTCGCATCGAAGGTCACCGCGGACAGCAGATCATCGCCCACGATTGGCTGCGGGGCGGCGGGCTCGGTCACGTGAAGCTCTCCCGCACCGGGACCCCGCGCTGACGCAGGTACTGGTGGGCCTCGCCGACCGTGTGGTCCCCGAAGTGGAAGATCGAGGCGGCCAGCACCGCCTCGGCGTGCCCGAGCGCTATCCCCTCGTACAGGTGATCGAGGGTGCCCACGCCGCCCGAGGCGATCACCGGGATCGCCACCCGGTCGGCCACCGCGCGGGTGAGCTCGAGATCGAAGCCGTCGCGGGTCCCGTCGCGATCCATGCTGGTGAGCAGGATCTCCCCCGCCCCGAGCTCGGCCATGCGCACGCACCAGGCCACCGCGTCGAGGGTGGTCGGCTTGCGCCCGCCGTGCGTGTGCACCAGCCAGCGCGGCGCGCCCGGGGGCGCGGTGGGATCGCGCCGGGCGTCCACCGCGACGACAATGGCCTGGTTCCCGAACGCGGTGGCGGCGCGCCGCACGAGCTCGGGATCGGTCACCGCCGCGGTGTTGATCCCGACCTTGTCCGCCCCGGCGAGGAGCAGGTTCCGCACGTCCTCCACCGAGCGGACGCCTCCGCCCACCGTCAGCGGCAAGAAGACGCGCTCGGCGGTGGCGCGCACCACCTCGAGGGTGGTGGTGCGCCCCTCGGTCGACGCCGAGATGTCGAGGAAGCAGATCTCGTCGGCGCCCTGGGCGTCGTAGGCCGCGGCCACCGCCACAGGATCGCCGGCGTCGCGCAGCTCCTGGAAGCGAACGCCCTTCTTGACGCGACCGGCGTCCACGTCGAGGCAGGGGATGACGCGTTTTGCGAGCACGATCGACCGGGGTCTTCCCTACCGCAGATTTTCGGCCGGGCGAAGGATTTTTCTAGCGGGAGGACCGGGGCGCGGAGGTGGACGGCGCCGGCACCGGAGAGGCGGCCCGGCGGACGGCCTCCTCCACGGTGAAGACCTTCTCGTAGATGGCCTTCCCGACGATCACGGCGAAGGCCCCGGTCGCCCGGGTCTGGTCGAGATCCTCGAGGCGCGCCACCCCGCCCGAGGCGATGACCGGGCAGGGCGCGATCGCCTCCGCCAGGCGGCGGGTGGCCTCGAGGTTGGGGCCCGAGCGCATCCCGTCCCGGCCGATGTCGGTGTAGAGCACGGCCCCGGCGCCGGCCCGCGCCATGGCCCCCGCGACGTCGATCGCGGTCGCCCCGGTGTCCTCTTGCCAGCCCTCGACCGACACCCGGCCCTCGCGGGCGTCGACGGCGACCACGATGCGCCCCGGGTAGGCGGCGCAGGCGGACGCCACGATCGCCGGCGACTTGATGGCCGCGGTCCCGGTCACGGCGAACCGCGCCCCGAGCTCGAACAGGTGGACGCAGTCCTCGACCGAGCGGACGCCGCCGCCCACCTCCACCTCGATGTGGCCGGCCGCGGCGACGATGCGTCGGATGGTCTCCCGGTTGTGGACGGCGCCGCCTGAGAACGCCGCATCCAGATCCACCACGTGCACGCGGGCGGCGCCGGCGGCCGCGAAGGCCGCGGCGATCTCCCAGGGCGCATCCGAGTAGACCGTGGCGGTGTCGCGCTGGCCCTGGCGCAACCGGACGGCCTTTGCGCCGAGCAGGTCGATGGCGGGAAACACGAGCATGGCGGCTTATACCCCGGGGCTCATCTCGCCACGAAGGCCTCTCTCACGAAGGCCCCGCCGACGAAGGCCGACAGCAGCGCCAGGCCCGCCCCCTGGCTCTTCTCGGGGTGAAACTGGCAGGCGAAGACGTTGTCCCGGGCGACGGCCGCGCAGAACGGTGCGCCGTGGGTGGCGGTGAGGGCCACGTCCTCGGGGCGGCTCGGCGCCGCGTAGTAGCTGTGGACGAAGTAGAAGTAGGTGCCGTCCGGGATCCTGGCACCCAGGCGATGCCGCGTCGTCGTCGTCGTCTCGCTCTTGGCCGCGCCGGCACCCAGCCCCGGAGCATGCGTGTCGTTCCACCCCATGTGCGGGATCTTCAGGCCCGGGACGGACGCGAACCGGCGCACCTCCCCGGGCAACACCCCGAGGCCGGCGCACCCGGGCTCCTCCTCGCTGCGCTCGAACAGGATCTGCAGGCCGAGACAGATGCCGAGGTAGGGCTTGCCGGCTGCGATGCTGGCCAGGATCGCCTGCCCGAGGCCGCCTCCATCGCGCGCGAGCCCCGCCATGCAGCCCCCGAAGGCGCCCTGGCCGGGGACCACCAGCTTGTCGGCGCGGAAGATGGCCTCGGGATCGGCGGTCACCAGCACGTCGGCGCCGGCTCTGGCCAGGGCCTTCTCGACGCTGCGCAGGTTTCCGCTGCCGGTGTCCGCGACCGCCACCCGCGGTCTGGTGACGGCCGCCCAGATCGATGGCGCCCCCGTGTCCACGTCGCTCGCCTGGCTCACTCGGTCAGGGTCCCCTTGGTCGACGGCACGCCCACCACGCGCGGATCCTTGCGGGCCGCCATCGACGCGGCGCGCGCGAAGGCCTTGAACAGGGCCTCGACGATGTGGTGCGCGTTCTCGCCGTAGCGGACCTCGAGGTGAAGGTTGCAGAGCGCCGAGCTGGCAAAGCCTCCGAAGAACTCGCGGGTCAGCTCGGCGTCGAACTGCCCGATCCAGCGCCCCTTCAGGGTGTCGGCGCGGTAGACCAGGGTCGCGCGCCCTCCGAAGTCGATGGCCGCCGCGACCAGGGTCTCGTCCATCGGGATGGTGGCCTCGCCGAAGCGCGTGATGCCCGCCCGATCGCCGAGCGCGTCACGAAACGCCTGCCCGAGGCAGATCCCGATGTCCTCGACGGTGTGGTGGGCGTCGATGTGGACATCCCCGCGCGCCTTGACCTCGAGATCGAATTGACCGTGGCGGGCGAACGCGTCGAGCATGTGGTTCAGGAACGGGACCGGAGTGTCGATTCTCCGCTCACCGCGGCCTTCCCCGTCGAGGCCGATCCCGAGCTCGATCTGAGTCTCGGCGGTGTTTCGAACGACCTTCGCTCGGCGCATGGTGCGCTCCACTCTAACAAAACCAGGCCCGGGGCTCACGCTTTCGCGGGAATCTGGCGGGTTTTCGAGGGGTGAGGCCCCGCCGGTGTCCGCGAGCCGCGCTATACTGTGAGGTCATCCATGGCCAAGCCTCCCCGCAGTCCCTTGCTCGGCTACAACCACAACATCGGCCATCTCGGGCAGGTGTTTCACGTGCAGACCGAGGACTCGGGGCCCCTCACGCCGCGGCTGTTCACCCACATGTTCTTCGAGGGCACCATCCTCGCCTCGATCAAGCACGAGTACGACGCCCAGCTCACCGAGGACAAGGTGCGGTTGCTGATGCAGAACCAGCACAAGGCCATGATCCGCGACCTGCTGCACGCCAGGTTCGACGAGCGGCTGGTGACGTTCTTCCGCGCGCGCGGGGTGGAGCTCGCCGCCACCGCGGGGGCGCTGCCGTCGACGCCAATGCTGGAGACGCCCTCGCCGGTCCTCGCCGTCACGGCTGCAGGCTCCGTGTCCGACCCCGTCGCCGAAACGCTCGCCGGCAGCCTCACCGAGGCTCCGCCCGCCGAGCTCGAGGATGCCGCCCCGGAGCCGGTCGAGCACATCACCACCGCGTCCTTCGTCGCCGAGCCCGCCTCCGCCGAGGAACGCGAGGCCGACCTGGCCGAGCTGGCCAGATCGGTGTCGGGGCCGGTGTCGGGGCCCGTGCCGGTGTCGGTGCCACTCCCGATCCCGTCGGGCGCCCAGCACGAGACCCGTCCCTTCGCGTCCCGGACCCGCGGCGCGGTGGCAGGGGCCGCGCCCAGCGCGGCCGCCGGGGTGCCGAGCAAGGCCCTGGGCGGCAACGGTGGCGCGACGGCCCGCATGTCGACGACCGCGCCGCGCCGGTCGCCCTTCGTCCGCAACGTCGAGGCCGGGGGGGGCGTGGACACCAAGGAGACCGCCAGGGAGACAACCAAGCTGACGAGCAAGGTCGCGAAGGTGGCTGCCGCCGACGGCGTCGTGGTTCAGCGGACCGTGCGCGTGGGCGGACCGCCCGCATCGGCCTCGGCGGCGGCGGCCCGTCCGCAGCGGGCTCGGCGGCCGGCAGCCTTCGCGCTGGTCGGACGTGATGCCTCGCCGGCCACGTCGGTGGGGCCGCTCGGGGTGAGCGCGCAAGGTCGCGAGCCCGACGCACCGGCCCTGGTCGAGGACCACACCCTGCGCCATGCGTCCATCGAGTCCCTACCGCCCGGTGTCGTGGCCGCGGCCTTGGGCTCGGCCGCCGACCCCCTGCACGCCGGCCAGGCCGCCCAGCAGCCGCCCAGCCGTCCGACCATCGAAGACTGATCCTTCGACGGGCCCGAGGGCCGGGCTCAGGCGAGCCGCGTCGCAACCTGGCCAGATCTGGCCAGGCCCTTGACGCTGGAGACGTTCCGGAAATACCATCAACCCCACGGTGGGGATGCGTGTGGCCGCAACGGTCGGGGGCAACGGCGCGAGGGCAGAACCTGTCGCCGCGGTGGACGCCGATGCAGCTCCGAGCTCCGGGCGCCAGCAGGCCCGCCTCGGGATCCTCTCCGAGGCCATGCGCGCCTTCGCCGAGGCCACCGAGGATCCCTCGCGGGTCATCGACACGGTCGCGCGTCGGGTCGCGGAGGTCATCCGCGATTATTGCGTGGTCCTGCTCGCCTCCGACGACGGCCTGCGCGTCGAGCCCGCCGCCGCCTTCGATCCCGATCCCGACACCTGCCGCCGTCTGCGGGAGGCCCTGTCCGAGCCGCTCCTCCTCGAGCGGCACGCCCTCGTCCGCGAGGTCTTCGAAAGCGGCGTGCCATTCTTGGCCCCGACCCTCGATCTCTCCCGGCTCCCGCAGAGCGCGCAGATTGGCCAGCTCATGCGCGACATCGGGATCCATAGCCTCCTGGTGGTGGCGCTGCGCGCGCAGGCTCGGGCGACTGGGACGCGGGCCATCGGCGTGCTCATCCTCGCGCGCTTTCGGTCGGAGAGCCCCCCGTTCGATCTTCAGGATCTCGAGCTCGCCCAGAACCTGGCCGCGCACGCGGCGCTGGCCATCACCAACGCGCGCCTGCTCGCCGAGGCGCGCTGGGAGTCTGTCGAGAAGAAGCGGATGGCTGACCGCTTGCGGGTCCTCACCGACGCGGCCCGCGACTTTGCGGCCACGACCTTCGATCTCGAGGTTCTGGTGCAGGTGGTGGTCCGCCGTCTCGGCGAGGAGGTGGGCGACCTCTGCTCGTTGCGGATGACCTCGGACGACGGGCAGTGGCTGGAGGCGAGGGGGGCCATCTACCACCGCGATCCGGGGTTGCTGGCGGCCGCGCGCGAGGGGATGGTGTCCGGGCGGCAGCGCATCGGCGAGGGAATCTCGGGCCGCGTGATGGCCACACGGCGACCGCTCCTCGTCCCGCGGATCGGGCCGGCCGACTTCGCGGCAAGCAGCGAGCCACGCTACCGCGCCCTCCTCGAGCGACTCGCGGTGACCTCCGCCATGACCTTGCCGCTCATGTGCCGGGGCGAGCTGGTCGGGATCGTCAGTCTCCTGCGCACCGAAGCCGGTCCGTCCTACACCGAGGACGATCTGGCCTTCGTGCAGAGCGTGGCGGATCACGCGGCGCTCGCGATCGGCAACGCGCGCTCGTTCGCCGTGGCCCAGGCTGCGCGCGACGCCGCGGAGCAGGCGCTCGCGGCCCAGCGAAGGGCCGAGGCGCGCTTCGCCACCCTCTCCGAGGCGGGGGTGATCGGCATCGTCGTGGGTCAGGTGGGTGGCCGCATCATGGAGGTCAACGACAGCCTGATGGCGCTCATCGGCCATTCTCGCGAGGAGATCCTCTCCGGGCAGATCGCCTGGTCCGAGCTCACCCCGCCGGAGTGGCGACGCGTGGACGAGCGCGCCATCGCTCAGCTCAACGCCACCGGGGTGGCGGGGCTGCGAGAAAAGGAGCTCCTCCGGAAGGACGGCCGCCGCGTCCCGGTGATGGTCGGGTCGGCCAGGATTCCGGGCAGCACCGATGAGGTGATCTCCTTCGTGCTCGATCTCACGGAGCGCAAGCAGGCCGCCGCGGCCCTCGAGCAGCTGCGCTCGGAGCGCGAGGCCGACCGCAGGTTCAAGAGCCTGCTCGAGGCCGCCCCGGACGCCATGGTGATAGCCGACGCCGAGGGGGCGATCGTCTTCGTCAACGCGCAGGTCGAGGCCCTGTTTGGATACACCCGCGACGAGATCCTCCACCAGCCCATCGAGGTCCTGCTCCCCGAGCGTTACCGGACCGGACACGTGACCCAGCGGGCCGGCTACCTCGGCGACGCCAGCGTCCGCCGGATGGGCTCCGGCCTCGATCTGTGGGGCCGGCGCAAGGACGGGACGGAGTTTCCCATGGAGGTGAGCCTGAGCCCGCTCGAGACAGAGAGCGGGCGTCTGGTCTCGAGCGCGATCCGCGACATCACCCTGCGCAAGGAGGAGGAGGCGCAACGGGCCCTGCTGGCGGCCATCGTGACCTCCACCGCCGACGCGGTGATCGCCAAGCGGCTCGACGGAACCATCGTGAGCTGGAACCTCGGGGGTGAGCAGCTCTTCGGGTACACCGCCGACGAGATCGTGGGGCGACCGGTGGCGGTGCTGATCCCGCCCGGACGCGAGGCCGAGGAGGAGCAGATCCTGAAGACCGTCGGCGGGGGCGAGGTGATGCACTTCGATACCGTGCGACGGCGCAAGGATGGGCGGGACATCGAGGTCTCCGTCACGATCTCGCCGGTGCGCGATCCGCGGGGACGGATCGTCGGCATCTCGAAGGTGGCCCGGGACATCACCGATCGCCGCCGCGCCGCCGAGGCGCTGGCCGGCGCCAAGGAGCGGGCGGAGGCCGCCAACCGCGAGCTCGAGGCCTTCAGCTACTCGGTGGCCCACGACCTGCGGGCCCCCCTGCGGGGGATGAGCGGGTTCGCCCAGATCCTCCTCGAGGACTACAGCGAGCGCCTCGATCCCGACGGCCAGGACTGTCTGCGGGAGATTCGCTCCAACGCCGAGAAGATGGGCCAGCTCATCGATGCCCTGCTCTCGCTGTCCCGCGTGACCCGCAACGAATGGAGGCCCGCCTTCATCGATCTGTCCGGGCTGGTCCGGCTCTCCGCCGCCCAGCTGGCGGCCGCCGAGCCCGGACGGCGGGTGAAGGTCGTGATCGAGGAGAACCTGTGGACCCGGGCCGATCCCCAGCTCGCGCGGGTGCTGTTCGACAACCTGCTCGGGAATGCCTGGAAGTTCACCGGCAAGGTGGCGGCGGCCCAGATCGAATTTGGCAGCCGGGTCCACGACGGGGAGCGCGCCCTGTTCGTGCGCGATAACGGCGCGGGGTTCGACATGGCCCACGCGGCCAAGCTGTTCGCGCCGTTCCAGCGCGTGCACACGGTGGCCGAGTTTCCCGGCACCGGCATCGGTCTTGCCACCGTACAACGGATCGTCCATCGCCACGGCGGGCAGATCTGGGCCGAGGGTCGCGTCGGCGCGGGCGCGACGTTCCTTCTCACCTTGCCGGGGACGACCCACGGACGGCCGGGGTTGGCAACAGCAACAGCAACAGCAACAGCAACAGCAACGGCGACGGCAACGGCGACCGCGACGCTCGAGTCCGGGGTCGAACCCGCCAGGAGCGCACCATGAACCGGATCCTGCTCCTGGCCGAGGACAATCCCACCGACGAGAAGCTCACGATCCGTGCCTTCAAGAAGTCGGGCCTGGTGAACGAGATCGTCGTGGTCCGGGACGGGGCCGAGGTGCTCGACTACCTCTTCGGCACTGGAACCTTTCTGGGCCGGGACGTCGGGATGCTCCCCGCCGTGCTGCTGCTCGATCTCAAGCTGCCGCGCCTCGACGGCCTCGCGGTCCTCGAGCGGATCCGCGCGGACGAGCGCACCCGGAGCCTGCCGGTGGTGATCCTGACCGCCTCCAAGGAGGCCGAGGACATCGCCCGCAGCTACGCGCTCGGGGCCAACGCCTACGTCCGCAAGCCGGTGGACTTCGTCGAGTTCGCGGATGCGGCCCGGGCCCTCGGGCTCTTCTGGATGCTGCTGAACGTTCCGCCGGGGGCACGATGAGCGGCGGGCCGGCTGAGCCCGCGGGCGCGCCCCTGCGCGTCCTCCTGGTCGAGGACTCGGCCACCGACGCCAAGCTGGTCCTGCGCGAGATCCGCCGGGCCGGGCACGCGGTGGACTCCGAGCGGGTCGAGGACGCCGAGGCCCTGCGCTCGGCGCTCGCGATCGGCACCTGGGATCTCGTCATCAGCGACTGGTCGATGCCGCGGTTCAATGCCCTGGCCGCCCTCCGGGTGGTGAAGGAGACCGGGCTCGACCTGCCCTTCATCATCGTGTCGGGGACGGTCGGGGAGGAGCTGGCGGTCGAGGCCATGCGTGCGGGCGCCCACGACTACGTGCTGAAGGACAAGCTCGCGCGCCTGGCGCCGGTGATCGAGCGCGAGCGGCGTGAGCACCAGCGCCGGGCGGCCCTGCGCCGGAGCCAGGTGCAGCTGCGGGCCAGCGAGACCCGCTTCTCCAGGCTCACCGAGTCGGGGCTGATCGCGGTCCTCGTGGGGGATCTCTCCGGGGAGATCCTCGAGGTCAACGATGCCTTCGTCGACATGCTGGGCTTCCCAAGGGAGGAGCTGATGGGAACCCAAGGGAGCCTGGGGGGACAGGCTGGGAAGATCCGGTGGCAAGATCTCCCGGGGGTCGACCGGCCGTCCGGCCCCAAGCAACGCACGATGGAGGAGCTGCGGACCCGCGGGGTCGCGTCACCCTTCGAGAAGACCTACGTCCGGAAGGATGGCAGTCGCGTCACCGTGCTGGTCGGGGCGGCCATGCTCGACGGGACGCGCCTCATCGTCTTCATGATCGATCTCACCGCCCAGAAGCGCGCCGAGGAGGCCCTCTGGCGCAGCGAGGAGCAGCTGCGCCAGTCCCAGAAGATGGAGGCCATCGGGAGGCTCGCGGGGGGGGTGGCGCACGACTTCAACAACCTGCTCTCGGTCATCCTCAGCCGAACATCGATCCTGCTCGAGGAGCTGGGACCGGCCGAGGCCATCCGCGAGGATCTGGAGGAGATCGCCCGCGCGGGGCAGCGGGGGGCCGATCTCACGCGTCAGCTCCTGATGTTCAGCCGGCAGGAGGTGGTGGCCCCGCGGATCCTCGATCTGAACGTCACGGTGGCGAACCTCGACAAGCTCCTCCGCCACATCGTCGGCGAGGACATCGAGCTCGTTCATCATCGGACCGAGGTCCCCGCGCTGGTGCAGGCCGATCCGAGCCACCTCGACCAGGTCATCATGAACCTGGTGGTCAACGCCCGTGACGCCACGCCCCCCGGCGGCAAGCTGACCCTCGAGACGAGGAGCGTGGTCCTCGACGAGGACTACGCGCGAACCCACCTCGGCGTGGCGCCGGGGCCCTACGTGATGCTGGCGGTCTCGGACACGGGGACCGGGATGGACCGGGAGACCCAGAAGCGCATCTTCGAGCCGTTCTTCACCACCAAGGAAAAGGGCAAGGGCACCGGCCTCGGGCTCTCGACCGTGCTCGGGATCGTCGAGCGCTCGGGCGGCGCGGTCTGGGTCTACAGCGAGCCCGGGAGAGGCACGACGTTCCGGGTGTACCTGCCGAGGGTGGCGGGAGAGCCGGACGCCGAGGCGAGCGGCCCAACCTTGGTCGAGGATCTCCGGGGCTCAGAGACCATCCTGCTCGTCGAGGACGAGGATCAGATTCGCAAGGTCGCGCGGGAGATCCTGCTCAAGCAGGGCTATCGGGTGATCGAGGCGCGCAACGGCGTCGAGGCCATGGCCGCGGCCGAGCAGCACCCGGGCAACATCGATCTGCTGGTGTCGGACGTGGTCATGCCACAGATGGGAGGGCCCGAGCTTGCGGAGCGCCTGGTCCGCCTCCGCCCCACCATGAAGGTGTTGTGCATGTCGGGCTACACCGACGATGCGCTGATCCGGCACGGCGCCCTCAAAGGCAGCATCGCGTACCTTCAGAAGCCCATCACCCCGGCGACCCTGGCTCGCAAGACCCGCACGGTGCTCGACGCGCGGTGACGGTGGGAGCTCGGCCCGGCGCCGCGGCGGGGGGCTCGGGCTCAACCGTCGGCGTCCCGCCAGCTGACCTCGCCGCGATCTCCGTCCACGATCACCAGCGCGCCCTCGGGGATGTGGGCGAGGGCGCCGGCCGCGTCGACCACGGCCGGGATGCCGCGCTCGCGGGCCTGAGCCGCCACGTGGCCGAGCGGAGAGCCGGTCTGCGTGACGAGACCGCCCGGGGCGACGAGCGGCAGCTCGGTGGGCAAGATGGTCGTGGCGATGAGAATGCTCCCGGCGCCGAGCGGAGCCGAGGGCGGGTGGTGGACGGCGCGGCCGATGGCTTGCCCCGGCGCGCCCGGCTGACCGCGGATGAGCCCGGCCGGCGGACGCGCCGTGGGCCGCGCCGGCGGCACCGCCAGGTCGTGGGATGGGAAGCCCGCGGCCTCCGGCGGGGGGGGCGCGCCGCGCTGCCTTTCCCAGGCCTCCCGTCCGGCGCGCGCCAGGGCGGCGAGATCGGGCACGGGGGGCCGCTGGGCGGCTTCGCCGGAGCTCCGGTCGGGGGCCGGGGCGAGCGTGCGCACGAGCCCGAGCGGCAGATCGAACACGTCCTCGGGACGGGCCAGGCGCGGCCCGTCCCCGTCGCACAGGCGGCGCCCGAGCCCGAGCAGGGCGCGTCGCACGAGGGCCTGGAGCCGCGCATAGAAGGCGTCGTCATCCTCCATCACCTCAGCCGCGAGGCGCGCCGAGACCACGACCGCCGAGAGGCGCGTGCGCTCGGGCGCCGGCAAGCGCGCCAGGCAATCCTCCCGCCGGGAGGCGCGCGCCGTCGCCTCCGCCGCGGCGGCCGCCGTGGCCGTGGCCGTGGGCGTGGCCGTGGCCGTGGCCGGTTCGTCGCGTGCGTGTGGCGGGTCCCAGTCCAGGGCGTCGTCCGCTGCGCTCGCCCGCAGCAGGCGCGCGGGATCTTCGCGCCAGGTTGGCTCGCGCACGTCCCACGCGGGGCTCTCGTCCCCGAAGGCGTCCAGGTACCGCGCCAGGGCTTCGCCCCGTGCCCGACCTCCTCGCGCGCGGGCCAGGCCGCCGGCGGCGATCGCGCGCCGGGTCGCCGCCGAATCGACGCCCTCCAGCCAGAACCACGGCGTGCCTTCCGGGTGGTCCTCGCCGAAGAGCCGCGCGAGCTCTGCCCGCAGCTCGACGCGGGCCCGCGTCGAGGCCGGAGCGATTTCCCCGAAGAGTTTCTGGTAGGCCTCCGCGAAGATCGCGAGCGCGTCCTCCAGCGGGGGAGGGTCGCCGAGCCCCGCGATGCGGGCCAGGGTGCTCGCGACGAGCGCGTCGAACGCCGCGCGCCCGAAGGCTGTACGCCCGAAGGCCGTATGCCCGAGGGCCGCACGCCCGACGACGGTGTCGCCACCGGCATCCCGGCTGGCACCGTCGCCGAGACCGGCATCGTGATCTCCTGGCCCCGCCGGGCTCGGGCGGGGTCGGACGTACAGGTATCCGTCGACCACGGTCTGCTCGAAAGGCGTCGCGCAGGCCTCGTTGACCCACTCCACGAGGCCGGTCTGCGCCGCCGACAGCGGGGCCGGGTTGTGGGCGGCGTCCCAGCGCCAGGACGTGGGAAGCCGGCGTGACCGGGTGTCCCGTCGAGTGTCCTGCGGACTTCGGCCGCGCTCGGACAGATGACCCGACTCGAACGGCCGCATCTGCAAGAACGTTGCGTTCGCGCCTTCGGCCACCCACTCGAGCTCCACGGCGCCGAAGCGCGCGGCCGCGCGCCGCAGGCCCGCGTGGATGGCGCGCTCGGCCGAGGTCGGCTGGGGCTGGCCGCCGGGATCCCGCGCGAGCTGACCGCTCGAGACGGCCACGCGCGGCTCTGCCAGGTCCCCGGGGTCGAAGACGGCGGCGCCCGTGGCGTCTCCCGCCACGAAGGGGTGAATCAAGACCGCCATCGCCCCGCGCGGCGGGTCGCTCGGCTGACCGTGCGCGGCCAGGTACGTCCAGGCGGCCGGCGAGAAGGCGGATGCCAGGACCCGGCGCACGGCCGTCTCGATCTCGCCGCGCGCCACGCCGAGCTCCGACCGGAAGATGCCGGGGGCGAGCGCCCCCGGGGTGTCCTCGAGCGGGCTCGAGGAACGCACGGCATAGCGCGACTCGGCGCCAGGGGCGAGACGTGCGAGCTCGGCGGGGCGATCTTCCGGATCCCGTCTTTCCCGACCGCCTGCGGGGTCCCCCACCCTGTCCGGGCCCTCGTGCTCCAGCGCGTCCAGCGCCACCGCCAGCTCGCTCCGGAAGCGCGCGGGGAGCTCCACGGTGGCGAGGCCGCGCCGGATGGCCGCCAGGGCCTCGAGATCCTCGACGGAGGCGAGCGCGCGGGGGAGCGGCCGACCGCCGCGCAGCTCGGCGACGACCGCCTCGCCGAGGGCCGTGGTCACCACGTACGCCGGAGGCGTGGGCAGCCCGAGCGCGGCCAGCCGAACCAGCGAGCGGGCCTTGCCACCGATGCCTGGTGGAAGCTGGGCTTCGGCGTCGGGCGCTCGGTCGGGCGGCCCAGGGTCGCCCGGCCGTGATGGGCCCGGCTCGCGGGGGGCCCGCCCCGCGGTGCGGGTGGGGCCCGCCGCGGTGGCGCCTGGCAGGCGCCACACGAACGGCGCCGCGGGACTCTCGCCGCCGCCGCCGCCGCCGCTGTGGCCTGCCTCGTCACCGCCCAGGCGGCCCGTGCTAGGGTGCTCGACCATGCGTGGACCGTTGCTCTCCGGACCGCTCGGCAGCACGCCCGCCATCGAGGCGCTCATGCGCTGGCTGAGACCGGCGGCGCCCGTGGTGGTGATCGGCCCGATCTGGCTCGCCGAGACCGCCTCCGCCGAGATCCCGACGCTGCTGCTCGTCGAGCCCGAGGAACGTCGGCGGGCCGCCCGCGCCGCCAGACGCGCCCGCACCGAAGGACGCCACCTGGCGGTGGCGGTGGCCGGTGTCGGGCTGCCCGTCGCCCGTGGCTCGATCGGGGCGCTGGTCGTGGAGGGCGCGTCGACCTTGAAGGGGGACGCGGTCGCCCGCTGGATGACGGCCCTCGTCCCGGCCCTGCGGCCGGGCGGTCGGCTCCTCGCCTTCGATGCCACCGATGATCCCGGCGTCGAGACCCGCCTCACCTCGACGTTCCTGTCGGCGGCGCTCGGCGAGCTGGTTCAGGAGCGTCCGCGGGCCGGGGTCCTGCTCACCGTCGGGATCGCGCCCGCGGCGGCGGTGGTCGCCTTGCGCTTTGCCGAGGAGCAGGCGTCCGCGGCGGGTGCATGAGATCATCCTCGGTCCTCGGTCCATCTTGCTGTCGACGAATATAGGCCCTCGTCCGGGCCCCGTCGCCTGAGGTCGTGGTACGAGGACGGCGGTCGGGGACGGGGCTGGGGCCGGGTCCTTCGCTCTCCAGATCCGCAGGAAAGTCGCGGGTCCGGGGTCCACGGGCTACTGTGGGTCCATGGGGGCTCGACGATCCGTCGGGGCGTACGGGCGCGCCGTCCTCGCGGGGCTGTGGCTCGTCGCGTGCTCCGCCGGCGTCGAGCGACGGGCCTGCCTCGACCCCACCAACGAAGGTGCCTGCTTCTGTCCCCTCGGAGCCTCGTGCGAGCATCGCTGCGGTCCCGCCGTCGGGCACTGCACGCTCGGCTGTTCGCAGGGCAACGGTCGGTGCGGGGTGACGTGCGCCGACGACTGCGTGGCCCTGTGCACGGGCGCGACCAGCTGCGAGGCTCGCTGCGGTGAGCGCTGCAATGTCTCGTGCGCCGGGATCAAGGAACGGTGCATCGCCGAGGTCGGCCCGAACAGCACGGTCGACTGCGAGGGCGGACGGGACTGTCAGGTGAGCTGCCAGGGCACCTGCACGGTGGGGTGCTCGCGCGGACACTGCCGGGTTCGCTGTGCCGCCGAGCAAGGCTGCGAGCTCGACTGCGGTGTGCCAGCCCCCAAGGCGAGCGGGGATCGCGCCTACCGCGACGGATTGCAGAGTTGCCCGGACGGCAGCCGGGTGTGCGGTCAGCCGTGCTGAATTCCCCGCGCCGCGCGCACGTCCAAGAGCCCGGGTGACCTTGCGAACCTTGCGGCGGATGGCCACGGCGCTTGCGGTCTCCCTGTCGGTGCACGCTGCCCTCGGGGGGGTGGTGGTCGGTCTCTGGTTGTGGCGGGGATGGCCCGTCGTCTCGATGCCGGTGGCGATCGACGTCAGCACCCTGCGCGCCGACGAGCTGCGGGATCTGCCGCTCGGGCTCGAGCCTGCGTCGCTCCCATCCCCGGGCTCCGCGGGTCCGCAGAGCGACCCCATCGTGATGGCTCCTCCCGCGGAGCTCCCGGTCGGAGCGGTCGCTGCGGCCGCGCCTGCTCCGGCGTCGACGCCGCCAAGCCCGCCAAACCCAAGGCCGAAGCCCAAGCCCCCGCGGCCCGTCGAGAGCGTGGCCCCCCCCGTTCCGGCTGCCCACGCCCGCGACGCGGGGCCCGGGCGCGCCTCGGCGGTCACGAGCGTGCGGGCGTACGCGCCCGCCGGCTCTCGCGTGGTGGCGCTGGTGCGCATCGATCGCCTGCGGGGCACGGCCTACGCGTCCGCGGTCGACAACCTGCTCCGCCTGCTGCCCGATCGCCGCGATCTCCTCGAGGGCACCGACCTCGATCTCTACCGCGACGTGGATGCGCTGCTGGTGGCGACGCCGAACCCCCTCGACGCCTTCGTGACCTTGCTGGTGGTGCGCCACCGGCTGTCCGATGGCGAGCTGCGGGCGGCGCTCGAGAAGGGCGCGCGCGCCACGCACCGGAAGCTGCTGTGGCGCACCGAGCGGGGGCGCCCGTTTGCCGAGCGCCGCTCGGTGGAGCCCGCAGCCGCCCCGGGCTCCGCCGCCCGCCGCCCCGACGAGCGCCTGATCTTGCTGGCGGCTCCGAGGCTGGCGGTCGTGACCCCGCCGTCCTATCGCAAGCTCATCCTCGAGTCGCCGCGGGGTCCTGCCCGCGGCGCCGCCTCGGTGTCACCGAGCCCGGAGGCTGACGGCGACAGCGGCTGGGCCTCGCTCATCGGCCGCATCGACGCCGAGGACAGCATCCTGCCGGCGGATGCGGTGGCGATGCTCTCCGCCTCGGGGCTCTTCCCGAGCTCACCTGGTGGAAAGGGCATCACCGTGATGGGCGTCGAGCTCGCCGCCCCGGCCGGTCTGACCGCGGTCATCGGGATCGCGCCGCAGCCCTTCGCGAACCTCGATCTGTCCTTCGACACGGCCGATGCGGCCCACCGCTGGGCGGACGCATGGCCCCATCTGCGGCAACAGCTCCTCGGAAATCCGCTGGTCGTCCTCACGGGGTTCGCCCACATCATCTCGGGGATGAGCGTCTCCGAGACCAGTTCCGCGGTGCGCGTGCACGTCGAGGCCACGCCCGACGAGACCATTCGAATCCTGACCTTTCTCACGGCCGAGATCCCGCTCCTCCGCCGGTGAGGGCCCTGATCCCGAACGATCCCGGCACCGAGGTGGGCCCCCCTCCCTCCGGGGACGAAGGCGGGTTACACTGCGCCGCATGACAAACCCCAAGAATCGTCGGCGAGGTTGGTTGGTGCTCCTCGGAGCCGGGTGTCTCACGGTGGCGGGAGCGCGCGCGGCCGCTGCCAAGCCACCCCACCCGCTCAAGGTGACCCTCAATCAGATAAGCCCCGAGGGCGTCGGAGCCGCCATCGGCACCGTCACCGTCAAGCAGACCAAGGATGGCATCGAGCTGGTGACCGACCTCAAGGATCTCGCCCCAGGCGAGCATGGCTTTCACCTGCACGAGAACGGGAGCTGCGATCCCGCTGACAAGGAGGGCAAGAAGGTGGCTGGTCAGGCCGCCGGCGGTCACTGGGATCCGGACGGCACCAAGGCCCACAAGGGCCCGGCGGGCGGGGGACACAAGGGTGACCTGCCGAAGCTCGTGGTGGGGGCGGATGGCAAGGCCAAGTCCAAGCTTCCGGTCAAGGGGCTCACGCTGGCGGATGTCGCGGGCAAGACCCTGATGATCCACGAGGCGGGGGACAACTACTCCGATCAGCCGAAGCCGCTCGGCGGCGGGGGACCGCGGGTGGCCTGCGGAGTGGTGCCGGCGATCGATGCGCCGGGCGAAGCCAAAGGCAGCGAAGCCAAGTCGGCCAAGGCTCCGGCCGCCAAGGCTGCCGCAGACGAAGCGGCCAAGCCGAAGCCCTGAGTCGTTTCTCGATCACGCCCACGGGGGCGTTCCCGTGCACGTGCACGGCTCGCGCTCACGGGGGCGGCCGCGATCACGACTCGCGATCACGGGTTTTGTCGACCAGTGCTCAGCGGCCGAGCACGGCGTCGATGCTGTCGGCGAGGATGGCCGCCATGGCGTCGAGATCGGCGGCGGGCGCGTTCAGCGGGGGGAACAGGTACATCGAATCGCCGAGGGGGCGCAGGAGCGCTCCCCGGCGCACGGCCTCCCGGTAGACCCGGTAGCCGGTCCGCTCGGCCGCCCGGAGTGGCGTTCCGTCCGCCGCGCACAGGTCGAGCGCCGCCACCATTCCGAGCCCGCGCACCCGGGTCACCTGGGGGCGCCCCTCGGCGAGCGCGCGCAGCCGGCCGACCAGCCGCGGTCCCTCGGCCGCCACCCGCGCGAGGATGTCCTCCGAGGCATACGCGTCGAGGGCGCCGAGCGCGGCTGCCACCGTGAGAGCGTTGGCGGTGTGGGTGTTCGAGTGCAGGAAGCCGCGCGCCACCCGTTCCTCGTAGAACGCCGCGTAGACCTCGTCGGTGGTCAGCACCGCCGCCAGGGGCAGGAAACCGGCGGTCAAGCCCTTGCCGAGCAAGACGAAGTCGGGCGCATGGTCGTCGCCCGGCCCCGCGAGCTCACCCGCCAGCATGCTCCCGAGCCGCCCCATCCCGGCGGCGATCTCGTCGGCGATGAGCAGGATGCCGTGCGCCCGCGCGAACCGGCCGAGGTGTCGCAGCAGGTCCGGGCTGTAGAGGCGCATTCCGCCCGCCGCCTGCAGCACCGGCTCGTAGATGATCGCCGCCAGCTCCGTCGCGACCGGCTCGAGCTCGGCACGCAGGCTCGCCCACTCGGTCGCGGCATCCATCCAGCGCGGATCGTCCGGCCCCGAGCGGTATGGCACGGGCCCGAGCTTTTGCACGGGGAAGAGGAGCTGCCGGTACGGCTCCGCGTAGAGCCCGAGATCGCCGGCCGACAGCGCGCCGACCGTCTCGCCATGGTAGCCCCCGGCCAGCGCGGCGAAGCGGGTGCGTCCGGGCTGCCCGCGCTGGGCCTGGGCCTGCAGCGCCATCTTGAGCGCGACCTCGACCGCCGTCGAACCGTTCTCGGCCAGGAACACCTTGCCGAGGCGTCCCCGGCTCCTCACCGGCTCGCGCGCTGGCTCGGTCGGGCGGTCGCTGCTGGACGTCGTCTCGGGCTTCGGGTTCGCCAGATCCAGCAGGCGCTCGCACAGCTCGACCAGCCCGGGGTGGGTCGTGTTCGCGGCGATCACGTGCTCGAAGAGCCCGAGCTGCGCGGCGATGCGGGCACGGACCCCGGTATGCCCGTGTCCGAGCGACTTGCACCACCAGCTCGAGATGGCGTCGTAGAGCTCACGACCGTCGGCGAGGCGCAGCCGCGTCCCGGAGGCTCCCACGATCTCGAGCGGCGGGAAGTCCGCGTAATCGCGCATCTGGCTGCAGGGATGCCAGAACACCGCGAGATCGCGCGCCGCCAGGCTGCCAGGCCGAGGGGGTGCTGGCGCTGGCGCTGGCGTTGGCTCCGGCGCCGGCACGTCAGAGATCACGGATCGGATTGAGCAGCCACCCGAGGACCCAGGAGACGATGCTCACGACCAGCGCGCCAGCCATGGCCGACCCCAGCGACATCACGGTGAACCCCGGGACCAGCGCGGCGGCGAGCGCGAACGCCGCCCCGTTCACCACCAGGTAAAACAGGCCGAGGGTGAGGATGGTGATGGGCAGGGTGAGGATCACCAGGACCGGGCGCACGAACGCGTTCACCACCCCGAGGACCATCGCCGAGAACAGCAGCGCGGTCAGCGAGGTCACCCGGATCCCCGGGATGAGGTGCGCCCCGATGGCCAGCGCGACCGCGGTGATGAGCCAGTGAATCAGAAAGCTGCGCATGCGGCATTCTGGCCCATCTTTCTGGGTTTTTCCGGGGTTTCGCACCTCGGCGTCGGGACGCGCCCATCGCCCGGGCCGGGGCGGTCGTCATGCCGGGCGGGGCTTGCCGAGCCGGTCGGCGAGCGAGCGCATGACCGCCTGGGTCTCCGCCGAGAACCACTGGTCCACCACCCGCTCGATCAGCGCCGG
>Ga0265316_10001762_pt1 | contig 22897 bp, 17 predicted proteins | sample 4522metaG_FD_202092 | JGI IMG/M metagenome (GOLD analysis project Ga0265316, IMG submission 202092) | Rhizosphere microbial communities from Carex aquatilis grown in University of Washington, Seatle, WA, United States - 4-5-22 metaG | ecosystem: Host-associated > Plants > Roots > Rhizosphere >... | reverse complement strand
CACCACGAGCAGGTCCACGCCTTTCAAAATCTCGGGCCGAATGGGCGACGCGTTCATCAGCTTGGGATGGACCGTGACCGGCCTCAGATTGGCGTACAGGCCCAGTTCCTTTCGGATGGCGAAAAGCCCCTGCTCCGGTCGCACGTCGGCCGAGGGATTGTCCCACTTGGGACCGCCCACCGCGCCCAGCAGAACCGCATCGCTCGCGTGCGCCAGGGCCAAGGTCTCGGCGGGAATCGGGGTGCCTGTCCGATCGATGGCGATGCCGCCCAGAAGGCCGTCGGTCAGCGTGAAGGTGTGGCCGAACTTCGCGCCAACAGCGCGCAACACGCGGGTCCCTTCGGCGGTGACCTCGGGCCCGATGCCGTCGCCGGCCAGAACCAAAATGGAAGCTTTCATGGGCGGCACGTTTACCACGCGCGATCCGGAGTTCCACCACAGAGCGCACAGAGGCCACAGCGGCCGGAAGGAAAGGGTTCCTGATCCGGGTCCGAACCTTCTTTTCTTTCTTTTCACGCGATGAGGGAAACTCAAGCGATGAGGGAAACGTCGTTGCTGGCGCGGTGGCGTGGTAGGCTTCTTGACCATGCGTACCAGGCAGTTGACGGCGATCATCGAGCGGGAGGGCGACGGCTATGTGGCCCTGTGTCCGGAGGTTGACGTCGCAAGCCAGGGCACGACGATCGACGAAGCACGCGCGAACTTGATTGAAGCGCTGGAGCTGTTCTTTGAAACGGCTGACGCTTCGGAAATTCAGAACCGCATGCACGACGAGGTGTTCGTTACGCGGCTTGAGGTGGCTGTTGGGTAGACTGAAGATCTTCTCGGGACGACAGCTCTGCGCCGTTTTGGAGCAACATGGGTTCATCAATGTCCGCCAGCGCGGCAGCCACATCGTCATGCAGAAGCGCGAGGGCGAAACAACGGTGACGATACCGGTGCCCGATCACGCCGAAATCAAGATCGGCACGCTCTTGTCCATCGTAAGGCAATCGGGCCTGCCAAGGGCTGTCTTCGAGCCCTGACCCACGTCGAAGAAGTCCGCGACAGCCCTCTCTGGCTGAGGTTCCGCGGCGGCGACGAGATGTCCACGTCGCCACCTGGCCCGGCGGCGCCACGAGACGTCCCATCTGGTTTTGCAATCGCCCTCTCGCGGCAAGCGAAAAATCGCGCACGATGTCGAGGCCGGCCGCGTTTCCGATCAGTCGTTGATGCCGTCGCTTGTGTAGTGAGGATTCACCGCCAGCGACAGCTCGAAGGGCTCGCCGTACAGCCAACGATAGTGCGCGTACACCGCCAGCACGCGCTTGATGTACTCGCGCGCTTGATCGTAGGTGACCAGCTCCACGAATTCGTCGAGCGGTCGGCTCCCCCATTGGTCACACCAGCGCATCATGGCGTGCGAGCCGGCGTTGTACGCGCCCGCGGCCAGGGCGATCTGGCCACCAAACCTCTTGAGCAGTCCGCCCAGATACGCGGCGCCCACGCGAACATTGACCTCGGGATCGAAAAGCTCGTCGGTGAAAAGCGGCACGCCCAGGTGCTTGGCGACTTCCTGGCCGGTGGCCGGGATGAGCTGGAGCAACCCGCGCGCATCCGAGGGCGAAAGCGCGTGGGGCAGAAACGACGATTCCTTGCGCATGATCGCGTAGACGAACAGGTCCGGCGTGCCGGCCGTCGAGGCCAGCGGTTCCACCATGTCGCGAAAAGCGCGAGGATAGGCCGCCTGCCAGAAGATGCGTGCAGGCCCGGTCGCTGCCGCAGCCAGGGCCGAGGCGCCGTGGCTCTCGGCCAGGTGCAGCGCCTGATGGAAGGCGCGCATGCGCGGGTATTCTTCCAGCAGCACGGCCAGCCCTTGCGACTTGCCCATGTGTTGCAGCACGCTGGCTTCGGCCCGACCCAGCTCCTCGCCCGCCTCAACGTCGAGTCCCGCGGCAAGCAACTCGCGCGTGCGTTCCAGCACCGGATCGCGCGCGGACTTGGCCTTGTCCGCCGATGCGGCCGGAGACCACACCGGCCAGTCGATGGTCACCTTCTCGCCCGCCTCGCGCAGCCGCGCGGCTGCCAGAAGTCCATAATAACCGAGGGGCGCGCGGCGCACGCATTCGCGCAAGGAGCGTTGCGCTTCGTCGGCCTGCCCGGCCTGGGCGGCAAAGCGCGCCCGCCAGTAGCGCACGCGCATGGCTGCATCGTTGTTGTTACGGGACAGGCTCTCGTAGTGCTCGAGCGCGCGCAGGGCTTCGGCCGGCTCGCCCAGCAGATGGTGCGCCAGCGCGAGATACCAGGCAGCGTCGTCGGCAAACGGACTGTGCGGATAGCGCGCCAGGGTGGCCTCTAGGCCGGGCAAGGCCTCGCGAAAACGACCGCGATTGACATCCAGCCAGCCGGAACGGAACTGGGCTTCGGCCGCCCATTTCGACGTGGGATAGCGCGCGACCACCTGGCGATAGCCGGCGATGGCCTCGTCGTTGCGCTCGATGCGCGAAAGCGCGCGCGCACCATGAAACGCCGCAAAGGCCGCTTTCTCGCCGGCCAGCTGGGTCGCCACCTTCTGCAACAGAGCCGCCGCGCCGGCGTAGTCGCGCCTCATGTTGTACTTGGCCATTCCGATGGCGAAATCGCGCTCGACGGCCAGATCGGCAGGCAAGGCCGCGGACAGCAAGGCCAGCTCGTCGAGCGCGGCCTGGTACTCACGGCCCTCGGCCAGTTTTTCCGCACGGTGCAGCCGCTCGCGCGGCGAGAACACCGCGACCTCAGGCGCGGCTGCGGTCGGAGCGCTCAAAACCGCCGCGCGCTTCGCCGCCTCGGCAGCCAACGGGTGCGCAGGAAAATCCAAATGCACCTGCAGGTAGAGGTGGCGCGCCTCCTCGGCCGCGGCGCCTCCCTGCGACGCCGCTTTCTCGGCGGCGAATTCCGCCAGACGAAAGCGCGCCACCGCCGGATCGGTTCCCGGCGTCTTTCCGGCCAGCAGCCGATGGTACGCCATCGCCGCTTCACTTCGCTGGCCCTGCATCCACTGGCAGTCGGCCGCGCGCCAGGCCGCGACACCCGCGAAACGCGAAGGGTGCAACTTGGCCAGCTCGGAAAAGGCGGCCCGCGCCTTGGCGTAAGAGCCGTCGTAGAAGAGGCTTTCGCCGAGCAGATAGAGGGCATAGTCCCGATTGCGCGGCAGCTTCTGCGGAAGACCGTCAAGCGCGCGCGCCGATTCGTGAAAGTCGCCCGCGCGCAGGGCGTGAAAGCCGCGCGCCAGGTCAGCCACCGGACCACGCGCAGGCGGCGCGGCAGCGGCGAGGGCAATGCAAACGCCCAGCGTTGAAATCGTCATGAAAGTCCCACTATATCGCGACCGCGACACGAAACCTGAAGACCTGCTTGCCGATACTCTCGTGCGCCAGGCGAAGCGTGATTGACCCCTCGCCTGGAAAGTGAAAGAAGAAACTCAGGGCCGCCAAAGGCAAGGAGGCAAGAATCCCATGGGCAGCGTCAACAAAGTCATACTGGTTGGAAATCTCGGGGCCGACCCCGAACTCAAATACACGCCGAGCAATCGGGCGGTGTGCAATCTGAGCGTGGCGACCAACGAGGTGTGGAAGGACAAGAGCGGCCAGAAGCAGGAAAAGACCGAGTGGCACCGGGTCAACGTGTGGGGCGAGCAGGCTGAAAACTGCTCGAAATTCCTGGCCAAGGGCCGCATGGTCTACGTCGAGGGCCGGCTGCAGACCCGTTCCTGGGATGACAAGGACGGCAAGAAGCGCTACAGCACCGAGGTGGTTGCCGACCGCGTGGTCTTCCTGGGCGGTGGCGCCGGTGCCGAGAACGGCGGTGGCGGCGGCGGTGGCCGGCGCGCCGGTGGCGGCCGTCCGGGCTGGGGCGAAGAGACACAGCAGCCGCCCGGCGAGCCCAGCGACGGAGGCGGGAGCGGGCCTCCGCCCGCCGGCGACGACGAGATTCCCTTCTAGCCTGGGCGGTAGCCCGAAGGTCCGGGCCGCGGGTCGCGTGGTCGTGAGCGTGAGCGAGTTCGTGGGCGTTTTGCGGGAAGACGGGTCGCGGGTCGCGTGCCGCTCCCCCTTGCGGGGCTTGGGGACGGACAGCCCACCCCACCCGCTTCGCGCGCCCGTCGCGCGAGCCGCCCACGCAAACCGCATCACGCTCACGCCCTCGCCCTACGCCTTTCGCCCCCCGCTCACCCCACACGAACTCGCTCACGCTCACGCCCGCGCTAGTCGCCTCCCGCGGGCCGGCCCTTGGCCCGCAATTTCCCGACAAGCTGCAACTAGCAGGTCTGGCCGACGCATCAGGGTGCTAAAGCAGCGGGAAAATCCGCCGTTTGATATGATCGTGGCGGATCGTGCTTCGAGCAAGCGTTTCAGTCTTTGCGATGATGATGCCGCTGTGCCTGTCGGCCAGCGGTGGGGGAGAGACGCCCGAAGTGCCACGCCACGCCGGGGCCGCTTCGGTCAGCGGCGCCCAGCGCGGGCTGGCACTTGGCCCTGCTGATCGGCGCCAGGCTGCCAAGAGTGTGCCCAGCGCGCCGGCCCAGGCGTCACCGCTCTCCGCGACTTTTCCGCGCTACCTGAAGCCACTGCCAAGCGAAGCGGCAGCCGCTGTCACGCACGGGCCCGCAGAGCGTCTGGTCCTGCTTACCTTCGACGATGGCCCGGACTTGCAGGGAACGCCGCGGATCATGGACGAACTGGATCGCCGAAAGTTGAAAGCGGTGTTCTTCGTCATGGGCCAGCACATCGTGCGCAACCGGCCCGAGGATCTGGCGCGGCGCGATCTTCTGCGCAAGCTGGCCCTGCACGGGCACCATGTGGGCAACCACACCATGAACCACAAGGATCTGTGCCAGAACCCCGGCTCCCTGGCCGAAGAGGTCGACCACGCCGCTGAGCTCATCACCTACGCCACGGGCGTGCGGCCGCGGCTCTTTCGCTCGCCCTACGGCGCCCGTTGCCGCTCGCTGGATCGGGCGCTGGCAGAGCGCGACCTGATCCAAGTCGGCTGGAATGCCGACCCGCGGGAATGGCGCGGCAACAGCGAGCGTGAGATCTTCTCCTATGTGACCGACGTGCTGGCCCATGCCAGTGCGCCCGTGATCCTGCTCCTGCACGACAAGAACATGGCCGCGGTGCAAGCCCTGCCGCGCATCCTCGACTGGATCGAGCAGGAACAATCCCGCGTGGCGCGCGAAGGGGGCGTGCCTATCCGCATCGTGGACTATTCTGTGCTGCTGCCCGAGCGGGCTGCGCACCCCCTGGTTGAATCGGTGAGCCCATGACCGCGACCATCCTGATTGTCGACGACGAAAAGAATATCCGCCGAACCGTGCGCATGGTGCTGGAAGGCGAAGGCTACGCGGTGGAAGAGGCTGCCAGCGGCGAGGAAGCCCTGGCGCGCCTGCCTGACGTCGCCCCGGACCTGATCCTGCTCGACGTGCAACTGCCCGGCATCTCGGGCCTGGAGCTGCTGGAGTCGCTGAAGCGAGCCAAGGATGGCGACGCCGGCCGCGCCCCTTCCCTGCCCGATCCTGGTGTGATCATGATCTCGGGCCACGGAACCCTTGCCGATGCCGTGCGCGCCACCAAAGCCGGCGCATACGATTTTCTGGAAAAGCCCATCGACCGTGAGCGCCTCATCGTGACCCTGCGCAACGCTCTCGAACGCCGGGCCATGGCGGGCGAAGTGGCGGGGCTGCGCGCCTTGACCGAGGGCCGCTGGGAAATGGTGGGCAAGAGCCCGGCCATGGCCGCGCTCTTCTCGCAAATCGCCAAGGTGGCTCCCACGCGCACGCGCGTGCTCATCACCGGCGAATCGGGCACGGGCAAAGAACTGATCGCGCGCGCCATCCACCGCGAGAGCGCGCTTGCCGACCGGCCCTTCGTCAAGGTGAACTGTGCGGCCATTCCCCCTGACTTGATCGAATCCGAGCTTTTCGGCCACGAGCGCGGGGCCTTCACCGGCGCGGCCGCGCGCAAGAAGGGGCTGTTCGAGATCGCCGACGGAGGCACCATCTTCCTCGACGAGATCGGCGACATGGCCCTGCCCGCGCAAGCCAAGGTGCTGCGCGTGTTGCAGTCAGGTGAGCTGTCGCGCGTGGGCGGCGAACAGACGCTCAAGGTCGATGTGCGCGTGCTAGCGGCGACCAACCAGGATCTGAGCGCAGCGGTGGCTGCCGGTCGCTTTCGCGAGGATCTCTATTTCCGTCTGGCAGTCGTGCCGCTCAAGGCTCCGCCGCTGCGGGAGCGCAGCGACGATATTCCACTGCTCTGCCAGGCATTCGTGCAGCAATGCGCACGAGAGAATGGCCTCAAGGAAAAACCCATTACGCCGGAGGCGCTGGCTGTGCTGGCGGGTTTTGGGTGGCCAGGGAACGTGCGCGAGCTGCGCAACGTGATCGAGCGCCTGGTCATCCTGTCCGAGGAGAGCATCGGCGTGGGCGATCTGCCCGAGGAGATCGTGACCGAGGTTTCGCGCAAGAACCGACCTGAGCGCGCGGTGGCTGCCTTGGACCTGTCGCCCGAGACGCGTGGCCTGCCCTTGCGCGAACTGCGCGATCTGGTCGAGCGGCAGTACATCCTGTCGAAACTTGATGAGAACGCCTGGAACATCTCGCGGACGGCACAAGTTCTCGAAATCGAGCGCACCAATCTGCACAAAAAGATGCGCGCGCTGGGCATCTCGCGCGACGATCGGCGCGAGTCGGGACAGGGCTAAGCGACGCACCCAAACAGGGGGCTTCGCAACGGCCGGCCTTCGTGGTACCGATCATGCATGCCCGAACGTAAGGCGCGTGCGAGTGCGGCCGTGCAGGCCTCCAGCCAGAAGATCGAGAAAATGCTGGGTGACAACCCTGCCTACCGCAAGGTCGAGGATGGCTTCTTCGTGATCAAGCAGGGATCGTCGCGCGTGATGATCCGCGTGCACCCATGGAAAGACCACGCCGTGATTCGCCTGGCCGCTCAGTTGGTCAAGGGCGTGAGAATGGAGGCGCCGCTGGCGCTTGAGCTGCTGGAGCTGAACGCCGTTTTGCGCTTTGGCTCGTTTGCCTACGTGCCGGCCGGCGAGGCCGTGATCCTTTGCTACACCCTGGTCGACCGCGAACTGGCCTCGCGCGAGGAGTTCCTGGAAACCATCCGCGACTTCGCCTTCGTGGCCGACGAGTACGACGACCGCATCGCGGCCCGTTACGGCGGCCAGACCATGGAAGATCTGCTGGAAGAAAGCGTGCTCGATCACTTGCGTGAACCAGGCGGCCCTGAGCCGCGGTAGCTGTCCAAGCTTCGGAAGCCAAGATTCAGACGCACTTCGTCGCAAGCTCCCTGCCGCTGCTCGCCTATTTAATGTGGGGAGATCCTGGCACCACGCGTTTGGCGCATGGCAACGAGTGTTCACTTCCAAGGTTCTGCCGCCCGGCTATCGCTTTTTGAATAATTTCCAGCTAGACGAGCTACTAATTCGCTAGTGTTCCGTGGGTTCTGGTTTCCCGATCCTGGGTCCAAGACTGTTTTCGGTTTGATCAAGGAGGCCCCCGAATGACTTCTCGTGCAGCACGTGACAACAATATCTTTCGCCTGCTCTTCATGCCCGCCTTGGCCATAGGGCTGGTGGCTGGGTGCGCCCCCGCATCGAGCGGGGGTGGCGGTGGCTCCGTCGGCGGACAGGCAGGCGGCAACGTCAGCCAGGGCGGCAATACCGGCGGTCCGGCTGGCAATGGTCCTGCTGGCAACGGCCCGGCCGGCAACGGTCCTGCCGGCAACGGTCCTGCTGGCAACGGTCCTGCCGGTAACGGTCCTGCCGGTAACGGTCCTGCTGGCAATGGCCCGGCCGGCAACGGCCCAGCCGGGAACACCGGCAGCCCCGGCGGCATGACCAGCAACCCTGCTGGCAACCCAGGCGGCACAACCACTTCTCCGGGCGGCACAACCACTTCTCCGGGCGGCACAACCACTTCTCCGGGCGGCACGACTGCCTCTAACGGTGGCACGACCAAGGTTTCGGGCGGCACAACCAGCAATCCAGGCGGCACCACCTCTTCTCCTGGCGGCACCACCTCTTCCGGCGGCGCGACCGCTTCGGGTGGCAGCACAGGTTCGAGCGCCGGGAGCACTGGCAGCACGGGTGCAAATCCGCCTGGGTGGTACCAGACCTCGGACTGGGGTGTTAAGTCAGTAAACTGGCACGGCTGCGTGTGGACAGGTGTCGACTGCAAATCCAACTGTCCTGCCGGCATCACCGCCGTCCCGGGCAGCACGACGTCGGTCACGCCCGCGGATTTTACGGGCGCCAAGACGGAAGGCGGCCCGTACGAAGTCAGTGGCAGCGTGTTCAACGACTACAACTCGGTAGCTCTTCTCGGGTTCGACCTGAACGACACGCCGAATGGCGACGCTCAGAAGTGCAGCAGCGCGAAACGCAGCCCCGCGGCAGATGGCCCCCCCGCGGTAGCCATGCCCTCTGGCGCGACCGGCATTGCAGTGAACTGGACCGCGGCGAAGCTGCCCCTGACCTTCCGTATCCAGATTCAAGGAGTCAAGGGTGCCACCGACCCGACCAATCGCTGGTGCGCAACCATCACAGATCCAAACGGCCCGAGCTTCGTGCCGTTTAGTTCCTTCAGCACGACCTGCTGGAACACCACCGGCACCAAGTACAACAACGAGCCCATCAGTGGGGTGGCCTTCCTCGTACCTGGCACGACCAGCGCAGTTTCGCCATTCGACATTACCGTCGTTGGGTTCGCCCCGGGAACTAGCAAGGCAGACGCCCCTGGCCCAGCAGCCGCGTGCGGCACCAAGAGTGGCACGGTGGGCTCTACCTCGCTTCTATCCGACGCCACCAAGGCGACCGACGCGTCGACCCAGCGTGCAGCAGTTTCTGGAACAGACTGCAAGACGTACATCATCAACAACAACAACTGGGGCCAGGAGTCCACCACCTATCAGGCACTCAACTACGTCGGCAACTCCTTCACGATCGGTGTCACCAGTGGCAGCGGTGGTGGCGCCAGCGTGGTGTCGTTCCCGTCGATCTACATTGGCGGCAACGGCCAGATTGGTACTGGCGGGGAGTTCAACACATGGGCTGACAGCGGCTTGCCGAAGCAGATCAGCGCCATGAAGAGCGTCAAGACCGAGTTCAAGTGGTCCGGTGGCACGAGCGGGGGCAACTACAATGCAGCCTACGACGTGTGGTTCGCCAAGACGCCGCCCACGGCGGGCGGCTACAACGACGGCGTTTCTGGTCTCCTCATGGTTTGGCTCTACAAGCCAGGGGCTTCGCAACCCATCGGCAACGCTGGCAACACTCGCACCGCGAGCATTGCTGGTCATACCTGGACCGTGTGGAGAGGACCACGAGCCGGCACCGCGGTTGGGACCGATGGGGCCGGCAGGCCGGTTATTTCCTATGTGGCCAACGATTCGCCTGTGAAAGACTTGAGTTTCGACCTCAAGGACTTCATTAACGATGCGGTGACGAACGGTGCGGCCGACATGAGCGCTGGCGGCGGAATCACCCAGGCCTTCTCCAGCAGCTGGTACCTGACGGATGTGTTCGCTGGCTTCGAGATCTGGAACGGCAATGATGCCAAGGGGCTGCAAGACACCTTCACCTGCGTAGTCCAATAGGGCAGTCGCTCCTAACAAGAAGGGCCGCGCGGTTCATGCCTCGCGGCCCTTTTGCTATCTGCCTTGCGGGGCGGTTGATATAGATTGCGGCGATGGCATCCCTGCGTCGGCCCATTCCTCTCAAGCGGCGACCCTTTGACGTGGCCCTGCTCGGTTTCTTTGGCATCAATCTGCTCCTGGTCACCTATGTAATCAGCCTGGAGCAGATCGTCATCAAGACGCCTTTTGCCTATGCCCCGCCGGCCTGGCCCCCGCAGTTTCTGCTGACCATCATCCACTGGTGGGAGAAGACGTTCGATCCCTTGCTATGGGCGCGGCCGGCCTGGTACCGCGCGACCATCTGGCTGGATGTGCTGGCGTTCGGTCCCTACTACGCCACGGCCCTGTACGCCTTTGCCCGCGGCCGCGACTGGATTCGCATCCCCAGCGTGATCTGGGCGTCCATCATGTTCACCAATGTGTTCATCATCCTGTCCGACGAGCTGGGCGGCATTCACGCCAGCCCGCACCCGGTGGTGGTGGTGATGGCCAACGCCGCGTGGTTGCTGGCACCCTTCATCGTGGGTTGGCGTGTGCTGCGCAGGCAACACCCGTTCACTGAAGAGGTTCTCCCGCAGTCAGGGATCGGCGGCGCATGAACCATTGGCAGGCGCGCTACGGACCCTGGGCCGTGGTCGCCGGTGCTTCGGTGGGATTGGGCGAGGCCTTTGCGCGCTGCCTGGCCGAGCGCGGCCTCAACTTGCTCCTGATCGCGCGCCGGCCTGGCGTCTTGGAACAGCTCGCCGCTGATCTGCGCGCCCGGCATGGCGTCGAGGTGCGAACCCTGGTCGCGGATCTGGGCCAGCCCGATCTGCGCGCCGTGGTCGAGCGCGCCGTGGCCGGCCTGACCGTGGGACTGCTGGTGTACAACGCCGCCTATTCGGTGATTGGGCCGTTCGTCGACCATTCGCTCGACGAGCAACTGCACGTGCTGGACGTCAACTGCCGTGGCCCGCTGGTGCTGTCGCACCTCTTGGGCAAGGCCATGGCGGAACGCGGTCGCGGCGGGATCGTGCTGATGACGTCGATGGCTGGATCGCAGGGCGGGCCCTGGCTGGCCTCGTATGCGGCGTCCAAGGCCTTCAACCTGGTGCTGGCCGAGGGACTGTGGGACGAGCTGGGTGAGCGGGGCGTGCATGTCGTCGCTTGCCGAGCCGGCGCCACGCGCACGCCAGGCTACGCGGCTTCACAGCCCCGGCCCAGCAGGGTTCCCTTGCTGGAGCCCGACCACGTGGCGCGTGTCGCGGTCGATGCCCTTGGTCGCAAGCCTTCAGTTGTTCCGGGCGCGTTCTATCGATTCTCGGCCTTTGTCATGAACCGCCTCTTGCCCCGTCGGACGGCGGTGCGAATCATGGGCCGCGCTACGCGACGGCTGTATGCTGGCCGCGATGGCAACCCAAAGTCCTGACCAGCGCCGGCGCGACCTGGCTCGCGTGGCGCTGGCCTACACGGCAGCCCTAGTGGTGGCGCTGGCGGTGGGATGGGCTCTGCGCGACCGACATCCCATTTTTGTGGCTGCCGCAGCCGACTTGGTCGCCACCGTGGTCGTGTTCGGCTTCAGCGTCAGATACAACAACTCCAGCCTGTACGATCCCTACTGGAGCGTGGCTCCGCTGCCCATCGCCCTGTATTGGGCGGCTGCAGGCACGACCGGACTGCTGCAGCTTCTGCTCTTCGCGCTCGTCGCCCTGTGGGGCGTGCGCCTGACCGCCAACTGGATGGCACGTTGGCGCGGAATGGGTGACGAAGATTTTCGCTATGTGGAGATCCGCAGCCGCACCGGCCGCTTGTACTGGCCCGCCAGCTTCGGCTCGATTCACCTCTTGCCGACGATTTGGGTTTTTCTCGGCCTGCTGCCCGCGTATCCCGCTCTGGTGCAGCCGAGCCCGGTCACGGCGTTGCAGGTGGTGGGTCTGACGGTCACCGCCGCAGCCATTGCGATCGAGGCCACCGCGGATCGGCAGTTGCGCGCGTTTCTGCGCACCCGGCGCGATCCCGAGGCGATTCTCGACAAGGGTCTGTGGGCGCTCTGCCGACACCCAAACTATTTGGGCGAGGTCCTGTTCTGGTGGGGCCTCTACCTTTGCGGCGTGGCTGCGGCGCCGACCTGGGCCTGGGCCGTGGTGGGTCCGCTTTCCATCACCCTGCTCTTCGCGTTCATCAGCGTGCCCTGGATGGATCGGCGCTTGTTGCTTCGACACCCGGCCTGGGCGCAGACCATGAAGTCCCGACCCGCTTTACTGCCTTGGCCGCGCCTGAAGTCATGACGTCACGGGCAGCGACGACGAGGTATCTTTCGTCGTTCCGATGACCGACGCGCCCGCACCTTCCTACCGACAACTGACCACCTTCTTCATCCCGCTGGCCCTGCAGGCGGCTTCGCAAAGCCTCACCTATCCCTTGGTCGCCATGGTGGCCACGCACGGCCCGGGCGGCACCCTGAACCTGGCGGGCGTGGCTCAGTCGAACATCGTGATGTTTCTCGTGGGCGCCATCGGCGCGGGCCTGGTCACCACGGGCATGGTCTTTGGCCGGTCGCGCCTGGGATATTCGCGCTTCTTCGCGGTCAACCATCTGCTGGCGATCACCGCGGCCTTGGTGCAGACCGCAATCTGCATCCCGCCGGTGGGCCATGCCGTGTTCGGCACCCTGCTGGGTCTGCCTCCGTCCATCGAAGGCCCGTCCCGCCAAGCCTTCCCATTCACCATCCTGCTGAACTTCCTGTTCTTCGCCCGCAACCCCTTCGAGGTTCTGCTCTTCAACAACGGCGCCTCGGGCCGCGCCACCACCGCGACCTTCGGCCGCATCGCCCTCACGCTCCTGCTCGCGCCACTTTTCGTGCGGGCCGGCCTGGTCGGTCCGCGCTGGGCTGTGGTTTGCCAAGCCATTCCCGTGGGCGCCGAGGTGGCCATCGCCTGGTACTACAGCCGGTCGTTCGCGTCGGTGTTCGCCCAACCCGACGACAACGGGCCCAACCGTCGCGCGATCATCAAGTTCAACTTGCCACTGTCGTTGGGCGGTTTCCTCATGACTCTGTCCGGGATGTTGTTGGGCGCTGTCATCGCGAGGTCAAACCAGCCCGAGCGCATGCTGCCCGTCTACTATCTGGCGGTCGGCCTGGCCAACCCCATGGCCTACGCAGCCACGCGCCTGCAGAACGTGGTGCTTTATTTCCCTCCTCGTTCCCGCGAAGACAAGCTCACGCGCCGCTTCGCCCTGCGCGCCGGTGCCATCGTGGCGTTTGTGCCGCTGGTGTTCTTGCTGCCCGCGCTCTCCCACTGGTACTACGTTTCGTTGCAGCGACTGAATTCCGCCGACCTGCCTCTGGTCTACCTGTCGGCACTACTCTTGGTGGGGTATCCCTTCACCACAGCCTTGCGTGCGCACTGGGAAGGGTTGGCGGCGCTGGCCCGTCGGACCTCGACCATCCTGGCTGGCAACATCGCCTTCGTGGCAGCGCTGGCCATCACAGCCCCGACTTGCCTGGCGTTGAAAGTGCCCGGCAACGTGATCGGCCCCATTGCCCTGATCACCAGCAATCTGGCTGGCCTGGGCGCGCTGGTGCTCTTGCAGTCCTTGCCGGAAAGTCCGGGTCCGGTGGAAGTGATCGATGTGGAACCAGAGCGCGGCTGACCAGCCGGAAGCTACGGCTTGTCAGCCTTTCTCTCGGCCTTCACCGGCCAGGGCTTGCCGGCCAGCGACTGGCAAGTGGTACCCGTCGGCACCAGACGATACGCGAAAGTTCCCTTCTGGGACTCGGTGCTGTCACCGGCCATGGCCCGCAGACACAGCCCGCTGGCGCCAAGAATCTGCTGCTTCTGCGTAACCTTGAGATCACCGGAAAGGCCGCGCTCGTCGAGTTGTGCCCGCTCGACCGTGTAGTGCGACTGGCTCGCAACGTAGACGTCGCCCGAGCAGAAGGTCCCGCTGACCGTGAAGGTCACCCCAGGCTTTCCGTCGCCATCTATGTCCTCTTGTCCCCAGGCCACGTCCCAGGGCGCGATCTTCACCCCGCCATCGGCCGCCACGTCGATGGTCACGGTCGAGGCGGGCATGTGCGCCACGCCGGTGGGCGAAGGGGCGACAGTGACTCCCTTGATCGGCTTGGGCTCTAGCCGACAGAAATGCTGGCGCAATTCGATGTGATTGCCTTTGCGCTGCACTTTGGCGATGACGTAGTTCTCCGTCTCGACGGGCACGTCGCCGTGGAGAGGCACATGGCGCTTTCCGTGCAGAATCTGGTGGCCGGCCCAAACCTCGGCCGGTGGCGCCTCGACGGACGGCGCTTCACTAAGCACCAGCAGAGCGAGCAGGGGAGCGAGGATGAACATGGGAGAATGCGAATTTCACCACAGCGCGCGCGGGCGGCCCAGAGGAAATGCCGAGAAACGCTAACTTCCCGTAGCCGCCCGTTGGTCGGTCTGCGACGACGGGGCGCTCAGGTATTCGGGCAGCGTGCGCCCGGCCCCCTGCAACCACGTGCGCGCCAGCCGCCGGCCGAGCACCCGGTCGGACGAGGTGAGCATGCGGTAGGCGGCCTCGCGCACCAGCTTGTTGCGTACCCGGTAGGCTACTTCGCCGCCGTCGGCTTGCCTCTGCACCAGATCGCGCATGACGAGGTTCTCCAGCCACTCGCCCATTTCGCGGCGGCTGGCCTCGCCCAACACCGCGACCAGCGAGTCGGCCGAGAAGAATTTGTCGCCGTACAGGCTTGCCGCGCGCAACACCCGCCGCACTTCGGGAGCCAGACAATCAAAACGCGCCTCGACGGCAGCCAGCACCACGTCCGGCACTCCTGACCGGCCCGTTGCGATGGCGTCCGCCATCTCCTCCAGGAACATGGGATTGCCTTCCCATCGTTCCAGGATGAAATGCTCGGCCTCGGCCGCCAGCGGGGGATTGCGTAGGCGGAGCAGGCTTTGCCCGGACTTGCGTGGCAAGGGTGCCAGGCGGATGTACTCGACCAGGCGTTCGCCCCACAAGCCGGGGAATCGCTCCTCTACCTCGGGCCGACCCAGGGCCAACACCAACAGGGGCTGATCCGAAAAAAGGCCCAAGACTTCGTCGATGAGATTCACACTGGCGGCATCTGCCCACTGCAAGTCTTCCAGCACCACCACCGGAGCGCCGGCCGCACCCTTGTTGCGCAGCCACTCGACAAAGCCCCGCTTGACCTCGGCGGCCTCGCGTCCCACGGTCTGGATGCCGGCGGCGGCCAGCAACGAGGCCAGCATCGCGAAATCTGACTCGGGCCGAACCAGCGTCCCCGTGCAGCGAATGATGTTCCCGGGCACTTCCCCGGCTTGAGAAAAAAACTCCCGCGCCAGTCGCGTCTTCCCGGTTCCTGCCCCGCCAATCACCAGCGCCGCGCGCGCCACGCGTTCGCGTACGCATTCCTCGCGCAGTGACATCAGCAGGTCCAGCTCGCGCTCTCGTCCTACAAGAGGGATCAGCTGTCCGCCTACGCTGCGCGGTCGCTCTGGCCCTGCCCCGCCGGTTTCCGCAAACAGCAGCGCCCCCCCATCCGCATCCCCCACGACGAAGCGGGCCGGCAGGAGACGACGTGTAGTTTCGTCTATGCGCACCGTGCCTGCCTGCTGGCTCTGCATGAGCGCAGGCAAAGAATCCATGAGACGGCCGACGGGAACACGCGCCATGAAGGCTGCCCGTCCCGTCCCGATCGCAATCTTCGCGTCCGGCTCCATGTCTCGGACTGCCAGAGCCGCACGTGCAATCTGCATGGCCTGCTCGCGCGCCGTTCCCACCGCTGGCGCGGTCACCAGCAGCGTGCGATCGATGAGGCGGTCCAGCTCGCCACCCAGCGCGCGGATCGCAGCCTCCAAGCCGGCGACGCGGTCTGGGCTGTCATCCTTGACCTCAGCGGGTCTGAACGCGGCCTGCCAGGGAAAGGCTGCGCGCGGTCCCACGCGCCGATCGCGCACCGGCCGCTGCGAGCCATCGGCCACGGGCCGTCGCCCCAGCGAGATCAGCATCGCGCAGATGGTGCGTTCCTCTGATTCGGTGAGACAGGTGGGCCGCAGCGGGGAAGGGGGCTTGGCCGACGCGACCTCCTCGCCCAGATCCCCCAGTCGCTGCGCGAGCGCGCGGAATTCAGCCGCCACTACGCCCGCCGATGCAGGCCGCGCAGCCGGATCGGGTGCCAACATACGGTGGATGATCTCCTCCAGCTCGGGCGGCAAGTTGGATCGACGCGACGACAGCGGCGCCACCGAGCCCGCGCACACCTTCTGCATCACCTGAACCGCATTGTCTCCGGTGAAAGGCGGCTCACCGGTCAGCGCCTCGTACAAGACACATCCGAGCGAGAAAATGTCGGCCCGGCCGTCTACGTCGTGGCGGCCGCGGGCCTGTTCCGGCGAGGCATAGAGCGGCGTCCCCACGGTCGAGCCCTTGTGAGTAAATCGCTTGGGGTCGAGCACGCGGCGGGCAATGCCAAAATCGAGAATGCGCGTGTTGGTGAGTCGCCAGCCCACCAGAAAGATGTTGCTCGGTTTGATATCGCGATGGACAACGCCGCGCTCATGGGCAGCCGCCAATGCGTCCAGGACGCGATAGGCCACATGCGCGACCGCCGCAGGTCCCAGCGAGCCGCGCGACAGGCGCTCCTCCAAGGTTTCTCCCTCGAGCCACTCCATGGCGATGAAGGGCGCCCCATGGGGCGCGATCCCCCGATCGAAGTAGCGGACGATGCCCGGATGTAGCAATTCCGCCAGGAGGTGTGCCTCCTGGTCAAAACGTGCACTTTCTGTTGCGGTTCGAACGTGAAGCACTTTGAGCGCGACCACTCCCCCTGTCCGCCGATCGATTGCCTGATACACGGTACCCATCCCGCCCGTGCCTGCCTCGCTTTTGATCTCAAAGCGATCCATGAAGTCCGTCCCGCCAGGTGGTCTTCGAGACTCCACTGGTCACCTTATTCGGCACGAAGATTGGCCTGCTTGAGCCGTATTGACAAGCTTCCATATTTCAATAATCCTCATATCAGGATTTCCGGATGGCTACGATCTCATCAGCTGTTGATCTGCTTCGCCTTTTTGGTGATTCGACACGTCTGCGCCTTGCTTCTCTGCTTGAGAAGAACGAGCTGACTGTGGCGGAAATCACCAATATCACCCAGCTTCCGCAGTCGCGCGTATCGACGCATCTCGGTAAGTTGCGTGACGCTGGTGTACTGCGCGACCGGCGAGAAGGCGCGTTGGCCTACTACGCGATGAATGACGGCAACGTGCCAGCCAGCGTGCATAAGCTGTGGAACCTGCTGGGCCGCGAACTGAACGAGCCGCTCTTGCAGAGCGATCAGGAGCGCTGTCAGGCGGTTCTGCGTGCGCGGCAGGGTACCGCCAACTGGCCCGACGCCGTGGCCGGTGAGATGGAGCGACACTACTCGCCAGGTCGGACCTGGGAGGCCACCGCCATCGGCGTGCTGGGCCTGCTGCACCTGGGCGACGTGCTCGATGCCGGGTCAGGCGACGGAGCCATCGCCGCCCTTCTGGCTTCGCGCAGCCGCCGCGTAACCTGCCTGGACATCAGCCCCAAGGTGCTGCAGGCCTGCCGCAAGCGACTGCAAGGCCTGAACAACGTGGAATTCGTGCTGGGTGACGTGCAGACGCTGCGATTCGCTGATGCGAGCTTCGACCAGGTGCTGCTGCTCAACTTGCTGACCTACGCAACCGATCCCGCGCGCGCGCTGGCCGAGGCAGCGCGCGTGCTGAGGCCAGGGGGCGATCTGGTCGTGACCACGCTGGCGGCCCATGAGCAGCGCGAAGTGAGCGCCGGCTACGGCCACGTGCAGGCTGGCTTCCGGCCGCAGGCGCTGCGGGATTGGCTAGGCGAAGTCGGGCTGGTCGTGGACCGCTGCGAAGTGACTTCGCGGGAAAAACGAGCGCCCCATTTCGCCGTGGTGAGCGCCTTCGCGCGCAAGACTTCGAGCCGAACGGGCGACTCCAAGCCGTCAGCCGAGATTGGTTTGTCCGCCGAGAAGGAGAGGAACTCATGACCCGCCAAGATCGCGTCCAGCAACTACTGTCAGCGCTCGAGAAGCGTGTCCTGGTCATTGACGGCGCCATGGGCACCATGATCCAGCGCCGCGGCCTTACCGAAGCGGACTTTCGCGGCGAACGTTTCGCGTCGCATGGGCACGATCTGCGCGGCAACAACGACGTGCTGGTGCTCACCCGGCCTGACGTGGTGGCCGACATCCATGCTCAGTATCTGGACGCCGACGCCGACATCATCGAGACCAACACCTTCAACAGTACGCGCATCGCACAGGCCGACTACAAGCTGGAGGCGGTTGTCTATGATCTGAACCTGGCGGGGGCACGCCTGGCGCGCGCAGTGGCCGACGATTTTTCGGCGAAGACGCCCAGCAAGCCGCGTTTCGTAGCAGGCGCCCTGGGCCCCACCAATAAAACTCTGTCGCTGTCACCGCGGGTGAACGAGCCAGGATTCCGCGCGGTGACGTTCGCAGAAATGCAGGACGCCTACCAGGAACAGGTGCGCGGCCTCGTCGATGGCGGCTGCGACATTCTCCTGGCCGAAACCGTGTTCGACACGCTCACGCTCAAGGCCTGCCTGTGCGCCATCGAGGCAGTGTTTGCCGAGAAGAACCTGCGCCTGCCGGTCATGCTGTCAGGAACCATCACCGACAAGAGCGGCCGCCTCATGTCGGGCCAGACCATCGATGCGTTCTACACCTCCATCGAGCATGCGCGACCGCTGGCGGTCGGTCTCAATTGCGGAGGCGGGGCGCCTCAGTTGCGCCCCTACATCGAAGACCTGGCTGGGCAGGCCGGCGAGTACGTCTTGTGCTACCCCAACGCAGGGCTGCCCAATGCCTTTGGCGGCTATGATGAACACCCGACCGACACGGCGAGCTTGGTGGGCGAGCTGGCGCGCGCGGGTCTGGTCAACATCGTGGGCGGATGTTGCGGCACCACTCCGGATCACATTCGCGCGATCGCGCAGGCAGTGAAAGGCGTGACCCCGCGGCGGCGGCCGGAAAGGCGCGGGCAGCCCTTGCGTTTGGCCGGGCTCGACACGCTGACCGTCCGGCCCGAGTCGAACTTCATCCTCATCGGCGAGCGCACCAATGTCTCGGGCTCGAGGAAATTCGCCAACTTGATCAAGGCTGGCGACTTTGCGGCGGCGCTCGCGGTGGCACTCGAACAGGTGCGCGGCGGGGCCAACGTGCTGGACGTCAACATGGACGAGGCCATGCTGGATTCCGTCGCGGCCATGACCGCGTTCCTCAATCTCGTGGCCAGCGAGCCCGAGATCGCGCGCCTGCCCATCATGATCGACAGCTCGAACTTTGCGGTCATCGAGGCGGGTCTCCGCTGCGTGCAGGGCAAAGGCATTGTCAATTCCATCAGTCTCAAGGAAGGCGAGGCCGAGTTCCTGGCCCGGGCGCGCACCTGTCGCCGCTACGGCGCGGCTGTGGTGGTGATGGCCTTCGACGAGGATGGCCAGGCCGTGACCACGGCCCGCCGGCTGGAAATCTGCCAGCGTGCCTATCGATTGTTGGTCGAGCAGGCGGACTTTCCGCCTGAAGACATCATCTTCGATGCCAACGTGCTGGCCGTGGCCACTGGCCTGGAAGAGCACAACGACTACGCGCGCAGCTTTCTGGAATCGCTTCCGCTCATCAAGGCGGCGTGTCCGGGCGTGCATCTGTCTGGCGGCATATCCAACCTGTCGTTCTCGTTCCGTGGCAACGACGCCATACGCGAGGCCATGCACACGGTGTTTCTCTTCCACGCCATTGCCGCTGGCCTGGACATGGGCATCGTCAACGCCGGTCAGCTGGGCGTCTACGCCGACGTGCCCTCCGAAGTGCGCGAGCGCGTGGAAGACGTGCTCTTCAACCGCCGGCCGGATGCCACGGAGCGCTTGGTGGAACTGGCTGGGCAAGTGAAGGGCACGGCCAGCAAGCGAACCCAGGACCTGTCGTGGCGGCAGGCGCCGGTGGAAAAGCGTCTGGAGCACGCCCTGGTCCACGGAATGGTGGATTTCATCGAGGCCGACACCGAGGAGGCGCGGCAGAAACTGGGCCGTCCGCTCGACGTCATCTCTGGTCCGCTCATGGCCGGTATGGCGGTGGTGGGCGATCTCTTTGGTGCGGGCAAGATGTTCCTGCCCCAGGTGGTCAAGAGCGCACGCGCCATGAAGGCGGCGGTGGCCTATCTGCAACCTTTCATGGAGGCCGAGAAGGCCGAGGGCGTGGTGCAGCCGCGCGGCCGCGTGCTGCTAGCCACGGTCAAGGGCGATGTGCACGACATCGGCAAGAACATCGTGGCTGTGGTGCTCGGCTGCAACAACTACCAGGTCATCGATCTGGGCGTGATGGTTCCCTGCCAGAAGATCCTGGACACCGCCGTGGCGGAGAAGGTCGACATCGTGGGCCTGTCAGGGCTGATCACGCCCTCGCTCGAAGAAATGGTGCATGTCGCGCAAGAAATGGAACGGCGGGGTCTTGGCCAGCCCCTGCTCATCGGTGGTGCCACCACCAATCGCGAGCACACCGCGGTCAAGATCGCGCCCCAGCGCAGCGGTCCCACTGTGCACGTGCTCGATGCCTCGCGCGCGGTGGGGGTGGTTTCTGCGCTGCTCGATGCCGATCAGCGGGACGCTCTTGCAACCAAGACCCGTGCCGAGCAACAACAGCTCCGCGAGATTCACGCCGACAAGCAGAAGCGACCAATCGTTCCCTTCTCCGCGGCCAGCGCCGGCAGGCCCGCCATCGTGTGGAGGCCAGAGGATATTGCCACGCCAACTTTCATCGGTCGACGCGTGATCGAAAGACAACCGCTCGACGAGCTGGCGCGCTTCATCGACTGGACCTTCTTCTTCACGGCCTGGGAATTGAAGGGCAAGTACCCACAAATTCTCGACCATCCCAAGTACGGTTCCGCGGCTCGCGATCTGTTCGGCGCGGCCCAGAAGCTGCTGGCGCAGATCGTGGAAGAAGGATCTCTGACCGCCAGCGCGGCCTACGGCCTGTGGCCGGCTTGCAGCGAAGGCGATGACATCGTGCTCTTTTCCGACGAGAGCCGCACCCGCGAGCTGTGTCGCTTTCCCATGTTGCGCCAGCAGACCGGATCCGGCCCCTACCACTGTCTGGCCGACTTCGTGGCACCGGCGTCGGCGGGACTGGCCGACCACGTGGGCGCCTTTGCGGTGACTGCCGGTATCGGCGCGCAGGCGCTGGTCAAGCGCTTCGAGGAGGCACGCGACGACTACAGTGCCATCATGGTCAAGGCCCTGGCCGACCGGCTGGCCGAGGCGTTCGCCGAGTGCCTGCACCAGCGCGTGCGCCGCGAGTGGAGCTACGGCGCCGACGAGAATTTCAGCAACCAGGACCTCATCGCAGAAAAATACCGCGGTATACGGCCGGCCGCCGGCTATCCCGCCTGGCCCGAACACACCGAGAAGCAACCGCTCTTCGATCTTCTGCAGGCGCCCCAAGTGGGCATCACCCTGACGGAGAGTTTCGCCATGAGCCCGGCCGCCAGCGTGAGCGGCCTGTATCTCGCTCATCCCGAGGCGCGCTACTTCGACGTGGGCCGCATCGACCGCACGCAGGTTGCGGACTACGCCCGCCGTCGCGGTCTGGCGCTGGACGAAATGGAACGCTGGCTCGCGCCGAATTTAGGATACGATAGGGGGATAGGGCGTGCCTGATGGGTATCGAGATTGCCTTCTTCCTCAACCTGGTGCACGGCCGGTGCGTGGGCGTTCGCATACCAAGGGAGGTGGACGAGAAGGTCTTGGCAGAGTTGGTTCCCGACGAACGCAGCTTCGTATCGAGCCTGGCTCCCGGCCGCCAGCCAAGCTGGATCGCGGGTCGACTCGCCCTGCGCCAGGCATTTCGCGATCTCGGCATCGAGCCCAGCCCGATCCTGGCCACCCGGCGCGGCGCACCCGCGCTGTCGCGTGACCTAGTGGGATCCATCAGCCACAAACGTACGCTGGCAGTCGGACTGGCAGCCCGTCGCGAGGGCGGCGCCAGCATCGGTGTAGACCTGGAGACCAATCCGCCGCCCTTTGCGTCCGTGCAGGAGGCCCAGAGCCAGGCGCGCCCGGACATACGCACCCGCGTGCTCACCCCCGATGAGCTGGTTCGGCTCGATTACCTGCCCGAGGAGAACCGCCGACGCTCGGTCATCTTGCACTTTTCCCTCAAGGAAGCTCTATACAAGGCCATCGATCCCCTGGTCGGCCGGCACGTGGCCTTCCACGAAGCCAGCATGACCCCGCTGCCCGACGGCTCCGCCTCGGTTGCGCTGGCCCTGTCCGAAAACGATGGCTCGTTCGCCGCCACCGCCTTCTGGACTGAAATCGAGGACCATTTCCTGACCACCGCCCGCGTGCAGCGACGGTAGCTGCGACTTTTCGGGAGACTCTGGGCCAGCGCAGATCGAGCTCCGTGCGCGTGAGCGGTGGCGTGGGCGGTAGCGACCTGGGTGCAGCGGGCTGCGTGGGCGACTGGCGTGAGCGTGGGCGTCACGCGACACGCGATCCGTCCTTCCCCCCTCCCGCGGCACGCGATCCGTCTTCCGCGTACCGCCCACGAACTCGCTCACTCACTCGCCCACGCGACCCGCGCCCCGCTGGCCGGCCGCCCGGACTGCCAGCGGATTTTCCGACAAATCGTTGTCAGCGGAGCACGCGGAACTGGGCTCGGAACTGCTTCCAGTCGAGGTCGATAGGCCGCGGTTTGCCCGGCCAATTCGCCGACGCCTGTTCGGAAAGCTGTATGCGCTCGTCGAATCCAGGGTGGGTGCTGATGTACTGAAGCACCGCCGGATCTTCATCCTTCTCGCCCCGAATCCGTCGCAGAGCGTCCCCCAGCGCTTTGGGATCGATATCCGAGGCCGCCAGCACGCGCAGGGCTTCTTCGTCGGCGGACAGCTCCTGCTGCCGACTGAACCCATTGCTGACCAGCCGGTGCATCAGGCGCCCGGTGACGCCATCCCCGCGGCCACCCCCAACCATGCCAAACAGCGCTGCCAGGCCCAGCTCTCGCTTCAAGGCTTGCATGGGATCCTGGTGCATGGCGTGCGCGATCTCGTGGGCCAGGATCGCGGCCAGCTCCTCGGGCGACTGCAACCGTCGCAGCAAGCCCGAGTACACCAAGACGATGTTGCCTGGAAGGCACACGGCGTTCACCGTGCTCGAATCGATGACGTAACTCTCGACGGGAAAGG
>Ga0265316_10001759_pt1 | contig 22924 bp, 17 predicted proteins | sample 4522metaG_FD_202092 | JGI IMG/M metagenome (GOLD analysis project Ga0265316, IMG submission 202092) | Rhizosphere microbial communities from Carex aquatilis grown in University of Washington, Seatle, WA, United States - 4-5-22 metaG | ecosystem: Host-associated > Plants > Roots > Rhizosphere >... | reverse complement strand
TCGCAGCCAACATCTTCCGCCGCGCCACGCTGCTCCCCGGCGCGCATCAGGCGGCGGCGTAACACCACCGCCCGGTCTCACGCACTTTCCGTTCCGGACCGACCACGCCGTTCCCCGAACGGATACTCATTCCGCATCCCCGACATGAAACCGGCCATCGACTGAAACAACGCCGTCGGCCACGTGTCGCCTTCGGCTAGTGCGGACAATGCCATAAAGACGGCGCAGCGGATGAGCGGTTCCGCCTTGTCGTGCTCCAAGGCTTCGGCCATGACCGGACCGCTGGCTTCGATGTCTACCGTGATCCAACCGCTGTCGTCGCATACGAAAAGTCTCGCCATGTCTGCCCCTCTTTCTCCGCACTGCGGAACACAGTGCGCTGGTTGTCTCGCGATCCAAGACGCGAGCGACCGGGACACTGCTATGGCCGTGCCATTTGAGGAGCAGAAAGACTGGCTGAGGCCGATTCCGGATGACGGCGGTCTCACTCGTCGCACGTGCTCAAAATGAGCATTTCCACCATGCTCAAAATGAGTATCTTCTTCTGCCACGGTCAGGGACCAGGCTGTGGGATTTACCAATTGGCCCGTTCTCGGTGCTCGATTTTCCATTCCCGGTTTTCCATTCTCTTCCTCTGCGAGCACTTTTACGGAGTCCTTTTCGAATCGCCCAAGACTTTACGGCACAATTGGCTCCCAACCCTCGTGCAGTCTGGGTTCCCGTCTCTCGCATCTGGGAAGCGTCGCCCGCATTCGCAGCAACCAAACGAGTGTTTGTGCGGCGCATGCCGTCGGCACGGGACGTGAGTATGGATCGGTGCCCAACATGACGCATGTCATCCAAGCCGCTGTCCATTCCCGCTACACGGGGCTGCCATGATCCTCGCCGATGTCTCTGTCCGCCGCCCCGTCTTCGCGACGATGGGTATTGCGGCCCTCGTGGTGATGGGCATCTTCGCCTACCGCAGCCTGGTCGTCGATCTGTTTCCCAAGACCGACATTCCCGTGGTCGCCATCACCACGACGTTGCCCGGTGCCGGACCCGAAGAGATGGAGGTCCACGTCACCAAGGTGCTCGAAGAAGTGATCAACACGGTGAGCGGCATCGACGAGCTGCGTTCCGTGACGCTCGAAGGTTTCTCGCGGGTCATCGTCGTGTTCCTGCTCGAGCGCAACCTGGAGGATGCCGCCCAGGACGTGCGCGACAAGATCGGCACGATTCTCAAGCAGCTCCCCGAGGGCACCGATGCGCCGGTGGTCGAGAAGTTCGATCCGGACACCACGCCCATCCTTTTCCTCGCGGTCTCGGGCGAGCGCGATCTGCGCGAGCTCACGGAAATTGCCAAGAAGCAGGTGAAGGAGCCGTTGGAAAGCCTACCGGGCGTCGGTGCGATCAAAATCATCGGCGGCCAGGAGCGTGAGGTGCAGGTCATCGTCGACGGCCGCCGGCTCGATGCGTATGGGCTCACTATCGGCGACGTGGCGCACGCGCTGGCGGCGCAGAACATCGAGGTGCCGGGCGGACGTGTGGCAAAGGATGGGCACGAAGCCATGCTACGCACCCTGGGTCGCGTCGGCGCGGTCGGCGACTTCGAGCAGCTGGTGGTGGCGACGCGGCGCGGCACGCCGATCCGCATCGCCGACGTCGGCCGTGTGGTCGACGGCATCGTCGAGCCGCGGTCGCTGTCGCGCTACAACGGGCACAACGGCTTGACGCTGCTGGTGCGCAAGCAATCGGGCTCCAACACCGTGGCCATGGCGGACGCCGTCGTGGAGCGGCTCGCTGAAATCCGCGCCGCGCTGCCGCCGGGCGTACGCGTCGACGTGACGCGCGACCAGGCGACCTTCATTCGCGACGCGCTCAGCGAGGTGCAGAAGCATCTCATCGTCGGTGGGCTGCTCGCCAGCATCGTCGTCCTGCTCTTCATGGGCAACCTCCGCGCCACATTGATTGCCGCGGTGGCGATCCCCTGCTCGGTCGTCGCCACGTTCGCCTTCATGAAGGTCATGGGCTTCACACTGAACTGGCTGACCCTGCTGGCGCTGACGCTCTCGGTGGGCATCGTCATCGACGACGCCATCGTCGTGCTGGAGAACATCTTCCGCTTCATCGAAGAAAAGAACATGTCGCCGTTCGACGCGGCGCGCGCCGCGACCGCCGAGGTCGGCCTGGCAGTCAGTGCCACGACGCTGTCGCTGGTGGTCATCTTCGTCCCCGTCGCTTTCATTCCGGGAGTCATGGGGTCATTTCTCAAGAGCTTCGGGCTCACCATGGCGGGTGCGATCATGGTGTCGCTGCTGGTCGCGTTCACCCTGACGCCGATGCTGTCGTCACGCTTCCTGCGTCACGTGCCGGGCAAGGGCCTGTCGCGCGAAGCCTGGTTCTTTCGCCCCATCGACCACGCCTATACCGCGGTGCTGCGCGCCGCGATGCGCCACCGCTGGGTGGTCGTGCTGACAGCCTTCCTGACGATGGCGGCAATTCCGCTGGTCGCGCGTTTCGTCGGCACCGGATTTATTCCGGAGGACGATCGCGGCGATTTCGAAGTGAATATCAAAACGCCGCAAGGGTACACCTTGGCGCGGACCGATGCCGTCATGCGGCGCATCGAAGCCGAGGTGCGTCAGCTGCCAAGTATTGAGCATCTCACCGTCAACGTCGGCTCTCCCGAGACTGATTCGGTGACCACGGCACAGATGGTCGTGGTCCTCCAGAACGTTCGCGAGCGCAGCGTCAGCCAATTCGAGATCATGACCCGCGTGCGCGAGATCTTGCGGAACTATCCGGAGCTGCGCAGCAGCGTCGATCAGCCGCCGCCGATGTCCGGCAGCGGCATGCGCTCCGCGGAGGTCATCTACAACGTGCAAGGGCCGGATCTCGGCGTGCTCGAGCGCTTGACGAATCAGGTGCGCGGCGTCATGGCGGCGACGCCGGGGATCGTCGACATCGACTCGACCTCCGAACCCGGCAAGCCCGAGCTCCAGGTCCGGATCAACCGCGCCAAGGCGGCGGATCTCGGCGTCGCACCCTCGGACATTGCGCTTGGGTTACGCACGATGGTCAAGGGTGACGTCATCACTTCCTTCAAAGACGGGCTGGATCTCTACGATGTGCGCCTACGGTTGCAGGAAGGTGACCGGTCGGATCCGGATACGTTGGGGCAGTTGATGGTGCCGTCGGCGCGGCTGGGCCGGGTGCGCCTCGATAGTGTCAGTGACACGATCCCGGGCACCGGCCCGGCGCAAATCGATCGGCACAACCGCGAGCGGGAGATCAGCTTGCTGGCCAACATGGCGCCGGGGTTTGCGCTCGGCGACGCACTACACGCCGTGGACCGCGGTATCGGGCAGCTCGACATCCCGGCTGGGTATCACACCGGCGTGACCGGCATGGGCAAGCTGTTGGCCGAAACCATGTCGGGATTTCGGATCGCCTTCTTGCTGTCAGTGATCTTCATGTACATGGTGCTCGCCAGCCAGTTCGAAAGCTTCCTGCACCCGATCACCATTCTGCTGTCCCTGCCGTTGGCGGTGCCCTTCGCCTTGATGTCCCTGCTCAGCGTCGGCGCGACGTTCAACGTCTTCAGTGCGCTGGGCATTCTGTTGCTGTTCGGCATCGTCAAGAAGAACGCCATCCTGCAAATCGATCACACCATTGGTTTGCGTGCCGCCGGGGTAGAGATGCACGATGCGATCCTGCAAGCCAATCGCGAGCGCTTGCGCCCCATTCTAATGACGACGATCTCGTTGGTCGCCGGCATGATCCCGCTGGTGTTCTCCACCGGCGACGGCGCGGTCACCAACCGCTCCATCGGCATCGTGGTGATGGGCGGGCAGACCCTGTGCTTGTTGATCACCTTGCTGCTGACGCCGGTGGCCTACTCGCTGTTCGAGGATCTCAAATCCGCCTGGGCCCGCAGAACGCTGCGCGCGCGGTGCGCACACTGGCTGCCGTGGCGTGGGCGCACACCGGTACGCGACCTTGTCGCCGGGTTGGACGTACAAATCAGGCCCGGAAGTGCAACGAGCACGCAAAGCACGTGCACTAAATGTCTCGATGTGTGCCCCGAGATCTTCGAGCCCCGCGCCCACGGCGGGTGCGCGCAGGTGCGCCTGGGTGTGGATCCGACGCCGTACGCCGACCGCATCCGCGAAGCGGCGCGGCGCTGTCCCACACAGGCGATCCGGTTGGGACAGGCCGGCTGAACCATCAGCCCGTTGGAACAGTGCATCAGCCAGTGACGGCGGCGTCACTGGCGTTGCAAGCCATCCACAATCCGGTGGCGCAGGCGTCCCTGCCTGCGCGTCAGGTCGTCAAGCCGCCTGGAAAATCAGGAAGTACTGATACGGGAGCACGTCGGGCTCCGCGACCAATCGATACCCCGCACTGGTGAGCTCTTCGACGATCTGCGCGCGCGCCAGCTTGTGCTCCGGCGGCGGGCCTACGGGGATGTCCTCTTTCTTGAAATCGATGATCGCCACGCGGCCACCGGGCTTCAGCACCTGCCGCAGCCGCCGCAGGTAGTTGGTCCGATCATCGATGTGATGCACCGTGTCGACGATCAGCACGACATCGACACCGGACGCCGGCAGGCGCGGGTTGTCAGCCGAAGCCAGGATGGGCACGACGTTGGGTGTGTGCTCGTGCTCCGCCCGTTCACGCAGGTGCGCCACGAGATTCGGCTCCGTGTGGACCGCGAACACGGTGCCCGTGTCGCCGACGGCGGCGGCGAGGTAACGGCTGAAGTATCCGGTGCCGGCACCGAGATCCGCGACCGACATACCGGGGCGCAGCTGCAACGCGGCCACGACCGCCGCCGGCTTCTGCCAGGCAGCGCGCGCCGGGTCGTCGAAGACCGCCACCCAGCTCCCGACGTCTGCGAAGGAGTGGTGCGACGTGGCATCGTGGGTGCCAGCATGCGGTGGCGTTGGTGTCTGCTCGGATGAGGCCGGCGGCGCGGCGGAGGCGCAGCTCAAGAAGATCGCGGCCAGCACCAGTTTCGGAAGCCATCTCCCCAACGATCGCGTCACCATTGCAAGCTCTCATGTAGACGCCTCTGCACCGCACTGCCAGCGTTGCTTCCGCGGTGCGGGTGGCGTAAGCGAACCAGCGAGAGCTGTTCTCACAGACTGACCGATACCAAGGAGGGGCCCATGGGCAAGTTGTGCGAAGGACGTGTCGCCATCGTCACCGGCGCGGGCCGCGGGATCGGCCGCGAGCACGCGCTCATGTTGGCCGCGCACGGTGCCAAGGTCGTGGTCAACGACCTCGGCGGCGAGCGCGACGGCAGCGGTGCTTCACTCGGACCGGCAGCCGACGTGGTCAAGGAAATCAAAGCCGCCGGTGGTGAGGCCCTCGTCAACGGCGACGACGTCAGCGACTGGACCGGCGCGCAGCGCATGATCGAGCAAGCGGTCGCCACGTTTGGCCGCCTCGACGTGCTGGTCAACAACGCCGGCATCCTGCGCGATCGCATGTTGGTGAACATGAGCGAGGCCGAGTGGGACGCGGTCATCAAAGTGCATCTCAAAGGCACGTTTGGACCGGCGCACTTCGCCGCCGCGCATTGGCGCGATCAGGCGAAGGCGGGCAAGCCGGTCGACGCACGCATCATCAATACGACATCGGTCTCCGGCATCTACGGTAATCCCGGCCAGACGAACTACGGCGCCGCCAAGGCCGGCATCGCGGCGTTCACCATCATCGCGGCGCGCGAGCTCAAGCGCTACGGCATCACGGTGAACGCGGTGGCGCCAGGCGCGCTGACGCGCATGACGGAAGACCTCGGCATGGGCCGCGGCAACGAGGAAGACAAGGCTCTCTTGCACCCGCGTTGGATCGCGCCGATCGTCACCTGGCTGGCAAGTGCCGAGTCGGCGCACATCACCGGACGCGTATTTGAAGCCTCCGGGCATGTCCTCGCGGTCGCCGAAGGCTGGCACCGGGGCCCGACCGCCACGCCGGTGGATGATCCGACGCGCATCGGTGCCGTGGCCACAGAGTTGGTCGAGCAGGCGCGCAAGAACGCGGGGATGAACGGCAACGACTTGGATTGAGGCCTGCGGCGGCCTTCTCTCGGATGGCCGCTCCGTTAGGTTTCTACAGAACTTCAAGCTCCGATTAGCTGGTTAAACACGCGTGCGCGTGGGAACACGCTCCGCGCCAGCCGAGTTACTGCGACGGCACCGCATAGCGACCCAACGGGGAGCGGTCGCGTAGAAAAGACGCCGGCCGCAGGCCCCTATTGTGCCACCGGCTCGTCTTCGTAGTCGCTCGGATCCACATCCGGATCGGGCGGCAGCTTGGCCAGCTGGACGTCGAGCAGCCGCTTGTGCTCAACTTCTTCGTCGCGCAAGTCCTCGAGCAGCCGCTTGACTTTGGGATCGCTCACGGACGGCAACGCGGTCACGAAGAACTCGAATGCCTTCTCCTCACTCCGCCGCGCTACCTCCAAGGCCTGGCGCTGCGTCATCGATGCGCGCACCTCGTCGTACTCGGGGGCTTCAACGTCCCACAGCATGGCGCGGGTCACCGTGGCGGGCTCATTTCCGAAGAGGGTGCTGCGCTGCCCCGCCAGTTGCGCGCGATGCGCTTCCTCGTTGCCGACCATGAAACGGAAAAATGCAGCGGCCTCGGCCGTATGGTGCAGCTGCATCTGCGACGCCAATTCTCGGTAGCGCTCCGCCGCTTCCTCCTCGATGAGGATCCCAAGGTCCAGCGCATCGCGCAGACTCAGCGCGGTGAAGTCGATCCCGGTCGTAGTCATGCATACCTCCGTTTACCGCTGCTCACGATAGCAACTGATTTGTTCTCTTCTAGTGTCCCGTCTCAAAAGTTCGCCGAATACTTCACGGTGCTCACCCCAGCCCTCCCAAAAGGCGAGGGGGCAAGAGGGTTCCCTCTCCCGCTGGGAGACGCCGGCCGCAGGCCTCAGCGCGCGAAACGCAACGTGCGCTCGGGCGCGCCGGGCGAAACGATGGCGCCCGCGGTTCGCAAGGCCATGGCGATGATCGTCGGCGTTGGGTTGTACCCGGAGCCGGTGGGGAACACGGCGCCGTCAACGCAGTAGAGGTTGTCGAGGTCGTGAAACTTGCCCCAACGATCGCAGACCGACGTGCGCGGATCGCTGCCCATGCGCAGGCCACCCATGATGTGGCGCGACTGCGACGGCACCGCCGGGTCGAAGGGTTGGAAGAAACCGTACGCCGCTCCGGCCTTCTCGTGGATCTGCAGCATCAGCGGCTTGTAATAGTTCACGGCGTCCAATTCGAAGGCGTGGCTCCTATAGGTCACTCGCGGTACCGGGAGACCGAACACGTCGCGCACCGTCGGGTCGAGATCGATGCGGTTGGTTGCCTGGGGCGCGTCTTCGGCGTGCATGAGCAATATCGCGATGTGCCCGCTGAACGGGCTCTCGGCGATCAGCTGCTTGAAGGACACCCCGGCGAGACGCGCGGCGCCGATGGCTTCCGGCTGCAAGGTCTGTCGCGCTGCGACGATCGGTTCCGACGACGTCCCCATCTCGATCGCGCCACCCAGGGGCCGGTCCGCCAGAACGTCGGTGCCGCCGACGTTGATGCCGCGAAAATCGGCCATGCCCATCGTGATCGACCGGCCGCGCTCGCCGTGCACGCGTTGCTTGTAGATGCCGACGGCGATGTTCTCCAAGTGGAAGGTCAGGTGTCGTCCCACCAGGCCGCTCGAATTGCCGATGCCGGGTCCACTCGGATCCGAAAGCAAACAGAGCCGTGCACTCTCGATGGCACTGGCAGCCAGAATGACTCTATCCGCGGTCACCGTCTGGCGCTGTCCGTCGTTGTCGACGTACTCCACTCCGGTCACGCGTCGCCCCGCGCCGTCGACCATCATCCGCGTCGCAAAAGCGTTGTAGCGCAGCTGGCAGTTGCCGGTGAGCAAAGCGCGCCGCAGCGTCGTGACGGCGGGCGAGCCCTTGGCGTTGCGCGGACAGCCATAGTTGGTGCACAGCCCGCAGCTCACGCACGTCGGCCGCGGGTCGGCAGTATAGGGAGCGGTGATGATCGCCGACGGATAATTGAAGGGATGATAGCCAAGCTGTTTGGCCCCATTGGCGAGGATCCGCGCCACGTACATGACCGGCTGCGGCGGCAAGGGGAACGGCTTGCTGCGGTACGACTGAAACGGGTCGGAGCCCTCCGCCGGTGGGTCGATCCCGGCGATGCCCGACAGTACATCGGTCTCGGCGTAAAATGGCTCGAGCTCGTCATAGGTGAGCGGCCAGTCGGCAAAGCCGGTATTCGAGTACTGTGACAAGTGTCCCGCCGCTTGGAGCGCCGACGCCATGCGGAAATCGACCGCCGTGAAACGCGGGTAGCTCACGCTGGAGATCACTGCCGCACCGCCGACGTTACGGGTCATGACGTTCACGTCGGGGTCGGTGTACGCCACATCGTTTTCGGTCTGCCGAAAGGTGCGCGGCTCGACGAGGGGATCTTGAAAGGCAAAACGGCGCAAGCTCAGCTTGATTTCGTCGTTGCTGTACAGCGGCCACGGAATGCCGCCGCGATCGTCGTAGGCGTCGAGACCGGGGAAGTGATTGTCACCGGCCTCGAGGACCAGCACCTTCTGTCCCGCCGTCGCCAGCGCATATGCCGCTGCCGAGCCACCGGCACCGCTGCCGATGATCAACGCGTCGAAGCGCGTCAGGTCAGTGTTGCCCAGCATGCCGGGAGTGTTGGATGGGAAGCTCATGTCGCCGGCACGTCGAAGCAGTACGGATTGCTGAACTTCTTTCCGGGTTGCACCATGTCGTTGCTGGCGATCAGCGTGAGGAAACCATTCATTTGCTTGCTGAAGCCGCGGCAGTCCTCGTCCGGATTCGGTCCCGAATTCGGCTTGTCCGGGCGCTCGCGATAGTTGCCGGGCACGCTCGGATCGTAGACCACGTAGCCCTCCGGCTGACTGTCGCCATCGAAGCCGACGAGCTGCCAGCCCAGGCGGTCGCGGTTGCCGCCATACTCGGGGGCGCAGAGCATGCCCTCGACGGTGTGGGCGGTCAGCAGTTGGACAAACAGCTGGTCGGCCTGGTCCATGACGGTGGTTTGCTGGGCGGCGGTCAATTGTACGAGAGGCTTGCCGAACTTGCGCTGGCTGATGCTGTCGAGCGCTGCCAACCCGTCGCGGTAGCGGCGTCGCAAGTCGACCTCGGATTTCGGATCGGTTGCCAGCGGATTGTTGCTGACCTCGGGTACGGCGGCGGCACCAAGGATGCGAACCTTCCAACTGAGTGCACGCAGGCGCGGCAGTGGCAGGTACTCCGTGAAGAGGTTCGGCGGATAGTTGTCGACCTTGGCCGACCGTGCGGCGAGCAACAAGGGAGCTCCGGTCTGCGCCGGCGCCCCATGGCAAAGAGTGCAGCCGGTGTTGCCGGTGGGGAAGTGCGATTGCGGCTGGCGGTCGCTGAACGGCCCGCCACCGTAGACGGGTTTGGCGTTGAACACCGCCGCCTCGGCAGTCACGACGTCGACGGCGTCGACCACGCCGCTCCCGTCGATGTCGCCGCCGCTCGGACAAGCGGTGTTCGTGCCGTGCGTGCTAAGGACGGTTGCCGTAAGGTCCGCGGCGGTGACGTGATGATCGCAGTTCGCGTCACTTCCGGGCATGAAGCTGAGCATGTTCTGGATGTAATCGATGACACCGCACTCGTGCGCGCCGGGCTGACTGTCGGTCGGAACGATATGCGCCGTAGCCGCGTCGAGGATGGCCAGCTCGTCGCTGGTGAGGAAGCCGTACGCTGGCAGTGTCAGGTTTGGCGGTGAAGCGGCGCGCACCAGGTGTTTCGGGAATACCGCCGCGGCGCCGCCGGCTGCAGCGCCGATCGCCATGAGACGGAGCAGCTCCCGGCGGCTGATCCCCGCGGCTCGTAGGCACTGAACCATGTCGTCAAATGGGGTACGCACGGTCAGCGGAATGAGCAATGGGCATGCCCCGTTCGCGAGTCCGCGCCATCTGTGGTCGAATCGATGAAGGCCGATTGATTTTCCCGAAGCTGGGACGTCGCCCATCGCACGCATGGGATCTCTTGAGCAACGCCGGCTGCCAAGTGTAGAGGTGCCGGCTTGGAGGAATGATGAATCGACGGGCGAAGATCCCGGGCCACCTACCGGCGGTCGCGACACTCCTCCTCTTCCACGTTGCATCGAGGCCCCTGCCGTGCACCGCGGCGGAGCCATCAGTGGTTCACACGCCGCGTTTCGCGTATGGCGTACCACTTGATCCTTCCAGCCCATGGCCGAAGTTCCGTCGTGATGCTCAACAAAGCGGCCGCAGTCCGATCGTCCCGGCCGACTCCGGGCGCGCTCCATGGGTCTTTCAAACCGGCAAGGGGATATTCAGCTCGCCGGTGATCGACGGCGACGGTACGGTGTACATCGGATCGGGCGATCACTACTTCTATGCCCTAGACCGTGAGGGCCACCTACGCTGGAAATTCCTCACCGGCGAGATCATCGACTCGGCGGCTCTCCTCGACGACCAGGGCCGCGTAATCTTCGGGTCGGGTGATGGACGGCTCTATGCCCTCGATCGCAACACCGGAGCAATGCAGTGGGCGTTCCTTGCGGATGACCCATCGACCAACCATGCGTTCATCCGCTGGTTCGAAGGCAACGTTGCCATTGGCGCCGACGGCCTCCTCTACGCGCCCAATGACAACTTCTGCACGTACGCGGTTGGTCGCGTCCACGGCGAGCGCGTGTGGTGTTTCGGCACGCGCGATCAAACCTGGTCGCTGCCGGCCCTCGAGCTGGCGACCAACACGCTGCTGATCGGCAACAACTTCGCGTTCCTGCGCAATACCTTCGGGCTCGACGCGATCACCGGTGAGCGCCGCTGGAGCGCTCGGGCACACGGCTCGGTCGTCGCCAGTCCGCTGCTGACCACGGTGGGCGCCACGCGCAGAGCTGTGGTCGGCGCCTTCGACGGCGTCGTGCGGGCATATGATCCGGCGAACGGGCGCGCGCTCTGGCAGCGATCATTGCGCGACCATGTGTATGCCAGCGCCGCCGAGGCGCCGGACGGCACGATCATCCAGCCCGGTGCCGACGGCACCATCTATGCGCTGCACCCACAGGACGGCAGCGTCCAATGGGCGTTCGATACGCGCGAGCCGATTCGCTCATCGCCGGCGATCGCCGGCGACGGCAACATCTATGTTGGCTCCGGGGAAGGCAAGCTGTTCGTCCTGAACCCTGACGGCACGCTGCGCTGGGCCATACAGCTCATCAACGACCCGCGTGACGACTTGAACGCGTCACCGGCGCTGGGCACGGACGCCATCGTCATCGGCGGCGAGAACGGCGGTGTGTTCAGCGTTCCGTTCGACTACTGCCTGCGGCCCGCTGCGGCAAACGATACGCGCTGCATCACGCACGGCGGCGAAGGGTTACCGAGTGAGGGTGCCTCATTCACATACACGACTTCCTTCGGCCGCTACGTGTCGCAGCCTCCGGCGGTGATCGATGCCAACCAGCCACTGACGTTCAGCTTGTTGGTGCGCGCCCACGACGATACACAGCCGGCGCTCCTCGATTCGGCGAGTGTGCAGGTGACCCTGGAGCCGCCCGTAGCGGTGGCGGTGGACGTCTCCGGCGACCGTCGCTTCATCACGGTGGTTCCGAAGACTGACCTCACTACCGATACGCTCAGCGTACGCCTGCAAGCGCGGGATCTCCTGCCCGCCGATTTCCCTACGAGCACGAACACGAGCACGACTCACGACGTCGGCGGAAGATTTGATTTCCGGGTCCGCCCGCCCGCCGCCGCGAGGTTTGCGTTGACGATACCGAAACATGCCGGCGATCCCGCGGGAGAGTGGGAGCTTTATCGTCTGGCGGCACCGTTGCCGACGATCTTGCCGAGCTACAATCAGATCGGGTTTGATTCGATCCACTATCTGATCGGTCTGGTCGAAGGTGATCAGCGGAACGCCGTTGGCTGGGTTGTCGGAGGGAGACTGGCGGATGACGGACACGGCAGTGTCGTCGATCCCGGCTCGCGCGTGCGCTTCCCGATCGAAGTCGATCTCGACGGCGATCTGCTGACCATGCGCAACGAAGCCGGCTTCACCATCGAGTTCAACGGCTTTCCCCTGCCGTTCGAATCCTTCCGCGTCGCGGCGCGCATCGACGCCCACGGCGCGGCCCCCGATCATGCAGCCATCAACGCGAAGACGACCTGTGGCAAGATCGACTTCTACGGCGAGTTCCTGCAGCGACTCGGCTACTGCAATCCGAGCACAGACCTGCTCAACGTCGTGGGAGCCGCCGAGCTGCGGCCGCCAGAACATACAGGTCTTGGCCAATACGGCGACGGGTGGCGGGGTCCGCCAGTGGGCGTCGGCGATGCGAGCTTTCAGGGCGATTCGACTTCGGTGACGGCGATCCTTCGCGATTCGTCACTGCGCGCTGCCGAGCACAACATCGGCATCCTGCTCATCGATGCGCGAACGGGGCACCCGCTGCCGCTCGACTACGCGCAACAGACAACGCGCAGCACATCGACCGACGGCTTTGTCGAGTCGGCGACGATTCAGTTCCCTCCCGGTAACGTCCGCGGCACGGTGCGGGCGTATCTGATGGTCGATGACTACCCGGCGGCGGCAACGGCACTGGCGCTTCCGGAGTCGCCTCCGTGGTCGGTCAGCGTCCGGTATGGGTTGCAATCCGGTGGGGCAGCCGCACGGGGCTTGGCTGGACGGATGATGGGACGCGCCGTGCTGGGGCTGTTGGAGTGGTGGGGAAGATAGAACTACGCCATCGTAACTCCCGGACGACAGACTCACATTCAATCTCAGCGAGGGCTTGCACTGGGCGCAACCTTTCGGCCCGCTGACTTGGCTGTGTTGCACATTGTCCGTTGCACTTTGTCTTGACAATTTTGCCAGGAGCGGCGTAGCATCCGCCGCCGATCGTGGTCGGGATGCTAACGGCACAGTGACGCCAGGGACACTCTGGCACGTGAAGGAGGGGCGATGAAGGGTGCAGCGCAGACGTGGTTCGTGGCCGTGGTCTTTGCCACATCGTTGGGAATTGCCGCCGGCACGGCGTCCGCAACGGACGTCACCGACGCGGACCGCACGTACTTCAACTTCGAAGAGGAAGCTGCCACGGTCGGCGACCACAACGCCCGCGTCGAAGTCCGTGGAATGACCGAAGAGGACCAAGGCGGCAACCGCCTCAACATCATCGGGTTGCGGCTGCGGTCCTTGACAGGGAATCCGAACTACCAGGATCCGAACCAGAAAATTACCCAACTCAGCGGCGGGGAGATCGACCTGCTTGGGTCCTACGGGATCGGCAAGAACGCCGAGGTGGGGTTCCTCGTCCCGGCCCTCTTTCAGTCGGTGCGTTTCGAGAACAAAACCACCGGCGTCACGTCGACGCTCAATGACCAGGACGTCGGTGACTTGCAGCTCTACGCCAAGTTCAAACACTCTGTGGCGGAGCATTGCTCCATCAGCGGTGGTGTCCAGCTCGAGGTGCCGAACGGTCCCAAGAACAAGGGCTTCACCCCGGGCGATACCGGTGTCATGCCGTTTATCTCGTCGCGCTATCAGCGCGGCCCCTTTGCCGTCGGTGTCAACGCCGGCTACCAGATGTACAGCGGCTCACCGCCGGATGTGTTTCATTACGGCGCGGAGGCAATCGTACGCGCGAGTGAGAACTGGTCCTTCCGCACCGAGCTTGTCGGACGCGTCTTCAACGCGCCGAGCGAAACCATCCCGCACGGTTCGATAGGCTCGGCGTCGTTCGATGCCTTGGAGATCGCTCCCGGTATCGACTTCGACCTGTCCCCGAACCTCACCGTTCGGCCGCAGGGAATGGCAGGACTGACGAACTCGGCGATCGACTGGGGCGTCGGTGCCGGCCTGGCGTTTACGTTTCCCGTGCCGTCCTTCGCGATGGCGGAGGCGCCGCCGCCGCCCCCGCCGCCGGCACCCGTCGAGGCCGCTCCGCCGCCGGTGCCCACGAAGGAGAAGATCGTCCTGCGCGGCGTGCACTTCGATTTCAACAAGGCGAATATCCGCGACGATGCCAAGCCGATCCTCAACCAGGCGGCGGAGACGTTGAAGGAGCACGGCAACATAACCGTCACCGTGGAAGGCCACACCGACAGCATTGGCACCGAGGCCTACAACCAGAAGTTGTCGGTGCGCCGGGCCGACGCCGTGCGGGATTACCTGGCGGCTCAAGGCGTTGATGCGTCGCGCATGACCGTCGTCGGCAAGGGCGAGTCGGACCCGGTCGCGTCCAACGATACCGCGGACGGCCGCGCGCAAAACCGCCGCGTCGAGCTACTGGTCTCCGAGTAACCATCCGCAGATCGGCACGTAGCATGTGGCACGTGTCACGTCGTTCCGACCACGCGCCACATACTACGTACCACGTGCCTCCTAGCTCCGACCACGTGCCACGAGCTGCGTGCCACTTGCCACTTGCCCCTCAGTAGCTGACGCGCTGCAGACACAAGCCAGCCGCGGGCGCGGTGGGTCCCGCCTGGGTGCGATCGCAGCTCGCGAGCAGGCCCGGCAGATCATCCGCCGACCGCTCACCGCTCCCGACTTCCACCAAGGTCCCGACGATGTTGCGCACCATGTGGCGGAGGAATGCCGTCGCTTCGACGGTGTACGTGATCAACGGCTCGCGGCGCTCCAACTCGCTGCGCAGCACCCGGCGCACGGGGTTGTCGGCGTCGCAGTCGGCGGCTTGGAACGCGCTGAAGTCGTGCTCGCCCATCAACGCGATCGCCGCGGCGCGCATGGCCTCTGTGTCGAGCGGGCGTGCCACGTGCCACGCATAGCGCCGCCAAAACGGCGACGGCCAGCGTGCGTTCCAGATACGATACACGTACATACGGCTGCGCGCGGCGCGGCGTGGATCGAAATCGTCGGCGACGGCAGTGACTGCCGTGATGCTGATATCGCGCGGGGTCAACGCGTTGAGCGCCCGTTGAACGACCTCCGGCGCACGCGCTACCTGCACGGCAAAGCTGACGACCTGGCCGGCGGCATGCACCCCGGAGTCAGTGCGGCCGGCGGCGGCGACGCGCACCGTCTCGCCGGTGAAACGCGCCACCGCCGCCTCGAGGGTTTGTTGAATCGTCGGGCCGTTGGGCTGGATCTGCCAGCCATGATAGTCGCTGCCGTCGTACTCGACGATCAGCTTGAAGCGCATACCCACTCGTCTCGGCTGTGGGTCACAGGTAGTCGCGGATCAGCAGCTCGGCAATCTGCACGGCGTTCACTGCCGATCCCTTGCGCAGGTTGTCGATCGCGAGCCACAGATCAAGCACATTGAGGGCCTCATCTTCGCGAATGCGCCCGATGGAAGTCGCGTCTTGCTCGATGACGTCCGCCGGCGTCGGATACTCGCCGGCAACCGTATCGTCTCGCAGGAGCACGCCAGGTGCCACGAGCAGCACTTCACGCGCTTGTGCGGCAGTCAACCGTGCTTCGGTTTCGACATTGACGGCGATCGCGGAGCCGAAGAACAGCGGCACATGCACGCGGGTCACACTGATCGGCAAGTCGGGGGCATCGAGGACGCGCCGCAGCACCTGCATCGTCTGCTGTTCGTAGCTCGATTGGCCGCCTGCCAGGAACTCGCCGGCTTGCGGTATGACGTTGAAGGCGATGCGCCGCGGGAATATGGCGGGCTCCTCGGTGCTCTGGCCGCTCATCAGCTCGATCGTCTGGCGCTGTAGCTCTTCAATGCCGACGCGGCCGAGGCTGGAGACCGGCTCGAACGTTGTCGCAACCACGCGCAGGACGCGCACCAGCTCGTGGAGCGGCTTGAGGGCGACGGCCAGGGCAATCGCCGGCGCGTCCGGGGAGGCAATCGCGCTCCGCGCCACATAGTCGGCGATATCCGCGGCGTTCACCTCCGGCACGATCACCGGAACGTCAGGATCGGCTGCAAACAGTTGGCTCAGGTCGATGACCACCGCACCCGACTCGGTGGCGCGCGCCAACCACGCCGCGCTCACTTGCTCGCCGGCGGCGAGGAAAACGATGTCCACGCCACCGAAACGGGCTGCGTCGAGCGGCTCGACCAGTGCCGTCAGCGCGCCGCAGGTCAGTGTCTCACCGGCGGATTGCAGTGAGGCGTACAGGCGCAGCTCGGCGATCGGAAACAGACGCTGCTCCAGCGTGTTGATGATCTCTCGTCCCACCAAACCGGTGGCACCGACGACAGCAATGGAGTACGCGGATTTCTGCATGGCTGGGGAAGTCTAGCGTAGACGCGTGAAGAAACCGAGGTGCCCCACAAGCATTCCAACACGCGGCTGTATCACCTCGATGCCCGCTGTAGCGCCCACTTGGAGGTCGTGACAAAGGGCTTGCTCGGGTTGGTGGGCTCGGTTAGGGTGCTGCGGAATTGCCGGGCAAAGCTTGCGTGGACCACGGGGCGATCGACTTCGTGTCATGTCACCAGGATTGAATGATCGTGTAGTGGTCTTGTTTCTCTGCCTTGCCGCGGCCATCCGTGTGTTTGTCTTCGCCGGTGTTTTTCCGTTCTTCAATAACGTCGACGAGCAGACGCACTTCGACTTGGTCATGAAGTACTCGCGGGGGCAGATCCCGCGCGGGCTCGATCCGATCTCCGCAGAGTCAGCCCACTACATCGTGCTCTACGGTAGCCCCGAATATTTGTTTTCACCGGATCAATTCTCAGGCGGGAAGTTTCCGCCACCGTTGTGGGCGCAGCCAGCCGAGTCGGTTCGCAACACGATCCAGTCCAGCGAGGTCCAATGGCAGGCACGCCCCAACGACGAGGCCTGCCAGGCGCCGCTCTACTATGTTCTCGCGGGCATGTGGCTGAACTTGGGCCGCTGGTGCGGCCTTGAAGGCGGCCATTTGCTGTATTGGATTCGCTTCTTGAACATCATTCTGATCGTCGGCCTTGTATGGGTGAGCTTCGTCGCGGCACGAATGATTTTCCCCGACCGCCGCTGTGTGCGCTTGGGCGTGCCGCTGTTGGCGGCGTTCATGCCTCAAGACACCTATTACTCGATTCATGCTGACGTGCTGCCACCGCTGTGTTTCGGGGCGGCCTTTGTCAGTGCGGTGTACTTTTCGCGAGCCGCGGTTCCAAGCCCGCGGCTCGGGGCTGTGACGGGTTTGCTCTTGGGGGCAACTTACCTCATCAAAATCAGCAACATTGGGTTGCTACTTGTCACCGGGGCAATGTTGCTACCGAAGGTGTGGCGTCTCGCCAAAACAGGAACGCTCCGCTCAGCCACGCCGGCGTTGACGTGGCTTGTGTTTTTCACGGCCTTGCCCATCGTGGGATGGGCACTGTGGTGCGAATCGATCGCTGGCGACCTGATCTGTGCCGCTCCGAAAGCTGTCTTTTCGGGCGGATCGACGAAGCCGTTCAGTGAGTGGTGGACGCATCGGATGTTTTCTCTGCACGGCCTAGGAGAGTTTTGGCCGGAGTTGACAGCGAGCTTTTGGCGGGGTGAATTCGTGTGGTTCCGCAAACCCCTGGTGTCACCGACGGTGGACGCGTTCTACTGGATATCGTCAGCGCTCCTGGTCGGTCTTGCAGCCATCAGTCTTTTCCCGGGCTTTGCGAGTCTGACCAAACCGCAGCGCCAGGCCCTGGGCTTCGCTTTCTGGTGCTTTATCATCATGGTCGCGTTTGTCGCCTGGGTCTCCATATCTTCGAATTTCGGCAGCCTCTTCTACCCTTCCCGTGAGCATCCGTTCCTGACGTCCGGGCGATTGCTTGGTGGCGCGCTAATTCCCTTCCTGGTGCTCTATGTCCATGGGCTTGACTGGGCACTGGGTCGCACGAAACGCGAATGGCTGTCGTGGATCGCCTTGATCGGCATCGTGCTGCTCGCGACGATTTCGGAGATCGTCATGACCCGGCCGGTCATCTCCAGTGAATACAACTGGTTTCACCTGCCGGCCACCCGGTCTGCCAAGGGGTGATGCGAGCTGGTTTGCGCGATGACGGTCACCTCGGCAACCGCGCTCGCGGTGCTCGCCAGCACGGCGCTGACCGTGGGTCTCTACTTCATGAAGCGCCAGGCCGAGCGCTTGCCGTCACTCGGTGGCGGTTGGCGACCATCCGCATGGTGGGCCTTTGTGCAGGACCCGTGGTGGGTCTGTGGCGTCGTGCTGCAAATCGCCGGCTACGCGATGTACTTGGCGGCGCTGCGCGGCGCGCCGTTGTCCGTGGTGCATACCGCGCTCAATGGTGGGGTGGCCCTCTTCGTCGTGCTGGCCGTGTTGGGTCTCGGCGAGCGCGTACGCGGGCTCGAATGGGTAGGGGTGGCCGCGGTGGTCGCCGGCCTGATCGCGCTCGGCGTGTCGTTGTCTGGTGCTGCCGCGCCGACCCGGCCACCGCACAACACTTCGCTGTTCTCGTTGATGCTCGTGGGTGTGGCGCTTCTCGCACTGCCGCTGGATCGTGCGCCTGGTCGCGCCATCGGGTTGAGTGTCGCCAGCGGCCTGACGCTCGGCCTGAGCGGGATTTTCGCGAAGGACCTTGCGAACGCACCCTCGGTGCCCGCGGCACTGTCGAGCACGGCCCTCCTCCTCACCTTGGCGACGAATATCGTCGGCTTCGCGCTCATGCAGGGAGCCATGCAAGCTGGTCGTGGTGTGGTCGTCGTACCGATCTTCTCGGTGCTCTCCAACTTGGTGCCGATCATTGGCGGTACGCTCGTCTTTGGAGAGCCGCTGTGCGGCGAAGGCATTGCGGGGCTGCTGCGTCCCGTAGCCATCATCCTGGCGCTCGGCGGGGCCGCCCTGTTGGGTGGGCTCGGCGAAGTGGGGCTGCGCTCAACCCAAGGGTGACAACATATTCTCACGCAGAGACGCTGAGGCGCAGAGGCGCAGAGAAGAGAGCGCGGACGGGAATTCCGGATGTCGGTAGTCAGGGTCATTCTGAATGAGATTAGCCTTGACGGCATGAGCAAGTGGAAGGGCATCTCTGCGGGCTCTGCGTCTCTACGAGATATCCGCTTCTCCAGGGTGCCCCACTAAATGCGCATCGGCACGCTGGCGAAGCCGTGCACGTTGCTCATGTGCACCCGCTCCAAGCGCGCCTCGTCGATCTCGTATTCCGGAATTCGCCGGTGCAGCTCTTCGAGCGACACGCGGCTTTCCAAGCGTGCCAGCGACGCGCCGAGGCAGTGGTGCAGGCCGTACCCGAAGGCGATCTGCGTGGGCGTCTTGCGAGCGATGTTGAACGCATCTGGGTCGGCATGCTCGCGGGCATCGCGGCAGGCCGAGCCGATCAGCAGCAGCACGCGCGTCTCGCGCGGCATGGTCCGCCCGTGCACCGTGACGTCACGCATCAACGTCCGCATAGTGTACTGCGCCGGCGGCCAGTAACGCAGGATCTCCTCCACCGCGTCCGGAATGCGTGCCGGGTCGCGCGCAATCTCCGCGCGCACGGCCGGATGGCGCGCCAGCAGGACCACCGCGTTGCCCAACAGCTTCGTGACCGTCTCGTTGCCGGCGCCGCTCAGCAGGCCGCAGAACGCCACGATCTCAAAGTCGTCCAGGCGTTCCCTTTCGCCGCGATCGTTCTCGACCTCCGCGTCGATCAGCAGGCTGACCATGTCCTCCTGTGGATGCGTGCGATGCTCGGCAACCAGCTCGGCGAAGTACTGCACCAGTTGCATGTTCGCGGCGATCGAGGACTCCGGGAACTCGGGCCGGTCGGGCTCGCGGTGCAAGGCGGTATCGGTCAGCTCGCGCACCATGGTGCGGTCGCCCGCCGGCACACCAATCAGCGTGCTGATGATCTCGATGGGCAGCAGTGCCGCGAAATCGCGGATGAAGTCGCAGTCGCCGCTGTCCACGATGCGATCGATATAACCGGCCGCCAGCGCGCGCACTGTCGGTTCCAGCGCGTTGATCCGCCGCGGGGTGAACGCATGGCTCACCAACCGGCGCAGCCGCGTGTGCCGCGGCGGATCCATGAACAGAATGATCGGAAACTGGTCGATCATCTCGGGTGCGATCTCGAGGACCGTTCCCTTCGCCGAACTGTACGTCTCCGGATCGACGATGGCGTCGTACACGTCCGCATAGCGCGACAGCGCATAGAAGTTCAGGCTGTCGTTCCGGTACAGCGGCGCGTGTTCTCGCAGCCACGCGTAAATCGGGTATGGGTTTTCGTGGAAGTCGTAGGCAAATGGGTTGAGCTCCATGACCAGAGACTTGTAGTCGACCCGCGGCGCGCCTGGCAAGACGACAACCGACTCCATCATGCCTAGCAGCCTGTCGGACTTGGCAGTGCCTAGCGACCAACGGGAGCGGCCCATAGAAATGACAATGACCGCAGGTTCTAGCGAGGTGCGTCTGGTCGCAGGCCGGTCGCGCACACCTTTTCTGTTGCCGCGGCTCGCCTGCTATGAAAGCCGCACCCGAGATGAGCAGGCTTTCGCGCGTGTACCAGATTGCTTCGGCGCCGCCGGAGCAGAGGCATAGCCAATGACCGGCTGGCTGGTGCTGGCCGCCGCTGCGGTCGTCGGCGCCGGGCTCCTGCTCATCCGCCGCGGCGGGTTGTCGAGACGGCTGCGCCGGACCGGCGGCACCGTCGGCCTCGCTTCGCGCGCCGCGGCACGTTGGGTCGCGCACCGTGTCCAGGCTGTCGGGCAAGAGGCGGCCGAACGGGAACGGCTGCACACAATGTTTCACATGCGGACGGCGGAGGACGTTGCGGCAACGATGGGTGCCATGAAGGGCGCCATGATGAAGCTGGCGCAGATGATGTCCTACGTCGATTCCGGTTTGCCACCCGCCTACCAACAAGTCCTGGCACAGCTGCAGGAGAACGCGCCGCCGATGACCTATGCGTTGGCGGCCGGGGTCATTCGCGACGAGCTTGGGAAATCCCCCGAGGACGCTTTTGCCTGGTTCGATCCGGAGCCGCTGGCCGCGGCGTCGATCGGCCAGGTGCATGCGGCACGCACGCGCGACGGTCGCGCGGTTGTGGTCAAGGTGCAGTACCCCGGCGCGGCCGACGCCATGCGCGCCGATCTCGACAATGTGGATCTGTTGTATCGTGTGCTCAGTCCGATGTTTCCCAACCTGGATCCGAAGCCGTTGATCGGGGAGCTGCGTGACCGCCTGCAAGAAGAGATCGACTACCGCATCGAGCTGCGCAATCAGCAACGCTTCCTGGCGCTCTACCGCGGCCACCCGTTCATTCGCATTCCGGAGGTCTTGCCTGAGCTGTGTGGTCGCCGCGCGCTGACGATGGAACACATCGAAGGGTTGTCCTGGCGAGACGCGGTGCAGGCCCCGGCAGACATTCGCCAACTGTGGGGCGAGGTGGTCTACCGCTTCGTGTTCGGCACCTTCTATCGCGACGGCCTCTTCAACGGCGATCCGCATCCCGGCAACTACCGCTTCTTCGCGGACGGCCGCGTCGCGTTCTTGGACTTCGGCTGCGTGAAGACCTTCACGGCCGCGGAGCTGTCGGACGTCAAGTCGGTGGTCCTCACCGCGATCGGCGGGGACGCGGTGCAGCTGCGGAGCGAGCTGGTGCGCCAGGGGTTCCTGGCTGCGGACGATGCCACCGAGCCGGCGCTCCTGCTGGAGTGGTTTCAAATCTTCTACCGCGGCGCGCTGAACCGCGAGCCGTTCACGTTCTCGCGTGAATTCGCCGAGACCGCGGTGCGCGCCAACATCGACCCGACCAGCGAATGGGCGCCGCTGCAGAAGCGCTTCAACATGCCGCCCAGCTATGTCTTGCTGACACGCATCAATCTCGGCTTGCTGTCGATCCTCGGCGGTCTGCAAGCCACGCAGGTCTGGCGTAACATCGCGGAGGAATTCTGGCACGACGCCCCCCCGGCGACGGCGTTGGGTGAGCTCGACCGGGCGTTCCGCGCCGGCCGCCGGCGGGATGGGTAAGTCACGGCTCTTTCGTGTCGCCGCGTCCTGCGACGAGGGCCGCGCTGGCGCCGGCTCAATACCCGAGCCGCGCGACGATTTCCGGCTTCAAGTGGAATCGCACATCACCGACCAGCTCGACAGAAATCACGCGCTCGGCGAACGACCAGACGCCGTCGCGCCGGACGAATTCGTCCTGATAACGCCCGGCAATGATGGGCTGCAACGGCAGCTCGGGGCGGGCCTGGAGGACGGTAAAGTACGAGCGTGCGCTGGCGGTGCCTGCGGAGGTGTCGACGTCGATCACGACGTTGGTGGTGACGTGCCGGGTGCAAGGACGGCCATCGTACAGCAGCACCATGGCGGCGTAGAGCGCGTGGACCGCGTCGCGCCCGTGCAGCGCGCCGGGCTGCCCTTGGGTCCGCAGCGAGGCGTCGGCGAACAAGTCGGCGACTCCTGTGAGATCTCCCGCGTCGAGGCGCTCGGCGTAAGCGAAGACGAGCGCGCTGATCGCTACCCGGTCGTTGTCTGTCATGCGCCGAGGCCTTACTCCGCAACGCCGTGGAAAGGAAGCGGCCCCTTGTCTCGGCCTGCGGCCCGCATCTTTTCTATGGCCCGCTCCCCGTTGGTCGCTGCGAACTTCCAAGTCTGACCGGCTGCTGGCCATAGCGAGGGACCCGGGAACACGATAAAGCACGCGGACCATGTATCGCCGCCTCATTGATGTCGTCTTTGGTTGTGTCCTTGCAATGGTTGCCGTGCCGCTGACCGCTGAATGGTGGGTGATCGGCGTCGGCACGAGCGTCCTCGCCTGCCTGATTCGCAGTCGTCGCGAGCCGACTGTCGAGCGGTTCGCGCCGGCGGCGCCGCTGTTTGCTGAGCCCATCGACGCTGATTGAGCCCGGAAACCCCAGTTAGGGAGAGTTGAAAGAAGCGCATCGTTCTGAAACCCGTGTCATCGTTGATCTCTCGCGAAGTTCGACGACGAGCAGGGAGGAACAGAACGATGCAGCGCAAAAGTAG
>Ga0265316_10001758_pt1 | contig 22928 bp, 24 predicted proteins | sample 4522metaG_FD_202092 | JGI IMG/M metagenome (GOLD analysis project Ga0265316, IMG submission 202092) | Rhizosphere microbial communities from Carex aquatilis grown in University of Washington, Seatle, WA, United States - 4-5-22 metaG | ecosystem: Host-associated > Plants > Roots > Rhizosphere >... | reverse complement strand
AACTGCGTCACGTTGAGCAGGGGCACGGCCGTGATGGCGCTGCTGACCGAGCCCTTTTTCTCCAGGCTGCTGGTCGTCTCGGTCTTGGCCGTGACCGTTTCCGAGATGTTGATGGTGATGATGTCGCCCACCATGCGCGCGCGGTGGCTTTCGTACAGCGGGCGGTACGCGGCGTTCTGGAACAGCGAGCCATTGGCCACCGGCGCGTAGGTGGCGGCAGACGGCCGCACCGCCGTGGGCTGTGCCACATCGACCTTGGGGCTGAGGGTTTCGCAGCCGCTCAGCGCCAGCGCGGCGGCGCACAGGGCCCAGGCGGAGGTACGGCGCAGCGTGTTCATCACAGTTGTCCCAGCTTTTGCAGCATCTGGTCCGAGGTCTGGATGGCCTTGGAGTTGAGTTCGTAGGCGCGCTGGGTCTGGATCATGGTCACCAGCTCCTGCACCACGTTCACGTTCGACGTTTCCACGAAGCCCTGCGACAGGCTGCCCAAGTTGGTCGAGGTCGGCGTGCCCTGCTGCGGCGGGCCCGAAGCGGCGGTTTCGGCGAACAGGTTCTGGCCCTTGGGGTCCAGGCCTGCGGCGTTGATGAAGTTCGACAGCTGGAACTGGCCGATGCGCTGCGGCGTGGTCGTGCCCGGCAGGGTGGCCGTGATGACGCCGTCGCCGCCGATGGTCAGGTTGGTGGCCGTGGTCGGGATGGTGGCGCCGCCCGTGTTCACCGGGTAGCCGGTGTTGGTGACGATGCGGCCCTGGTTGTCGATCTGGAAGGAGCCGTCGCGGGTGTAGCCCGTGGTGCCGTCAGGCAGTTCGATCTCGAAGAAGCCCTTGCCCTGGATGGCCACGTCCAGGTTATTCGACGTTTGCTGCAGGCTGCCCTGGGTGAACTGGCGCGAGGTGGCCACGGCGCGCACACCCAGGCCGGCTTGCAGGCCGGTGGGCAGGGTGGTCTGGTCGGTGGTGTTGGCCCCGCTTTGGCGCAGGTTCTGGTACATCAGGTCCTCGAACACGGCATGCGATTGCTTGTAGCCGTTGGTCGAGGCGTTGGCCAGGTTGTTGGAGATGTGGTCCAGCTGGGTTTGCTGGGCTTCCATGCCGGACTTCGATACCCACAGGGAACGCATCATGTTGGGACTCCTTTGGCGTGACGCCGGTCAATCAGGGGGGCTTCAGCGGGCTGGGCGCGGGCGTCAGCCGCCGGCCGACAGCAGCTGGGACGCGGTTTTCTCGTTCTGCTCGGCCGTCTGCATCATCTTGGTCTGCGTCTCGTACTGGCGCGATGCCGCGATCATCTGCACCATGGTCTCGATCGGGTTGACGTTGGAGCCTTCCAGCGCACCCTCCTGCACCCGGGCCACGGCACTGGCGGGCAGGTCGGCCCCATCGGGCGAACGGAACAGGCCGTCGTCACCGCGGGTCAGTTGACCTTCAGGGATGACCAGCTTGAGCTTGCCCACCGCCGTGCTGCGGCCATTGACGCCTTTGGCGCTGACGGTGCCATCGCTGCCGATGCTCACCTCGGTGTTGGCCGGGATGCTGATGGGGCCGCCGTCGCCCATGACCTGGCGGCCGTTGGCCGTCACCAGCGTGCCCTGGCCATCGACCATGAAAGAGCCGAAGCGGGTGTAAGCCTCGGTGCCATCGAGGGCCTGAACGCTCAGCCAGGCATTGCCTTGCGCGGCCACGTCCAGCGGCCGTCCGGTGACGGTCAGCGGGCCGGGTTTGGTGTCGTAGCCCACCGTGGTCTCCAGGGAGTACACGCGGGTGGAGGCACCGTCGCCGCGCACCGGCACGGCGCGCACCGCGTGCAGTTGCGCACGGAAGCCGGTGGTGTTGACGTTGGCCAGGTTGTTGGACAGCACGTCCTGCTGCGCCATGTTGGTCTTGGCGCCGGCCATGCTCAGGTAAATCATGCGGTCCATGGCGTGCTCCTAAAGCGAATCAGCGCAGGCTCACCAGGGTCTGCAGAACCTGGTCTTCCGTCTTGATGGTCTGGGCGTTGGCCTGGTAGGCACGCTGGGCCACGATCATGTTGACCAGCTCGCCGGTCAGGTCCACGTTGGACTCTTCCAGGGCACCGGACTGCAGCAGGCCGTAGACGCCACTGCCGGGGGCGCCCAGGGGCAGCGGGTCGCCCGAGGCGTTGGTGGCTTTCCACTCGTTGCCGCCGATGGGCTGCAGGCCGTTGAGGTTCTTGAAGTCGGCCAGCTGCACCCGGGCGATGGCCTTCGACTGGCCGTTGGTGTAGCGCGCCTTGACGGTGCCGTCGGTCTCGATCAGGAAGTCCGACAGGTTGCCCTGGGCGTAGCCGCCGCCCGACAGGTCGGTGACGGCGTAGTTGCCGGCGTACTCGGTGGACTTGGAGAGGTCCAGCGTCACGCCCGTCAGTGGCTGGCCGTTCTTGCCACCCGGGATGCTGGGGATGGTGAAGACCGTGCCGGCCGGCAGGGTGCCGTCGGGGTTGTAGGTGAACGTGGCGATCGGCGCGGGCGCGCCGGCCGCGGTGTTCACCGAGGCGGCATTGGTGTTGCCGTCGGCGCTGAGGTAGACGGACCACTGGCTGCCGGCTGCGGCCACCGGCGGCACGGCGCTGGGGTTGGCCGCGACGGCATCGGCCACCTTGCGGAAGTAGTAGTTCAGGGCGACAGGCGCACCGTTGTCACCGTAGGCCGTCTGCGAGGTCACGAAGTTGTAGCTCTTCGAGTTCGAGAAATCGACCGCGACCGCCGGGATGGTGGCCTTGGCGTCCATGTTGGCCGTCATGGTGATGGCGCTGGCCTTTTGCGGGGGCGAGCCATCGTTGCTCAGGCGGATGGGCGAGCCAGCCGGGCCCGAGGGCGCGCCGGTGTCGTCCAGGGCCTGGCCCAGCAGCTGGTGCTTTTCGTTGTTGACGATGTAGCCGGAGGCGTCACGCTTGAACTGGCCGTTGCGGGTGTAAACCGTTTCGCCTTGCCCGGTCTGCATGGCGAAGAAGCCGCGGCCGTTGATGGCCAGGTCCAGGTTGTTCGAGGTCGTGGTGATGTTGCCCTGCGTGAACTGCTGGGCCACCGCGCCGATGCGGGCACCGATGCCGATGCCGTTGCTGCCACCGCCGCCCAGCGAAGCCGCGTACATGTCGGCGAACTCGGCCCGCGAAGACTTGGCACCATAGGTGTTGGCGTTGGCCACGTTGTTGCCAATCACTTCCAGGCTCTTGCTGGAGGTGTTCAGGCCGGAGAGTCCTTGCTGGAAGCCCATGGTGATGTCCTTTCGGTGACTGCAGGAAAATCAGGAAGTCAGGCGACGGCCTTGACCTTGCTGTAAGCGGTGGAGCCGCTGTTGCGCAGCTCCAGGGTGAGGGTGCCGCTGGAGGTGTTGATGGCGTCCACGGTGTCCGTCATCAGCGTGCTGGCATTGATGGCCTTGCCACTGCTGGTGGCCGTGACCTTGAAGGTCAGGCCGCTGGTGCTGGTGCCGTCCGGCGGTGTCCACTGGAAGCCTTGCTGGCCCGAGGGCACACCGGTCTGGTTGACGGTGTCGATGGTCACGCCGGCCGAGTTCACGATGTCGATGCGCACGCTGGTGGCGGCGGCGTCCAGGTTGTAGGCGCCGCTGCCGACCTTGCCGGTGCTGTCGAAGGCCATCTGGTTGCCGTCCAGCAGGACCTGGTGGCCCACCAGGGAGGCGCCTTGCAGCATCTGCATCTGCGCCATGCTGGCGTTCATCGTGCCCATGGTGGTGTTGAGCTTGTCGATGCCGGTGACCGTGTTGATCTGCGCCATCTGGCTGGTGACCTGGGCGTTGTCCATCGGGTTCAGCGGGTCCTGGTTCTGCATCTGCGTGACCAGGAGCTTGAGGAAACGGTCCGAGGCCTCGGAGGCCTGCTGGCTGGCCGTCTTCGTGGTGGAAGACGTGGCAGAGGTGGCGGTGGTGCCCGTGGTGGTGTTGACGGCGGTGGTCATGGTGTGTCCTAGGTGTCAGGCCAATGTGTCTGCGTGGCCGGCGTCAGCCGCCTTGACCCATCTGCAGGGTCTTGTTCAGCAGGGTCTTGGCCGTGTTCATGACCTCGACGTTGTTCTGGTAGGAGCGCGAGGCCGAGATCATGTTGACCATCTCCTCCACCGCGTTCACGTTGCTGTAGGTCACGTAGCCTTCGGCGTCGGCCTGCGGGTGCTTGGGGTCGTGCACGCGGCGGCCGGGCGAGTTGTCTTCCGTGATCTGCGACACGTTCACGCCGGCCGTGCCCACATCGCCCATGGGCGTGGTGCTGAACACCACCTGGCGGGCCTTGTAGGCCTGGCGGTCGGGTCCGGCCACGGTGTCCGCGTTGGCCAGGTTGGAGGCCACGACGTTGAGCCGCTGCGTTTGTGCGCTGACGGCGCTGCCGGCAACGTTGAAGATCTTGAACATCGACATGGCTTGCTCCTGCTAGGTGCCTGTCACTGGCCGGTGATGGCCGTGTTCAGGGTGCGAACCTGGCTGTTGATGAAGCGCAGCGTGGCTTCGTAGCGCACGGTGTTGTCGGCGAAGCTGGCGCGTTCGCGGTCCATGTCCACCGTGTTGTTGTCCAGGTTGGTCTGGGAGGCGCTGGCGTAGTTCAGCTCGGGGTTGGCGCCTGCGGCCTGGCCGCTGACACCGTTGAGGCCCATGTGGCCGCTTTTGCTGGCCGCCATCTGCAGGCGTGCGCCACCGGCCAGCGGGGCCTGGGCGACGGAGGTCCGCCCGGTGGCCTGGCTGAGTGCGTCGGAAAAATTGAAGTCGCGGGCGGTGTAGCCGGGGGTGTCAGCGTTGGCGATGTTGCTGGCGATCAGGCGCTGGCGTTCCGACCGCAGCGTCAGCGCGGTGGCCTGGAAATTCAGCGAGTCGGTCAGTTGGTTCAGCATCTTCAGGGCCCTCCGGCGGTCACGACATCTGCCGCCTGGTGACTGGCTGGGCCTGCGCTTCCCAGCGGGATGCAGGTTCAGTCAGCATGGGTCCGATGGTGATCCTTCCAGGTCGGAAACATGAGCCGGAATAAAGCGGCAAAGCCCGCGCATTTCTCGCCCTCGGGCGCCGGGTGCCTTGCGTACATTGCGACGCATGGACAAGCTCGATTCACCCCATCTGCCGAGGCTGGCCCCGTCGCTGGGCCTGGCGCTGGCCCTGGCCCTGGCCCTGGCGCCCATGGCCGCCCGCGCGCAGGCTGCGAACACCGGCGCCGATGCGCTGCAGTCGCAGGTGGAGGGCCTCCTGAAACAACAGGCCTTGCCGCAGGGTGGCTCGGCCGATGGCGCACAACGCCAGCCCTGGCGTGTGGAAGTCACGCTCGGGGCCTTGGACCCGCGCCTGAAGCTCGCGCCTTGTGACAAAGTCAAGGCCTACCTGCCCGACAACGCCCAGCTCTGGGGCAAGACCCGCGTGGGCTTGCGCTGTGAGCAGGGACCGGTGCGCTGGAATGTGTACTGGCCGGTGACGGTGAAGGTCTGGGGCAAGGCCCTGGTCGCTGCCGTGCCCCTGCGCCCCGGCAACACCGTGGCCCAGGCCGATGTGGTGGTGGGCGAGGTGGACCTGGCGGCTTCGGGCTCTCCGGCCCTGGTGCGCGCGGCCGACATCGTGGGCCGCACCGTGATCCGCCCGCTGGAGGCTGGGCAGAGCGTGCGCCAGGACGACGTCAAATCCCGCCGCTGGTTCGCCATCGGCGACCCGGTGCGCCTGAACGTGCGCGGCGAGGGCTTCCTCGTGGCCTCCGAGGGCGTGGCCCTGACCCCGGGGGACGAGGGCCGCTGTGCGCGCGTCCGGATGGAGAATGGCCGGGTGCTCTGCGGCCAGCCCGTGGGGGAGCGCGTGGTGGAGGTCGCCCTGTGAGCACGCACTTTTTTACCGTCTCCACCCCCTTGTACGAGGGGGTTTGGGCATTTCAGACTAAAGTCGCCCCAGGCCGCGTCGATATCGCGGATGTGACCACTCGGCATGTGCCGGGATCAAGGAGTGCATCATGAAAATCGGCAACCCCCTGGACAAGGCGCTTGGCGTCAATCCGCGAACGGAATCTGCCTCGACCACCAACACCGCCAACAAAGCATCGTCCACGGACGAGGCGGTTGGCCAAAGCGCCAAAGTCACGCTGTCTGCGGCCTCCAGCTTCATGGCAGGCAACGACGGCGTGGTGGATGCGGCCAAGGTGTCCCGCGTCAAGCAGGCCATCGACGACGGCAGCTACAAAGTCAAGCCCGAGGTGATCGCTGACAAGCTGATCGCCAACGCCAAAGAGCTGCTGCAAGGCCGTCAACACTGATTTGCACTGAGCCCACCATGTCGAACCTGTCTGCTGTCGCCGTGACAGACGCCGTCCAGACCCACCTGGGTGAGATCGAATCTCACCTGGGTGCGCTGGACGCCGCGCTGGCCTCCGGCGATGCCGACCGCATCGAGTTGCAGTCGCAGGCTTTGCAACTGGGCCTGGCCCAAGGTCTGGCCGCTTTCCGGCAGGCCGCCGCATCGGGCACGGCCTTGCCCACCGAACTCCAGCAGCGCCTGACGCTGGCACGCACGCGCTGCTTGCAGCAACAGCAGTCCGTGCAACTGGCCTCGGCCTCTCTGGGCCGCACCCTGGGCGTGCTCTTCCCCAGCCAGGATGGCACCCAGGGCGCCACCTACGGCGTGCCCGGACAAGGCCCGGGCGCCCGGGCGATGAGCGCTTACCGCTGAATTTGCGGCCTGCAAGGCACTGGCAGGCGAATGTGCGGCCACGAGGCTTGCACGCCACGCTGTGCGCGCTGCCCGCCAGCCCAACACCTTCGCACACCGCCTGTTTTGAGTGGCGCATCGCCCGTTGTGAGTGGTGTGTCGGCCGATGCGAGCGGCGTGTCGCCTGTTGTGAGTCGCGCGCAAGGTGGGTGTGCTTCGGGCGCAGGCCACTTCGGGCCAGGGGCCACCCAAAATCCTTCGCACGCCGGCCTTTTTGGGCGGGGCGCAAGACCCAAAGCGGTGACCGTTCCGAGTTGAAAGTGCGGCGCGCGAGGCTTTGGGGGCGGCGGGTGGGTCGTGCAGGCTTGCGGACGACTCAAAACAGGCGAGATGCCGCTCGGGATGGGCGGCGGGCCAGATGGCCTGGGTGGTGCGCCGCCTGACCTGAGCGGCTCACCGCTGAGCGGCCCTGGCGGCCTCAGTCCGCCATGCCTTCCACCACCACCTGCACCCGCTGCCTGCCCTGGAATTCGTCGAGGCTGACGCGGTAAGCCAGCTGTGCCCGGTCGGGCAGGGGCTCGGTGCGGCCGAACCAAATGCCGTCGCGCACGGTGCCTTGCACGCGCAGGCTGAGCTTGAGGTGGCGTTCGCCCACCAGGCGCTGGCCCAGCACCTCCACCTCTTCGCTGAACACTGGCGCATCGAAGCCCGGGCCCCAGACGGCGGCGTCCATCTGCGCCACGGCCTCGGCGGTGAAGCACTCGGGCGCCAGCGGGCCGTCGGTGCTGAGCTGGCGGGCCAGCAGGGCGGGTTCGATGCCGGCTTCGGCCACGCGCTGCAGCTCGTCGCGGAAGGTCTCAAAGCTGCGCTCATCGAGGGTGCAGCCCGCGGCCATGGCGTGGCCACCGAACTTCAGCAGCAGGCCGGGGTGGCGCTTGCCAATGAGGTCGAGCGCGTCGCGCAGGTGGAAGCCGGGAATCGAGCGGCCCGAGCCCTTGAGCAGGCCGTCCTGGCCGCGCGCGAACACGAAGGCCGGGCGGTGCAGGCGGTCTTTGAGGCGCGAGGCGACGATGCCGACCACGCCTTCGTGGAAGTCGGGGTCGAACAGGGCCAGCGCCGCGGGGGGCTCGTCCTTGGGCATGAGGGCTTCGAGCATCAGCTCGGCCTGTTCGCGCATGCCGGACTCCATGTCGCGCCGCTCGCGGTTGATGGCGTCGAGCTGGCGGGCCAGGGCCTGGGCGCGGGCGGGGTCGTCGGTCAGCAGGCACTCGATGCCCAAGCCCATTTCGGCCAGGCGCCCGGCGGCGTTGATGCGCGGGCCGAGGGCGAAGCCGAAGTCCTGGCTGGTGGCCTTGGCCGGGTCGCGGTTGGCGGCGGCGAACAGCGCGGCGATGCCCGGCTGCATGCGCCCGGTACGGATGCGCTTGAGGCCCAGGCTGACCAGGCGGCGGTTGTTGTCGTCCAGACGGCCCACATCGGCGATGGTGCCCAGGGCCACCAGGTCGAGCAGGGCGTCGATGCGCGGCTGTTGGGCGGCCTCGAAAGCACCGCGGCGGCGCAGTTCGGCGCGCAGGGCCAGCAGCACGTAGAACATCACGCCCACGCCCACCATGGCCTTGCTGGGGCTGGGGCAGCCCGGCTGGTTGGGGTTCACGATGACGTCGGCCTCGGGCAGGCTCACCTGGCCCTGCACGTCGATGACGGGCAGGTGGTGGTCGGTGATGAGCACGCGCATCCCGTGGGCCCGTGCGATGGCCACGGCCTCGTGGCTGGCCATGCCGTTGTCCACGGTCACCAGCACATCGGCGCCACGGGCGCGGACCATCTCGACGATGGGCGGCGTCAGGCCATAGCCGTGCACGGCGCGGTCGGGCACGACGTAGCCGATGTGTTCGGGTGCCGCGCCCAGCATGCGCAGGCCGCGCAGGCCGGTGGCGCAGGCGGTGGCGCCATCGCAGTCGTAGTCGGCGACGATGCAGATGCGCTGGCCCTGCTGGATGGCGTCGGCCAGCAGCACGGCGGCATCGGTGCAGCCCTTGAGCGATTCGGGCGGCAGCAGGCGGGCGGGGGCATCGTCGAGCTCGTCTGCCGAGCGGATGCCGCGGGCGGCGAAGAGGCGGGCCAGCAGGGGCGGCACGCCGGCCTGCTCCAGGCTCCAGGCGCTGCGGGGCGGGACGTCGCGGGGGATGAGTTTCATGCGGGGCCGGTGTGGGGAGGCTTCGGGATGAGTCTGGGGAGCGTCAGAGCGGGGCCAGGATGGCCGAAGGCAGGGGCGCGGCGCGGCGTGGGCCGAGGGCTTGGAGTGATCGCTTGAGCACGTCCCTGAAGCCGCCCACCAGGCCGCCGCCACCGTGGGTGCCGGTGCCCAGCGTCACGGCGTGGCGTTCGCCGCACAGGGTCAGGCGCAGGGGCAGGCCGGCGTCCAGGCGCTGCACCAGCGCGGCCAGCACGGTGGCGTCCAGCTGCTGCCAGGCGGCCACCCACACGGGCATGTCGTCGGACAGCAGCCCGGCGCGCAGGTCGTCGCACAGGGTCAGGCCCTCGGGCCAGGCGGTGTCGCCCAGGGGCTGACCCGCGGGCAGCCGGCCGCAGCCGCTCACCCAGAAGGAGTTCACGGTGTCCTGGCCCTCGGCCTCGCGCAGGTCGTTCAGCGGGTGCTGGTAGAGCGACATCTGCACCTCGGCCTGCAGGCGGCGCAGGGCGCGGACGGCCTTGCTGGCCGTCTCGCTGCCCGTCTTGCTGGCCGCATCGGCGCTCAGCCAGAGGTCGGGGTTGCGGCCCACGACGCGGTCCAGCGAGGCCGTGGGCAGGCCGTCGAGCAAGGGGTGGCTGGCGTACCAGCGGGTCGGCGCACCCCAGCGCAACTGCCAGCCGTCTTCCTCGAACAGGGGGCGCAGGGCTTCGAGCAGGGCTTGCGAGGTGGCCGCGTCCAGGCCCAGCGCGCTCGGGTCGAGCAGGGTGAGGTGCTCACGGCCCATCAGCCAGTGGCCGGGGCTGAGCAGGGCCCAGCAGGCGTCGGCGTCGAGCTGCAGGCCGTCTTGGGCGGCCCACCAGTGCGCCCAGGGCAGGCGGCCGTCGGTGTCCGGTCCCACGGTCCAGCCCAGTGCGGCGGCCAGCACCCGCTCGTGCGGCATCGACAGGGCGTACTCGTCGCCGTCGCTGCGGGCGACCACGCCCAGGCGCGAGGCCAGCGCGCGCAGGTTCGGCAGGCGGCCCTCGGCGTCCAGGTGGGGCAGGGCGTGCTGGCAGGGCTCGGAGAGGCTGGCCGCGAACGGGATGAGCCAGTGGGGGATGGCACCCTGTGGCGGCAGGCGGGAGGTGGAATCTGTGGACGGCATGGCGGGCGGTGGCGTGGTCCCCGATTATCGAGTGGGTACACTCCCCCCAACATGAACTTGCCTTTTGATTTGCCCTACGAGTGGCGCGTGGGCTGGCGTTACACACGCGCCGCCCGCTCGGCCCGCCGCAATGGCTTCATTTCTTTCATCTCCGGGGTGTCGGTGCTGGGCATCGCCCTGGGGGTCGCGGCCCTGATCATCGTGCTGTCGGTGATGAACGGTTTCCAGAAAGAAGTGCGCGACCGCATGCTGTCGGTCATCGCGCACGTCGAGATCCTCGACACGTCGGGCATCGGCCTGCGCGACTGGCAGGTGCTGGCGGCCGAGGCCAAGAAGCACCCGGCCGTTGTCGGCGCAGCGCCCTTCGTGCCCGCCCAAGCCCTGATCGCTCGGGGCGAGGACATGCGCGGCACCGTGGTGCGCGGCATCCTGCCCGCCGCCGAAGCCACCGTCACGCCGCTGGCCGCCAGCATGAAAGACACCTTCGCGCGCCTGACCCCGGGCGGCTGGGGCGTGGTCATTGGCCAGGAAATGGCGCGCTCGCTGGGCGTGATGGAGGGCGATTCGCTCACCCTGGTGGCGCCCAGCGGCCAGGTCACGCCCGCGGGCGTGGTGCCCCGCGTCAAGCAGGTCACGGTGGTGGGCACCTTCAGCGCCGGCCACTACGAGTACGACAACGGCCTGGTGATGATGCACATCGACGACGCGGCCCGCCTGTTCCGCACCGGCGGGCCGGCCGGCGTGCAACTGCGCCTGAAGGACCCGCAGGACGCGCGCCTCGTGGCCTCCGAGCTGTCCGACCGCCTTGGCGGCGACGTCGTCGTGCGCGACTGGACGCGCACCAACCGCAACTGGTTCGACGCCGTGCAGGTGGAAAAGCGCATGATGTTCATCATCCTCACGCTCATCGTGGCGGTGGCCGCGTTCAACCTGGTCTCTACCCTGGTGATGACCGTGACCGACAAGCAGGCCGACATCGCCATCCTGCGCACCCTGGGCGCCAGCCCGCGCTCCATCATGGGCATCTTCATGGTGCAGGGCTCGCTCTCGGGCGTGATGGGCACGCTGGGCGGCCTGGGCCTGGGCCTGCTGGTGGCCTGCAACATCGACGTCATCGTCCCCTTCATCGAACGGCTGCTGGGCGTGCATTTCCTGCCCGGCAGCATTTACCTGATCAGCAAGATGCCGTCCGACCCGCAGTCGGGCGACGTCGTGCCCATTGCCGTGATTTCGCTGCTGCTCTCCTTGCTGGCCACGCTCTACCCGAGTTGGCGCGCCAGCCGTGTGCAACCTGCCGAGGCCCTGCGATATGAGTGATGCCCGAAGCCACGTCCGACTGCCGACCGAGCGCCCCCTGCGCGTGCGCAAGGTGCACTCCCTGCGCACCTTCCTGTGGCTGGCGCGCGGCTGGAGCGACTTCATGGACGCGCCCCTGGTCGGCCTGGTGCATGGCGCGGTGATGGGCGCCTTCGGTGGCCTGATCATGTTCCTGGCCTGGGACCGCTTCTGGGTGCTGGCCGGTGCGCTGTCGGCCTTCCTGATGGTCGCGCCCATCCTGTCGACCGGGCTGTATGCCGTGAGCCGCGCGCTGCTGCGCGGCGAGGACGCGGGCTTTGGCACGGTGTGGCGGGTGTGGGCCTCGCTCGATGGCCGCCTGGTCAGGTTCGGCGTGCTGCTGACGGCGCTGGGCACGGGCTGGGTGGTGTCGTCCGCCGCCCTCATCACTCTGGGCGTCAAGCCGGCGGTGACCACGCCGCACGACTTCCTGATGCGCGTCGTGCTGGCGCCCGATGGCGGCCTGTTCGAGATCTGGCTGATCGTCGGCGGGCTCATGGCCGCGCCGGTGTTCGCCTCCAGCGTCGTCGCCATCCCCTTGCTGCTGGACCGCCGTGTGTCGGTCCAGAAGGCGGTGCTCACGAGCTGGAAAGCCGTGATGGCCAACCCCATTTGCCTGAGCCTGTGGGCCGCGATCGTGATGTCGCTGAGCCTGCTCGGACTGGGCACCCTGATGTTTGGTTTGATCCTCGTGATGCCGATCCTGGGCCATGCCACCTGGCATGCCTACCGCGATCTGGTGGTGCGGGATCCGGGTGAAGCGGGTTGACATGGGTGGATTCACAGAAGAGCAGATTGCGCAGTTCGGGCTGACCATCGGTGTGGGCGGCTTCATCCTGTACATGCTGTTCATCATCTTGCAGCTGGCGCGGGAGTCGAAGGCCGGCAAGTTCGGCACCTTCGTGCTTTTCCTCGTGCTGGGTTTTGGCGTGTTGGGCTTCGTGGCCAAGAACGTCATTGCCTGGCTGTTGAACATCTGAGGACGGCATGTCGGACCTTTCCCAAGACCTGTCGGCAGGCCTGATCCTCGATGCGCGCGGCCTGGTGCGGCGCTTCCACGAAGGTGCGCTCGACGTCACCGTGCTCGATGGCGTGGACCTGAGCGTGGCCCGGGGCGACACCCTGGCCGTGGTCGGCACCTCCGGCTCGGGCAAGAGCACGCTGCTGCACCTGCTGGGCGGCCTGGACGCGCCCACGCGCGGCTCGGTGCGCCTGATGGGGCGCGACCTGGCGCAGCTGTCGGCCGCAGAGCAGGGCGCCTGGCGCAACCAGCACCTGGGCTTCATCTACCAGTTCCACCACCTGCTGCCCGAGTTCACGGCGCTCGACAACGTGGCCATGCCGCTGATGATCCGGCGCATGCCCATCGAGCAGGCGCGTGCCCAGGCCGAGGCCTGGCTGGACCGCGTGGGCCTGCGCAAGCGCGTGGGACACCGCCCGGCCGAGCTGTCGGGTGGCGAGCGCCAGCGCGTGGCCGTGGCCCGCGCCCTGGTCACGCAGCCTGCCTGCGTGCTGGCCGACGAACCCACGGGCAACCTCGACCGCCAGACCGCCGACACCGTGTTCGGGTTGATGCTGGATTTGGCCGCGCAGCAGGGCACGGCCCTGGTCATCGTCACCCACGACAGCGAGCTGGCCCAGCGTTGCGCCCAGCGCCGCCGCCTGGTGGGTGGTCGCTTCGTCGACTGAGCCGGGCTGGGCCCGAGCCTTGGAAGGCCGCAGACCATGGCCACCCTGACCTGGACCGACACCCACTGCCACCTCGACGCGCCCGAGTTCGACGCCGACCGCGAGGCCGTGGTGCAGCGTGCCCGCGAGGCGGGCGTGGGCCTGATCGTCATCCCCGCGGTCACGCCGCAGACCTTCGCACCGGCCCGGGATGCGGCGCATCGCTTCAATGCAGCCTATGCGCTGGGCATCCACCCCTTGTATGTGCGGCAGGTGCCTGACAACGCCGTGGCCTTGCTGGACGCGGCCTTGCAGCGTTGGCGCGAGGATCCGCGCCTGGTGGCGGTGGGCGAAATCGGCCTGGACCACTTCGTGCCCGAACTGCAGGACGAGGCCAGCCGCACGCTGCAGGAGCGCATCTACGCCGCGCAGCTCGACCTGGCCGTGGCCCATGGCTTGCCCGTCATCCTGCACGTGCGGCGCAGCGCCGACGGCCTGCTCAAGCACCTGCGCCGCCTGCGCGATGCGGGCCGCCCTGTGGCCGGCGGCATCGCGCACGCCTTCAACGGCAGTCCGCAGCAGGCCGAGGCCTTCGTGGCGCTGGGCTTCAAGCTGGGCTTTGGCGGCGCCATGACCTTCGAGCGCGCCTTGCAGATCCGCCGCCTGGCCGCCGAGCTGCCACCCGAGGCCCTGGTGCTGGAGACCGACGCGCCGGACATCCCGCCGCACTGGCTGTACCTCACGGCCGAGGCCCGCGCCCGCGGCGAGCGCAGCCGCAACGAGCCGGGTGAGCTGCCGCGCATCGCCCAGACGCTGGCCGATCTGCGCGGCCTGTCGCTGGACGCTTTGCGCGAGCTCACCACGCGCAATGCCATGGCCGCCTTGCCCGGGCTGGCCGCCTTGGCCGGGTCAGCCTAGCCAGCCCAGCCAGGGCAGCACATGCCCGATCAGGAAGGCCGCCCCCACGGCCAGGGCCGCCAGGGTGCTGACCAGCACGGCGCCGGCCGCCACGTCCTTGCACAGGCCGATGGCAGGGTGGCGCCCGGGGTGCAGGTGGTCGGCCAGGGCCTCGATGGCGGTGTTCAGCAGTTCAGCGCTGACCACCGCACCCACCGTGAGGGCCATCACCGCCCACCACAGGGCGGGGGCTTGGCTGAGCGCCAGCAGCACCGCCACGGCCACCGTGGCCAGGGCATGGGTGCGCACGCTGGCTTCCAGCCGCCAGGCGGCGCGCAGGCCGTCCAGGGCATGGCCCAGGCGCGCGGTGAAACCTTGGCCTTTGAAGGGATCTGGCCCCTTGGATGCTGTCATGGACGTTTGCCTGCTTGTGTGTGAGCGACTGGGCCTTGCCCCAGCCCAAGTCCCAGCCGGCGGGCCAGCAACCAGCACGCCAGCGCCCAGGCCGCGCCACCGGCCCAGCCGGCGGCCACGTCCGAGGCCCAGTGCACGCCCAGGTAGACCCGCGACACGCCCACCGCGCCGCTGAGCAGGGCGGCCATGCCCAGCGCGTAGGCGCGCAAGGCGGTGCGGGGCGTCAGGCGGGCCACGAGCGCGGCCAGGGTCAGGAAGACCACGGCCGACATCATCGCGTGGCTGCTCGGGAAACTGTGGCCCGCGGCCACGGTGGCGTGGAAAACCGCGTCGGGCCGGTCGCGCGAGAACACCGCCTTGAGCGCCAGCGCCAGGGCTTGCCCGCTCACGGCCGAACCCAGCGCCAGCCAGGCCATGCCACGCTGGCGGGCCAGCATCAGCCCGCCCCACACGGCCACCACGGTGAAGGCCAGCACGGCCGGGCTGCCGAGCGCGGTGAGGTCGCGCATGCCTTCCTGGAACCACAGCGGGCCCCAGGGCTGGTCGGGCAGGGCGTCCACACGGCACCAGTTCAGGATGCGCTGGTCCAGTGCATGCGCCTCGCCCTCCAGCACCTCGCTGGCGATCTTCATGAAGCTCCACACCGCGATGCCGAGCGCCACGATGGGCGCCAGCAAGCGGATCTCCTGCGAGCGCCAGAGCGTGCTCAGCAGCGAGGGCAGCGGGGTGGGCCTCATGCGGCGAGCCCCTCGGTGGGCGACATCACCCCGGCCTGTTCGAACACCGCGCGCCACGCCGCCAGCTTGCGTTCGAACGACCACGAGGCATTGGCCGGGCTGGTCGATGGCAGCTTGAGCACAGGCAAGCCCAGGGCTTGGGTGATGCGCGTGTGCCGTGCCGACTCCCCACCGTTGTGGGCGATGGCGCGCAGCGTGGGCACCTGTCGCACGAGGCCGGGCAGGTCGTTGAGCTCGGCCTCGCGGATGGCGCTGTCCAGGCTGCCTTCGCGTTCGCAGCCGGCATAGACATCCCAGATGGCCAGGCCATGGGCGTGGGCCACTGGCAGGCGCTCGGCATACGGCCGGTGCTGCAAGGCCGCGTCACCCGACAGGCCCCACAGCGCCGACAGGATCGGCCAGAAGTGGTTGCGCGGGTGGGCGTAGTACTGTTGCGCGGTCAGGGACGCCGCGCTGGGGAAGCTGCCCAGCACCAACAGGCGGGCGCCAGGCGCGACCACGGGCGCCAGTCCCGACAGGCGTGCCGCGCTGCGGCGTGGGTGCGTCTCCGAACTCATGCGGTCACTGTGCCACATGTGCCAAACTCGCCCGCGATGACCGCCGCCAAATCAGCCCGTACACCCGCCCGCTCCCGTGCCCCCAAGGCCGAGCCCTTGCCCGACGCCACCGTTTCCGAAATGGCCGGTGTGCGCTACCTGCACCTGGACACGCCCTGGATCCAGGGCGCCATGCGCATCCGCCAGCCGCACAAGCTGGAGCTCGAATACATCCAGCGCATGATGGCCTGGCTGCTGCTGCGCGACCCCGAGCAACTCGCCGGCACCCGCACCCTGCACCTCGGCATGGGCGCGGCGGCCCTGACCAAGTTCTGCCACAGCGAGCTGCGCCTGCCGACCACGGTGGTCGAGCTCAACCCGCAGGTCATCCGCATCTGCCATGCCTGGTTCCACCTGCCGGACGACGACGAGCGCCTGCGCATCGTCGAGGGCGATGCCGACCGCTACGTGCGCGACGACGCCCACATTGCCAGCGCCGACGCCCTCTGCGTGGACCTCTACGACCACGAAGCCGCCAGCCCCGCGCTGGACGACGAGGCCTTCTACCGCGCCTGCTGGCAAGTGCTGGACGACGGTGGCGTGATGACGGTGAACCTGTTCGGGCGCGACGCCAGCTTCGAGCGCAGCGCCCGGCGCATCGCTGCCGCTTTTGGCGATGCGCACGTGGCCGTGTTCAAACCGACGTCGGATGGCAACACCATCGTGCTGGCCTGGAAGGGCTTTGCCTTGCCAGAGCGCGAAGTGCTGGTCCAGAGGGCCGAAACTCTGGCGACCCGCTGGCCCCTGCCGGCGCGAAAATGGGTCAAGCTGCTGTCGGCCTGGGCGCCTGAGAAGGCGGCCAAACCTGTCCAGAAGCCTGCCGCAAAGCCTGCAGCCCCACCTGCTGCCACATCCGCAAGAAAGAAGGCTGCCTCGCCATGAGCCCCACCTCTGCCTCTCGCACCACGGCACCCCGTGCCCCCGCCGGTGTGGCCGCTGCCCAGGCCAACGACCCGCACGCCATGCCCAAAGGCCCTCTGGCCTGGCGCCTGCTGCTGGACTGGCTGAGCGCCGACCGCCTGCTCAGCCCTGCCGACGCCGAGCTGGCCGCCCAGCGCTTTGCCGCCGGCGACAGCGCACAGCACCCGCTGGTGCGCATCTCCGGCCTGGGCCTCAAGCGCGCCGACACCGGCGCCGTGCTGGAGCTGGAGCCCCTGACCGAGTGGCTGGCCCGGCGGGTGGGCTTGCCCTACCTGCGCATCGACCCGCTCAAGGTCGATGTGGCCCGCGTGGCCGAGGTCATGTCCATCAACTACGCCGAGCGCCGCAAGGCCCTGCCGGTGCAGGTCAGCCTCCACGACATCACCATCGCGACCAGCGAGCCGCTGGACGTGGGTTGGGTGGAGGAAATCCTCGCCCACACGAAGAAGACGATCAAGCTCGTCGTGGCCAGCCCGCTCGATTTGCAGCGCTACCGCACCGAGTTCTACACCCTGGCCAAGTCCGTGCGGGACGCCAACAAGAAGACGGGCGACAGCGTCGCGCACAACTTCGAGCAGCTCGTCGAGCTGGGCAAGAGCAACCGCCAGCTCGACGCCAACGACCAGGGCATCATCCAGGTCGTGGACTGGCTGTGGCAGTACGCCTTCGACCAGCGCGCCTCGGACATCCACCTCGAACCCCGCCGCGAGATGGGTGCCATCCGCTTCCGCATCGACGGCGTGCTGCACACGGTCTACCAGGTGCCCCTGGCGGTGATGCAGGCCATGACCGCGCGCATCAAGCTGCTGGGCCGCATGGACGTGGTCGAGAAGCGCCGCCCGCTGGACGGCCGCATCAAGACGCGCAACCCCGGTGGCGACGAAGTCGAAATGCGCCTGTCCACCATGCCCACCGCCTTCGGCGAAAAGCTGGTGATGCGCATCTTCGACCCGGACAACACGGTCAAGTCCTTCGAGGCGCTGGGCTTTGCGCCCGCCGAGACCAAGATCTGGGAGCAACTGGTGGGCCGTCCGCACGGCATCATCCTGGTCACTGGCCCCACCGGCTCGGGCAAGACGACGACGCTGTACTCGACCCTCAAGCGCGTGGCCACCGACGAGGTCAACGTCTGCACCATCGAAGACCCGATCGAAATGATCGAGGCGTCCTTCAACCAGACGCAGGTGCAGCCGGCCATCGACTTAGGGTTTGCCGAAGGCGTGCGCGCCCTCATGCGGCAGGACCCGGACATCATCATGGTCGGCGAAATCCGCGACCTGGAAACGGCCGAGATGGCGATCCAGTCGTCCCTCACAGGCCACCTGGTCTTCTCGACCCTGCACACCAACGACGCGGCCTCGGCCATCACCCGCCTGACCGACCTGGGCGTGCCCAGCTACCTCATCAGCGCCACCGTGATCGGCGTGCTGGCCCAGCGCCTGGTGCGCACCCTGTGCCCGCACTGCAAACAGCCCGACACCACGCTGGACGAAGGCACGCTGGCCGATGCCATCAAGCCCTGGCGCATGAACGGCAAGGTCAGCGCCTACAAGCCCGTGGGCTGCCTGGACTGCCGCATGACCGGCTTCAAGGGCCGTGTCGGCCTGTACGAGTTGCTGCCGGTGTCGGAGCACATCCGCGGCGCCATGCACCCCACGGTGGACATGGCCGCGCTGCGCCGCACCGCCGCGAAAGAGGGCTTGCGGCCGTTGCGCCTGTCGGGCGTGATGAAGGTGGCCGAGGGGCTGACGACGCTGGACGAGGTCCTGCGCAACACGCCTCAGTGGGAAAACTGACCCGGGCTGTCCGCACCGAAGCCCGATGCCCCGGCGCTGCTGCCTGCGTGGCCTGAGCCGGCGCCCACGAAGCTGGGCACGATCACCTCGCAGCGGATGCCCTGGGGCGGGCGTTGCAGCCAGCGCACTGAGCCGCCGAGCTGCTTGACGCGCTTGCGCACCCCACCCAGGCCCAGTCCGTGCGCCCAGGTGCCCGGGTCGCTGCCCACACCATCGTCGCTCACCGACAGGGTCAGGCAGTCATCGGCCAGGGTCAGGCTGACCTCGACCGTGCGCGCCCGCGCATGGCTGATGGCATTGCTCACCAGTTCGCGCAGGATGCGGGTCAGCGCCGACCACTGCACCATCGTGAGGTGGACGTCCACATCGGACTGCACGCGCCAGACCAGCTCGCAGCGCGCCACGCTCAGGCGGTGGTCGATGTCGCGCTTCCACTCGCCCGCGGCCTCGCTGAGCACGTGCGATTGCGCCGCCAGGCCGCGCGTCAGCGTCTTGAGGTCCTGGATGGTGTGGCGGATGTAGTCCTCCATCTCGGGCGATGGGGCCTGGTACATCAGCGTCAGCAGGCGCGCGCCGATGTCGTCGTGCAGGTCCTGGGCGATGCGCAGGCGCTCCTCGCTGCGGCCTTGCTCCACGGCCTCGTCGAAGGTCAGGGCGCGGTGCAACTGCTCCATGATGCGGTGGGCCAGGCGGGCGTCTTCGGCGGTGAACAGGTTCTGGCCGCGGCGCGCGTGCTTGAGCACCAGCGTGGTGTGGCCATCCCGGCCGCCGCGCGCGCGGCAGGGCACCGGCACCAGCAGGATGGCGCCATTGCCCCGCAGGGTGGCCTCGGTGACCTGACCGCAGGCCACGTGGATTTCCAGCGGGTCGAACAGGTCGCGCAGCAGGCGCACCAGGGCATCGTGCATGGCGTCGGGCTGGCGCTCGACCTGCCGCGCGATGCGGAACATCTGCTGGAAGACCTGCTCCATCGTCACTTCGTCAGGCCGTGGCAGCCGCGTCAGCAGCCAGCGGCGAAAGCTCAGGTACAGCCCCAGGGAGAGGAACAGCGACAACGTCATCGAGGTGAACTGCCCCAGCGAGAACAGCGCCACGAAGAGCAAATCCAGCGAGGCGGCGATCGTGCCCGAGGCGGCCAGCAGCGAGAACTCCTGCAGCACATGCCGCGAGCGCGACAGGTAGGGCGAGATCAGCACCAGCGAGGTCACGAACACCTCCCAGGTGATGACGCCGTAGGTGGCCACTTGCAGCGACAGGTCGGCGCGGCTGGCGCCCAGCCAAAGCGCCAGGGTGAGCAGGCTCCAGGTCACGATGCTGATGACCAGCATGCGCCGCATCACCAGGGTCAGTGGGTGGGGTGCCTGGTGCTGCGCCTGACCTGCCATGAGCACCGCCAGCACCGCGAGCGCCGTGCAGCCCAGTTGCACCAGCCACCAGTGCGCTGGCGAGCACAGGTCCTGGCATTGCAGCCACAGGCCGGCCGCGGCCAGCCAGGCCAGTCCCGTCACCCATGCCACACGTGGGCTGGGCGGGAACTGCTGTGCGGCCATGAGCACCAGGGCGGCCGCGCTGGCCAGGTCGCAGGCCATGCGCAGCCGGACGTCCAGCGACACCAGCCACATCGGCGTGAAGGCCTCCAGGTTGAGCTCCACGCCCATCAGCATGAGCTGCACGCACTGGCACAGCGCCAGCACCACGAAGCCGGCATTGCGCCACTGAGGCCCCACCAGCAGCACCGAGCTGCCCAGAGCCAGCACCAGCAGGGCCATGCCGCTGGTCAGCCAGAACAGGGGGCTCAGGCCCGACCAGCCACGGGGCGCGATCAACACCGTTTCGGCCGGCGCGTTCTGGAAATGCAGCTGCGCGACCAGGCCGATGGACGACCAATGCCCCAGCAGCTCGCCCATGCGCCGGTGCAGCCGGTCGAAATCCTGGCGCATCTGCGGGGCCATGATCCAGCGGCCCGAGGGTTGAAGCAAGGCGCTGTTGACGGGCGCAACCTGGGTGTGCAGGCGGCCTTCGGCGTCGGGCGATTCCACCGCGATGCTCAGCAAGGTCAGGCCTTCCAGGCGCTGCAGCGTGGGGTAGTCGGCCGCGCCCAGGCGCACTTCGCCGTTGGGTGTGGCCTGCAGGCCCAGGGGGAATTTGGGCTGCGCGGCGAGCCAGTGCGCCACCAGCAGCACGCCCGCCAGGCCGGCCACGACGATGAGGACCATCGCGCGCAGGCGCCAGCCCAGCCACCGCGGCGGGTTCAGCGGGCGCTGCAGGATGGATTCGATCGAGGGCCAGGCGAGCTGCTGCCCGAGGGCGGACGGCTTGGATGCCTGCATGGGGAGGGCCCGCCTTCTCGGAGTCTGAGCGCAGTCTGAATGCCGTCTGACAGCCGTCAGGCGGCGCTCAGACCAGGCCTTGCTTGCTGGCCAGCACCGCGGCTTCCGCTCGGCTGGAGACGTTGAGCTTCTTGTAGATGGACTTGATGTGGTCGTTCACGGTGAACCACTTGATGCCCATCAGCGCGGCGATTTCCTTGATCGTGAAGCCCTTGCTGAGGTAGGTCAGCACTTCGCTCTCGCGCGGGGTCAGGCGCTCGTGGTCGGCCGTCATCATCACGGTGGCGGGGGCGGCAGCCGAGGGCGGTGATGCCGCCGACAGCGGGGCCACGCTGTCACCCGAGCGGAAATGCGTCAGCAAGCGGCGAGCGATGGCAGGCGACAGCGGCGGTTGGCCGCGCACGATTTTCTGCAGCTCCTCGACCAGCACCTCGAAGCGGTCTTCCTTGAGCAGGTAGCCGTCGGCGCCGCATTGCAGGGCCGGGAAGAGGTGCTCGTCGTCGGAGTACAGCGTCGTGACGATGCGCGTGGCCGGGTAGTTGGTCAGCTCGGTCAAGAGCTCCAGGCCACTGCCATCGGGCAACTCCAGGTCCACCATGACCAGCTGGAAGGGGTCACTGCCCGGTGCCGCCCGCCCGCCAGGCGGATGGCCCAGCAAACGCCGAGCGGCATCCAGGTCGCTCACCTCGGTGATGCTGTGGATGTCGCTGAAGCTCTCCCTCACCACGCGGCAGAGAAAGCCCCGGGCCACCGGGTTGTCTTCGAGAATCAATACCTTGACAGCCATGGAGTCCTCCCGAGGCTGCCGTCAGAGGTCGCCTGGGTTGTCTTGTTGCCGACGCCCCTGGGGTGGGGCCCTGCCGGATTTGTGATTTGCCGTCGTCCTTTCGGACAATTGACATCAGCGCATTATCTGCGCGACTGGCCCCCTCGTCACCACCGATGCCCCCTGCTTGAAGGAAAGTGCGGGGGCAGGCGTTGCGCTTCTACAATCCCCGGATGCGAATTCTCATTGCCAACGATGACGGTTACCTGGCACCAGGCATTTCTGCCCTGGTCGAAGCCTGCGAGGGCCTGGGCACGGTGGACGTCTTTGCGCCCGAGCGCAACGCCAGCGGCACCTCCAACGCCCTGACGCTGCACCAGCCGCTCAGCCTGCACACGGCCGGCAACGGCTACCGCTTCGTCAGCGGCACGCCGTCCGACAGTGTCCACCTGGCCTTGACCTCCGGCTTGATCCCGCGCCCCGATCTGGTGCTCTCGGGCATCAACAACGGCGCCAACATGGGCGACGACACGCTGTACTCCGGCACCGTGGCCGCCGCGACCGAGGGCCACCTGTTCGGCGTCCCGGCCATCGCGTTTTCCCTGGCCGAGAAGGGCTGGCAGCACCTGGACGTGGCCACCCGCGTGGCCCGCCGCGTCATCGAGCATGCGCTGGCACAGCAGGCTGCCCAGACCGCGGCCGGGCAGGGCGCCCGACCCTGGCTGCTCAATGTGAACATCCCCGCGCGGGCCGATGCCGACCAGGCCGCCTGGGAGGTCACGCGCCTGGGCCGCCGCCACGCCAGTTTCCCGGCGGTCGCGCAGGTCAACCCCCGTGGCGACACCTTCTACTGGATCGGTCCCGCGGGTGAGGCCCTGGACGATGCCGCCGGCACCGATTTCCACGCCGTGCGCGAAGGCCGCGTCTCGATCACGCCCCTGCAGGTGGACATGACCGACCACGCGCGCCTGCCCGCCTGGCAGGACTGGGTGGGCCGCCGATGAGCGAGGGCCACCCCGAGCGCAAGCCCCGGCGCTTCCCGCTGCAGCTCGACCGCGTCTCGGCCGTGCCGGTGGCCGGTGGCGCTGCACGCCTGGCCCGCGATGGCCGCGAGGTCCTGCGCCCGCAAGCACCGCTGCAGCACGCCGCCCAGGAGCGCCTGCGCCAGACCACGCCGCAGGGCGTGGGCCTGGATTCGCTGCGGGTGCGCGCGCGCATGGTCGAGCGCCTGGCGGCCGAAGGCATCTCCCACCCCGGGCTGTTGCACGCCTTTGGCCAGGTGCCGCGCCACCAGTTTGTCGATTCGGCCCTGGTCAACCAGGCCTACGAAGACACCAGCCTGCCCATCGGCCTGGGCCAGACCATCTCCAAGCCCTCGGTGGTGGCGGCCATGATCCAGATGCTGTGCGTGCGACCGGGCCTGCCCGCGCTCCATGCCGCCCGCCCGGGAAGCGAGGCGCGCCCTCTGGGGGCCTGCCTGGAAATCGGC
>Ga0265316_10001757_pt1 | contig 22934 bp, 20 predicted proteins | sample 4522metaG_FD_202092 | JGI IMG/M metagenome (GOLD analysis project Ga0265316, IMG submission 202092) | Rhizosphere microbial communities from Carex aquatilis grown in University of Washington, Seatle, WA, United States - 4-5-22 metaG | ecosystem: Host-associated > Plants > Roots > Rhizosphere >... | reverse complement strand
CGGAGAGGAGCAACCGTCAAAGAACTTGAGCTGAGGAACTTAGATGTGGGCGTGGGTGCGTTTTTCTCGAACATGGTCATGTTCTTCATCATCCTGACCACTGCGATTACTCTGAACCGCCACGGCCTCACGCACATCGAGACGACTCGCCAGGCGGCTGAAGCCCTCCAGCCCCTTGCGGGCAAGTTTGCTGCCACGTTATTTACCGTCGGCATTGTCGGCGTCGGATTTCTCGCCATCCCAACACTGGCGGGATCAGCGGCATACGCCTTCGCGGAAACGCTGGGGTGGCGCCAGGGTTTGGACAAGAAATTGAAACAGGCACGCGCGTTTTACGCTCTCATTCTGTTCTCGACCGGAGTGGGTGTCGGACTGGACTTTGTAGGCATTAACCCGGTGAAGGCACTCTACTGGACAGCGGTGATCAACGGGTTGTTGGCCCCCTTTCTTCTGGTCGCAATCCTGGTGGTCGCCTGGGACAAGAAACTGATGCAGGGCCAACCAAGTTCACGCTTGGGATGGATCGTCGTAGCGATTACCACAGTGGCGATGTTCGCCGCGGGCGTGGCCATGTTTGTTGTATAGACTGCCGATCTCGCAGCCGTTGAACTGGCGCTCGCCCGGCTTCGCCAACCTGAATTGTCAGAACTGTGCAGTTTGGACCGGCGAACCATTCTTTCCCTGCCTATGATGTGTCTATCGAGCCGATGAAAAGTCGTGCGAAAGTGCGATTCTCCGGCCGCGTGGGGAAAAAGCTATGACCCATCGCACCAACAAGCCAACACCCAAACTGCGTAAAGCTCCTCAACCACCCTTGTCACACGCTGGAGCAGTCCCTGACTCAGACCGTGCCAAGAGACCACCGCTCTCCGAGTCCGCCGCCACCGGCCAGGAACTCAGTCCCGGAGATCGCGTCGAGGGTCTGGGCAACTTCGGAAAGCCGAATGGAGAATTCGGCACAGTTAAGCAGGCGAACGAAGATGACGCGGTCGTCAAGTGGGATGATGACGGTCGTGTGAGGGTCCACCAACCGTCGCTCAAGAAGGTCTAGCCCGTCTTGGCCAGGGCGAGCGTATCGAATGGGGATTGCGGGCATTGGGTGACTTCGCCGAGTCGAAGGAATAAAGTAGGGAAAGCTCAATGCGACAAAAACTTGTGCTCTGGTTTCTGCTGGTGCTGACTGGATTCCTAATTGGGTTCATCCTGCAGTATTCCAGACTGCAGCGGGTACAGAAGGACCTGTCGGCATCGACAAAACAATTGGGATCCTGCCAGTCCAGCCAACAATTGGCACAACTTCGCGACACAAGCACGATGATGTATCTGGAAGTGGTGCAGAAAAACTACGGAAAGGCCGGCGAGTATTCCGGGGCGGTTTTTGATCAAGCCCAGCAACTTGCGAGTAGCACGGGGGACCCTGCACTCCGCAACTTGCTTCGTGAAGTCCTGGTGACGCGCGATCAGATCACGGCAGACCTGGCCAAGGGAGATCCCGCCGCACTTTCAGAAATACAGCGACTCCTATCTAACCTCGAACAGACTGCGAAGCATTGACGGACTGGCTCAAGAAACCTGCGAGACACCCCGGACGGGTATAAGCGGGAAAGCGTCGATCGTCTCCGTCCTGAGTGCGTTACGGTTCTGCTTGCGTCCGCGGATTTGTTAATCTGGTGGCTTACGAAAAAGGATGCGGACACAATCCATGAGGTTCCTATCAGCAAGACCTTCACGGTTCTTGGGCAGGGTTTTATTCCCCTTGCTCGTCACAATACTTATTGCGCGCCCGACTTTACCTTCCAATTCGCCCCCTGGAAAACGAATCTTGCGTGACGGTTCGGGGGCGTTCGCAACGGGGAAATACCGCAACCTATTTGCGGAAGGCGGGCATCCCCAACAAGAGATTTCCGCCAAGATTAGTGCAGCCTTCCGGCAGTTGTTCCATGGAAATCCGGAGACGGAATCCGTTTTTTTCTGGGCGGGGAAGAACGCCGACGGCCCGCTCGCGTACCTGACCGACTGGAACAACCATGACGTCCGCACCGAGGGCGTGTCGTATGGAATGATGATCGCCGTCCAACTCGACAAAAAAGTTGAATTCGATGCCTTATGGAATTGGGCGAAGACTTATATGTACATCAGCGATCCTAACCATCCGTCTTATGGATATTTCTCCTGGTCGTGCAAGACGGATGGCAGCCCGAATGAAGAAACTGCGGCGCCGGACGGAGAAGAGTACTTCGTGATGGCGTTGTATTTTGCGGCAGGCCGCTGGGGAAATGGCGCGGGGATTTATAACTACAAGGCGCAGGCGGACCAGTTGCTCACGACCATGCGACATCGCGCCGTGAAGACGGGGCCGACAAAATTTGGGCCGCGAACGGTGGGCAGCGAAGTCAATGAAGAAGCGAAAATGATCCGATTTGTTCCGGTGATCGGGCCTGCTGATTTCACCGACCCGTCGTATCACCTGCCCGCATTCTATGAGTTATGGGCGCGCTGGGGACCGCCCGCGGACCGCGCGTTTTGGGAGCAAGCGGCAGGCACAAGCCGCGATTTTTTTGTGAAGACGACGAATCCGGCGACTGGGCTTGCTCCAGTTTATGCGAACTTCGATGGCACAGCGCACGCGAACCAGTTCCCGCAGTCAGCCGACTTTGGCTTCGATTCCTGGCGGACGGCGAGTAACTGGTCCGTAGATTGGTCATGGTGGCGAAAGGCTCCTCAAGAGCGGGAACTGAGCGATCGCCTGCAAGCGTTTTTTCTTTCCCAGGGATTACAGAAGTACGGAAATGTGTACACGCTGGACGGAAAGATGGTGCAGGACAATCACTCGACCGGTTTGGTTGCGACGAATGCGGTGGCGAGCTTGGCGGCCACGGATCCAAGAGCGAAGGAGTTTGTCAAAGCTCTTTGGGATGCTCCCGTGCCCTCAGGCCAATACCGTTATTACGACGGCATGTTGTATCTGATGAGCCTTTTGCACTGCAGTGGCGAATTCCGCGTCTGGACGCCTCGCTAGGCAACAGCGCTCCGGACCTGCTGGTCTCCAGAGGGCACTTGCACCGGAAGATAGGGCAGTCGCGCCGAGGAGGCCCATCGCGAGCGTACCGGGCCCATTAATACGCTGGAAATATCGTTTTGGGCTCTTCTCGTGGAGAGGAACTTTCTCGACGTCCGCGCAAGCCAGTCCTTTCCATAGCAGGAGTGGAAGCCCTGCTCGAGCAGAGATTCCAGCACGCCGGGAGCGCAATGTGGGTGGTTCCAGACGAGATGCTTGGTGTCGAACTTAGACCAGTCTTTTTCAAAAATACCGTATCCGGAATCGAGCTCCTGCCACATTTCCGTCTGCGGATGCGGCGTGACGATGGTGATTTGCGTGACATCGAGCTTTAAAGAAGCCAATGTTCTCAGATCTTCAGAGATCGATCCCGGCGTCTCCGGCGGCAGCCCGATGATGTAATAGCCTTGGGCGTAGAGGCCGGCGCGATTGAGCCGCTCGGCGAGTTCGAACGCCGCCTCTGCTCTCTCGTTCTTGTGCATCTGCTTGAGGATGTCCTGGTGAAAACTTTCAATGCCGAATAGCGCGCCTTCCATACCCCAGCGCTGCCAGTCATTGAAGTTCCGAAGGAGCAAGTCCACACGCGACTGCACCAGCCAGCGGACTCGGTGGCGCGCCAAGAGTTCGATGACAGCCTCGGCATGCGAGGGAAGGTTGCCGAAGTTCTCGTCGAGCAGCAGGACAAAATGGATGCCGTGCTGGACATAAAAACGCAGCACTCGATCCAAAGACGCAAGAGAGATTTCCTTTGGTTTCGGCGCAAACGCAGTGGTCTGGCAGAAGGTGCAGCGAAAACTGCATCCGCGCGAGGAAAACAAAACACCGAGCGGGAACGACCACCCTCCGGGCAGGCGGAAACGGGTGATGAGCGGTGGATGTTGGATTTCGTCGACACGCGTCCCGAGCTTCTGTCCCAAGGCGTCTTCACTGTAGCCGGTGACCACATGATCGAAGTGCGATTGGATGGAAGGAGTCAGAGCGCCATAATTGCCCGCCCACAGTTCGCGGATGCCGGCCTGCCGCGCTTCGGAGGCCATCGCCAGGATGTCGTTGGTCTCTTCGAGGTAAAAGGAGAAACCCACGGCGTCCCAGCCCCTCTTGAGCTGAGCGGAAAACTCGGCGCGCGTCGGATATTCCAGGATGTTCAGGTCCGGGAGATTCTGCCGCAGGAAGCGCAGGCCGAACGAGATCGTCCGCGGCATACCGAAACGCCAGCGAAAATTCCTCGGCGCATTTTCGCGAAAATAATCGTAAAGGCCGGAGTCGCGGCAACGCGTCGTCAGCAAAATTCGAGGCAATTTCTCCTCCCTCTGCACACCCCACAGAAGCGGACTTGGGCCCGGGCAAAACTCTAGCACATCCCCAGCCCAAGTGCGAGAACAGAGCCATGGGCTAGGCGCGACAAAGCTCATTAGGCGGGCTTCGCCAACCTGCCGGGGCTGCTTGCCTTGGCACTCTGGCGGAAATTAACGCTGGCGTCAAGCCCGTTGACGAGAAATTCATCCGGACCCCACTCGTGATTCTGATCCTGTTTGTGGGTGGGCTTGGATTCATGGCGCGCGCACTCCGGCCGTATCTCGGGCAGAACACTGAGTGACCCTGGCTGCCCACCGGCGAATAGCGGCTGCGCCGTATCTGGGCTGCGCTTCGATCGAAGCCGCGCGTTGCTAACGCGTACCCATTGCATACAATGGATCGATGGAAGCTCCGTTCGATGAATATTCCGAGCGAGTCCAGAAGCATCTCGAGAACGTCTATGGAATCCGCGTTGTGACTCGTGATATCCCCGATCCACTCACGGGGGATCTGGACGGCGCGGAAATCGATATTGACTACGCGGTCATTCCGGAACAGAGACTGTTTCTGCTGGCGCATCTTTTTGGACACACCGTCCAGTGGAATGTAAATCCTGCTTTGTTTGAAATTGGGCGGCAGAATCGACCTCCCGTGAATGAGGATTTGATTCCCGCGGTCATCGCCTATGAACGCGAGGCTGCGTGTTACGGGCTCGCAGTGCTCCATGAGATCGGCATAATGGATATCGACCAATGGCTTTGTGACTACACTGCCTGTGACCAGGCGTACCTGCTGCATTTTTATCGCACGGGTGAAAAGAGGGATTTCCCCAGCTTTTGGACTGGGAATGCTCCGCTGTTACAACCGCAGCCGATTCCGCGGTTTACGCCCACGCGCCGGGCTTTCCGCATGGATGGAATTGTGATTTAAAGGGATTAGGAAGATCGGCGCTCCACAACCACTCGCTTGCCGGTTCTAGTCCGACGACTTTCGTGACAACGCAAGTAGATCATTGGTCTGACGGATCAAATCAGCGCGGTCCATATCTCGATATTTCTCAGGTAGCAGGCTCTTGCTGGTGCACTCCAGCACGGCGACCAGATTCTGCAGATCGATTTCGGTCGGGTAGTATGGCGGGATGAAATCTTCCAGGGCTGCTTTCAGGTCTTCGGTATCGATGACGGACTTGTTTTGCAGGCTGCTCCTCATGTGGCTGCGCACCAGGACCGCCTCGATATCGGCTCCCGACAGGCTGCCGGCGCGCGACAGGAAGAACGTTTCCACATCCTCCGGGAAAGGCTTCATGCCGACCTTGCGCTGCATGGCGCGCAAGAGCGCGAGGCGCTCTTCCTGAGTGTCGGGATAAAACAGGGCGATGTGTTCTTCGGCGCGACCCTGGCGCTTCAGGTCCACGGGTAACAGATCGGGACGGCAGGTGAGGAGAAACCAGATCACCTTGCCTCTGTACTCGGTATTCCCCATGAACTGCGCGATCTGGGCGAACACACGATTGCCAACACCACTATCGCCGGAACTGGAACGGTCTCCGAGTTGAGCGTCGGCTTCGTCCACGATAACCGCGATCGGACTCATAGCCTTGAGGAGGGTCAGGACCCGCTCCAAATTTCCTTCTGTTACTCCTTGCCACATACTGCGAAAGTTCTTTAGTGTCACTGCCGGAATCCCGACTTCGCCGGCAAAGCAAGTGGTGATGAAAGTCTTCCCCGTACCCACCGGCCCGCAGATTACATAGCCCATGGGCAGGACATCGGTGTTGCCGGCGTGGATGGCTTTGGCGGCATCCTGCAGCTTGCGCTTGGCTTGGTCGTTTCCGGCCACAAAGGACAGGTCAAATCGACTCTGCACAAACTCCAGCAGACCGCCGGACTCCGCTTCAATCAAGTCTTTCTTGCGGTCGGAGAGAAACTTTAGCGTGAGCGGTTGCTGATTCTGCACCGCATGGGAAATCAGACTCTGCAACTGAACTCGTTTCAAACCCGCTCCCAGCTTCGCCAGGGTTTCATCGTTAACTTCGGAGCCGGCGGGCAATTCCTGATTTTTCAATTGCGAGCGGATAAATTCCAACCGATCGGCATAGTCGGGCAGCGGGATCCCAATCGAAGAAACGCCGGGGTGCTGAACTATGCTCGGGTTCAGCTCGATCTGATTCTCCGAGATGAGACAAATGGTGACGTCCGCATTCAGAAAAGCGGAATTGCGCGCCCAGCGTTTGAGAATAACCAGGGCATTACGATCATCCGCGGACATGCTGGAAACATCGCCGGCGGGAGCGATGGTCTCGGCGAAATCAATCACCAGCCCGATCTTCTTGCCGTCGGCAATGCGCAGCCGGAGATAGTTGTCGAGCAGGTTCAATACCGCGTCCGGATTGCGCGGCAGACCGCCTTGCGAATAAGTAGTGCCGTGAAAACTGTCGTAGCCTTCAAGCGCGCGGCGGAAGTCGGCTTGACTATCCGCCGATCCGAAGTTTAGCCCGCCACGGTCGTAATGCAGAACTACGTCGCGCTGGCCGAAAAGCGCGCCGGAAAGAAATTCGTCAAGCGGAACGAAGGTTGTCGAGTCCGGGCTGCGGAGCGGTACCAGGTCGCGGACATTTCCATACAGCACAAAAAGAGCGAACGAACGCGAGTAGTACTTTTCGGAGAGTTCGCGCGCCCACGCGGGGAGTCCGTCGAGATATTTCCCTAACGTTGTTGTCGTCGCTATAGTCGAGGGCATCTTAGGTTCGACATCAGTTCGAAATCCGTACACGGTTGGGGCCCGAGGACGTGGACGAATCGTCGATCGACATCAATCCGTCCAAGTCCGGCGACATGTCGCTAAAGATCGCTTCTACCTGCTGCACCGTCTGTTCGGTCTGTTCGACATCGTGCACTAGACTGTCCAACCGCTCGCTCACCTGCTGCGGATCGCGCATAGTCACCGATTGATCGCGCACCAGCATCAGAACATCCTCTACAGCGGAGCATTGCGCATCGACAACTTTGCGGTTTTCAGAAATCTTATCGAACTTCTCCAGACGCTTAGTGAGAATCTCAATGCGTTTCTTGTTGATCTCCTGGACTTTCGGCGGATCGCTGCTCAGAGCCTTTTGCAGGGAGGCGATCTCGCGCTTGATGCCATCCTGTTCGGTGCTCTTCACGTATTGCTGCTGCTGGGCTGCAGCCAACAAGAGCCGGGCATAGCCACTCAGCAGGCCTTGCAGCCGCGCGTCGATTTGCTGCAAAAAGATTTGCGAGGTCGACGAAAACTGCGCGAAGTTGCTGCGGATGGCGCCACACACTTGCGCGGCATGGACATAACGGCTCTGCATCTCAGCGGGCAAGCTCGCGAGCATCTCGCTCAGTTTCTGTTGGTGCTTCTGCTGTTCCTCGGCGAATTTCCAGGATTTCACCAGCCGCTGAAAACGCCAGTTTTGTGGAACGATGGCGAGATACATCAGTTCCAGCCCGCCCGCCAGGATAATCGGGAGAAAGCTGCCGCTCACCAGCGCAAATGCACCCGCACTCACCATGGCGATCCAGTTGTACTGCAGATGGAACGCCTCTCTCACAAAGTTGATTTTGTCTTGCGGCGCCGGAGCACCGAGCTGATCGTCTTCTCGCATGCCCTGGAGGTCGGCGGGAGCCATTTAGACACTCACCCGAACTTGTCCGTTGCCGGGAGCTTTGCGCAGACGGCCGAGAACATAGTTCGCCAACTCATGAAACTCATTTCGTTCTTTCAGGCCCAGATCGCGAGGGCGATCGAAGGGCACTTGAACGTCTTCGATAATCGTTCCCGGATGCGCACTCATAACAAAGATCCTGTCGGCCAGATAAACCGCCTCGTCAACATCGTGCGTGACGAACAAGATCGTGCTCGCGGTTTCGTCCCAAACTTTCAGCAGGAGTTGCTGCATCTCGCTGCGGGTTTGCGCATCAAGTGCGCCAAACGGTTCGTCCATCAAGATGACCGCCGGGCGAAGCGCCAAGGTGCGCGCAATCGCTACGCGCTGCTGCATGCCGCCCGAAAGTGTCTCTGGATAGGCGTTCTCAAAACCGCTAAGTCCAATATCCTGCACTAACTGCGCCACCGTCTCTTTGCGCTGTTTTTCCGGAACGCCGTTGATCTTCAAACCGTATGCTATGTTACCAGCGACCGTCAGCCAGGGAAACGAAGTGTATCTCTGAAATACCATGCCGCGGTCCTTTCCGGGACCGTGTACTGGCTGTTCATTCACCAGGATCTCGCCGCTGTCGGCTTGGTCCAGACCGGCGATCAAACGCAGCAGAGTGGACTTGCCACATCCGGAGGGACCGAGCAGAACGCGGAATTCGCCGATATCACGCCCTTCGCGGGAGTAGGCATCCTCAATCTCGAAATTGATGTTATCGAGGGCGTCGACTTTCGAACCGTCCGCGCTGATAAACGACCGGCTGACTTTGCTGACGGTGATTTTTGATTTCTTAGGCTCCATATTCTCAAGCTCGGTGCTTGGCCGCTTTCAGGTGTGCCGTCGCGCTAGGAACGGCCGCCCCGCCTCCGGCCAGCGTCGAACTCGCTTTGCGCCAGGGGAAGAGACGGCCTTCGAGAAACGTCAGCAGAAACCGGAACAGAAACGCGGCGATGCCGATGGCGATGATTCCCGCATACACACGATCGAAATCCAGCACTTTGCGAGCAGCCTCCACCATGTAGCCTACGCCCTTACGAGCATTCAACATCTCCGCCAGTATCACGTAGGTCCAGCCGATATCGTAGAGAATTCGGAAGGACGAGAAAATTGCCGGGAACGACGCGCGGAACACTAACCACAACGCGTGCCGCTGTTTGGCTCCGAGAGTATAGGCCGTTTCCAACAGGTCGTTGTCTACCCGGTTGACCTCTTCGACTACCACGGCCAACAAATAGAAAAACATTCCGAACCAGAGAAAAGCAATTTTCTCGGTTTCGTCGATGCCAAACAGGGCGATGAACGCCGGAAGAAACGCGGTCAGCGGCATGGCGCGCATGGGAGCGGCTACGGGGTTTATGAGTTCGAACAGCCAGCGGTAGCTGGACATCAGAATGCCAAGCGGGATGGCGACGACCGCGCACCAGAAAAACGCCTGGGCGATGCGCCACCAGCTCATGAATACGTTTCCGAGCAGATCGTATTCCGTCCACAACAATTTAAAGGATCGGATTACTCCGAGGGGCGTGGGCAACAGTGAAAAGTGCGGGCCTTCCCAGTAGGGCAACAAGATCCAGAGCAACACGATGGCGCCCCATGTGATAAACGGGGCGGCCCATCGGACCCACGGCGGCACATCTTTCCGAATGGTGAACCAATCGCTCATTGTTTCCTGTCGTCAGTTCTGAGAGCTAATTCTTAAGAGCTAGCTCGAAGGGTTGGCATAGACCTTGATGTCGGTGCGCCGATTCTTTTCGCGTCCTTCGGGGGTCGCATTGCTGTCAATCGGTTTGTCCGGACCATTGCCCGCCGTCCGCAGCCGCGCCGAAGGAAAACCATATTTTTGCATCAGGTAGTTCTTGACCTCGTCCGCCCGGGCGTGTGAGAGCTGAATGTTGTAAGCACGAGAACCGGTCGAGTCGGTATTGCCATCGATATCGACAATCGTGTTCTCATAGGCCCGCATGGTGCCGGCGAGTTCGTCGACAATGGCGCGCGAATCGAGGCTCATGGCAGAAGAATTGGGATCGAAGTAGATGGACCGATGTTGGGTCGCGATGGGAGTTGCTCCCCGGGGTGGCTCCTTGTATTCGATGGGCGCTTCGCTGGACGCCATGGAGAAGCTGTCGGCCAGCTTTTCGACGTAGCGGCGATCCAGACTCTCTTCCGGATTGAAGGTGTGTTTAATGATCATCGATTCTCGATACATGTCCTCGGCCATGCCCAGAATATTGGCATAATCGGAATTTGATCCGGCGGTACCCATGAACGAGCGGTTGTCGGCGTAATCCGCAAGCTTCACGCCACCGAGCATGGTCTTCGCCAGGTCGGATGGGATATTGAAATCTTTGACCGTCCCGATCAGGTTGTAGGCACGCTCGGGTTGGGTCTTGATGAATTCAACGCCTTCGAGCCAGCCTTGGGCAAACTTCAGCAAGGTTTGCGGATGCTTCGCGGAAAAGCTGTCACTCACCACCAGAATGTCGGCGATGAGACGGTTTGCTATCTTTGTGTCGTAGATCTTCTTCGATCCGGGACGCTTGGCAACCGCGTCGCTCATATCGGGATCCCAGGCCACGGCCGCGTCAACTTTTTCCTGGGCGAAAAGGGTCGCCGGCTCGATGCCATCCTTGGTGTGGATGGCCTGGTTGAAGATTTCATTCCGCTGCGCGGTGCTCAGGCCGGAGGTCTTGAGTCCATTCCACAGCAAGAAGTGCGACGGAGTGAAAGGAGCAAATGCCACTTTCTTACCCGCCAGATCCTCGATGCTGTTGATGCCTTGCTTGCCGATCACGCCATCGGCGCCGCGTGACCAGTCGACCATCAGGAAGGCGTGCGAACCGAATCCCTTTTCTTTAAACTGCGCGTAGTCTTTGGCGTAGACGTCCGCGGTCGTCAGCATCACGTCGACATTATCGGTTGCGAGCGCGGCGGCACCTTCGGTCCAATCGTCAATGATCTTGAACGAAACCTTGAGTCCTTTCTTGCCATAGATGGAGTCGGGAACTGTGTCGAGTCCGCCATTCGCCACCAGGCCGCCGACGCACCCGACCCACACGTTGACACGCACACGGACCTCAGCATCGCTACTCGTCGAAGATGCTGGCAGTAACAGAGGCTTGGAAGCATCCACCGTCTCCCCGTGACTTGATGCGCTCTTGCCGCCCGTCCACTGGCTGAGATCTATGACTCCGTATCGATTCAGGCTGTAGCCAACCAGGGCCACGCCGATTAGAAAAATAAGGACCCATCCACCTCGCTCAATTTTCACTGCCATAGAATTTTCCTCCCGGCTCTCTCGCAGCCCCTAAAGGGGCATCTCACATTGACCGACCTTCGGCATCGCTAAAGCGTTGCCCTGATACGAAACTTGAGTTTATCCGCACCCTGTGAAGGGATACGCTGAAACAAGTCACAGTTGCACCGCGGGTTGCTAAGAAGTCCGTTGTGGTTCCTTCGCGCCTATGGTTTTTTCCCCGCTCGCTGGCGCGGCGGCTTGTGGCGATGCCAGACCCATCTCAATCTTGAATTGTTTTACCAGTTCGCTGGCCTGGAGTTTCTCGGCCTCGTCGTCAATCTTGATCTTCTGCTGATCCACGTTGCTCATCGCCATGTCCATGCGAGCTTCGTTGACAGCAGTCGTCTCCTCAATCTTGCGCACCATTTCATCGTGCGTCTGGCTGATTCCAGCAACCTCGAATTGCTCCATCGCATCGGCGACTTTTTTCTGCCACTGAGAGCGGCGGTAATCGGCGATGGCGCCCAACGCCTCCTGCGTCTTCCGCTCTTTCTCGCGCATAAAGGCCTGTTTCACGGCCATGGCTTTGTCGAAGGCGGCGCGGGCGGTGGTGAGCTGGCCTTGATTTCTGGCGAGAGCGCCTTTGGTCTGCTCCAGTTGGGCAGCATAGGTGCCGGCGATGTCGTCGCGGCCAGCCTGAATCGCGGTTTTCACCCTCGCGGTCAGGCTGGCCACGTCGTCCTTGTATTTCGACTCTTCTCTTTCGAGCAGGGTCACGTTGGCCTTCACCATGGCGATGCTTTCATTCATGCGCGGCACCTGGTCATTCATGTCGCGGATATTCTGCTGGAGAATCATCTCCGGGTCCTCCGCCGCCGAGATAAAGAAACCGATGAATGACCGCATCACTCGCGTTAACCGTTGCCACATAAATCCTCCCGTTCAGGAACGCTGCGCTGTCTTCGATGGGGGCGGCGGCGCATTCAGATCGCCCGTCGTAATTGGATTTTCGGTGACAAAATAGCCGACTGCCTCGGCAATCTTCTTTTCTTCCTGCTGTTTCTTCAACCGCCAGCCGGTAAAACGTTCTTTCTCCCGCGATACCTCTTCATTATTGCTCTGGATCTTCGCTCTCTGCTCGGTTACATACTTATCAATTTGTGCCTGAATCTCACTGTTCTCTTTATTCTTGCGCGCTTCCAGTTCTTCGGTAGCGCGCTGCTGCACCCGCTCGTACCCGTCCAGCGCGCGGTCGCGCCGAATTGCGTCTTGGATGACTTCTTTGATGTCCACGCCCGCGGCGTCGAGCGCCACCAAAACTGAAGACTTCTTTACGTCCGAAGGCAAATTGCGAAGGTGCTCGCTCTCCAGCATGTGGGAGATCTTGAGGATCGAATAGCCTTGCGGGGCGGGAGGGATCTCTGCCGCCTTGTAGATCTCCTCGAATGAAGTGGGGTCGGAGATTGGAGTAGTAAACTTCGGCTCCGACGCTATGCTGGATGCGATGTCGGCCACGCTCTGAGCCGCGCTCCTGGAACTGGCCGGAGCGTTTCTTGGGTTCGGCGGGGCATTCAACGGGTCTTGATCGGTGCCGGCAGCATCGTCGACGGAAACGATGTAGTTGTACCACTTCTTGGACATTCAACCTCCTGCTTAACCGCCCCAGCGACGCAGAGTCAGAGTCAAACACGGCGACCCAGAAAGCTAATTCCCACTGGTACCTTTGTCAAATGTTTTCATACAGTTCCGAGCGTCACTCGAACTGCTCCCGGGCCCATCTCTGTAACTCGTACCGTACAGAGTCCGGATATCGACGCCCAGCCAGTTTAATCGCACATCTCGCCGCTGTTCAATTCAGCTAGAATGAACGCTCTTACCGTTCAAAATGAACTGATTTCTTGAACGAATGTGCCTGAGACAGGAGCGAACGTGGCTGCCAACGACCTTCCGTCGATACTGAGCCGGGTTGTAGAGATAAAAGTCGAATACGATATTCGATTGCTCGCACAACAGTTGGGGACGAACTATCGCTCACTCATGTACTGGCTGAGAGGCGAACGTCAGTTGCCCGCTTACCTACTGCCAAGGATGTGCGTGCTCCTCAGGAATTATGAAGCCCTTGATTTTCTTGAGAGCCAAGCCGGGCGGGTGGCGTTCAAACTCCCTGAGCCGGACATCACCCTGGAGAAGGAACTTGTCGCGGTTTCCCACCTGATCAGGGAAGTCGGAGAAGCTCTAGAGAGCGTTGCGGAAACCCTCGCCGACGGCATTGTCGAAGAGGGCGAGTTGCGGACAACGATTCCAAAGCTCGAAGCTGTGATTCAGGAATGTGCGTCCCTTAAGTACCTGTTGGAAGACCTTAGTAAAAAGAGGAAAAAGAAAACGAAAAATCAGCTCTGAGAAAACGACTGCGGGCTTCTGCTCACGACCGACGGCGCGATCAACCGAAAGCGCGCTCCAGTTTGGCTTATGACGCTTATTCTCTTTGCAATTCTCGGGGTGGGGAAAACTCCATTAATTCAATTGGTGCGCCATTATCGAGGATCATGGCCACTTTGACTCCCGCGCTCGGACTGTTCGGCGGAATCAAAATCTCCTGCCCAACCAGTGCAGTTGCGAGATCGCCTACCTCGAAAGCTACATGAGGAATGGTCTTGACCACCTCGGGATAGGGTGCATCTGGATCAAATCGCATCCACTGAACGCCAAATGGACTGGTTTGAAATCCCACCACGTGAATATGTAGGTGGGGGACGTGAATCTCATCGGGACACGGGGTTTGAGTGGGAATACCAATGTGGTGATAACGCCAGCCATGCTTCACAATTGCAGCTGGGGGTTCGTTGTCCTGTCTCAGATATTCATGCAAGCCGGGATCTCCTTAATGAGGTGCGCACGTCTTTCGAAGGAGTGCTATCGCCTGTGCCGATCACGGGGCGCGTCCCCTATGGTATGAGGCCGTAAACCTGAACTACCTTGTAGCCCGGTGCATAGACGCGCCCATTCGCTTCCATTGGCGTCAGAAATGGGTTGCCATTGGCGGCGTTGGACCATGTACCGATCTGCGCTGTGAAGATAGGAGCGCCGAGATTCACTGCATCGTAGGCCTCGATGGCAAAAGGCTCGTTCGCGCGATTGATCAACCAGACCACCCCGGTATTGGCGACCGCCCTCTTGGAGGAGACGATCGGCAGCGAACCGCCATAGCCGGCATTGGAAGTACCGCTGACGCGATGGGTAAGCGAAGGAGTGCTGCCGGCGGCAAGCGCCCACGCCCGCAGCACATCGCCTCCTGTCTGGGTGAAGACGGTGGGGCCGGAGGGGCCGTTGTAGAATGCCGGACCGCCCCACAGGCCGCCACCGCCGCCGCTTTGCGCCTGCAGTGCGCCAGCATCGTTCTTCTTCAAGCCGCCAAGACTGTTTTGGTTGAGCAGATACAGGATGCTGGATTTGCCCATGGCAACAGCGAGCGGCGGCGCGGTCTGGCCTTTTACGGCCGGCAGCAACATGACGCCGCCAGAGCCGAAATCCTCGTCGTTATTGTTCAATTGTTCGTACGTGGAAGGGGTAAAGGACGTGGTCACACCGGTGAGGGCGGGCGGCAGCTTAAGCACGCTTTCGCCCCAGTCCTTCTTGCCTGGGACAAAATCGCCGTTCCCGGTGACGACAAAGACGTTACCGTTCGCATCGATCGCCGGGGCGAAGCCGGTCATCCAGATGCTCGCCAGTTCGGTGCCGCCTTGCGTCTCGATGGTGTGGAAGGCGTTTTGCAACTTGAGACTCGTGCTATAGCGCAGCAGCCAGCCGGTTATCGCACTGGAGTTATTGTCACAGTGCGAACCGATGCCTAAGTAGAGAGAGCCCTTGTAGGCGAGGCTGGCGCGATTCCATTGGTTTTGGGGATCGAAGGCAACGGTTGACCCGTCGTTCAGTGTGGCCGAGGGGGCGACGATGCTGGGTGTGATGGCGTCGGCCCCAGTGGCGAGGTTGAGGGCGTGCAGTTTCGTCATGAACTGCAACGGCGAGGGCTCGGTGGCCGCGACCACATAGAGTTTCGCGGCGTTGGCAGCGGTCCGGACGATCACTGGGGTGCTGGAAATTCCATATTCCGGTTGCACGTCGCCGCAGCCGACATCGTTGGTGGCTTGCGCCGTTCCCAGGTTGACCTGCCAGAGAATGGCGTATGTCTGCGCGTCGAAGGCATAGACGCTGTTGTGGCCCGTGGCGATGATCAGCACATCATGGGTACTGCCATCGGGCATGACGAAACCCGAGACCAGCAACGGCTGGGCCAGCACGTTGCCATCCACATCTAAGGTCGCGATCAGACCGAATTTCGAGGAGGCGACGGTGGCGGGCGTCAGGTCCGTTTCGCTTTGGTTCCATCCGGTGCGCTGTAGGTTGTAGTGATAGGTTTTGACATCAATGGGCTTGCCGCTGTAGCTGCGCAGCAGACGCGTGGCGGGATCGCCAATCAGCTTCGGCGCGGGCAGGCTGCTGGGCAGCGGGGCATGTGGCGCGCGGTGCTTAGGGAGGGTTTCGGAAACGCTCACAGGATCGCCAGTCTGTGCCGGTACCGTGCCGACCAGAGCCAGCGGCAGAGCCATGACGGCGGACAGCAGTAAGCACATTGTGATCAAAGATCTGGTTATGCGTATTGTGATTCTCCGCCAGATTCCACGCAGGATTTCCATAAATGTGACCTTGAACCAACGAGCGATCGCCTGGCTCTGTGCCGACTGGTTTTCATTTGCCTCACGCTGCAATGAACACGGAGGGTTCACGATTTATCCCCCAACCTCGACCGCCTCTAAGCAGTGGATTATCGCATATTCCAAATCGACCCGACCGCGATGATTGGCGATAGATCCCTGGTTTCGACAGTTACGAACAACACCGGAACACTTTCTCTCGGAAGCTGTCTATTATCACGGGAGTAGGAGAGATATCCAGGGGAGTAGGGGAGATGCGACGAGCGATGCGACGCGAGCGCTGTGATTTCATACGCGACGTTTCAGGCGATTGGCTCATCCCTGCCGGTTCACCTTGCGCCGCCAAAACCGTGGATCGCACCGATGAGGGTTGGTATGTTCTTAGGCGGTATTGTCCCGCGGTTCGTTGGTCTCGCCTATAAGACGGCCCGTGCAGCGAACAGAGGGCTGAGGGCCATAGGCGCTGTGGAACTGCTCGCATGCGTACTCTACGGCGTTATCCTGCTCTTTGCGTCCACTGTCGCCCTTGGCTGATCCAATGGTAGGAGTGCGGCTGTGAGTGTAATCGCGGCTTTAATACCTCTGCCGTACCGGGAAGTCTCGAACAGTCGCTCAGGTGTAGACTGACCGCGTCCGGCGACTTGCAGATCAGAAACGAGAACCAAGCCTATGAATGGATGGGTCGAAGCTTCCGTGCAAGACCTGCGCTACGCGGTCCGTGGACTACGTAAGAGCCCGGCATTCACACTGGTTGCTGTCCTAACTCTGGCCATTGGAGTCGGGGCCACCACGGCGGTTTTTAGCGTTATCAACGGAGTTCTATTGCGTCCGCTTCCTTACCCCGATTCGGACAGGCTCATCTCCGTGTCCAATGTCGAGCGGAAAGCTCCGATGCGGTCACGGCCAGTTTCGGGCACGGACGTGGCTCACTGGAGAGCTGACAACAGCGTGTTTGAAGCACTGGAGTTTGTCTCGCATCCCGACTTTGTAGCCATGTCGAGCGCGGCATCGGGCGAACGCGTTGGCGTGCAGCACGTAAGCGCTCGGCTCTTACCGTTGCTCGGAATCAAGACCTTCCTCGGTGCCGTTCCCCCGGTCGACCTCGTCGACAAGCCCGGCTCCGGCGTTTTGATCAGTTACGAGTTCTGGAAGCGGCATTTCGCGGGCGATCCGAACGTGCTCGGCCAGAAGATCTTTGTCGACACGTTTTCGGCACCAATTGCGGGCGTCCTCGAACCCGGGTTTGATCTGTTCGGCTGGGGAACTCCAGAGGTTTACATCGTCCACGGAGAGGGAAATCCGGCGGGTTCCGGCGTCGATGATACGCGCTGGTTTACCGTCGTTGGGAAACTGAAACGAGGCGTTTCTATTCAGCAGGCTCAGGCCGCAATGGACGTAACGGCAGGACATTTGGAACAGGCTTTTCCGGAAGCGTACAAAGACCTGGGCGTAAGGGTCGAGCCTTTGCAGAAACGCCTGTTTGGCTGGTCGGCTTCTGTCTATTACCTGCTCTTTGGAGCCGTGGGACTGGTCTTGTTGATTGCGTGCGCTAACGTTGCCAATCTGCTACTGGTTCGCGGGGATGGGCGCCGGAAAGAGATTGGAGTGCGGGTCGCGTTAGGAGCGAACCGAAGAATCCTGATCCGCCAAATACTCACTGAGAGCGTGTTGCTTTCTCTCCTCGGAGGAATTGCCGGACTGGTCTTGGCGTTTCTGGGCGTCAGAGTTTTTAATGTATCGGCTCCGATTTGGTTTCCGAGGGCGGCGGGCACCGTCGTGGACGGCCGGGTTTTGCTATTCACTTTTGGTACCTGCGTGCTCAACGGTATTGCCTTCGGAATGATTCCCGCCTTTCGCGCCGTGAAAAGTGACGTCAACGAATGCTTGCGCGAAGCCGGACGGAGCACAGCAACCGTTTCCCGCCATCGCACCAGGAATACATTAATCGTAACTGAGATCGCTCTGGCGCTCGTATTGCTCACCTGCGCTGGACTGATGATCAACACGGTAGTGCGTATTCTGCGCACGACACCGGGATTCAATCCCGAGCATCTCCTGACAGCGGAAGTTCGCTTGACCGGGGATAAATATATGGATTCAACCACCGAGGACACTACCGGGCTGAGTTCCATTCTTCCGCCCGTCGGTGACTTCTGTCGTCGGGTGCTGGAGCGCGCCCGAAACATACCTGGGGTTGAAGATGCAGCCCTGGCCGACTGGCTCCCGCTTCTCGAAACGCCACAATACGCCTCGCCCGGCTTCACCATCGGCGGGCAGGCTTCATCGACCGCTTCTGAGAAACCATCCGTTCTGAGGCAGTCGATCAGTTCTGGTTATTTTCCACTGATGAGCATTCCCGTGCTGCGGGGCCGAGGCGTCGGCGAGCAGGACACGCAGAGTAACGTCTGGGTAGCCGTGATCAACGAAGCCATGGCGCGACGGTTCTGGCCAAACGATGATCCGATCGGCCGCACTATCACCTTCGACGATTCGCCCGAGGAGAAGCCGCGGCAAATTGTTGGAGTGGTTGGGAACGTACACCAGTTTTCGCTGACCGTGCCCAGCGAGCCCGAGGTCTACATCCCTTATCTACAAATGCCAATCCGCATCCGTTCCGCCTGGACGGAGACTCGGGTTCACAAGAGCCTGATTGTCCGTACCCACTCCGCTCCGAAAGCCGCCATGCAGGACGTGCGCCGGATGATCTCCGAGCTTGCTCCCGAGTCCGCCGTTTTTGGAATCTCAATGGTGGACCAGACGGTCTCGAACTCGGCGGGCCCGTGGCGCTTTCTCTGCCAGATACTGGAACTCGTTGCCGCCATCGCGCTGCTTCTTGCCATGGTCGGAGTTTATGGGATGATCTCCTACTCGGTCGGCGAACGCACTCATGAACTCGGCCTGCGGATGGCACTGGGAGCACAGCCCAGCCAGGTCCTCAAACTCGTATTACGGCAAGCGATGGTTCTTTCACTGATCGGAGTGGCCATCGGCTTAGCCGTTTCGCTCGCTGCCACGCCTCTGCTGGCCCAACTTCTATATGGCGTGAAGGCTCACGATGCGACGACTCTCGTTCTGGTGTCGTTGCTCCTGATGGCCGTCACGTTCGGCGCCAGCTACTTTCCTGCGCGTCACGCAACAAAGATCGATCCTATGCAGACACTTCGACACGAATAGTCTGCAATCTGAACGTCAACTCTGTCAGGCAATTGTTTTGGTTTGCCCCAAGGGAAACTGGGAGCACGGCAAACCAAGGCGCTCGACTTGGCGGATGCACTGCCGTTGGCCAACCCGCGCCAAGACCGGCCTCCGATAGCAAAACCAGCTTTTTCCATCATCGAGGAACAGTCGGCGCTGAATGGCATTCCATCGTTCATGCTCCAGTTGTAGCGGCTTCGCGAGTGCCAGCACCGGGGGGTACACCCGACGGGGAGTCTAATTGATTTTGCCGGCTGCCGGACCCACGGCGGTAGCCTGCTTGGTCTTGGGGTCAATGCCGATCAGCGCCACCCCGCCCACTCCGCCGCGGCTGGAGGTAACCACGTGGCCGCGAGCCCTCAACTCGGCCTGCACTGCTTCGGGGAGGGTGTTGGGCACAGAGAGGCTGCCCAGGCTGGCACGGTCCTGACCGAAGGAGCTGATGAAATGCTCGGTAGAAAAGCGCGGCGCCTTGAACGCATCCTCGGGAGTCATACCGAAGTCCACATAGTTGAGGATGACCTGGATGGCTGCCTGATCCTGCTGGTCGCCTCCCGCTACCGAGATCGCCATCACGGGTTGGTTGTCATGGAAAAGAAGCGTGGGGCTCAGCGTAATTCGCGGCCGCTTGCCGGGCTGGATTACGTTGGGAGTTCCCACAAACGTGTTCAGGCTGCTGAGCCGGCTTCCGTGAATAATGCCCGTGCGTCCGGCCACGCCAGCTGTGCTTGACAGGCCGCTGGGAGTGGCCGCGATGACGTTCCCAAACTTATCCGTCACACACATGACGGTGGTTCCGCCGTGCCAGGGTCCGGTGATGGTGGGCGGCTTGGTTGGTTTCATGGTGTAGGGGTCGCCTGGCCGGAGCTCTAAAGATGCCTTTTTCGGATCGATCAGCTTGCGCCTCATTTCGGTGTACTGATCGGAAAGCAACTGCTGCATCGGCACTTTCACAAAGTTCGGATCGCCGTAATACTCGTCGCGATCTGCCAGCGCCAGTTTCTCCGCTTCAATCACCGTGTGGATGTAGCCCGCCGAATTGAACCCCATCTTCTTCAGGTCGAAGCCTTCCAGCAGGCGCAGCGTCTGTGAGAGATAAGGACCCTGCGTCAGCGGACCGGCTTTATAGACCTTGTAGCCACGGTACGTCGTTTTGAGAGGATCCACCACGGGAGTTTTGTGCGCGGCCAAATCCGACTTGCGAAGGAAACCGCCCTTCTCGATATACCAGGCTTCCAGGGCGTCGGCGATGTCGCCGCGATAGAAGCGGTCCGAGACTGCTTGCAGTTTCTGCTGCCGCGTACCTTTCGCGGCCTTTTCGGACTCGACCAATTTGCGAAAAGTCACTGCCATATCCGCCTGCCAGTTCACGCCGGTTTCGATCCTGTTCCCGCTGCCGGTATCGATATACCAACTGGGGCCGCCGGCATCCAGAATGGCCAGCGTCGGCTGCACGACCTCCTCGAAGCTTTTGGTTCCATAAAGTTTCAGTAGGGTGACGACCGCATCTATGGTGCCAGGCACGGCGGCTGCCTTCACGTCACCGTCCGGGATTCCGTGTTCCATGTACCAGGCGATCGCTTTGGGATCGCGAGGGGCCTCCCCTTGTCCCTCCAGCAGCTTCACATTTTCTTGGTCAGCGCTGTAAACCAGAATGGGAATCTCTCCTCCGACGCAGAACGCGCCTACATAGGTTACGGACAATGCCAGCAGAGTGGCGGCGCCTGCGTCGGCGGCGTTTCCGCCCTGTTCCAGAATCTTAATGCCTGCCGCAGTGGCGGCAGCTTTGCCGGAAACGACCACGCCGTGGCTGCCGACGGCGACACTCGGTTCCCTTGTAGTAACCGGCGTTTGTGGGGCCTGCGGCCAAGCAAGGGACGCGAGTGAAAAGAGTGAAACGGCTGATATCGAAGTGATCTTGTGCATAAGAGGCGAACTCCGTTGTGGTGGCGGGCATTATGCCCGGCATGTCATCAAGGCTATATCAACTCTCTTATTCTGCACCCCTCCGCTTCTGCACCCCTCCGCCGTCCCTGCCGAGGCGCAGCGCGACCGGAGCGAGCAGCTCAGTCATCACAGTGCGCTTCGAATTCAAAAGTGCTCTTCATCAAATTCATCCCAAAGAGCTAAGCTTGAATCAGCATCGTCCAATTGTCAGCATCGGACACCGCAGAAAGGTTGGTCGTGCGCAGTACCTTCGTCGTTCTTTGGGCCTTGTTCTTAAGCTATGTTGCAGTCGGCCCGGGTTGCTTCCCGGCCCGCGCCGACGATCTCAAACCGCGGGTGATCGTGTTTGTCCATGGCATTCATGGCGCTCGTGACACGTGGCGTGCATCGAACGGAGCCTATTGGCCGCAACTCATTCAGACCGATCCACATTTCCAAAAGTCCGATGTCGTGGTCGCCGAATATCCAACGCCCTCGCGCCACGGACAGCTATCCACGGTCCAACTCTCTGAGATTCTCTGGCAGGGACTGAAGCGGCAAGGAGTCTGGGAGCACAGAGAAGTTGTATTCATTGCCCACAGTCTGGGCGGAATCCTCACCGAGGAAATGCTGCTCCTGCATCCCGCCGATGCCGCACACGTGCCGTTCATTGTTTCCTACGCCACCCCGCATCAGGGATCGTTTGTCGCTAATCTGGCAGAAATTTACGATAGCGATCCTCTCCTCACCGATCTTCGGGAAAGTAACGACAATAGCTTTTTGATGGACCTGGAAGAGCGCTGGAGAAGCACGCAATTCGTGTCCCGGATCCATCGTTTCTGCGCCTGCGAGACGCTCGACACCGCCGCCGGAGCCGGCGTCGGCCACTACCTGCGTGCCCACACGCGAGTCGTCACTTATTACAGCGCGACTTACGGGTGCGACGTGGATACGCCGCCGCAGAGAATCGTCGCCGACCACCTCGATATCGTGAAGCCCACCAACCGCTCGGCCGCCCCTTACACCTTCTTCGCCCAGGTCTACCGCGACCACCCCATCCTCGACGTGGTCGAATCGGTTCGAGACAACAAACTGTCCGGCTTAAGTGTCGCCTGCAACCGCACGAATTCCTCCGATGACCTGCAAGTTCCAATCGCGCTCGATCCTTCGCTGCATGAGCAACTCCTGTCCGCAACAGCCGAATTCGTCGATACGGATAAGACCCGAGATCCAGTCCCGCCGGAAGTGAAGAAGATTGATCCGGCCGGAATCGCGCATGTTTTCTACTCGTTCAAAGGACAAGGAAGAGGCCTCCTGCTGGGATGCCCTGTCGGACATGCGTCGATTCTGGTGCACTTCAAAATTCGGAGCGAGGTACCCGTCAGGGAGTGAGTATCCCAGTCGCGGCTGGTGTCGAAGCCTGTTTCGAGACAACGGCGAGCACATGCGGTCAATGGTTCTGTGTCGCGTGGCCCAGTTACATCAATCGATTGACAGCTTTTAACGCCGCAACACATTCGGCATGCCACACTTGGTGGCGACCTTGCGGAGGATTGTCATCGCCGCCGCTCTGGCCGTACTTGCGAATCGCTCCGCTGGCTTATCGGCGAGTGGGGGTTCGGACACAGCAGTGATGGCCAGGATTTGCCCGGCGCGATCGAACTGCACGTCCACGGCTAATCCGGGCTTGGGAGGTACTTCCGACGGCCAGACGGCTTCAAGGCAAAACCGGTACTGCCGACCCTCGATCATCAGCAGACCGGGGTTCGCGCCCGGATCGCGCAGGATTTTGCCTCGCTTCTTCATGCTTTTTCCGGTGGGTCGGGGAAGACG
>Ga0265316_10001756_pt1 | contig 22944 bp, 26 predicted proteins | sample 4522metaG_FD_202092 | JGI IMG/M metagenome (GOLD analysis project Ga0265316, IMG submission 202092) | Rhizosphere microbial communities from Carex aquatilis grown in University of Washington, Seatle, WA, United States - 4-5-22 metaG | ecosystem: Host-associated > Plants > Roots > Rhizosphere >... | reverse complement strand
AGGCGATGAAATTCTCCAATACGACCTCCCGTGCCGCGATTCGTTCGCCACCCGGTAGAATCCATTTCACTCAAAACGCAAAACGCCTCAAATCCAGGCAACCAATTTCAAATGCGATTCCCCTGGTGGCGCCCCAGGTGCTGCTGGCCAATCACCTCAAGACCCTTAAGCTTCCTACTTTTGCGCGCGAATATGAAAAGGTGGCGATGGAATCGGCGCAGGATCGCGCCGATTACCCGCGCTATCTGCTGCGTCTGTGCGAATTGGAGCGCATTGACCGCGAGCGCCGCAACGTCGAGCGCCGTATCCGGTTGGCGCGCTTCGCGCAGATCAAGAGCCTCGACACGTTCGACTTCGCCGCCCAACCCTCGCTCAACAAAGCGTTGGTTCTGGAATTGGCGCGCTGCGAATGGATCGAGAAGCGCCACAACTGCATTGCGCTCGGGCCATCCGGCACGGGGAAAACCCATGCGGCCCTGGCGTTAGGCTTGGCCGCTTGCCAGAAGGGTTACAGCGTCGCCTTCACGACCGCCGCCGCTCTCGTGCATGAACTCATGGAAGCGCGCGACGAACGCCGACTGCGAGCGCTGCAAAAGCACCTCAACGTGGTCAAGCTGCTGATCGTCGATGAACTCGGCTATGTGCCGTTCACGGCTGTCGGCTCCGAGCTACTCTTCGAGGTCTTCAGCCAGCGCTATGAACGCGGCGCCACGCTCGTCACCAGCAACCTGCCATTCGATGAATGGACTTCGGTCTTTGGCTCGGAGCGGCTCACCGGCGCGCTCCTAGATCGCCTCACGCATCACGTCCACATTCTGGAGATGAACGGCGAGAGCTTTCGCCTCGCAACAAGTAAGAAGGCCCAGCGTCGACCAGGGCAGAGCCAGAACGCACATCCAAAAACACCAGACGAAGGATGCGCCGAGACCGAAAGTTGAAACGGCGCCGCGCAGATTGCGGCGCGGAAGAAAAACAAACAAGGGCTTCGCGGCCCTTTTCCCTCAACCCGACTGGTGCACTATCTCGCCGCGTTCCTGCACAATTTGTCCGCGCCGTTGACAGCGCTTTTGCGCCGCCTGCAAATTGACCGATGAAGTCGCGGCGGAGGAAGAGGGCCGCGTGGTCACGCCGGCCAATGAGGCAGAACACGAGGCGGCGTCGGCCGCGTCCGAGTCCGCGCTTGAGGCGTTGCTGGCGACGCCCCCGACAACCAAGGCCGGGTTTCACGCGGCGTTCGCATATATCATTGGCCTGGGCTGGGACGAATGCCTTCCCCCCTTCGCCGAGACGCTCCGCAAATCCCAAATCTTCGCCAGCTGACCAGGAGGCGTGACCATGAAGACGCAACCAATCTCCCGCCGCACCCTCGCCGCCGGCCTCGCGCTGGCGCCCGTCGCTGGCCTTCCCGCGCTCGCTGGTGCGGTGACTCTCGACGATCCCGTGTTCGTCGCACTTGCCGAGCACGGCCGCGCCCTCGCCGCTTGCGAAGCCGTTGAAGAGGCGCCCGCCGCGACCAGCGAGGCAATGCCCTTCGTCACCTATAAGGGCGAGAAAGTCTATGGTTTGCCGCACCTCAATAATCTCGCCGGCCGACCAACTATCCCATGACCGCAGACAAATTGGAGGCGACGATTGCGCAACTGCGCCGGGGCCGGGCGATGCAGCAGGAAGAGCTTGCGTCTCCCGATCCGGAATTTGAAGCCGCCCGCGCCGCGCTTGAGGCTCGTCTGCCCGCCGTTGATCTGACGAAACCGGAAGGCGGCGCGGATGAGGAGGAAGCGGCGTCAAGCGAGGCATTCGAGGTATTGGGCGACGCCGAGCGCGCGGTCTATGAAGCCGAGCCGACAAGCCCGGCCGGCGCAATCGCTTTGCTGCGCTTCGCCGCCGACTTCCTCGAAGGGAACGGCGTAAACGACACCAAACTGGAAGACGTGTTTCCCGACGCCATCCGCCGCGCTGCTGATTTCTTCGAAGGGGGGGGCATGACCATGGCGACGGAGACCACAAGCAAAACCTTTGACGATAAACTCGCGGAAGGGCAGCATCTGCCGGTGCACATCAATCACCTAGAAGACCTGGACGAGCATCTTTTGAAGGCGTCGCGCTTGTCGCGGGCGCTATGGATTGCTCTTGGCAACGAGGAGATTTCATCCGAAGACGCTCGCACTCGTTACGGCTTAATGGGGCTCGCCAGCGAAGTCGCCGATCTTGCCAGCGCGGCGGAATATGTCTTTGGCAAGAAGGCGCGGACCGCCTGAAGGCAAAGGGCTCACCATGACGACCGCGACCTCGCGCCCAAGCGTGCCATATCTATTTGTCCGCACGTTGCGCATCCGCCTGGCGCGCATTGTCACGAAGCTGGCGGGAGGATTGATGACGGTCGCGGAGCACCTGGCGCCGCCGGATTTGCGGGGCTGATGGTTGCGCCAGAGAGTCACCCCGCCTATCCTTTGAGCAAGCGAAAGGTTGAACCCGCCTCTTGCTGGACTAGCTGATTTCGACGGGTAGCCTGAGGGCCCACCTAATTCGCGTAAGCGTTTGACGCGTAGGCCCGGTCAGGAATAGCCGGGGTTTTATTGCGTGCCTGTCAGAAGGACATCTTGGCGGCTGTTCCCTTGCGGAAAGGAGACGGCCTACTTCCTTCCAAATAATTTTGATACAAAATAATCAGCTCCGGCCCCGACTTGATCGCCGCCGCGATGTAATACGTCGGCACTAGTAAGCAGAAAGCGGCCGTTGAGGGCGCTCACGTCTATCGCGAGCGCTGTTATCAGGCAGAATATGACGAGGCGAGCACCCATATATTGAACGTATGTCTTCAACGTAAATTCATTATTACGGATTTGTGTTGCATTTTATCTTTAATGTTACTTTTATATGTGCGCCGTCGCACAGCACCAGGACAGTTTTTTTGCTTTGATGCCCATATGTCGCCTCGGCAAGCGCAAAGGAGCTTCCAATGTCCCTCACTGTCATCCGCGAGAGCACAGTCGTGAAAGGGTTGCTATTTCGCTTTCTGAAGGACGCGTCGGGCTTAACGGCGCGCGAATATGGCCTCATTGCATCCTTGATCTTGATTGGGGCGGTCGGCCCCTTCACCTCCGTTGGCGCCAAGTTGAGCGCCATCTTCGGCTAAGTCGCCGGGCAGCTTATTCACAGCGCGGCCATATCATGTCGATCAGCGCCCTATCGCGGCCGTCGTGCCGCACGCGACGGCCCCATTGAAACCGACGCCACGGCTCTAATCGAGCGATTCGGCGATCAAGCCTATTCCGAGGCGCGGTTTCGCCAGCATGACGCGCCGGACGTATTGGACGCAAACCGCCCGCCCGGCCATTGGGAGCGCGTGAAAGAGGCGATTCGACGGATGGAAAGTCGGCGCCTTGGGGTTGCAGGTCGGCGATTGTGGGCGGGGCGGTCGTCATTCGCGAGCCAATTTCTTGCGCGGAGCGGTCCACACGAAACCGCATAACTCCACCCCGGTTTATTGGACAAATATTGGACAGCCAGATCGGGGCATTTTATAACTATTTGAATTTATTGGCGCGCCACTCTCGAACAAAAGAGAGAACCGCAGGCGCAAGCATGTCCGCGCCGTCGGAGGCGACCCGCGCCAGGACGGGCTTTGAGCCGCTAATGCGGATTTCCTCTTCGCTGACAAAGACTTCGTCCATGAGCAGCCGGACGTATGCCTGCCGGAGTTCGGGAGGGCCGCATAGAAGACATTCGTCACGGTCAAACGGGGAGAGGCCCGCTCGACAGATATGTTCCGGCGCAGGAACGCCAGCAACGCCGGTTTGCCGCGAGCAGCGACTGGCAGCACGCTTTGCAGACGATGCGCGAGCTGTGCTTCGTGGCGCGCGGCGCAGTTCATGTTGGTCTCCGTCGATTTAACGAATTGAAATTCGGAAAGGACGATCGCTCCGACGCGATTTCCGCCTCGACGAGCCCCCTCCGCGCGCCGCTCTTGACACGAAGTTTCCGCGCGCGACGTTTCTTCCACCAGATATAGACGCCGGTGACGGAGAGCATGACGATGACGAGACCGAGAGCGCAAACCAGGATGCGGTAGGACCGCAGCCCGAACACATCCGCGAAATGCAGCGCGCGCAGCCAGCACTCCATGGTGTTTCCGGCATGCTCGCCGCTCGGTGCGAAGGCGTGGATCAGTTCGCCGGTGTCGCCGTCGAACCAAACGCCGGTGTTCCAGGCGCGCCGCTGCACGTCGAGGCTGCTTTGAACGCCGTATGTGAAGGCGCCGACCTCGGGCATATAGCCGAACATGCCGGGCGCGCCGAGCTTGAAGCCGCGTTTCTGCGCTTGCTCGGCCACAAGCTTTTCGCCGACCGCCTGCGCCCCGCGCCAGTCCAGTCGTGGCGTCGCCTTGGCGCGCTGAAACAACGGCGCCAGCACTTTGCCAAAGTCCTCGTAGTCAAACAGCAGGCGCATGGTCGGCTGGTAGACCGAAGACATGTTAAACATCACGCTCGACCAGCCGAAGACGATCAACAACGGCCAAAGCCACAGTCCGCCGGCGCGATGCAGATCGAAGTTGAGACGAAAGGCGCCGGCCCGCCACTTGACGAGCCAGGCGAGCTCCCAGCGCCGCCAGAAGGCGGCGGGAGTCGTCGGCATGGTGAGATAAAAGGCGTAGAAAGAATCGAGTGTCCACAACAATGCGACGACGCCCAGCGTCCAATGCCCCCATTCGCCGAGCGCGAGCGACATATGCAATTCATAGATGAAGGGGATGAAATTGACCATTCCCTGCGACAGATCGCCGAATTTGCGCCGGCCCAGTTCCGCCCCGGTCCAGGGATCGAGAAACATCTGGTTGAAGCCGAGTTCGTAGGGGCCCGTCGCGGGATCGTCGCGGGGCGCGCAATTGGCGAGAATTTGCTTCTCATAGGCGAAGAAATAGGCGAGGCGCGCCTTGGGTTCGTGTTCCGAGACTTTCTCGGCGAGCGTCGCCACGTCGAGCCGCGCCGCACCGGGTTTTGGTGTGGCGTAAAGTTGAGGCGCGACAAGCCGTTCGATGTCGTCTTCGAAGGCCAGCACGCTGCCCGTCGCGCCCTCGACGATGAGGAACGCCGCCATGGCCAGACCAACCCATCGATGCAGAAAGACGAATGCTCTTCGCAACATTGCCCAAAATGCCCATCAGCGCGAGGATTAACAAAAATCGCTGTTTCGGCGACCGTCCATTGCTCACGCCAGCGGGAGCGGCGAGGAAAACCGCCGCGCCCCTCCCGCAGGCCGATTAATATTTGGCGATGACCTCTGTCGGCGCCGGCTCGCCGAACTTGTAGCTGAAGCCGAATTGGACTTGGTTCTGATCCAGATGGCGTCCGCCGCCGTAAATGGTCGCGGGGAGGGCTACGCTGGGCGCATCAGCAAGATTGCCGAAGTCCGAATAGCGATATTCCCCGCGGATGGACCAGTTGTTGTTGACGGCCCACTCGACGCCGCCGCCGACAGTCCATCCAACGCGCGTGGTCCATTGAAGACCTTTCGTGGCGAAGCCATCATAGAAGCCCAGCGTGCTGTTCGAGCTCGCGAGATCCGATTGTGTTCCGAAACTGCCGATGGCCAGGCCACCGGCCGCGAACGGCAGAAATCGTCCGAACGCATATCCCGCGCGCGCACGCACCGCCCCTTGAATGTCGGACTGCACGAGCGAGGTGAGCAATGCGTTGTCGCTGTTCGCGTCTGACGCGCCGATCGTCTCGCGCTTGATCAGGCTTGTTCCGTCGACGGAACCTTCGAGGCCGGCCACGAAGTTGTCGAATTGATGATTGTATCCGACATGGCCGCCGAAGATCACGCCTTGCGCGTCGTGGCTCAACGCGCCGGAGCCAACAACGCCCGAGGGCGTGGACAAATTATAGGCGCCGTGATTGTCGTCATAGGCGTATCCGGCTTGGCCGCCGATGTAGAATCCGGTCCAATTGATCGCGAGCGCCGCGCTTTGAGACGACGGAGCCGCGCCGTCCTTGAACGCGTGCAGGCTGGCGGCGAGGGCTGTCCCCTTGACGATGGGCGCGGCAACGGGCACGAGCTCCGGCTCCACGCCGCCGAATTTGTAGCTGGCGCCGACTTGCACCTGCTGTTGCGTGACGTGGCGATCGCCCTCGTAGTAAAGACCCGCTGTCGAGAAAGAGGTGGGCGTCTCCGATATATGGCCGAAGTCGGAGTAGCGATATTCCGCCCTCGCCGACCAATGGTTGGTGATCGCGTATTCCACGCCCGCCCCGGCGGTCCAGCCGGCGCGCACCGTCGAGCGATCATTCGCCGCGGCGAAGTAGAAATTGCCGAAAGCGTCTTGGCCGCCGATGTTGGACTGGAGATTGAAATTCGCCAGCGCCAAGCCGCCGGTTCCATAGAGGAGGAGACGGTTCCAGGCATAGCCGGCGCGCGCGCGCAGCGACCCTTGGATGTCGGATTGGATGTGGGTGTCGATAGCGCCGCCGCAACTGCCAGAGGCACAGAATGCGTAGCCAGCGAAAGCATAATATGCGTTCGGATCTGGGTTGCTCCATCCCAACTGCTCGCGTTTGTTCAAGTCCGTGACGTCAACCGATCCCTCGAGACCGAGAACCCAATGGTCGAACTGCTGGTTATAACCAACATGCGCGCCGGCAAGCACGCCATACGCGTTGGTGATGAAGGGCGGCGAGCCGCCGAACCCGTCCGGCGTCAAGTAGGAGAAGTTTCCGCCATTGACGCCCCAGCCCATGCCGACCTGCAAGCCCGCATAGGGCCCGCTCCAGTCATGCGCCCAGGTCATAATCGGCGCGGGAGTCTTTGGCGGCGCGGAGGGCGAACCAGGCCATTGCGCGCTGATGTGCCCGAGGACGCTGAAAGCATCGCCGTAGCTGCGTCCACCATACGCCCCCCCGAGCCCGACGAGAGGACTGACGAGATACTCGCTCGTATAATAGGTCCGGTCCAGGAGATTGCGGACATTGATGCCTACGTTGTACTTCACGCCGTCGTGGTCGAAGGGATAATCCGCGAGCAGGTCGACGGTCCCATAACCGGCAAGGCTGGGGGTGAGCCAACCGAGATTCAACCCCGTGCCGTCGTTGACCCGTTGGGCCCCATTGTAGTGATAGGTCGCGCCGAGCTTCAGGCCCTTGAGAGCTCCTTCCTGAAGCTCATAGGTCGTGGAGAAAGTGGCGACGTTTCGCGGGATGCCCGAAAAGGGCTGACCGAGCAGGTTCGACTGGTCGCCGAGATAGGTCTTGGTGACGGCCGTCGACTGATTCGTATAGGCCGCGATCAGGTTCAGGCCGGGGAGAGGCGAGCCCTGGACATCGACTTCCGGGCCCTTGCTGCGCGCTGCGCCGACCACGATGACACAGCTCGGGGGCGGCCCGCCGCATGCGTGAACAGGATTGAGATCGGCCTCGGTTACGTTTGTCTTCGTCAGATTGTAATAGTCGACGGTGGCTCGCAGCTTGCCATCGAAGAACTCGAATTTTAGACCCGCTTCGGCGTCGCGCGCGCCCGTCGGCGGAGCGGGGTTGTTCGGATAAACGAGGCCCGAGTTTGTCGAAAAACCCTCGGCGTAACTGACATATCCGCTCACCCATGGGAACGGACGCCACAACAGCCCGAATCGTGGCGTCAAAAATTGCTGCGCGTTCGCGTGCGCGGGCGCTGAGGCCGCACCTCCCACATCCGTGGCGAAGCTTGGGCCGCCGTTAAGCCCGCCGCCTTGGCGGAAATATTGATATCGCGCGCCCGCCATGACGAAGAAATTGTAGGGAAGTTTAACTTGATCTTGCACATAGAGGCCAGCAGTGTCTTGCGGGGCCGTGAACTCCAGATTGGGCGACAAGGGTCCAAGGACCGGTATCCCCGGGTGAACCGGGAAGAATACGCTTTCGGGCGAGTTTATGGGGCTTGCGTAATATTTGCTCCAATTGAGCGTGCTGTAGAAATCGCCGCCGAAGAGCAGAGTATGTTGCGCGCCCCAAGTGTCGACATGCCCGGTGACGTTGACCTCCGTCGCAAGTGTTTGCGTCGCGTAGGCGTTGGAACCGAGAGCGCGGTCGTATACGGGCGATGCATATTGGCAACAAGGATAAGCGTAAGCCGGGTATGGGAAGCCGAAATTATCAAGATTTGTCCCCAGACGCATCCTCACATCGCTCTCGTAGCGATTAAACAATAGTATTTGCTTGACTTGCCAGTCCTTGTCGAAATTATGCGACCATGTTAAAGCAGCCAATATGTTATTATTTGTATCTGGGGAATACTCCTGATAGTTTGTATGACGAGGAAGCGTAATGAAGCTGCCATTTAACTCCGGATCACTCGGGAAAATGCCTGCAAAGTTATTTCTGTAGTATTGCGCTTCGAGCTTCACCCAATTGTCATTGTCGATATTCCATTTAATAACGGGCGCTACAAAGATGTTTTCCGCATGCGTGTTGTCGATGAAGGATCCGAAGGGCGCGCCGTTGTTCTCATAGGACATGTTGATCCGATAGAGCAACGACTTATCCGACGTGAGCGGGCCTGTCGCGTCGAGGGTCGTGCGATATTCTGCGAGCGAGCCGATCTGCTGGTTGACCGCGTAATAGGGCTGGTCCAGCGGCTGCTTGGTGACGATGTTGACGATGCCGCCCGGCTCGCTCAGCCCATAGAGCACCGCGGCGGCGCCCTTGAGCACCTCGACGCTCGCTACGTTGGCGAATTGCTGCGACTTTGAAGCGCCCATCGCAAAACCTGCCGCCCCTCCGAGGTCGAGCCGGAAACCGTCGCGGTAGATGTAATTCGCGGCAAATCCGCGAAGCACGATGTTGTCCTATGGATTCCCGTTGGAGACCGGGCCATTGGTGGTCGTAACGCCGCTGACGAGCTGCAGCGCCTTCGAGAGGTCCGTGATCTGCTGATCCCTCAGAACCTGCTGCGTGATGGTTTGCACGTTGAGCGGCGTATCCATGACCAGCGTATCGGTCTTGGTGCCGGTGCTGGCGTCTTGCAAAACGTAAGATGGGTTGAAAGGATCCTGCGCCGGTCCCGCGCCGCCGTATCCGCCGGCTCCCCAACCCGGGCCATTGGCCTCGCCGCCGCCAGAAACGGGCCGCGCCGCACCCACGTCAATCGGGGGCAGCGATTCCTGCGCGCGGACGGACGAGGCGGCGAGCGCGAATATCAGAGCGCCGGCGGAAGCGCCGCGCAACAAAACGGTATGAGGCATTTGGAATTCTCCTGGGCGCCGGCATGAGTGCTCGAGCGAACCGAGACGAAGGGATGCAGCCAGCAAGAGCTGCGTTCATTCTGTCAGGAGAGAGAAGGCGGCGCTCGTGACGACCAGGAACTGGTCCAGCCAAGCGGGGGCGGGGCTAACTCGTCAAGGATGAGCCGCGCCGGCGCTTCGTCCGACTGCGGCGTCAAAAAGGCGATGACGCTCGCCAAAATACCGACCGGGTACACGGCGTTATGAAGATGGTTGGCCGTGCAAAGAGTGCAATGATGTTGGTGGGCCGGTTGCGCTGGCGCCTTGCCGCCGTCATCCGAACTGGCGTGGCAGATTTCGCCCGCCATGGCGATCGAAGCGCCGGCGTCGCCGTTCGAAAAGGCGAGGCGTCCGCTGGTGGAGAATACGAAGGCCAGCGTCTGCAGGAGAAAAAGCAACGCCACCGCGCTCGTGATGAGCGCACACTGCGTTCCCTTCGATTTCGAACGGCGAATCCCCATGCTTCAATGAGTGATCGTGAGCGCCTCGCCGTCAAGTGGAAGCGTCATGGAAAGCCGAGGCGGATTACAAAAAGTCTTATGGTGTGACCCGAAAGACACACTCGACACGAACCCGGGCGACAAGAGACAATGCCGCTGCTCAGCTGTCTCTCGCTGAAAGCGAGGAGGGAGCGTGTCCGCCGATAGCTCGTCCCGATCCCCTGGGTTCGAGTTTGGTTCGCCGTGGGCTCTCGTAATATCGTTTGCCGTTTCCACGAGGCGGTCTCTATAGCAACGCTCACGCTGCGTTGTCGACGAATAGCTCACCATCGCGGATGTATCGGGCCCGCATGGTGTCGGACGAATGGCCGGTCAGCCCCAGAATATTCAACGAGGAGACGCCTGCCAGCTAGGCCAATGTCGCGAACCCGGCGCGCCCAAACTCCAAGCCAGATTGGCATCCTAAAATAGTTTATTCCTGTCCGACAGAAGCGCGAGGCGATTCGACGGCGCGTTCAGCTGCCGGCAGCTCAGGTCGAGCATATTGCGCGGCGCCTGACGGGAACCCTAAACGATGGGGCGATGCGGCCAGTCCCTGATCAGCCCGGAAAATCACCATTCTTGGCTAATCCACTGATTTAAATTTCTTTTTTCAAAATGACCACCCATCCGGAAAAGTTCTCTCTTTTATCCGCTTTGGTGCGGCATTGCCGCGCCACTCGGGATAAAACTGCGAACACCTATCTTATTGAATTTGCGATATAAATTTTTTGGAAGAATCGCTCGCGACGAGATCGAAAGTTGCAGCCGCCGTCGATCACTTTCCGTCACGTTCGCCAGTCCGTCACCATCAGAGCAGGGACGCGTTCGAATTCGCGCCGGTTCAGCGTGACCAAAACAGCATCACGCCGCCGCGCTTGCGCAGCGATCAAAAGGTCGTAAGGGCCGATTGGAGCTCCTTTGCTTTCAAGGAAAGCCCGAATCTCGCCTGCCTCACGGGCGTCCGCATCGTCGAATTCCATGATTTCAGTGACCGCGGTCAAAAACGCGTCGATCCGCTCATGATTTCGCGCCGGATTCTGGCTCTTGACGGCGCCATATCGCAATTCGAACAGAACTGGGACCGGCACGATCAAGGTGCTGCCCGCCTCGATTTCATTCTGAAGTCTGACGTCCATGGCATCGTCGCGGCGATTCATGACCGCGATAATGATGTCGGTGTCGAGGAAAAACATCGGCCGCCCTAATCGAACGAAATCGTGTCGTCGGCCGAAATCGGAGTTTCCTCTCCAGGCTCGGGAAACGGCGTATCGAGATAGGAGTCGAGGCGAGCGCGCCAAGCCTTTACGTCGAAGACCGGCTTTTCGAGGGGTTCGAGGATGACCTTGCCCCCTATCCGGCTGACGCGCACTTCATTGCCCTCGAACCGAAACTCTTTCGGCAAGCGCACCGCTTGGCTGCGGCCATGCATGAACAGTTTTGCGGTCTGGTGTCTTGTAGCGGCTGACATTTCAGAGAATCCCCTCCATGGTATCTATCAATAATAGATATCACAATGTGGCGAGAATGGCTAGATCGTTTGCTCCGATAGCCGATATCCGATGCGAGGCAATCGTGGTTGACCGCGTTCAGATGGAAAATAAATCGTCACAGGTGGGCTCGATCCTATAACCCAGCGCCCGATAGCCCTGCCGTCGCTTCGCCGCCATTCGGGCCAATACCGGAACGGATTTGTCGACATAATCATAAATCACGACCTCGCGCTTCGACACGTGCGAACGATGCAACCGACCGGCGTACTGCGCGAGAATGCCCTTCCATGCGACAGGCATGGTCAAAAACAACGTGTCCAGGCGCGCATCGTCGAAACCTTCGCCCAAATAACGGCCGGTCGCCAAGACCACGCGTTCTTCGTCCGGCGGTGTTTGCCGAAGTCGATCCATCGCGGCGCGCCTCTGCTTTGCTGTCTGGCCTCCCCGTAGAACAATGACGTTTTTAGCAAAACGTTCGAGCCTACGAGATAACTCTTCCAAATGGTCCGTTCGTTCAGTGATCACGACGGGAACCCGGCCATCCTCAAGCGCAACAAGGATATCATTGAAAATAAAATCATTCCGCTCCGCGTTTCCGCTCAGCGCACGAAAAATCTCCTGGATCGGCGGCGTCGCCGAATTCCTTTCCGCTTCCAACTTGAACTGGGTTTCTCGAATGTGGACCAGGTGATCGAATGGCCGTTTTGCGGCCTCGGGACGGGCGTCAACGCGAAAACGGATCGGGCCGCATTGCATGACAATGATCGGATGGTGGCCATCTTTTCTGGTCACGGTCGCGGAAAGGCCCAGAACGTATTTGGCTTTGGCGCGACGAGCCAGGAGTTCGAAACTGACCGCTGAAACGTGATGGCACTCGTCGATCACGAGATGGCCGTAAGAACCAACAATATCGTCCACCTCGCCTTTCCGGACGAGGCTTTGCATCAGCGCGACGTCGATGCGTCCTTTCGGCTTCCGGCGCCCGCCGCCGATCAGCCCGATATCGCTCCGCAGAAGATTTGAAAAAGGGGAAAGCCGCTCGACCCATTGGTCCATCAGTTGCTGACGGTGAACGAGAACCAACGTGTTCACGCCTCGCGCCGCCATCATGGAAATCGCGACGATGGTTTTCCCGAACGCCGTTGTCGCCGCCAGCACCCCCGTGTCATGCGCGAGCAAGGCATTGGCTGCATCCAGTTGATCGGGCAGCAACGTTCCGATGAAAGCCATATTGATCGGAGAGCCTTTGAAACGGACATCTTCGATCTCGAGCGCCGATCCATGAGATCGAAATAGTTCTTCTGCCGCCTCAAAGCAGCCTCGCGGCAAAGCCACGAACTTCTTGGACAATTCCGCGCATGAAATGATCCGCGGTTTGTCATGGATCGAGCGGCGCGCCGCCTGAGCCGCATAAAACTCAGGGTTCTGAAAAGCTGCGATGCGGATGAGACGCGACGAAGCTTGAGGGCAAACCATCGCGAGGGATGTAGATTTGGTCGCCAAATGTCAGCTTGACGGTTGCTGGCAATGTCCCAACGACATTCGTCGTCGGCATTCGACGCGACGGCGGCGCAAGCCAAGGCTCTTCATCATCGTCAGCCAGCGGAATTCTGACGCCCAGGATCTTTCCGGCGGCGCTCGCCTGCTCGACCAAGCGTTCGACCGCCGGTCGGGAAATGGGAGCGATCCGGGCAAGGAAATCTCACTGATCGGGATAGGGCGAAAAGGCGTCATCGACGAAAACGCTGTTCCTTCTCCGACGCGCCAAACCTTGAAGCGGCGGAGCAATGAGATTCCCGAAGCCTCCCGCAGGTAGGACATCCTGGCTGGGAAAGAGGCGGTCATAGGATTTGAACCCGATGTCGGGCGCGTCTTCCATCGTCTCCGTGATCAGAAGGGAACCGAGGCGGCGCGCCAACGTCGCGGGCGTCGGCTCATCGAAAGAGATCCAAGCATGCGCGCCATCACCGGAACGCGAGCGCTCCACCGCGACATGAATGTCATGCCGCCGACATGTGCGCGCGAAAGCCGCGACATCGTCTCGCCAACCCTCATCATCGAAATCCGCCGCCAAAAACCAGCAGCCGTCGTTGGGCAGCAACGGATAAACGCCCATCACGAAGGCGACGCCATCCGGTTTCATCCCGCGCAAATGACCGGTGATCACTTCATCGCCGACAGGCGCGAAAGCCTGATGCGAACAGTCGGAACACTTGATGCTGGGTTTGCCGCAAAGGCCTTCGCGCCATTCATTCGCGCAGACCGGGGAATAGCCGGAGCGTCCTGATTTGGCGTTTTCCCAACGCGCGGGAAGCACGTCGTCGCACCCTCGAAACAATCGACGGAAAAGCGCGATTTTTTGTGAGGTTGACAGCGTTTTGCTGCCGACACGAGGCCTCTCGGAACAATTTTCATTAATCGGCGAGATTTGAACGCTCTCGCGTTCCGTCAAGGCCGCGATTTCCGAGACCAGCTGTTTGCGCTGCCAGTCAAGCTCGGCGAGCTTCGCCCTTAACTCTTCCAGTCTCGCTTTTTCGCTACTCATCGTCGTCGCGAGCCCGCATTCGTCGGCGACGCCATGAGTTTGATGAAGTTTCGCTTGGCGCGATAGACCGTGAGAAGCCAATTCTCGAATTCGGCGTGCCGCTTTTCGTCACCGCACTTTTTGGCGATGGTTCGCATACGGGAAAGCCGCTTTTTCGCCTCCTCGTAATTGCCATTGCCGCCAGTCCGGATCATCCTTTCAACGCTGCGGCGATAGACGGCCAGGACCTTTTCGGGATGGCTCCCCTCGCATGCCCTAGCCAACGCCTCGATTTCGCGTGGCTCGTCGGGAAGCGTGGCGACCAAGGCCCAAGCCTCGTCGAATCGCTTCTCCTCGATCAGGATGGAAAGGATAAAGCCCGGAGCACCGAAAACGCCGGGGGCCGCCATCGCTTTCCCGAGGATTTCCAACGCCTGATCGATGGCTCGTGCTCGTTCCTCTCCCAACAGCGGAGCGATGATCGCTTGGTAAAGGCCACGCGAAGGCTTCTTGGCGAATTGCCGCCACAGAATCCCACCTGCACGCGCCGTCGCGCCGTTTCTTTCCAGAACTCCAGCAAGGCCGCGAAACAATCTTTCGTCGCCATCGCTTTCGAAAAGGAACAGCGCTTCCTCGACCCAATCGAGCGCCTCCTTGACGCGCCCATGTTTTTCGCAAAATTCCGCAAGATCGAGATAGCTTGGCTGCGACCCCAAAATCTCCCGACGCAGTTTTATCCGCGCCGCAATATCACCCGCCAATTCGGCCTGATGATCGAGCATGTCGAAGAGTCGTCCTCGTATCCAGCGATCGGCGTCGTTCCGGTCGTCTCGCTTCCCTTTGACGGCCTTCAACCCGGCCCAGGCCTCCGCCGCCAGTCGCCCGATTTCCGCTTGTCCATCGGCGCCGAGCACATCGGCATAGACGGCGACCACGTCGTCGAACCCTGCGTCGCCGTCGAGTTCCCGCTTGAACAAAAGCGCCGCGAGCTTGATCGGATCGGGTTTGGCGTTCCGGCAGGCCTCATGAAAAATCGCCACGACGCGATCACCCAAGGCATCGACACAGCCGTCGTCGTCCATTTCGTTCAGGGCGGCGACAAGTCGGGTGCGCAAGAGATCGGCAAGCTCGATGACCACCGCACCGCGCCCGCGATCGACCAGTGCTTGCAAGCCTTCCACGACCGGTTCGACCTCGCCCGCCCAATCGCCTGCTTCGCCGTAGGCGATAAAGCGTACAACCCTCGTCGCGGCCATGATCTCTCGCTTGAATTTTCGCCGAAGCGTCTCGTCATCGCCGTCGGCGAGCCCTGTGGCCGCCGCGATCAGGGACAGTTTGCGCAGCAATGTTGCATCGGACTCGACGGCGTCCAGCAGGAGTTGCGTGACCTGTCGTCGGTCGAGCGAGTCCAGGAAACTTCGTATGTCCCGTAATCCGTCGCCTTCGGGCGCGCCGTCTTCCTCGACAACACGGTTGGCGGCGAGCGCCGAAGCAACCATATGCTTGCAGAAGCCGAAGTCGCGATAGGCCGGACAGGAGCAATGGCCTTCGAATTTGTCGCCATCGTAAGCGAGATCGACCGTATAGGCTTCGCTACCGATCACCCTTGCGCGAACCCGCTCCTTTCCCAGGCTGAAGATTTCCACGAGGCCGCCTTGAAAATAATCGGAGCCGCGCGCGAATACTTTTGCTCCGGCGGCGCGCCGCAAGGCGGCGACGTCGAAAATCACCTTCCGGTTTTCGCCACCATGCGTTCGCGAGGTCACCGTCATTCCGCCTCCGCCTCGTAGATTCGGACGGACCGATATTACCGTTGGCGTTGGCGGGGGAAAAGGTCATGCTGCGGTCGGACACGGGAGCGGAGGCGCAACAATGGGCGACTTTTCCCCCATTGACTCAACAAATTACTGGACGCCCGGGGAGGTAAGAGCCCTTCGGAGGTTCGCAGTTTTATCCTGAGTGGTGTCGAACTTGGCGCGCCGGTCAGGACAAAAATGCGAACACCTATGTCATTGAAATATAGCTGTGAATTTGGAGATGCCGAAAACAGGGCGTCCGCTCTACATCTGACTGCGATCATATGTCGGCGTCCCCCCGGTTCGTCCCGCGCCGCCGGAAGCGCCATAAGCAGTCCTACTCGAACTCGTCCGTGTCCAGGTCATTTTCGAACCCACCTACGCCTGTTCCCTGGGGAACAGCGCCTCCCATACCCCCGAGTTACGGTTCTCATGTCGCCGCAACAAACCAACCCGGCGAAATCAGGAGACCAAAATGAAAACGTTTCGCAACACTCTGGCTATCGCATTCGCCGCCACGATGCTCGGCATCGGCGCCATCTCCGCCTCATCGCCCGCATCGGCCCGCGGCTTCCACCATGGCGGCGGCTTCCACCGCGGTCACGGCCACTTTGGCCACCGCCACTTCGGACATCGTCGTTTCGGCCACCGCCACTTCGGCTGGAACCACCGCTGGGGCGGGCATCGTTGGGGCTATCGCTGGGGCGGCTATCGTCACTCCGGCGGAATTTCTTACGGCGTCGCCGCGCCCCGCGCCTGCCCGGTCGGAAACCACCTTGGCTACAACGGAAAATATTGCTGGCCCAATCGCTACTGATCGAAGGCCCGCCCCAATTGCCAAGTCGCTCGGCCGCGCCATCAGCGCGACCGACCGAGCCTGGAGCCTCCCGCACCAATCCTCGAAACCTATCATCTCCGGAAGGAGAATTCACATGCGCGCTTTTCTCTATCCCGCCATTCTGGCGTCGACCATTCTATGCCAACCGCTCACGCTGCTTGGCGCATTCACCACCACGGCCTCCGCGCAATCGGGACCCATGCGGCCAGCCGCGGCGCCCGGGGTCGTGGATACGGCCCAGGCGGACGTCGAGCAATCCGCGCTGACAGAAAAGCAGATCGAAGCCTTCATCGCCGCTCAAAAGACGATCAGTACGATCGTGGACAAAATTCCAGAGGACCAGTTGGAAACCCCGAATCCGCAACTGCAGACGACACTTGACCAGGCGGCTCGGAAATTTGGATTCAAGGATTACGGCGAATACGAGGATGTCGCCGATAACATCGACTTCGTCATGGATGGGTTCGACGAGGAGACCAAGACGTACGTCGGCCAGGAGGTCGTTCTGAAAAAGCAATTGTCCGAACTCGCTGCCGACAGAACAATCCCCGCTCGGGAGAAGTCCGAGCAGATGAAGGAATTGAAAGAAGTGCTGAAAGCCATCGAGCCGGTGAAATTTCCAGACAATATAGTCGTCGTGACCAAGTACTACGACCGTCTAAACGCCCTGCTCGACGATGAAAAGCAATAGCCCGGCACGCGCCGTCGCGACGACAAGATTGAAGCTTTCGCGAGATCCGCGGGAGCTTCACGTTCGCGCCCGCGACCCGTTGTTGCGATCCTCTCGCTGGGGACGTCATGACAGGCCCCGCGAAACGTATTAGGACTCCGAACTGCATGCGCCAATCAATCGTGGCGACTGGGGTGGGAGCGGAACCGGGATGAACGATAACGCCGTCAAGCGCGCGTTGACTGCAATCGTGATGGCCGACGTCGTCGGATACAGCCGCATGATGGGCGAGGACGAAGCCGGAACCCTGCAGCGGCTGACGCAATATCGAAACGATTTCATCGATCCGACAATTGCGCTTCATAGCGGCCGGATCGTCGATTCCATCGGCGACAGCCTGCTTATGGAATTCGGCAGCGTCGTCGACGCCGCCCGATGCGCGATCACCCTGCAACAAACGATAGCCGACCGCAACGCATCTCTTCCGGATTCTAAGCGCATCAATTTCCGCATTGGTGTGAATATCGGCGACGTCATCGTCAAGGATCGCACTCTTTTCGGCGATAGTGTCAATGTCACCGCCAGACTACAGACGCTCGCCGAAACTGGGGGAATCTGCTTCTCGAGCGCAGCCTATGAGCAAGTCCGAGGAAAGATCGACGCCGAATTCGCCGATATGGGCGCCCACCAGGCCAAGAATATCGCGCGACCAATCGAAGTCTTTGCGCTCTCGGCGCAAGCGATCGGCCAAGTGCAGAGGCGCTTGCCGCCCAAGCCTGCACCATCGCGGCGCGTGCTTGTTCTATCGGCCGTCGCGGCGGTCTTGCTCGTCGCTCTGGGCGTCTTTGCGACTTTTTTTGTGCGTCAATCCACCAAAACCGAAAGCACCGCGCAACTCGGCGCGATTCTCGACGCCACCCAGGCCAAATTGAACGAAAGAACCCGCGCCAAGCTGATCGAGGAATATTTCGCGATCGGCCTGCATCGCGCCTTCGCAATCGCGCCGAAAGCTCAGGCCCGCTGGTGGACCGGAGACTGGTCGACTTCCATGGCCGCCGAGGAGAAAGCGCTCGAACGGTGCCAGATCGCCTACGACGAGGCATGCGCATTGGTGGCGCTGGACGAAGCGATCACGGTGCCCGCTGGCGTGCCCCCGCATCCTGGGCGAGACATGCCGAAAGTTCGCTATTCCGGGGATTTCGACGCCGCCCAAATTCCCGCAATTCGGCGATTGGCGAGCGAGCGCGCCGACGTTCTCGGTTACCTTCAGGCGCCCGAACCCAAGGCCGCCGCGATCCATCCGCGCGGGATCATCGTCATCGTCACCGGCGCGACGACGCAGCGTCGCGCTGAGACGCAGGCGCTGAAGCTCTGCAACGAAGACGATGCGAGAAAGGAAGCGGACGGGCCCTGCTTCCTTTATGCGGTCGCCAACAAAGTCGTATTGCCGCAGCGGCGGACCACTTCTGTTTCCAGGCCGTGACCGCGGTGCGGCGCTAGTCTCCTCCGCATCGCATCGAGAGCCGCAGATTTTGGACCATCGCTCAAGGGCTGTTCCGCAGGTGACAGCGCGCAGGCGCGGGCTCCGGTAGCCTCCCTCATCGGCATTGGGGGGATGGTCCCCTACAAATCCGGGGGCAGGAGCGTGAATATCCTTTCTCGCAGAATGGTCGTTGGACTCGCCTTGTTCGCAGCCCTCGCCGGCGCCGCCGCTCAGACGCAGGACATGTGCGTCACGCCAAAAGGGCAGTGGCTCGCCCAGGAGCTGGATCGCCTGGACGTCGAGACGAAATGGATCGCCGGCGCGCATGTGAACTGGCGAACCGGCGTGCCCGACGGCCCGCCGGAGACATCGCCCGGACGTCATACGCATTGCAGCGCCTTCGTCGCCGCCGCCGCCGAAACGCTCGGCGTCTATATTCTGCGCCCGCCGCAACATAGACAGGTGCTGCTGGCGAACGCGCAGAGTGAATGGCTCGCCATCGAAGGGCGCGACGCAGGCTGGCGGCGACTCGGCGGTCCGGCGGAAGCGCAGGCCGCCGCTAATCGTGGCCAGTTGGTTGTCGCCAGCTACCACAATCATCGGGACGGCAAGCCGGGCCATATCGCGATCGTCAGGCCGGCCGACAAGAAGGCCGAGGATATCGCCGCAGAAGGCCCGAATGTCATTCAGGCGGGAGCGACCAACAGCGCCTCGATAAGCCTCAAGGCCGGCTTCGCCGGGCATCCTTCCGCATGGAGCAACGACGAAATCGACTATTACGCCCATGCAGTGCGCGACGCTGGAAGTCGTCCGCGATAACGAAGGCGCGCCAGAGTCTGTTGCCAAGGCGCTTTCGCATTCGCTAGTCTGGCGCCATGCTAAACTACGCGGACCGCCAGTCCCGCTTCATTAGCTGACGCGAGCATGCCGGAAAGTCTGATGCCGATGAGCGGGAATGAGCATATCTTCGGCCTCCTCTCTCGCGCTCCCTTGTTCGGAACTTTCGCACCTGATGTGCTAGCCGCGTGCGCAGAGAAATTTCGGGAAGTCCGGTTCGCAAAGGACGAAATGCTGTTTGCGCGCGGCGATCCGGGAACACATCTATATATCGTTTGGGAAGGCCAAATTCGGTTGGCGATCGCGACGAGCGAAGGGCGCGAACTGAGCTTCCAGATCGTCGGTCCCGGCGATCTTTTCGGCGAAATCGCCTTGCTGGACGGGCAAAGCCGCAGCGCCGGCGCGACCGCACTGGCCGCCACGACCGCCTTCAGCCTCGATCGCAACGCCTTTAACCGGCTGCGCGTCGCACACCCTGCTATCTCCGACGCGGTGATCTCATATTTGTCCCGACGCCTGCGAGAAGTCAGCGACAAGCTGGAAACTCTCGCGCTTTATCCCCTGGAGAACCGGCTGGCGCGCTTTCTCCTGACGGCGCTGCAAGGCCGGCCGGATCCCGCGGGACGACGCACGCCTCTCGAACTCCGATACTCGCAAGGCGAACTGGCCATGTTGCTCGGCGCCAGCCGTCCCAAACTCAATGCCGCGTTGGGCGCTCTCGAACGCGCCGGCGCCATCCGCCGCACCTCTGACCGCCTGTTCTGCGATCGGGCGATGCTTGCCCAGATCGGGCAATGGGACGAGCCCTGACCGCGCAGCTTCGAACCGAGCGAACATAGGCGATCCGGACCACGCTTCGGATGGGCGACCGCATACTTGCGAACGCCGGCCTCGGCGCAGGCCGTGCCGCGCAGGAGAGGCCTGCGCTTGCGGAAAACACCCAAATATCGGACTCAACAGGAGCGAATACCTCCATCCGGCGAAAGTCAGCACTTTCGGAGCGTATGCGAATTTGTCCGCGCCGTTGACACACCGTAACGTGAGGCGAAGCTTGTGCGAGCGCAATTCCCCAGACGCCAGAGCCCGAGGCGAGATCGAGCACGGAGACCGGTCCGGTCGCCTGGGCAAGGTTCAGCGCATCCGCCAGCATACGCGCTGAGGGATAACTTAGGGGAAGGATGTCTTCGACGAACTGGGCAAAGAACGGCGCGCCTTCCGCGACCGAGTTGACCGCCGTTGCCGGCCTGCCGCTGCCGACAATTTCGGAGAGTTGCAACCAGTTCGGCAGCAACTGACTGCTCATATGACGGAAGATCCCGCCCATGAAGCTCGGCTTGTGGCTGACGAGAAAGGTGTCGCTTTCAGGAGTGAGAGCATAGCGCCTTTCATCGTCGCGGGTCAGCAGCGCGAACCCGACCAGAAGATCGGTAATCGCTGACAGCCCTCGTGTCGAAGCGCCGGTCGCCTGCGCCAACTCGGCGATAGACACTGGTCGCTTTGCCAGGACATCGAAAACATGGTGGCGGATCGCCGCCTCGATCGCGAGCGGCGGCGCAAAGGCCCAGACAAACTGTAGGATGCGCTCGGGCGTCACAGAAGATGAGGTATTGCTCATTGTTTTTCAGCGCTCCTCAATTCGCACTACTCTATGCCTTTTCGAAATAAACGCAAAAAAACATCATCTTCGCTGTAACCTCAGGAACGGAATCAATCCATCGCCCGGAAAGGCCACATGCAGTTTCGCCCGTGACTTGTCGTCGGACTAATCGCCCTGTTCACATCCATTGCGCCAGCAACTGCCGGTCCGGTCGAGATTCAATATGCGCCGGTCGAAAACCTTGAGCACGTGGACGTGGCGCTTTTGCAATCCGCGCGCTCGAAAATCGACTTGACGGCCTTTTCCCTGACGGACTGGCCAGTCATCGACGCGCTGGTCGACGCGCACCGGCGTGGTGTTGTGGTCCGTGTCGTCCTCGATCCTTCCGAGCGACACGCTCTCGATCGCCTCACCGAGATCTCCGCTGGCATTCGCATGAAGCCGCCCGGGCCCCACATGCATTTGAAATCATATTCCATAGACGGTGTTTTGTTGCGCTCGGGTTCGGCCAACCTGACAGCATCTGGACTCAATCAGCAAGACAACGACATCATCGTTATCCATGAACCGGCGGCTGCTCGCGCCTTCGACGCGCGTTTCGAGCAGATATGGTCGGCAGCGAAACCGGTTGCGAGAGTCAACCCGGTTGCGGCATCACCAGCGCGTGGGCCTAAATTGGCAAGCGCGACGACAGCTCCATCCGGACAGTGCATGATCAAAGGCAACGTCAGCCGCAAGGGCGAGCGCATCTACCACATGCCGGGCGATCGTGATTGCGATCGCGTCCACATGGACAAAGGCGCTGGCGAGCGCTGGTTCTGCACGGAAGAGCAGGCGGTCGCTTCGGGGTGGCGGCGTGCTGGCGTCGGATAATCCAGTTGAGCCGGTATCTATTCGACTGAGGCTGAATCAGATTCCGCGACTTTTCCTTGTGGTCGTCGCACTGCTCATCGATGTGATGGCATTCCCACGGCCTGGGCTGGCCTGGGAAATGGCGGATTTCTCGGAGCCGGCGCCGCCCGGGACGATCGTCATCAACACGATGGAACGCAAATTGTTCTTCGTGCTCGGCGAGGGAAGCGCCGTTCGCTATCCAATAGCCGTTTCGAAGAACAAGAACGAATGGTCTGGCGCCGCGACAGTGAATGGAAAATACGTCAATCCGGATTGGATTCCGCCGCCGTGCGTCAAGGCCGATCATCCGGAATTGCCGGACTTCATCCCCGGAGGCTCGCCGGACAATCCGACGGGCGCTCGCGCCATCACACTCGATCGGTTTCAAGTCGCGATTCATGGGACGACCAAGAAGATGCGTCGATCGATCGGAACGGCGGCTTTCTATGGCTGCATCCGCATGTACAATGAGGACGTGATTGATCTCTTTGATCGCGTAAGGATTGGCACGCCGGTGTTGATGATTCCTTGATGGACATGGGAGGATCTTGATGAGCTCTCTGACAAAGCTGGCGCTCGGCATGATGGGACGACTGCGCCCGAAGCCTGCGCAAGGAGAAGCTTCTAAACAGATTGCGTTGCCGCCGCCCCAGAGGGAAGGGGGCACGCCGCTGATGGAGGCGATTTCCAAGCGACGCTCGGAACGAGAATTTGCGTGTACGGAATTGCCGCTGCCCATGCTGTCGACTCTGCTCTGGGCGGCATACGGCGTGAACCGTCCAGACGGAGGGCGCACCGCGCCGTCGGCGCTGAACGCGCAGGAAGTCGACATCTATGTGGCGCTTCCCTCGGGCGCCTATCTCTATGACGCCGCCGCAAACGCGTTGGAACTGGTCGTCGCCAGCGACCTGCGGCGCGTTACTGGCTATCAAGACTTCGTCGACGAGGCTCCTCTGGACCTAGGCCGTGTGGACGAATTTGATCAAGCATAGGCCCGCGGCGAAGCAGATGACGGAGCGAAAATTTCGTTCCGTCTTTTCGCAGCGGAGGGCGACCCTTTTGAAGCGTTTGAGGCGTCCGAAG
>Ga0265316_10001752_pt1 | contig 22970 bp, 21 predicted proteins | sample 4522metaG_FD_202092 | JGI IMG/M metagenome (GOLD analysis project Ga0265316, IMG submission 202092) | Rhizosphere microbial communities from Carex aquatilis grown in University of Washington, Seatle, WA, United States - 4-5-22 metaG | ecosystem: Host-associated > Plants > Roots > Rhizosphere >... | reverse complement strand
TCATGTCCACTTTAGACGCGTCGTGCAACCGTCGCGGCCGCAACTCGATATGCTTGAATCCTTCCCGGTTGGCCGTGATCGTGGCGTCGTCATCCACGCCGCTCGACATGAACGCCCAGTGCCCCGGAGGCACCTTGCGGTGCGCGATCGCTTCGAAGTCGAACACATTGAGCGCTTCTGCCGGGGTGGCCAGATCGGACCGCCCGGGCGGGTCACCCGCGCTCTGCTGCAAGAAGGAAGTCACCCCGCCAAGCGAAGCGACGTAAGGACTGGCAGCCATAAATTTCAGAAATTCGCGTCGTGCAGTGAGTTTGTCCATGGTGGGGGGATTTTAGTACCGCAAAGGGCGTTTGCCTAGCGGGGATTTACATGGTGATCTAAGTAGCACAGGCTTCAGCCTGTGGATTTTTTGAATGCTATTTTCAGAGCGAGATTTGGATTTGAACTACAAGAGTCAAAACCCATTGGTTGAAGCCTGTGCCGCTCAATCGAATTAAGCATTCCCGCAGCGCCAGACTCCTATGCCGAATGAAGTGCCTCTTGACGCGAACAAACCACGGACATATCGTGCGGGTGATCCGGATCATGCAAGACGGGGCCGACCGGCCAATTTTGAATCTTCCCGCTGCGATGAAAAAAATGAGGATCAAATGATTGAAACCAAACCACGCCGACGGCTCAGATTCGAGAGAAAAAATTCCTGGACTGTGACTGGCACAACGCTGGCCCGTGGAGCGATCAAGGCGCTTTTCTTCTTGTTCGTCCTCGCGATGCCGGCCATGAAAATCGAGGCCCAATCGGGAATCACCAGTAATGAATGGGCCACCTACGGCGCCGACCTCGCGAACACGCGCTACAAACCATTCGATCAAATCGACGCCACCAACTTCAACAAGCTGGAAGTCGCCTGGACATTCAAAACCGACAACCTTGGTCCGCGGCCGGAACGCAATCTCGAGGGAACCCCGTTGATGGTTGGCGGCGTGATTTACACAACCGGTGGAACGCGCCGCGCCGTCATCGCGCTGGACGCGGCCACCGGCGAGTTGATCTGGATGCACAGCCTAAACGAGGGAGAGCGCGGTGAATTGTCCCCGCGGCGAATCTCGGGGCGGGGACTCGCATACTGGAGAGCTGGCGGCGAAGCGCGCATCCTCTATGTAACCATCGGCTACCAATTGGTTTCTCTCGATGCAAAGACCGGCATTCCGGACACGAATTTCGGCAAGAACGGAATTGTGGACCTCAAAGTTGGCGTCGAAATCGGCACAGGCCAGCAAATCGATCTGGTGAAAGGCGACGCAGGCCTCAACGCGACGCCGCTGGTCGCGAAAGATATGGTTCTGGTGGGATCGTCGTTTCGAGGGAACATACCGAAATCTCACAACAATTCCAAAGGCCTGGTTCGCGCCTTCGATGTGCGCACCGGCAAGCTGATCTGGACATTCCGCACGATTCCAAAGCCCGGGGAATTCGGCAACGACACCTGGCTTGACGGCTCCTGGGCCACCAACGGCAACGCCGGCGTTTGGACGCAGTTTTCGGTGGATGAAGATCTCGGCATCGCCTACCTGCCCGTGGAGGCGGCCACGGCGGACATGTATGGCGGTCATCGTCCCGGAAATGGATTGTTCGGAAACTCCCTGGTTGCGGTGGACCTGAAAACCGGCCAGCGCAAATGGCATTACCAGTTAGTACATCACGAAATGTGGGATATGGATATTTCTTCGGCGCCGGTCCTCACCGATATCAAGGTGAATGGACGCACGATCAAAGCCGTTGCGCAGCCGACCAAACAAGCGACTCTTTACGTTTTCGACAGGGTGACCGGGAAACCGGTCTGGCCGATCGAAGAGCAGCCGGTGGCGAAAGGAGACGTGCCCGGAGAATGGTATTCCCCCACACAACCCATACCGACCAAGCCCAAAGCTTACGCGCGCACCGGCGTCAGTGTCGATGACCTGATCGATTTCACGCCCGCGCTTCGCAGCGAGGCTCTTCAGGAAATCGAACAATATAAGATCGGGCCGCGGTACACGCCGCCGGTCGTACGCACCGATACTCAACTCGGATTGCTCACGCTGGGAACCGGCGGCGGCGGCACGAATTGGCCGGGAGGCTCCTACGATCCGGAAACGCACATTTTTTATGTGGAGGCCTGTAACGCCTGCCTGCTGGGCGTGAGTCTGTTCAAACCCAAGCCGGAAGATTCGGACCTGAACTACATCTGGAAAATTTTTGATAAGGAAATGAATATCCAGGGCATGCCCCTGATCAAGCCGCCTTACGGAACGATCACGGCGATCAATATGGATACGGGCAATTTCATCTGGCAGATCGCGCACGGCTCGACGCTCGACGAAGTGCGCGATAGCCCGTTGCTCAAAGGCATGAACATCCCCCGCACCGGACAGCCGCTGCACGCCGGCACGCTCATCACGAAATCCCTGGTGATTTCCGGCGATCCACTCGCCACAAAGATTCCCGGGCACGGCCCCGGCGCGATGCTTCACGCCTATGACAAGGCTACCGGCAAGGAGGTCGGAGCCGTCTACCTCCCCGCGCCGCAAACAGGCTCGCCGATGACCTACATGCTCGACGGCAGGCAGTACATCGTTCTTGCAACGAGCGCGGGACTTTCCGAAGGAAAATTTTCCGGCCAGTATATTGCGTTCCGCTTGCCGAAAAATTGAAAAACGGCGGAATGCATTGAAGCTTCCCGCATCCGGAAACTATCGTGAAGAATAAATTCGCCGAGCCTCACTTCGCTTTCGCTGGCGAATCCGCCTGGCAGTGGATAGAGCGAAAAGGCGCCAGGTCCGTCCGCGGCAGCTAGACCGGACGCCTTTTCAAATGGAGCTTTTTCGTATCCCCTATGCAGGAGTTTGTGGCGAGACAATCTGCACCGGATATCCGTCCGGGTCCCTGAAATAAAAAGCAAAGGGTCCATGTGTATCGAAAGCCTCGATCCCCTGCTGTTTGAGCGTTTCGATCATGGCTGGTCTATCGAAGTGCTGTGCCACATAGGCCACGTGATCCACAACTCCGTAGGGCTCCACGTGTCGCAGAACCAGCGTCCCGGCGCCCACCTTGAAACGGAACTCGCCCGGCGGATTCACAATCTTGTCTTCGGCGACAAGCCCGAGCACATCCCGATAAAACTTCACGGAAGCGTCCAGATCCTTTACCTGCAGCGACGCATGGGCGAAGCTGGTTACTTGAAATGGCGCGGCGGCAGAAGCTTCCTGCGCCGTGCCCGCCACGCTCACAGCAAGCAGCGTTAAGCCTTGAATTAGTTCCCGCCGGCTCAATGAACCGCCTTCATAGCGGCTGACCAAATTGGAAATCGCTGTCTTCATGATTCCTCCCCGTGCGAATTGCGCAGATAGTACACCGAACGCGGAAACTCGGGTACTGACTTTTCGGGAGACAAAAAACGTGTGGGGTTAAAATTTGGTGGACGTGACAGGGTTCGAACCTGCGACCCCCTGCTTGCAAAGCAGGTGCTCTCCCAGCTGAGCTACACGCCCACAGCAGCAGACATCTGTAATTCTAAGTCATTTGCCCCAGTTGTGGAACTCCGATTTTGCACGCCCGGATATGTGGTGCCGCTGTAAACCGAGTTCCGGAAACCAGCCGATTAAATTTTACTAATAAGTATCTCACCGGGATGCGATGAGCGTGGGACTTTATCCCGAAACGGGCGGGCTGACTCGGATTGGGATTCGATGGCTTTTTGCCCTTCCACGCCGTTCAGCTAACACCCTCCCCGAGTGGCACTTAACAGCCCTCGAAATTGGAAACCAATCTGCTATGCAGAAGAACCGGTGCGCGGCCAAATTTTCCTGAATAGCGTCAATCTTGATGAACTTGAAGCCTTGAAGCGTGTTCAATGTGATTTTTGAGGCCTAAATGATGCCGGTGAGAAAAAAACTTGCGTTTGCCATGGGTGCATTGAGTCTTGGATGGGGCGCTGGCCCGGGCTGTGGCGTGCTGCACGGACAAAATTCCGCCGCATCTGGAAATTTCAATTCTACGGGTTGCAACGCGACCCCAGCCAAGCCATCATCCGGAGCCACGCCTGGGGGAACATCGGGCAGTGTTAACCTCGGCGACCTCGATCTCAACGATCTCATGAACGTTCAGGTAGTCACCTCGGCATCCAAGAAGGCGGAGTGTTTGTCGGGCGCTCCGGCGGCGATTTTTGTGATAACCGGGGCCGAAATGCAGCGCAACGGGTTTGCGAATCTGCCGGAGGCGCTGCGGACCGTGCCGGGGCTTTACGTCGCGCAAACGGATTCGCACATCTGGCAGATTAGCACGCGCGGATTTAGCGATCTGGCGAACAACAAGATGCTGGTGCTGGTGGATGGGCGCAGCGTCTATTCGCCGGATGAAGGGACCGTGTATTGGGACGTGCTCGATCTCCCCATCGAAAACATTGACCGCGTCGAAGTCATTCGCGGGCCGGGCGGGACGCTGTGGGGCGATAACGCGGTGAACGGCGTCATCAATATTGTCACCAAGAGTTCGAAGCAGATGCAGGGCGCGATGGTTTCCACCTCGGCCGATCCGGAAACCGGTTACACCTCGACCGTACGATACGGAGGAGAAATCGGCTCAAGCGTGAGCTACAGCGCTTACGGAAGGGCTTCGTATTGGGAGCCGTTTCAGCTCACGACCGGAGGCGCTGGGCCGGACCATTTTGGCTTGACACAGGGAGGGGCGCGCCTCGATTGGGCTCCCGCCAAAGACAATGATGTGACACTGCAAGGCGGCTCGTACGACGGAAGATTTGGAAGTTCCTCGTTCACCACCGGCGCAACCACCACCTACCTGCTCAAAGGCAACAATATCCTGGCCCACTGGAAAGGCACCCTCACGGATAAAACCAGCATTGACACGTTGGGCTACTGCGACTGGTTTACCCGCCTGGGCGCGCCGGCGGAGGAAAGAAACACATGCGACGTTGAATTTCAGCAGAACCACCAATTTAATTCACGGAATTCATTGATCTTGGGCGGATCCTTCTTTACCACCGGAGACAATCTCACGGTGGATCAGGTGCTCTATTTTCGCGAGAAATTTCGCGACAACATTTACAGTGGATTCGGACAGTACGAAGTCGTGCTGATACCGAATCGCCTGCGCCTTCTCGGTGGAATCAAGATGGAGCACAACGGTTACACCGGATTTGAATTCGCGCCGCAGGGTCGCGCGGTCTGGACGCCGACAAACTCCAGCAGCGCGTGGGTCGGCGTCTCAAAATCCAACCGCACACCGGCCCGCAACAATAGCGACATCGACGCGCACATCCCAACCGGGGTGTCCAACGGTTTGCCCGTGATTTCATTCCTCGAAGGAAGCATGACATTGCAGTCGGAGCACGTGTTTTCCTATGAGGCGGGTTACCGCTGGCAACGTGGCGAAACTCTTTCATTCGACGCGGCTATCTATTACAACCAATACGACGGGCTGATTGTCCAAACCTTGCAATCCATTCAAGTCCTCCCCACCGGGACGCTGAAAACGATTCTATATATCAACGGTCCCGGCGCCCAAACCCACGGGCTGGAAGTAAGCGCGCACTGGGTTCCCGTGCATCATTGGACGCTGACAGCGGCCGCAAACGAAGTCCGCGGCAGTCCGATTGCCGTGCAAGCCACTTCGCAGCACATCTACAACCTGCAATCGCGCGTCGAGCTGCCATTCCATTTGGAAGTCAACGCCACAGGCTATTACTACGCCCAGCTCGGGCCGGGAAGCAGCGGCGCGTTCGCTCCCGTACAATCCATACCAGTTTATTCACGGTTTGACTTCGGCGGCGTCTGGCGTCCGCGTACGGAATGGTCGTTTGGAGTGTGGGGCCGGAACTTGCAATCTTCCTCCCACGTTGAAACCAGGAGCACCGCCTATCGCAACGCCAACGAAGACGTGCCGCGCTCTGTCATGATTCAAGCAATGTGGCGGTCGGCTCGCTGATATTTTCGGCGGAGTGAAGTTTCAATGCGGAACAATCTCACCCCCGCGGCGTCCTGACTGCTGCGATTTCTCGATTATTAATTTGGGAACAAGTATTTGGCCTTTCGTATATCGCAATCTTGGCCCCAACTTAGCATTGACGCCCGCCCGAACCATCCATATAATCAGTGTTTCCGATTTGTATCTGGAGGGGCGATGTACGCCGTCATTCGAAGTGGAGCAAAGCAATATCGGGTAGCGCCTGGAGACACCGTCAAGGTCGAAACCTTGGCAGGCGATGTGGGCGGCACGATCACGTTTGCCGACGTGCTGGCCGTGGGTACCGACGAACAGAAACTTCTGACCGGGGCGGACGCCGCGAAGGCCAAAGTCGTGGGCAAGATCGTTTCGCACGGGCGTCATCCGAAACTGGTTGTCTATAAGTATCGCCGGACCAAGCAGTACAAGATCGTCCGCGGCCACCGGCAGAACTACACTGCCGTGGAAGTCAGCGGCATCGAGCTCTAAAGAGCTCCAGAGGGAATTCCAATGGCACATAAGAAGGGTGGCGGCTCGTCCGTAAACGGCCGCAATTCACCGGGACAGCGGCTGGGCGTAAAGCGCTTCGGCGGAGAAGTCGTCCACGCGGGCACAATTTTGATTCGCCAGCGCGGCACCAAGCACAAGCCCGGCGTCAACGTGGGCAAGGGCAAGGACGATACGCTGTTTGCCTTAATCAATGGCGTTGTCCTGTTCCAGGACAAGGGCCAGGACGGGCGCTACATCAGCGTATTTCCGCCCGACCAGGTACCCGTGGCGCAAGCCGAACCTGTCCCTACAAAAGCGGACTAATTGTTTTTCGAATTCGGAAGGCGTCCCGGCCTGGCCGGGACGCTTTTTTATTTATAATCGGTTTTCTCGCGGTGTCGTATTCTGCATCTACGAGAGTGAGTTGAAATGTTTGTCGATGAAGCGAAAATTTATGTAAAAGCGGGCGACGGCGGGAACGGCTGCGTCGCGTTCCGGCGCGAAAAATTTGTGCCGCGCGGCGGTCCCTCCGGCGGCGACGGCGGGCATGGCGGCAGCATTTATCTGGAAGCCAATCCGCACGACAACACGCTGCTGCGTTACCGCTACAACCGCGAATTCAAGGCTGACCGCGGCCGCCATGGCGAAGGCTCCAATTGTTCAGGGCACGCAGGGGCCGACATGACGCTGCTTGTTCCCGTCGGCACCGTAGTCACCGATCAGGATACGGGCGAGCAAATCGCCGATTTGACCAAGCCGGGGCAGCGCGTTCTGCTCGCACGGGGCGGCAAAGGCGGGCGCGGCAATCAGCATTTCGCGAAGCCCTGGCATCAGGCGCCGCGCGAATCGGAAGAAGGGCAGACCGGGCAGGAACGCAATCTGCATTTTGAATTAAAACTCCTGGCCGATGTGGGCCTGGTCGGATTTCCAAACGCTGGAAAATCCACGCTCATCTCGCGCATTTCCGCCGCGCATCCGAAAATTGCGGATTATCCATTCACCACGCTCGAGCCGGGGCTCGGCGTGGTTTCCGCCGACAAGGAACTTGGAAAGCCCGTGGAAAGATCGGGAGGCCGCACGTTTGTTGTCGCGGATTTGCCGGGATTAATCGAGGGCGCGCATACCGGCGCGGGTCTTGGAATTCGATTTCTTCGCCACGTCGAGCGCACGCGGCTGATCGCGCATTTGATTGATTGCAGCGACGCCTCCGACCGCGATCCTGTGCACGATTTTGAAATTATCGAGGGAGAACTCGCGGCGTTCAGCGAAAAACTCGCCGAGAAACCCGTGATGGTGGTCGCCACAAAGCTTGACGCCACCACCGACCGCGAGCGCCTGGAAAAATTGCGGGACTTCTGCGCCGCACGGGGCTTGGAATTCCACGCAATTTCGTCCGCTTCCGGGGAAGGCATCCCACAACTGGTGCGCGCGATTGCCGACGCGCTCGATCGGCTGACTCCGCCCGAGCCGCCGCAGCCAGAGGCCGAGGAAGTCGCGCCAAACGCTCCCCATTTGGAAGCTCGTCTGGAAGATGACGACGAATCGCACGCGCCGCAAGACGCTGCTCCCGGAACGGGTGAACGTTGAGCGTCGCCCCGGCGCAAGGCCACGGGGAGCGCCGTGGAGCGACGCGCGAGCGACGCATCGCCCTTTTTGGAGGCACTTTCGATCCGATTCACGTCGGTCATCTCGCCGTCGCCCGCGCCGCTGAGCGGCGCTTCCATCTCGACGAAACCCATTTCATTCCCACCGGGCGGCCGCCGCACAAAAATATGCGCGGAATGGCTTCTTATGCGGACCGCTACGCGATGGTGGCCCTTGCCTGCGCGGATCACCCGCGCTTCATCGCGTCGCTCGCCGAATCCGGTGAGGGCCACTCCGGACGCGAAAAATTCTATTCCGTGGATACGGTGAAGCATTTCAAACAGAAATTTCACGGGCCGGGCTTGCGGCTTTATTTTTTGCTCGGCGCGGATTCGTTTCTGCAAATTCCCACGTGGAAAGATTACGAAACGCTGCTGGGCCTGTGCGATTTTATCGTGGTCAGCCGTCCCGGTTTTCAATCGGACGCCCTGCGCCTGGTGATTCCGCCGGAGTTGCTTGCCCGGCCAGGCTCGGCGCATGCGCCGCTGGACCCGCGCGCGATTGCGCTGCGCCGCACAACGGTTTATTTGCTCGACACGGTTTCCAGCCACGTTTCGGCCACCGAGGTTCGTTACCGACTCGATACCCACGCATCCATTCATGGACTTGTGCCGCCGCGCGTCGAGGAATACATTACGAAGCAGGCCCTTTACCGGTGACGAAAAAAAAGGACTCGCTCCAACCCGAAGTCCGCGCTGCCATCGAGGCGGCGCAGGAAAAGCAGGCGGCGGAAGTAACCCTGCTCGATCTCGCCGGACTCGGCGCGTTCACCGACCATTTTCTTCTGTGCACCGGATTCAGCTCCCGTCAAGTGGAAGCGATCTGCGACGGGATCGAAGAGGAGCTCCACCGAATCGGCAAGCGCCTGCTTCATCGCGAAGGAAAATCCGGCGGCGACTGGATGCTGCTCGACTTCGGCGGCCTGGTTGTGCATGTGTTCACCGAACGCGCGCGACATTTTTACGATCTCGAACGTTTGTGGCGCGCCGCACGACGCATCGAATTTGAAGATGCGTCCGAGAATGTCCGCCGGGGCGAACCGGCGGAGGCAGAGGGATGAATGAGCCGCGCATGGCGTGGATAGCGGAAGATCCCGCATCAATGGCCGTCGTCGAGTTGGCGCGTAAAGTCGCCGACACCTCGACCACATTGCTGATCACGGGGGAAAGCGGCACCGGGAAAGATCACCTCGCCCGCCTGATTCACGAACTCGGCCCGCGCCGCGACGCGCCCTACCTGAAAATCGATTGCGCCAGTCTGCCGCAGGAACTTGTCGAATCCGAACTGTTTGGCCACGAACGCGGCGCGTTTACCGGCGCCGTCGAGCGCAAGCTGGGCCGCCTGGAAATGGCCGCCGCCGGCACGATCGTGCTCGATGAAGTCGCCGCGCTTTCTCCGGCCACGCAATCGAAACTATTGCGAGTGCTCGAAGAGCGGCAATTCGAGCGCCTCGGCGGTACAGAAACCATTTCAATCGATGCGCGACTGATCGCTCTCACCAACTCTGAACTTTCGCGCCTGGTTTCCGGCGGACAATTTCGCGAGGATTTATTTTTTCGCCTGAGCGTGTTGACGATTTTCGTTCCCCCTCTGCGCGCGCGGACCGCCGATATTCTGCCGCTTGCCGATGCATTGCTCGAACGAGCCGCGCGTGTGCATGGCCGCGCAGGCGTGGTTTTTTCGGCTCCCGCGCGACAGATGCTGACGGCGTATGGCTGGCCCGGCAATGTGCGCGAGCTGAAAAATTCAATCGAGCGCGCTCTGGTTTTTTCCAGTCTGCCGGAACTCACGCGGCAGGATTTTCCAGAGTCGGTGCAAGTCGCGGATTCGGGCTTTGAGCTGGCCCTTCGCTCCCTGGAGGACCTGGAACGGGATGCCATCCGCGCGACGCTCGAAGCCACGCATTACAAGATCAGCAAGAGCGCCGCGATTCTCGGCATCAGCCGCAAGACGCTCCTCGATAAGCGCAAGAAATATGGATTAAGTTGAAATCGCGAGTCGCTCTCTTGAGTGGATGAAAGTAGCAGCGCCGTCGTTCCAGGGTCGCCGCGAGATTGGGGAATGTCGGCAAGCTGCAAGCAATGCAAAACCGGAAATGAAAATCCACCTGGTCCTACTGGGAAAAACGCGCCGCCCCGAGCTTCGGGCGGTGATCGACGATTACGTGTCGCGCATCCGTCGATTCGCTGAAGTGCAAATCACCGAATTGCGCGAGGATTCCGCCGCATCGCTCCGCAAGTTCTCGCCGGATTCCGCCGCGACAATTGTGCTTCTCGATGACACGGGGAAAAATAAGACCTCGGAGCAATTCGCGAAATGGCTGGGTGAAGCGCGCGACCACGGCACGCGCGAAATTGTATTCCTGTGCGGCGCCGCCGATGGTTTCCCGGAATCGCTGCGCAGGCGCGCCTCGCAAAAAGTTTCGCTCTCCCCGCTGACCTTCTCGCACGAACTGGCGCGGGCGATGCTCGCCGAACAACTCTACCGGGCCTTCGCGATCCTCGCCGGGCATCCCTATCCGAAATAACCCGCAATACCGTCCCAACGCGGGCTCCTGAGCGTCTTAACGTGATTGTAACATTAGACCTCTATGTTATAGGACTTTGCGATGGATCGATTACTCTAGTCCGGGTCCCGGGAATTTCTCTTCGACGAAAGGCACCTCATGAAGAAGGCCGCAAAAAAGACCGTCCGCTCCGCGAAGGCACCCGCGGCGAGGAAATCGCGAAAGACGATTCAGTTTCTGCACAAAACAACGTGCGCGACATGCCGTAAAGCGCGCCGCTTCATGGAGAAACACGGATACAGCCTGCATTTCCACGATCTGGCCAAGGAACGTTTGAGCGCGGCGGATCTGGAGAAATTGATTGGCAAGCACGACCACGAAGATTTCCTGAACCCGCGGAGTGACATCTACCGGAAAAACAAGATGAAAGACGATCCGCCGTCCCGCCGCGAAGCGATCACCCTCATGTCCAAGAATCCGGATCTGATCCGCAGACCCGTTATTGTGGCCGGTGGACGCGTCGTGATTGGCTATGACGAAAACGGGATGATCCAGTTCTAGTACTCGCTCCCGCCAAAACTGCATTCAATCAGCGCAACCAAACCCGTGGATGCAGTATCTAACCCAACATAAGACAAATACGAGTTTGACCCACGCCGACTCGTCCGCAGGTCTTGCGCAATTGTAGCGGAGGGCCTTGAAATGAAAGCATCCACATCTTCCAAATTTATTTTTGCCGCACTCACTTTGTTTGCGTTTGCCGCGATCCCCGCGTTTGCACAACGCGGTGGTGGGTCGCACAGCGGGGGCGGGGGTTTTCACGGCGGGGGCGGCGGTTCCCACTCGAGTGGAGGAAGTTATGGCGGCTTCCGAGGTGGCGCATCTTCACCGAGCACGGGCAACGGATTTTCGCGGGGTGCATCGTCAGCACCCTCGGCCGGGTATGGGGCGAGGCCTGCCGGTAACGCTTATCGGTCTGTCGCCCCACCCGTCAGCGGAGTGCAACGACCTTCGAATTTTTCCTCCGCGCCCGCCGCACAGGCGGACGGCCAGTGGCACTCCTTCGGCAACGGGTCCCCAGCTCGCGGAAGCTCAACATCTCAATCGGAAGTCCGAGGCTCGGCGAATACCGGAGGCGGCTGGCATGTCTTCGGCGGAAATCGGTCGGCAACTGGAGGAACACCTGGGGCAACGAGAAGCTTTTCGGGACAAGGTAGCGATGTCTGGGAAAATACGCCCGTGGCGCACAACGTCGTCTCCTCTTCCCGGACATTGAATAATGTTCGCGGGTCGTTTAATCAAACCCCAATCGCGGGTAGCGTCGCGGGAAATTCCGGCATCCGGACAAACTCTTCGCTCGTCACAAGTTCCCGGCTCGCCTCAGGGTCCGGATTCGGCAATCGAGCTTTTACGGGTCCATCGACCGTCAGGTTTGGCAATTCTTATTATGGTTATCGCGGAGGCTATGGTTGGGGCTTTCGCGGAGGTTGCTGGAATTGCGGCTACCCCTTCGGTTTCGGCCTGGGCTGGGGGCCGGGCTGGGGATTTGGTTGGCCCTGGCTAGGATACTGGAACTCGGGATTGTATTGGAACGATCCGTGGTGGGGTTGGCCGGGCTACGGTGGTTACGGCTATCCTGCAAGTTACATTTACGGTTACCCCTATGTCGATAGTGGTTCAAATTCTTCGCAGCCCGAAAATTATCCGGATACGGATACCTACACACCGCCAGTAGATCAAAGCTCTTCGGCCGGCGTCAGCGGCGGGGATTCCGCTCCGCCGATTCTACTTTTTATGAAAGATGGATCGGTTGACTCCGTGCGCGATTATTGGATATCAGGAGGGCAAATTCATTACATCTTCCTGAACGGCGCGGAGAGCGCGATCGACATGGACCAACTCGATTTACAGCGCACCGTCGATGAAAATGCGAAAAGCGGCGTGCAGTTTACATTGAAACCGAACCCAAACAGCTTTGCCCCCGCTCCGGAAGCGCCTCCCGCGGCTACTTCGCCTTCGGCGCCCCCGGGGAACGAGCTTTCGACTCCGCAGGCCTGACCCTGGAAATGGACCAAGCCTCATCCTTACCGCGTCGGTGCCGGAAATTGCACCTTGGGCGCTTCCCGCGAAGCTTCCGAAGCTGCGAAATACGCGTTGTTCCGTTGGAACCCGGCCCACCCCGCGAAAATATTGTTCGGGAAAAGACCAATGTAGGTGTTGTAATCCTGGATGGCATCGTTGTAGCGCTTGCGTTCGACGGCGATGCGATTTTCCGTGCCGGCCAATTCGTCCTGCAGCCTCAGGAAATTTTCATTCGATTTCAGTACCGGATAATTTTCGACGATCACGAGCAGGCGGCTCAACGCACCGTCGAGCTGGCCGTTCGCGGCGATTTTATCGGCGGGGGTTTGCGCGCCCATCAATGCCGAACGCGCGGCGGCGATATCGTGAAACACGGTTTGTTCCTGCGCCGCGTAGCCTTTGACGGTTTCGACGAGATTCGGGATCAGGTCCGACCGGCGCTGGAGCACAACGTCCACTTCCGCCCAGGCGGACTTCACGGCTTCGTTCTTCGTCACCATTTCGTTTCGCCGGCCCACGTAGGTTCCGCCGACCATCAGCGCGACCAGCGCCACGATAATCAATACAATGATTCCTGTTTTCATTCTTATCCTCCTAGACAAATTCCCGCATGCTTGAAGATTTCAGTCGAAACTTTTAGGACTTCGTATCCAGCCAACGATCGAATTTTTCCGTAACCGCTTCCACAAATGCGAAATACCGGTTCAGCGTTTCCTCAACGTCGATTTCCTGCGCTTCCCGTTTTCCTTCGCGGTGATCGAGAATGGCATAAAAGCCGGCGGCATCGGCGCCCGCAAATTTCGCGATGCGATCGATGGCCTCGCGCTTGTTTGCCGCGGGGGATTCGCCCAATGCGATCAAACAATGTCGAAACAGCGCGGTGAACGACGAAAACGAAGCGGTCATCAACTCCAGATAGATGTTCAATTTCTTAGGAGCTGCCAGCATGGCCTGGCGGAGCCGCAGCCAGTTCGTTCGTAGTTCGCGCTCGACCTGGAGGGCATGATACCGAAGCGGCACGGAAATGTTCGCCAGGACTTCCTCTCCCAATAAAACCCGGTTCTCCGATTTCATGTCCAGCAGTTCGATCGCAAACACATCCGCCGTGCTGCGAAGTTCCTCGATGGTAAACACCAGCGGCGCGGGATGACCCTGCCTGGTCCAACCCTCAATGGGAGCGTGCAGGGCCTCAATCAACTTCGCGTCTGCCGAATTCACGACGCAGAGCAGATTGAAATCCGAATGCTTGGAATGAAATTCGTCGGACGCCGCCGAGCCATACAGGATCACGGCTTTCACCTGATCCGCCGCCGCGGCTTTCAGTTTTTTCACGAATTCATCGAGCTTGGGATGTGTCAAACGTCACTCCTTATTGGTAGCGCCGGCATCTTGCCAGCGCTACCAAAAACATTTCTCCATATCGCGCGCATATCACCAGCCGCCGCTCGCGCCGCCTCCGCCAAACGATCCGCCTCCAAAGCCACCGAAACCCCCACCGCCGCCAAAACCTCCGCCACCCCACGAGCCTCCGCCCATCCCCCATCCGCCGCCGCGCCGCCCGCCTGTGACCATCGAGCCGCCGAAGAGCAGCCGCAGGATAAATCCGGCCACCGGGAAAAACACGAAAATCGCAATAAAAATGATCCAAACGATGCTGGACAAAGGCATCGGCGTGCTTTCCGGTTCAGCGGCAGCGGGAGGCGGAACGCCGGAAAGCGCGTTGAGCGCAACATTTTGGTCCGCGGCAATGACGCCTGCAACGCGCTGCGTCATCAAAAGGACAGCGCCGCTGTAATCGTTTTGACGCAGGAACGGAACCGCTTCACGGCCGAAGCCGCCCACTTTTCCGTCGGGCAAAATGGACTCAAGCCCATAGCCGACTTCGATGCGGTACTTGTGATCGTTCGGCGCGAGCAGAATTAGAATGCCACGCGCCTCCTGTTTCGGCCCCACGCCCCACTGCGTCGCGAGATCGATCGAAAATTGTTCGACCGGCTCGCCATCGAGCGAAGAAATCGTAACGACGGCAATCTGCGCCTTTGTTTTTTGATCGACTTCCGCGCACAACGCCGTCAGCTTCTCTTTCGTCGGCGCGTTCAGGACGCCGGCGAAATCGTTGACGTAGCCTTGAGGCTTCAGATTCTTAACTTGCTCGGCGCGGGCATGCGGAGCGCACAATGCGATCACAATAAATACAATCGGCAGTGACCGGGTAATCGATTTCGCAAGTCGGGTTGGAGTGAACATCCGGATTCAGCTTTCGTGGAAACACCATCTTAGGATGCCGTCCCGCCAGCGTCAAATCCGGATGGCCGTAGCACAGGCTTCAGCCTTTGCTACTAAAACCTCGCCAACCGTTCCTCCTTCAATTTACCGGGGCGAGTCACTACCGGTTTGCGCTTCCACTGGACAGGCGATTTGACGTACCATCTGGAATCGAACCTCTCGATCAATATTTTAAGGAGCAACCGATGCCCACATTTCGCAGATATCGTCGTTACTTGCTTGGCGCGCTGGGACTGGCGGCCATATTTTCATTTGGGTCCGTGCGGGCAACGGACCTGAATCCCGCTGCCCTTGCCTTTCAACTCCCGGACCAGATCAAATGGGTCGAAGCTGCCAATGGTGGCGCCGCCGAGGCGCTTCTCGCCGGTGATCCCACCAAGCCGGGGATCTACGTTGTCCTGCACAGGTGGCACGCACATCACATGAGCCACCCGCACTTTCACCCGAACGACCGCTATATCTACGTGATCTCCGGCACGTGGTGGGTCGGCACCGGCACCAAATACGATCCCGATAGCACCGTTCCGATGCCTGCCGGCAGCTACGTCACCCATTTCGGCAAGCAGATTCATTACGATGGAGCCAAGGACGCCGATTGCGTTCTGGAGATCGTTGGAGAGGGTCCGGCGACGACCACGCAAGCTGAAGTGAAGTAGGTGCGCTCGATGTTTCGGGCGTGCCTCTCCCTTTTCGGACCTGCGGCAAAATTGTCAAAGTAGGTTTTGAACTCGGGTGCCGTACCCTTGCGGTTTTACAAGGGTGCGGGTTTAGATTCCATTTTCAATCGAAATGAAATGCGGGAGAAAAATCGGTAGTGGGTCAGTTCGGCTTCAAGTGTTCCTGGTAGCACAGCCACTCATGGCTGTGTGGTTTTTGCCATTTAAACCATTGCAAGAACCGCACAGCCAAAAGTGGCTCTGCTACAACACCCCAACCACTACCGAAATACAGCGCCGCTTGACGTTTCACAAGGCTGCCTTCAGTATTTAGAATCTATGGCCTGGTTCAAACGGGAAAAGAAGAGGATCGACCAGCCCACGCCTCCCGACGAGCGCCGCGTGAAGACCGAAGGTCTGTGGACCAAGTGCGAAAACTGCCGCACGACGGTCTGGAAGAAAGACCTGGAGGCCAACTGGCGCATTTGCCCCAAATGCCAGCACCATTTTCGCCTCAATGCCACGCAGCGGCTGGAGCTGCTGCTTGATTCCCGCTGGGTAGAGCACGACGCGCTGCTCGCTTCGAACGATCCGCTGCACTTCACGGATACCAAACCCTACGCGGGACGCCTGAAGGAAGCGCGCAAAAAATTGAAAATGGCCGACGCCATTATCACGGCCGAGGGTATCCTCAACGGACGCTCCGTGATTGTCTGTTCGATGGAATTCAATTTTATCGGCGGATCGATGGGCGCGGTGGTTGGGGAAAAAGTGACGCGCGCGATTGAAGCGGCCATCGCGAAAAAATTGCCGCTTGTAATCATTTCGTGTTCGGGCGGCGCGCGCATGATGGAGGGAACGATCAGCTTGATGCAACTGGCGAAAGTTTCCGCGGCGCTGGCGCGGCTCGATGAAGTCCGCCTGCCGTTTATTTCCGTGCTCACCGATCCGACCACCGGCGGCGTCACCGCGAGCTACGCCATGCTGGGCGACATCAACATTGCCGAGCCGGGCGCGCTCATCGGATTCGCCGGACCTCGCGTGATCGAGCAAACCATGCGGCAGAAATTGCCGGAGGGATTTCAGACTTCCGAGTTTCTGCTCGAGCACGGCTTTCTGGACGCCGTGGTGCATCGCAAGGAATTGAAGGCATACATCTCCTCGGCTCTCGAATTTTTTCTGGCGTAAACATGACCTACCAAGAATCGGTTCGCTACCTGTTCAGCCTGGGGCGGGAACTTGCCTCGCCGCGGCAGGCCAGCGCCACGAAATTTGATCTGGTGAACATCACCGTGCTGAGCGAGCACCTGGGCCAGCCACAGCGCGCGTTTGAATCCGTGCACGTTGCGGGAACGAACGGAAAAGGCTCGACGTCCGCAATGATCGAATCGATCCTGCGCGCCGCCGGATTACGCACAGGACTTTACACTTCCCCACATCTCGAACGAATCAACGAACGCATTCGCGTGAACGGCGAGGAAATTTCCGACGCCGATTTCGCGGCCACGTTCACGCGGCTGCACACGGCCATCGAGGAGTTGCTGGCCGCGGGACGCCTCGCCGCGCATCCTACTTTTTTTGAATGCATGACCGCCGCCGCGTTTCTATTTTTCGCGCAAGCGGGCGTGGAATTCGCCGTGATCGAAGTCGGCCTGGGCGGGCGCCTCGATGCGACAAATATTCTCGTACCCGAAGTCGCCGTCATTACGCAGATCGATTTCGACCACGAAAATTATCTGGGCCATTCCATCGAGGAAATCGCGGGAGAAAAAGCCGGCATCATCAAGCCGGGCGCGCGCGTGGTCAGCGCCGCCGAACATCTGATGGCGCGCGTCGTGATCCAGAAACGCGTGGCGCACCAGGGCGCATTCCTGGTGGAAATTGAAAACGCATTCCGCATGGAAGATGTCACGGCGAACGGCGGCCGTTTTTCGTTCACCGCGATTTTGACCGAGACAGGCGCGCGCATACCCGTCGCGCTGCCGCTCCCAGGACGCTTTCAGGTTCGCAACGCGCTCACCGCCATTGCCGCCGCGCAAATGCTGGCCGAACGCGGAGCTCCCATTGACAACGAAGCGATTTCGCGCGGCATCGCCGCCACGTCCTGGCCGGGACGCCTGGAACGCATCGCCGGTGTTCAAGGAGAGCTGCCCGAAATTTACGTGGATGGCACGCACAATCCGGCGGGCGCACGAGAAATCGCCGTGTTCTGGGAGCAGCAATTGCCCGGAAGAAAAATTTTCCTGATCTACGGAGCCATGCGGGACAAAGCCGTGGATGAAATCGCGGGCTTGTTGTTTCCTCGCGCTGAAACCGTCATTTTTACCGCGCCCCAAGGCCAGCCGCGCGCGATCTCCGCAGGCGTGCTCGCGGATATGACATCCCATCACGCCCGAAGCGCGGAAGTCATCCCCGATCCGGCTCAGGCGCTCGAGCGCGCCCTCGAGCTTGCCTCCCCTGAAGACGTCATTTTCATCACTGGCTCGCTGTTTCTGGTCGGGGACCTGCGCAAATATTGGAGGTCGCGGTCCAGCGTGCCGGTTGCTTCATATCCCGCCAAGCCTGCTCCGGCTTCCACGTAGCCCGCATTTCTCACCTTTAAAGCCCCGAACAGGGGCGGCAGATCGTAGCCCAACACTCAAGCGCCGGGAAGTCGAGCCATCCGAATCGGCGAATTCAGGAATCATTTCCGGATTCGAGCGGAAGGACCACGCTCCTGCTAAATAAACACTCGCGCAAAAGCTTAGGTTTTCAGACTGCTTCATGTAAACTGCGAGCGAATGTTGCGTCGACCGATCGAGGCCGCCACACCCTCAGCCACACCCTCAGCCACACCCATTGGCAACGAAGCCCGCCGAAAACTGTATTCCTCTCGAGGGTCCATTGAGCGTTCCCTGGTTCCTGGAAGCAAAGTCTTCAAAAACGAAAAAGGAAAACACACGAATGATGCTTGTAAAAACGGAAGTACGTCCCAGCAAGATTCAAGGACTCGGCCTTTTCGCTTTGGAGCCGATAAGCCGCGGTACCGAAGTATGGAAGTATGTTGAGGGTTTTGACCATGAAATTAAAGATTGGAGCAATTTCCCCCAGGTGGCGTTGGACTTTCTGGAAAAGTACGCCGTCTTTCAGTACGGATACTACACGATGAATAATGACGACGCGCGCTTTTACAACCACTCCGACGACCCCAACACAGCATGGGACGCGGAGCGCAATGCCGAGGTAGCAATAAGGGATATAGAAGCCGATGAGGAAATAACCTGCGATTACCGGGAGTGGGACGATGACTCCGGGTTTCTGACCACTCGTAGAGTACCAGGCGAAAAATGAAATGCGGGCGTACCTTAGTCTTGATTGAAGTAGCCACTTCCCGATAAGACGCCAGCGATTGCCCGCGCTATCGCAGCGGAATCTCGTAAACACTCACGCTCAACTTGGGCACAGACAACCGGCCCGGCATTCCCGTCAGCGGACTCTCGACAATATCCACCACCTGCGGCTTGCCGGGCTCGTTGGCCGTGGTCAGATCGTCTCCGCTGATGCGCCACAATTTTCCTTTGTCCTGAACACTCACTCCTGCGACCGACAAATCGATCTCCTGTTCGGACTCAGTCGGGTTGACGACGGCGATGGTCAATGCCTTCCTGTCAGTGGTAAGAGCAGCCACGGCATCGAGTGGATACGTAGCGCTGCCCGGCGGGACTTTGCCCTTGTCCACCATTACAGTACCCTTCACCTCGGGGACCGGCGAGTTTCCCGTAACATCCACCGGAATCGTCCCGAAATGTTGCCGGTACATTTCGAACATCAGTCCGAGCGGCCGCACCGTTACGTCGGTCTTGTTGAAGAGCAGCAAATGCGGCCCGTCCGTGTAAGCCGAAAGAATAAACCGCTTCGAATTTCTGAACATCACATTTAGCGCCATCGCGGTCGCCAACGGGGAAAAAAACGAGAAGTGAGGATCGCCGATCGTTCGTTGTCCGTGCTCATCGGAAACCCACTCCGAAACCCATTCATCGAGCGCAATCGGATAGCGATCCATGTTGAGCTGAGGAAATCGCTCCTGGTAAATATCCCAGGCTTCGACCACGGCTTCGACGCCGTTCGCCAGTTTCCGCGTGCGAAGAGACAGCGGCTCGTCCACTTTCACGTAAGCCTCTTTCTCCGCATCGAATGCCAGGTCCGCTCCGGAGGGATAAATGTGTTCGGCGGCGGCGTCCATGTAATCCGAGGAATTGGCCAGAAGCATGCCGGTAAAGTCCGCCGGGCCGCCGAACGCCTTCACGTATTTTCCGGTGATGTTGAACGCCGCGCGGCTCTGGCTGGTTTCAACGGGCGACGCGCCGGAGGTCACAAATTTGATCGTCGGATCGACCTGACGCATTGCCTTAACGAACATGTTATGTTTGACCCAGTACTGGCTTGCCGCCATGAAACCCATTTGCCCGGTGTTCCACATCTCATTGCCGACGTTCCACCAGATCACTTTGTACGGTTCCGGATGGCCATTGGCCGCGCGCAGTTTCCCCATCGGCGTATCCACAGAACCGTTGGTGTATTCGACCTCCTGAGCGGCTGAATACGCGTCGCCGAAACCGGCATTCACACAGATGTACGGCTCCATATTGAGCAGCTTGTTCAGCTTCATGTAATCGTCGATGCCCATGTCGTTCATCTGCACTTCGTTCCAGGCGTAGTTCAGTCGCGGCGGCCGCTTGTCCCTGTCGCCGATGGAATCGCGCCAGTCCCACGCGGAAACCATATTCCCGCCCGGCCAGCGGAACATCGTCGGGCCAATTTTTCTCATCGCTTCGATCAGATCGGCGCGAAAGCCGTCCATGTTGTCCGCAGGCATCAGTGAAACAGCGCCGATGTGGAACGATCCTTTTCCCGTTCCAATTATTTCGAGGCGCGCGTCATCATTGTCCGCGCCGGCCGTGAAGCTCAACGGAAACGTGAAGTAATCCTTTCGAAGGCCTTTGATGGAGATCGTCTGCCGGTCGGCGGCGCCGTCTCCCCACACAAGACTCACTTTCACATCGGCGCCGGGTTCGGCGGCAAGAATGACGCGGCCGGTATACTTCCTCCCATTTCGAATCCCCAGGCTTCCCTGCTGGATTCCGTGGGGCGCGGCCGCTTCCAACTTCACCATCGGGCTGTGTTCACCAACAAAAACTTGCTTGGTATCCATCACAACGAAATCATCTGGACCCACGGGCCGCCACCGAACGCCATGCGCTCTCGGCCTGCGTCCTGTAAACGGAGGGGGTTCCTTGCTCGAGACCGGATTGAAAAACTTCCGGTCGCTGAGCATCTCGGCCCAGTAGCCGCCTTCGTTGTTGGTCTCGTGGAGCTCGGTGAAAAATCCATACAGGTAGCGCGAGATAGGCGCGCCGGTCTTCTTCGCGTCCACGGTCATCGACAGTTGTTGCGCGCCGGCAATCTGCGCAAGAACGCAGAAGAATAATGCCGCCGCCGCAAAATTGACGAGCCCAAGCTGCTTCGTCGGTTGATTCATCGGCCACCTCATGTATGTTGAACTGTGTTTTCCCGCAGACGTCTTATCGGGCAGGATTGTAGTCCTGACGCCCTCCTGAACGAAACAATTTGTTTCCGCCAGATTTGATTCGGTATTGACCCAATTCGGCGAATTACAGAAGGAGCGCCCGGCCGCCATCGATGCGAAGTTCTAGTCGCACAGGCTTCAGCCTGTTGATTTTTTGACTTTCTATAAAGCCCGCAGAATTCAGAAATCCGCAGGCGGAAGCCTGTGCTGCTGGAACGGTTCCCTTCCATTTTCGGGCCTTCGAGGAGTACAATTTGCGCCCCAACCCTCCAGGCCCGCCATTGGCAGTTACGGGACATCGAGATTGTGCCGCCGTTGACAGGGCCATGCACATCCAGTAACTAGAATGCTTACTTGTTTTGCACGAATTAACCTCTCAGGAGAACCTTAATATGAAGACACGTTCCCCCTTTCTTGTCGGTCTCGCTGTCCTCATTTCCATTTCTATTCTAGTTCCCCCGGATATCACGGCGCAGGGTGCGATGCGTGCGGGAGAAATTTCACGCGCGATCCCCGATGTGGCCATCGCCAGGGGAACGCAAAATTTGCCGGCCCCGGTGAAGACGCTGGTGGATTGGGGAGACGTGGTAAAAACCGGCGACGGCGGCCGCGCCCGCGTGGCGCTCGACGACGGATCGTTGCTCAACGTGGGATCGAGTTCCAGCCTCACCGTGACACAGCACGACGCGAAAGCGCAGCAGACGCAGATCGAGTTGGAATACGGCCGCGTGCGTTCGTCGGTGGTCAAGCAGTCCAAGCCGAATTCCAAGTTTGAGATCAAAACCCCGGTGGGAGTCGCGGGCGTTGTGGGCACGGATTTCTTTCTCGGCTATCTGAACGGCCTGTTTCAATTGATCGTCTTCGAAGGCACCGTGAAATTCTGCAACCTGGATGGTGTGTGCGTTACGGTGATCGCGGGGCAAATTTCCATGATTCGCGACGGCCACCAGTCTCCCGAGCAGCCAAGCCAGGCCACCCCTTCCGAGTTGACTGACGCGGCCAACGCCACTTCCGTCGGTATAACGACTGTTGGAATTCCACCGGTACATCACCTTGGGATTTGGTGGATCGTAGGCCTGACGGTCGCGATTGCCGTCCCGGCCATCGTGATTCCGATTGCCACGCGAGGCGGCTCCGCAGCTACCACGCCCGCCGGGTCAGGGCTGGTAGGAAAGGCTGTATGCCAACCCGCGACACAGGCTTGCGCCCCATAGCGGTCCGTCTGTATTTCTGCAACGCTTCGACGCGAGGCGGCAAATTGTTCCACCGTTTGCCGCCTCGCTTATTTTTCTCGACACGAAACGCAATTCCCGCACGTCAAATGGGTTGCCGATCCATACAGCACGGGACGGTGCGCCGGCATCCAACGAACGTGGCCGGTAACACGGTTGTTTTGTCGTCAATGGCCGCAATTGGAACTTCAGTGGAATGCGCGCGTTGAGATTGACCGCCTAGAGGCATACACTGTTTATCTTTGAAGCCATGAATTCCGACTCAGCAGAATGGAGTAGCTTCGTGAAAACACTTACCCTTGCAATTTTTGCCCTGCTTTTTTCACTGAATGCGCTGGCCGCCGGCAATCCCGCCCGCCGTCCCGCCCCTGTGGCGTCTGAGACGCAGGCCGCGCAGGCGACTCCCTCGCCCATTGTGGCAACGATGAGCCAGGAACTGGACCGTGAGATGCCGATCCTTTCGAAAGCTAATCCGCCGGCCTATTTCATCAGCTATACGGTGACGTCCA
>Ga0265316_10001750_pt1 | contig 22990 bp, 26 predicted proteins | sample 4522metaG_FD_202092 | JGI IMG/M metagenome (GOLD analysis project Ga0265316, IMG submission 202092) | Rhizosphere microbial communities from Carex aquatilis grown in University of Washington, Seatle, WA, United States - 4-5-22 metaG | ecosystem: Host-associated > Plants > Roots > Rhizosphere >... | reverse complement strand
TGCGCCCGCCGAACCGCCGCGCGCGCCAGCCAAAAAATCGAACCTGCGCACCCATTTTGAGGACGATTGAGGGCATGCAGCACAACGGGCGCGACATAGGGACGTTCATCGCCACAAAGGAGCATCGTCGTTTCGTCGAATTTGCGAACGCTGTCAGAAAGAACCGCTATATCGGCCTGTGCTACGGCCCGGCGGGAGTGGGCAAAACGTTGTCGGCGCGGCGTTACGCACATTGGGACGACGTTGAGCCGTATCTTCAGGACTGGCCTCACATTCATCCACCCGAATCTGAAGCGCTGGTCACCTTGGTCAAATCGCGTACGATTTTTTACACCCCAACTGTTTCTGAAACTGTGCGCGATATGCGCAAGACCCTTGGCGACCTAATTTATCAAGCCGAGGACAGCATCGACAACCATCTGAATTACGATGAGAATTTTTGTGAAATCAGCAAGCACAACAAGGATGTTGAGATGCTGATTTTCGACGAGGCGGAACGGTTATCGATGAACACAATCGAATTTGTCCGTGATATTTTCGACCGGAGAAGCATCGGGGTCTTGCTGATCGGCATGCCCGGCATGGAGAAGCGCCTTTCGCGCTTCCCGCAATTTTACAGCCGCGTAGGGTTCGCGCACCATTACCGGCCCCTCACTGGCGACGAGCTGACCTTCGTTCTGACGCGCCACTGGCGCTCGCTCGGCATCAATCTCGACAACGCTGATTTTACCGACACGCAAGCCGTCGCCTCAATCGCCCGCATCACCGGCGGCAATTTCCGCCTCCTGCATCGGCTGTTCACGCAGATCGAGCGGATCATGAAGATCAACGAGCTGGCCGTCATCACCGACGAGGTTGTCGATGCCGCCCGCAGCGCCCTTGTTATAGGCGCCAGTTAGCGATCAAAAACAGTGCCATTTATCGATCAAGGTCACAGCGCATGGTCAACGAAATTCCTCGAAAGTCTTGAGTTTCGACAATCCGTTTCCCATAGGCCATCGAGACTCGCGCTATGAACGTCGCGCTGCTCGCGATCCTTCGTCGCCTTGCCGGGGCAGCGTGAATCCCCCTGCGGGGCGCGAAAAGGGCGCTGGACCCAGCCCCTGTTCGTTGCTAATCCAACAACAAACATCCGGAACGCATCAATGAAGCCCTCAGAAACACTACTCGCGCACCGCGCCGCCATCCGCGCTATCGTTGAAGCTCATCGAGCCTCCAACGCCAGAGTGTTTGGCTCGGTCGTGCATGGTTCCGACACCGAGGATAGCGACCTCGACATTCTGATCGACCCTGCGCCAGAAGCCACCATGTTCGACATTGGCGCAATCCGTCATGAATTGCGCCAACTTCTTGGTGTGACGGTAGATGTGTTGACGCCAAACGGATTGCCGGACAAATTTCGCGCCTCTGTGCTTTCAGAGGCGGAGCCTGTATGAGCCGCGACATCCAACGTTTGGCCGACTATCTCAGCCATATTCTTCAAGCGATTGAACGCATTCATCGCTACACCGACGACATTGACGAAATTAGCTTCTCGCAGAACGACTTGATGCAAGACGCCGTGATCCGCAATTTGGAGATCATCGGCGAAGCCAGCCGGAACATCGAACGTAAGCATCCAGACTTCACCGCCGCGCATCCCGAGCTTCCGCTTTCTTCCGCTTTCTTTCGCTTATGAAATGCGCAACGCGCTCGCTCATGGATATTTTAAGGTCGATTTGGCAATCGTGTGGAAGACCGTCGAAACAGATTTGCCTCCCCTGCGTCAGCAGGTGCGGTCCATCCTGGACACGTTGATTCAGAAAGCGCCCGACTGACGGCGACAAAGCTCTTGAATTTCGACAATCCGTTCCTCAAGTTCCATGGGGCTTACGCGCCGAAGCACGGCAGCCGCACACGATCTCACGCGCTCTACGTCATTCGTGGAGCGCGTTCAACGTTTGTCAAACGTCACTGCTGATCGCTTCGGGATAGATGCGTCGAAAGATGGTGTTCAGCGCATCATTCAGGCTGGCGCGTCGGATCAAAGCAATATCCGTCGCTGGGGGTATAGGAATCGAACCGGGTGCCGGCTTGCGGAACAGTTCAGGCCGTTCCAGCGCGAGTCGCAGTAGGGTTGCCATTCCTTCGGAAGGCACGGCTTTTGCCGTTTCGTATTTGTAAAAGGCCGTGGGGCCACCACCAAATACGCGCCCGGCTTCCCGTTGCGATAACCCCGCCGCTTCACGCGCCGCCCGGATTGCAAGCGGCGAGATCGGCGAGCCCTTGGCGCGAGCCATCACTTCATGCAGTGCGGCATCGTGGAAGGCGTTGTCCGGGCCTTCCAACACACCCTCGTCGCAGGCATCGCAATGCCAGCCAGGTTGTTCATAGCTCAGCGAGTGATCGTGAAACGAGACCGTCTCATTCATGACCTTGCGTTCCATGATCCCGCCGCAGGCCGGGCAGCGTCGCGTTTTTTGTTCCGTCGTCATCATCATGCCTCCTTGAAACTGGTGAGCAAAAACTCCCCTGTCTCGTCCAAGGTGAATTTCAAATAGAGCAGGTGCCCGCCCACCATTGGTTTGTAGCTGTCGTGCCATTGTCGTGAGTCATGATGTGCTGTCGCGCCTTTCTCAAAGTCGCGGGGATAGATCAGCGCTTGAATGACGGCGACCACCGCTTCAGCATCCATCCCAAGCGCCCCTGCGTCACGGGCGGAAGTTTTTGTCCGCTTTAGCGTTGCCTCGCTTGAGAATGCCGCCTTGATCGCGGCGAGGTCGTGCGTGCAGCGCTTTTTTCCATTCCTCATTATGCAACAAAGATGGTTGCGTCTCAACAAAAATCAAGGGGCGCATTTGGCTAGAACTAACGAAACGGCCACCTTTTCCGCGCGGCCACGTTGTCGCGTGGTAACGTTACAACGTTTCCGCGTTGTAACGTTTTCGCGTCATAATGTGTTAACGTGGCGACGTTATAACGCGGTGCCGTGATAGGGTGATCCTCATGAAAGTCATCGCATTCCTGACCCAGAAGGGTGGCACCGGGAAAACAACCCTTGCCGCGTCCGTTGGCGTCGCCGCGCAGCAAGCAGGCGAGCGCGTGTTTCTGGTCGACCTCGACCCGCAAGGCTCGCTGGCGAGCTGGGGCGACCGCCGCGACGCCGAGGCCCCCGCTGTCGACAAGATCAGCCCGGACAAATTGTCCGCCGCGCTCATCGGGCTAGAAAAGGCTGGCTACACTCTCGCCATCATCGACACACAAGGGGTGGACACCGCCGCGACCGCTGCAGCCATGCGATCAGCAGACCTCTCGCTTATTCCCGCCCGCCCGAGCGCCCTCGACATTGAAGCCGCGCGGCCCACCATGGGCTCGCTATCGCGGCTTAATCGATCCTTCGCCTTTGTGCTCAACCAAATTCCTGCCGGACGCTCTGCACGAATTCAGGACGCATCCCGCGCCCTCTCACTGCTTGGCGTGCTCGCGCCGACCACTATCGTCCAGCGGAACGACCACCAAGACGCCATTGCTTACGGGCTTGGTGTGACCGAGCACGACCCGGATGGGAAAGCCGCCGAGGAAATCCGCCAGCTCTGGCAATGGATCAAACGCAAATTGGAAGGGAAACCTCATGGCGAAGCATCGGCCGTCGCTTGAGGCGTTCGCGCAGAGCGCAGCGCCAATCCCGGCAACGGCGGCACCGCCTGCCGACACCGTGGCAACCAACGTGGTTGAACTCGTGTCGTCCGTCGCCGCGCCGACCCGCAAGGATCGACCGCATACGACTCTCTATCTGGGCAAAAAAGTTCAGAGGGTCATTAAGGAGATCGCGCTCCAATATGATCGCAAGCCCCACGACCTCTATCTTGAGGGCATCAACCTGATGCTCACACAATATGGTCGCCCTTCGATCAAGGACATCTCAAAGGATTGATACGCTACCACGTTGTCGCGTCGTAACGTTACAACGTGATAACGCTATATATTGATGTGCGACCACAGCGGAGCCCGATTTTGGGGCGAAGATTCCAGAGTCGTTCATCCCGAAAGGGGCTGGCCAGAACGCCGACGCGACACGCGTGAACTGGTAGTTTGTTTCGCAAACCCCACAAGACGCCCCTGAGCGAGCCAGGCCGCCTCGATCTCGGGGGCTGAATAGACGCGACTTTTCTCACCCTCAACAAGTCATCCCTTGCGCGAGGAGAACGCCAGTGCAAAAGGCTCCAAATCGCCGGACATTCTCCGGCGGGAACGTCAGGCCATCGGCGACGCAAAGACGCTGCCCGCGAGGCGGCTCGGCGATTAAGCCGCAGGTTACTTCTTTTTGCTACTCCTTGCGCCGTCACGGTATTTCTCGGCTGCTCGACGGGGGCTCTAACTCGCTTTGGGCGTCCGGTCGCGCAAGACCTTTTCGGGACCCGCGTTGATCCCATGCGTCATGATCGCTGTCGACGGACGCGCCCGAACCACGCGCCAGGGAGAAACAGAACGTCATGACCCAACGCATCAAAATCGCTCTTATGGCCCTCGTCTTTTCGGCGGGCCTCGCCGGTCTCGCCGCCGCGAACCCCTTGGAAGCGGGCATGGACGCTTATCAGCGCGGCGATTACGCCGCCGCGATGTCGCTGCTTCGACCGCTGGCCGACAACGACGACCCGGCGGCCAAATACACGCTCGGCTTTATGTTCCAGAACGGTCTCGGCGTCACGCCAGACCAAGTTCTCGCGGCGAGCTTTTTTCACGAGGCGGCGGACCTAGGATACGCCCCCGCCATGGTCAATCTTGGAGCCATGTTCGAGACTGGGGCCGGCATACCGGTGGATAAGGTCGAGGCGCACAAATGGTACAGCCTGGCCATTAAAAGCCTCAAGACGCCCGCGGACGCGACGGCGCGGGACGCCGCCTCCGCAAACCGCAAGGCGCTGGCGGCCAGGATGAGCGAGTCGGAGCTCGCCGACGCGCGGGAGGCCGCGGCCGCCTGGAGGCCGAAATGAGCCGGCGGCGCAAAGGAGTCATAGCCTCATACAAATCCCATAATTCCTGACTTATCAAAGAGCAGGCTCTCTTCATTGCGAGCGAAGCGAAGCAATCCAGGAGTCGCGGGAGTCCCTTGGATTGCTTTGGAGTTCACGCTCCTCGCAATGACGGGCCGGTTGTCGTCGGCGAGACTTGGCGCCGGCGCATCAATAGAAGTTCCCGTCCTGTCCCTTCCAACCCTTGTCCCCCTGGTCGAAGCGGGTTTCGTCATTAAACTCGATCGTTTTGCCGGGTTCTATATATTGCCGCTCCTTGATCATTTTATTTTGGATCGTCGTTGAATAATATGTGCTCGCCGAACAGCCTTCCTTCACGAGATTTTCCGGACCTTCGGGCTTGCAATCGAGATTGGCGCCCTTGGGAAATTCGACCTTGGCGTGGAAATAGAATTCGACGCCTGCATGCCCCGAACCTTCGACGTCGAGCCGCCAAAAGCGATCGACGCCGAACTCGTCGACCTTGGCGTCTGGGTCGAATTTTTTCCTGACCAGATTCTCGAACGCCTTGCGAGCCTCCGCTTCTTGCGGCTCGCATCCGAATAAGCAGAACGCTTTGACGGGCGCGGCGCCGATCATGGCGAAAGCGACCGCCAAAGCGGCGAGCGTCACTTTGTTCATCTCAATGTCTCCTCGATTGCCGACGGACTATTCAAACAAAGCGACGCGCTTTCGTCGACGCTCCGGGCCGAAACCCTTCAGTTTCCGTCCAGCGCCGACGGCGTATGGCCACGCACGCCATGATTGAGTTTGCTGTGATCCGTGCCGGCTACGTCGGGGTCCGGCGCTTCTTCGCTCACGTGCTGATGAACTTCAGGCGTGGGCTCATGAGCGTCATGCATGTGCTCGTGATCTTCGTGCACGTCGTGATGTTCTTCGTGAGCGGCGGGCTCCGCCGCCTTCTGGGCGCCGTGCGCCTTCTCCCAGCGCTCTGTCGCCTCGGCGTCGTGCGCGTGCTTGGCGTCCGGCGCCTCGACCGAGGCGTCGATCGTCAATTCGCCCGCTTTCTCAAAGACCAGCGTAAGCTCGAAACCCCAACCGACCGGGTTCATCTTCTTCACATTCCGCAAGTCGATATGGGGACCGCCGGGTTCGAGCCTCACCGTGGCGTGCGGCGGAACGACGATTCCATGCGGCACGACGATTCGCATGGGGTCGGCATGCAGGACCACATTGCCGATCTTGTCGGATTTGGCTCCCACAAGCTTTTCCGGCGCATCGCCCTTATTCTCGATGATCATGAACAGCGGGGCGCTGGTCTCGCCGTCGTTCGGCGCGCGCAGCCAGGGATGCTCGACCGTAATCTTGCCGACTTCGTATTCATGCGCTGCGATCGGCCCGCAGATCGCAATCGCCAGAATTACGCCGCCAGCGGCGGAACGCAGACAAGACTGCAACAGTTCGCGTCGATCCATCGACATAGCTCTATCCCTTCACGTCCTGGGTGGCGGCGCCGCTTTCGCCGGGCGCGGCGAAAGCCGAACCTTCGCGTCTTACTAGCCCCGCGCGGCGACGCATGTCGAGGCGTATGTTGGCCATCGTCGCGAATTACAGCGTCCGGGCCGGCGCGTGAGGCGCGACAGAGTCGCGTCGCGCCCACGAAGAACTCGCAATTGCCCTCGACGATTTGGCGTTCGGTCGAGAGAACGCGATTTTCAGGCGCCTTTTGGACACCCTTGCGCGCGTCGATTCCAAAAGCCAGTGCGCGCCGCGTTTCTCTCTTGGGCGTTCATTGCATTTTTACCGAAGCGCCGTCGGTTTCAGGCTGCGGTGGACTTCTTCTTGTCGATGAAGGCGTGCTTGTACCAAAGGCCGAAGCCGACAACGCCGGCGGCGCCGAGGACAAGGGCGGTGAGCAAATTCTTGTTCGCCGTTTCGCCGACCGCGAAAGGAAAGCGCGAGACATATACTTTCGAGCCATCGTCGCTGCTGGCTTTCACCAGACCGATGAAGTTGCCTTGCTTTTGGAAATTATAGTCGAAATTCAGCGTGCCTGTTCCGTATTTCTTGGGCGCGACGTAAATCTCGGTGTTGGCCTCCATGTTTTCGTTGTCGTCCTTCTGGCCGACATTGCGCAGCACGCGCATTTCGATGGCCATGTCCCGCAACTCGTCGTTTTGCGCGTCGAGCACGATGATGGTGGAGCCAGCGTCGGGGATATCGTCGCAAAATTGTTCGCGCGATTTCTGCGGCTGGTAACCAGTGAACGTCATTGTGTCCGGGCCGATTTTCATAACGCATTGGCCCTGGTCGAGACTGACGCCGCCATGCGCCTGCGCCTGCGCGGCGAAACCGACAACTCCCAAAAGCAGCGCAACCGAGAATTTTATCTGCATCGCTTCTCTCCCGCCTCCAGCCTTCAGGGACCGGCTTTTTCTTGTTGGTCGCGGCGCACCGATCGAGTCCGTTCCGCCATGCTGGATGAAAGCGAACGGAACCCGGCTCGATCGCCACGAGGGCGCCGATCGAGCGCGCGAACTCAGCCTGACTTTCGTATTTTCCTCACGAACATGCCGCAGCCGCAATAAACGTATCGTTGAACGATGCATTTCTATATCGTTCTGCGATCTAATGCAAGCGGGTCGGTCTGCGCTATTGTCGAAAGCGACTGCCTCGACGCGGCCAAAGGCGAAGCGGGCTCTGTTTCAACCCGAGCCTGTCGACCTTGGCTGCTATTAGTCGTATGAATAACGACGCAAAGCAGGGCAGGAAATTCTATGATCCTTTCGCCGCGTCCCATCGAGACAGCCACGAGCGAAATCGACCGAACGCCGACCGACGAAGAGCTCGCGGCTCTGGCGCGTTTCCGCGCCGCGCTGCGCATATTCTTGGTTTTCAGCGAACAAGCGGCCGCGGAGCTCGGCCTGACGATGCAATGGTATCAGGCGCTGCTTGTCGTCAAAACCTTCCGCGCCGGCGAACACATCAGCGTCGGGGAGCTTGCCGAACAACTGCTCATTCGAGATCACAGCGCGGCCGAGCTTGTTTCCCGTCTGGTGCAGGCCAAACTGGTCAAACGACGGATCGACCCTTCCGATCGCCGTCGCTCTCTGGTGATCATGACGCCGTCGGGCGACCGCCGCCTTGCGCAACTGGCGGCGGTGCATCTGGAGAGACTGAGAGACAACAAAGACGCTTTCTTAAATCTCTTCAATTCCGCCGACGGATGAATTGCGCTCGATCGATCCTCAAGCCGGACATTGGCGCTCGGTCCAGACGAACCGCATGACGCCCATGCGCTTTGAAACCTCAAATGTTTCCTTAGGGAAGCTCTCTAGTCGCGAGGATGGCGTCGCGCGAGCGCTCCGACGCGAAGCGAACATCGTCCATTAGAATTATTGTTTTTATAGACTACCAGAAGCGCGTTAGCGGCGTCGCGCCCCACAAGCGACTGGCGAATCGGCTGACAGGTGGTATATCTGGCGAAACCTGTGCAGACAGGTCTTGCTGTGGCCGCCAGCTATGCGGATCGTCTCGTCTGACTTTCAGGAGATGCGAATGAAGACGAATGTTATTTCGGGTACAACGATCGCCGTGGCGGCGGTCGCGTTGGTTCTCGCGGGCGTCGCGCCGGCCGCCGCGAAGCATCATCACCACCACAAGCACCACGGCGAAAAACACAAGTGCAACGCCAAGGCCGGCTGCGCGGCGAAGAAGGACGACAAGGCTGCTCCCGCCCCGACCGAGCCCAGCGCGAAGTAACGATCGCGCGCGAACAGGCGGCGCGACTCCAGACCAATTTGACGAGATTCGGGAACGCTGGCCCGTATAGCGTTCTCGTTACTGCGGCGTTTAGTCTCACCTGTGGTTTTTTCAACAAGGAGAACCAGACGAAGACTAAGATTCTCTCCGGCTCAGCGGTCTCCGCCGCAGCGCATTAACACCGCCGCGCCATGGAAAAGGGCAAATGCGGCGGCAAGGCTAAATGCATAACCAAGGGCGGTCGCTGCGCCCGCCGCCCGAAAAGTCATTGCGGCGCCAAGCACTACGGCGAGGCCGAGCGCAGCAGCACAAAGTGAGACTCAAGAAAACCGCGATGCGGCGTCCTTTCGGCGGCGGCACAGGCCCGGTTGCAAGGCGTCGAGAGGCGACATATTCTGTTTGCCGGCCGCAACGAGACATCATCGAGAACGACGCTCGCTGACGGGATCAAGATCAAAACCATCAAGGCAGGAAATCCAATGAAAAACAACACGCGCTCCGGGGCCGCTCTCGCCATCGCGGCGGTCTCGCTCGCCCTGGCTGGCGCGGCGCCTGTGGCGGCCGCGACGCCGGCCAAGGTGCATTGTCTTGGCGCCAACAGCTGCAAAGCCAAGAGCGACTGCATGACCCCCAAGAACAGCTGCAAGGGCATGAACGCCTGCAAGGGCCAGGGCTGGATATTCGTGGAATCAGCCAAGGCTTGCGCGGACGCCGGCGGCAAGGTCATGGATTAGGCGCCAAACAAAGCGGCCGCCGCGCGCTGCCGGCGGCGGCCCTTGGCTATTCTGGACGCCGCGCCAGGGCGGCTTCGCGCTGGCGCCAACCGCCGGAGGAGTTCGAATGGAATCGCTCCCGCGCCTTGGCTATGGCCTCGGTCTGAGGCCCATCTATTACGACGAAATCCTCTCGACGCGCCCGCCTGTCGACTGGTTCGAAATCATCTCCGAAAACTACATGATCCCCGGCGGCCGTCCCGTGGCCATGTTGGAGCGTTTCCGCGCCGACTATCCGATCGTCATGCATGGCGTCTCGATGTCGCTGGCCTCGACCGACGCGCTAGACCTCGATTATCTCAAGGCGCTCAAGGCCCTCGCCGAGCGCATCGAGCCAGCCTGGGTCTCCGACCATTTGGCGTGGACCGGCGTGCATGGCTGCAATTTGCACGATCTTTTGCCCATTCCCTACACGCGCGAAGCGCTGGACCATGTGGTGGAGCGCATCAGCCGCGTGCAGGATATTCTCAAACGCCGGCTCGTCGTCGAAAACGCCTCGACCTATGTCGCCTTTTCCCAATCCGAAATGCCCGAATGGGAGTTCGTCGCGCAAATGGCCGAACGCGCCGACTGCCTGCTGCTGCTCGACGTGAACAATGTTTTCGTCTCCGGCTTCAACCACAGCTTCGACACTAGCGCCTTCATCGACGCCGTGCCGGCGGCCCGCGTCGCGCAATTTCATATGGCCGGGCACACCGACTGCCAAACCCACCGCATAGACACGCACGACCAGCCGATCTGCGAAGAAGTCTGGACGCTCTATGAGCGCGCGCGGCGGCGCTTTGGCGATGTCTCGGCGATGATCGAGCGCGACGACAATTTCCCGCCCTTCGCCGAATTGCTCGCCGAACTCCAGCGGATGCGCGACATCGACGCCGCGATCGCCGCCAATGCGTCGCGGAGCGCCGCGTGAAACTGAGCGAGCTACAGGCCTTGTTTCAGTCGGCGGTGCTGAACGGAGATGCGGAAGACGCCGCTATTCTCGATGTTATCGCGCCGTCGCACAGCGCCGACGGCGCGACATTGATGGGCGTCTATGTGAACGCCTATCGCCTCCGGCTTTCGGAATTTCTCGACGAGGATTACCCGGCGCTTCGCGTCCTGCTCGGCGACGACGATTTCGAAGCGCTCGTCGAGGCCTATATCGACGCAAGTCCGTCGCGCCTGCGCAACGCCCGCTGGTATTCGACGCGGTTGCCCGAGTTCATGCAGAAGAGCGAGAGCTGGGGCGACAATGCGCTCGCCATCGGCCTCGCGGTGTTCGAGCGCGCGCTCACCGACGCTTACGACGCCGCCGACGCGCCAGCGCTGAGCATCGAAACGCTGGCGGAGTTTTCGCCGCAGGACTGGCCGCGCCTCGGTTTCACCTTCCATCCCAGTTTGCGGCTGATCGAAGTCGCGGCCGGAACCCTGGACGCCTATGCCGCCGCCAGCGCCGAGGAGGAAGAGGAGACGCTCTCGCCCCCCGAGGAGGACGAAAACACGTATGAACAACAGGGGTCCGACGAGACGAACCGAGAGGCGTGCGAAACAGCTCCGTCGCAAGCGACGGACATCGAGATTGTCGCCGTCTGGCGCTCCGAGCTCGACCCCGCCTATCGCGAGCTCGACCCGGACGAGTATCTGGCGCTCAACGAGGCTATCGCCGGCCATTCCTTCGGCGATATCTGCCAGCTTGTCGCGTTCCAGAACGAAGGCCAGCCGCCGGCGGAGCGTCTCGCGCAGTTTCTCGTCACCTGGTTTTCGGAAGGGCTGGTGATCGGCGTCGCCGAGACAAGCTAGCATCCGAGCGACGCGCCGCCAGTCGGGGATTCAGACCTCGAACACGTCTTCCAGAGCGTAATGAGAGACCGACTTGCGGTTTTTGATCAGTTCGTCGATCGTCGGCTCGCCCTTGACCGCGCGGGAAATCGCCAGCTTGGTCGCTTCGTAATTGGTGCGATAGAGATCCTTGCGGTCGAGATTTTCGTCACTCGCGCAGCGCGGGTCGAGCCAGACCATGATCACCATGCACAATTCGTTGACTTCGGCTCTCGGCAGGATTCCTTCTATGACGCAATCGACGATCGCGTCGCCCGTCGCCGCCTGCACCACGCCGCCGAGCAGCTCGACATAGGCCTCGGACTTCACCGTCATCTTGGTGGTCATCATCGTCGCCGGGCGGACCTGCTGGTTGAGATCGCGGATGACGAACATGCGCGGATGACCCGCGACCTGTCCAGCCATCGAGGCGAAGGCGTGGCCGACCGGGCCTTTGAGATTTCCGATCATCACCTCCGGCATCGCGTCGGTGTATTGTCCATCCGCCGCGAGCACCGTAGCTTCGCCCGTCGCCAACCAGATCCCGCTCATTGTTCGCCCTCTCGCTTTCGATTGCGCGCCCAATAGCATCGACCGCGCGCGAACGGCAAGGGGAAGCGCCGCCGATGACGCTTCTGGCCCGCGCGCATTGCTGCACTTGCGCAAAAAATATTGGAGCCCACGTAACAGGTTGCGCCAACGATTGTTCATCGTCGGGCGGCGCGTGGCCGTGCGGCGGTTCGCAAGCTCGATCATTTGATTAAATGGCGCGTCAATGGAGGCGATTATGGCAAACCAGGAGACCAACGTTCCCGTGAAAAAGGCGTCCCCGGCGCCCAGGCCCTATTCGGAATTGCTGGACTTTCATCCGCTGGAATCGCTGCGACGACAGATCAACAGCCTGTTCCCCGATCTGACGAGCCACAAGAATCTGTCCGACTTCGAGCCGTTCGAGCGCTTCTTTTCCGGCTGGCCCGCCATCCCTGCGGTCGATCTCGTTGAAAAGGACGGAGAATTCGCAATCACCGCGGAGCTTCCGGGTCTTGACGAGAAAAACGTCGAGGTGAAGCTCGCGAACGGAACGCTCACCATTTCAGGCGAAAAGAAGGACGAGCGGGAGAATAAGGAAAAGGACTATTATTTCTCGGAGCGCCGCTACGGCTCGTTCAAACGCTCCTTCCGCCTGCCTGACGGCGTGGATACGGACAAAATCGAAGCCGCGTTCGACAAGGGCGTGCTGACGATCCGGCTGCCAAAAACGGCGGAAGCGCAAAAGGCGGAAAAGAAAATCGACATCAAGTCGAAATAGGCGCGGCATGACTGTTCACGTCTGCAGCGTGCAGAGACGGACGTCTCACTCCTGAAACACGTAAGTCCCCGGCGCGTCGCAGAGGGCCGGGGGCATGGAGGGAGGCGGGACAGGCTCGCCGGAGCGAGCGGCGAGCCACGCGGTCCACTCCAGCCACCAGGAGCCCTCTTTTTGCGGCGCGAGCCTCGTCCACTCGTCGGGATCGTTATAGCGGTCGTCGGCTTGCTTGGTTAAGACCTGAAAGCGCGCGGCCTTGTGGCCGGGCTCGGCGACAATGCCGGCATTGTGACCGCCGCTGGCGAGCAGATAAGTGACCTCAGCTTCGGCGAGCAAATGAATTTTGTGTGTCGACCGCCACGGTGCGACGTGATCCCTTTGGGCGCCCGCGGCGAAAATGGGGACGCGAATGTCGTGCAGCGCGACCGCGCGGCCATCGGCGTGAAGGCGCCCTTCGGCGAGATCATTGTCGAGGAAGAGACGCCGCAAATATTCCGAGTGCATTTTGTATGGCATTCGCGTCGCGTCGGCGTTCCAGGCCATCAGATCGCTCATCGGCTCGCGTTCGCCGAGGAGATATGCCTTGAGCGCATATGACCACACGAGATCGTTCGAGCGCAGCAGTTGGAACGCGCCGGCCATTTGCTTGGTGTCGAGAAAACCATCCTCCCACATCAAATCATCGAGAAAATGCAGCTGGCTTTCGTTGATGAACAGCGATAATTCGCCGGCCTCGGTGAAATCGGTCTGCGCCGCGAGCAGCGTCAGCGTGCGCAGACGCTCGTCCTTGTCGCGCGCCATAGCGGCGGCGGCGATGGCCAGCAGCGTGCCGCCAAGACAATAGCCGACGGCGTGAATTTTGCGGCCCGGCAGCACAGCCGTTACGGCGTCCAGCGCGGCGAGGACGCCTAGCTTGCGATAATCCTCCATCCCGAGATCGCGATCCTCCGCACTGGGATTCTTCCAAGAAATCATAAAGACCGTGAAGCCCTGGCTGGTGAGATATTTGACCAGCGAATTATGCGCGGACAGGTCGAGAATGTAATATTTCATGATCCAAGCCGGAACGATCACTATCGGTTCGGGCCGCACCGTTTGCGCCGTCGGCGCATATTGGATCAGTTCGATGAGGCGGTTGCGATAGATCACCTTGCCGGGCGTGACCGCGAGATTGACGCCTGGTTTGAACGCCTCGACGCCGGCCGGTTTCTGATGGGCCGCCGCGCGGCCCATATCCTCGATGAAATTCTGGAATCCGCGCAGGAGATTCCCGCCGCCCTGCTCCAGCGTGCGCTTTTGCGCCTCTGGATTCGTGAGCAAAAAATTCGACGGCGAAAACATGTCGAGCAATTGGCGCGAGACAAAGTCGACGACATGTTCGTGCTGTTTGGTGACGCCGCCAACGTTGGTGGCCGCGTTATACCACCATTGCTGGTTGAGCAAGAAGGATTGGTAGAAAAGATTATAGGGCCAAAGCCGCCACGCTTCGCCCGAAAACCGTTTGTCCTGAGGCAGAGGCTCGATGCAGGGCGGGTTTTTCTCGCTTGCTAAAGCGGCGCGCGCCGCGTAGCCGCCAAGGCGCATCGCTTTGCGCCACGCCTTCTCGGCAAGCAGCATCTGTTTGCCGGGGGAAGCGGCGAGATGCACAGCCCAATCCCAGTATGCGCCGGCGAGAGCAGCGGGCGAAAGTCCGCCGGTGAGGCGCGCGACGCCGGCGTGCAGCGCGCGGTCGGCGACGTCGTTCAAGCCGCCGAACGCCCGCGAACGGCTGTATAGCGCCTGGACCGACGGAGACGGGTCGCGATCACTGTCTTGCATGAACGATCCGCCGCGATGAAGAGGGATGACGCGAGCGCATCTTACGAGCCGCTTTGCTGCGATGCAACGATTTGTGAGCATATAATGAACGGGACGAGCGCAGAATCCACTGAACATCAGCTTCTGCGCCTAGCAAGGCCTCGCACAATAGTTTCTTTAAAAATCGACATAAACGCAATTTATGGTGATAGAAATCCAAGGCGCCTACCCGCGCCGCTCATCTCCAACTTCGCTTGAAGCCATGCCGGACACCCAAAAAGAAAAAATTGCGTTGGTGCTTCAAGGCGGGGGCGCTCTCGGCTCCTATCAAGCCGGGGCCTATGACGCTCTCCAACGGGCCGACTATAAAATCGACTGGGTGGCCGGCGTTTCGATCGGCGCGATCAATGGCGCGATCATCTGCGGCAATCCGCCTTCGCTGCGCGCCGAGCGGCTGGCGCAGTTCTGGCGCCAGACATCGAGCCGGCTGTTGGCGGCGCCGATCGCGGAGGACGAGACGAGCCAGCGTCTGTTCAACGAGACCAGCGCGGCGATGACCGCGGCCTTCGGCGTGCCAGGCTTTTTCGAGCCGCGCTTGCCGCCGCCAATTCCCGGTTGGCCCTGCAAACCGGGAGAAGTCAGCATTTACGACACAAAGGCGCTGCGGGAGACGCTACTCCAGCTCGTCGATTTCGATTTGCTCAACGCGGGCGAGATTCGCTGCAGCATCGGCGCCGTCAATGCGCGCAGCGGCAACTTCCAATATTTCGACACCAATTATCAGAAGATCGGCCCGGAGCATGTGATGGCCAGCGGCGCGCTGCCGCCGTCCTTCCCGCCGATCGAGATCGACGGCGAGTTTTACTGGGACGGCGGCATCGTCTCGAACACTCCGCTGCAATATGTGCTCGACTTCGAAGGGGAGGAGGAGGATTGCTGCGTCTTCCAGATCGACCTTTTTAGCGCGCGCGGCGAGTTGCCCACGACTCTGCTGGAGATCGCCCAGCGCGAGAAGGACATACGCTATTCGAGCCGCACGCGGCTGAACACCGACATGATGTGCCGGTCGCATCGGGTGAGGTCGGCGATCAAAAGGCTGAGCGCCAAACTGCCGGCGGAGCTGCGCGACGATCCCGACTGGCGCGCGCTTGAGGAGAGGGGCCGCGACGCCGCGACTACCATCGTGCACCTCATTCATCGCCGCGCCCTATATGAAAGCGCGTCGAAGGATTACGAATTTTCCCGACGCACGATGGAGCGCAACTGGATGGACGGCCGCCGCGACGTCGAAACGACGCTGTCCCATCCCGAATGGACCGGCCGCACGCGCCCGCGCGGCGCCGTAAAGATTTTCGATCTCACCCGAGATACGCCGCCGACAAAATAATCAGCGAGGCAAAGCCATGAAAATCGACGAAGTTCGCCGCCGCGCCTACTCCATGCCGCTGACGAGTCCCGCCTTTCCGCGCGGGCCTTATCACTTCTACGACCGTGAATATTTTATCATCACCTATCGCACCGACCGTGAGGCGATAGAAAAAATCCTGCCCGAGCCGCTCACCTTCGACGAGCCGCTAGTCAAGTATGAATTCATCCGCATGCCCAATTCGACGGGCTTTGGCGATTACACCGAGTCCGGCCAGGTCATTCCGGTGCGGTTCAACGGACAACCCGGTTCTTACACACATGCGATGTTCCTCAACGACGGCGCGCCGATTTACGGCGGGCGCGAACTATGGGGTTTTCCGAAGAAATTGGGCCAACCATCGCTCAGCGTCCATCAGGACGCCTTGGTCGGAACGCTCGATTATGGGCCGGTGCGCATCGCGACCGGCGTGATGGGTTTCAAATATGAGGCGCTCGACCCGGCGACGGTCGCGAAATCGATGCTTGGCCCGAATTATCTGCTCAAACTCATCCCGCATGTCGACGGTTCTCCACGCATTCTGGAGTTGGTCGATTATCGGCTCGAGGATCTCACGATCAAGGGCGCGTGGTCGGGTCCGGGGACGCTCGATCTCGCCTGGCATCCGCTGGCTCCCGTCGCGGAGTTGCCGATCCGAGATATCGTCTCCGCCGTCCATATTGTCGCCGATTTGACACTGGGTCTCGGCAAGGTCGTCTACGATTATCTTTCGGAATAGAGGGATCAATTCCATGGAGCTTAACGGCAAAGTCGCATTCGTCACCGGAGCCGCCAGCGGCATCGGGCATGGCATAGCCAAGCGTTTCGTCGAAGCCGGCGGGCGCGTCGCGATCGCCGATCTCAATCTCGACGCCGCGAAAGCCGCGGCCGCCGAGCTTGGCGGCGAATCGATCGCAATTGCGGTAGCGGCGGACGTATCCGACGAGGAACAGGTCAACGTCGCAGTTGATGCGACCGCGAAGGCGTTCGGCGCGGTGGACATTCTCGTCTCCAACGCCGGCATTCAAATCGTGCATCCGATCGAGGAGTTTCCCTTCGCCGATTGGAAGAAGCTGCTGGCTATCCATCTCGACGGCGCCTTTCTGACCACCAAGGCGTGCCTGAAATATATGTATCCACAGAACTCGGGCGCGTTGATCTATATGGGCTCCGTCCACAGCCACGAGGCCTCGCCGCTAAAATCCGCCTATGTCGCGGCCAAGCACGGCCTGCTGGGCCTCGCCCGAACCATGGCCAAGGAAGGCGCGAAGCATAACGTGCGCGCCAATATCATCTGCCCCGGCTTCGTCATGACGCCGTTGGTCGAGAAACAGATTCCACAGCAGGCGCACGATCTCGGTATCTCCGAAGAGCGCGTCGTCAAGGAAGTGATGCTCGGCGAGACCGTCGACAAGCAATTCACCATGGTCAGCGACGTGGCCGAAGTGGCGCTGATGCTGGCGGCTTTCAAGACCAATGCGCTGACCGGCGAATCGATCATCGTCAGCCACGGCTGGCACATGAACTGACGACGCGCCTAAAATTTCATGGCGGTGGCGCATTTCACGCCGGGCAGGCTTCGGATCGCCGCGAGTGTTTCCTCGGACGCAGCGCCGTCGATGGCGACGAGCGCCACGGCCGCGCCGCCCGCCTGATCGCGCCCCAGCGCGAAGGTCGCGATATTGACGCCAGCCTCGCCCAGCAACCCGGCGAAGCGCCCGATGAAGCCAGGTTTGTCTTCGTTCGTCACATAGATCATCGACGGCGAGAATTCGGCCTCCACCGTGATCGCGCCGACGCGAACGACGCGCGGCTTGCCATCGTGGAACACCGTTCCCGACACCAAAATCTCGCCTCGCGCCGTCGTCGCGCGCAGCGTGACAAGCGATTCGTAGTCGGCCTCCACGTCGCGCGTCACCTCCTCGACAACGACGCCGCGCTCCCTGGCGATAATTGGCGCGGAAATGGGATTCACATCTTCGAGAATGGGCCGCAGAAGGCCCGCGAGGGCAGCGGCGGTGATCGCCTTGGTTTTCTGTCCGGCGACGACGCCCTCATAGACGATCGAAATCTTGTCGACGCCCGTGTCGGCGATTTGCCCCACGAACAGGCCAAGCTTTTCGGCGAGCTCGACATAGGGGCGCAGGCGCGGCGCTTCCTCCGCGCTGATCGAGGGGAAGTTCACGGCATTGGCGATGGCCCCGCGCGCGAGATATTCCGACATCTGCTCGGCGACTTGCAGCGCCACCTTCTCCTGCGCTTCCGTGGTCGAAGCTCCAAGATGCGGCGTGCAGACGACCTGCGGGCAGCCGAACAGCGGATTGCTCGTCGCGGGTTCGTTCACGAAAACGTCGAAGGCCGCGCCGGCGACGTGGCCGCTGTCGAGCGCCTTGCGCAACGCTACTTCATCCACGAGGCCGCCGCGCGCGCAATTGATGATGCGCACGCCCTTTCGCGTCCGGGCGAGGCTTTCCGCCGATAGAATGTCGCGAGTCTGCGCGGTCAGCGGCGTGTGCAGCGTGATGAACTCCGCGCGCGCCAGCAACTCGTCCAGTTCCACTTTTTCGACGCCGAGCGTCCCTGCGCGGTCGGCGGAGAGGAAAGGGTCGAAAGCGATGACGCGCATCTTCAATCCCAAGGCGCGCGTGGCGACAATCGCGCCGATATTGCCGCAGCCGATGACCCCGAGGGTCTTGCCGGTGATCTCAACGCCCATGAAGCGGCTCTTTTCCCATTTGCCCGCCTGCGTCGAGGCGTCGGCGGCGGGAATGTCGCGCGCCAGCGCGAACATCAGCGCGATGGCGTGCTCGGCCGTCGTGACCGAATTGCCGAAGGGTGTGTTCATCACAATGACGCCGCGCGCGGTCGCCGCCGGAATGTCGACATTGTCGACGCCGATGCCGGCGCGTCCGATCACCCGAAGGCGCGCGGCCTTCGCCAATATGTCGGCGGTCACCCTTGTCGCGGAGCGAATCGCCAGACCGTCGTAATCACCGATGACGGCGGCGAGCTTTTCCTTGTCCTTGCCGAGCGCCGGCTGAAAGTCGACATCGACTCCCCGCGTCTCGAAAATATGGATCGCGGCGGCGGAGAGCTGATCGGAGATGAGAACGCGAGGCGGCATTTTCGGTCCTGGCGAAATGGCTTTGGTGAGCGGGCGATTTGATCGGGCGGTGCGAAGTTTCTATCTTTACGCCTTTGCTGAGAGATTCGCAGTCGATTCGGCGTAGGCCCAGTCGATCCATTGCGTCAGCAAGGCTACGTCGGAAGCCTCGACCGTCGCGCCGCACCAGATGCGCAGACCCGGCGGCGCGTCGCGATAGGCGGCGAAATCATAGCCTGCCCCCTCCCGCTCGACGAGCGAGACGATGCTCTTGGCGATCGCCGCTTGCTTTTCCCGCGGCAGCGCCGTGACGGCTGGATCGTTGAAGCGCAGGCAGACGCTGGTGTTGGAGCGCGTCGCGGGATCCTCGGCCAGAAAGGCGAAGGCGGGCGTTGTTTCAACCCACGCGGCGACCGTCGCGGCGTTTTTGTCGGCGCGGGCGATGAGCGCGTCGAGCCCGCCGATGGACCCCGCCCAATTCAGCGCATCGAGATAATCCTCGACGCAAAGCAGCGAGGGCGTGTTGATGGTCTCGCCCCGGAAAATCGCCTCGTTGAGCTTGCCGCCCTTGGTGAGGCGGAAAATCTTCGGCAACGGCCAGGCGGGGACATGGCTCTCCAACCGCGCGACGGCGCGGGGCGAGAGAATGAGCATTCCATGCGCCGCCTCGCCGCCGAGCGCTTTCTGCCAGGAGTAGGTGGTCACGTCGAGCTTGGCGAAATCGATTCGTTGCGCGAAAGCGGCGGAAGTCGCGTCGCAAATCGTGAGGCCCTCGCGGTCCGCCGGAATGAAATCGGCGTTGGGAACGCGCACGCCGGAGGTGGTGCCGTTCCAGGCGAAAACGACATCATGGCCGAAGTCGGCCTGGGTCAGGTCGGGCAATTCGCCATAGGGCGCCGCCAAGACGCGGGCGTCGGCGATTTTCAGCTGCTTTACGACATCCGTCGCCCAGTCGTTGGAAAAGCTCTCCCAGGCCAGAACGTCGACCGCACGGGCGCCGAGCAGCGACCAAAGCGCCATCTCGACCGCCCCCGTGTCCGACGCGGGCGTGATCGCGATGCGATAATCGGCTGGAACGCGCAGAATCTCGCGCGTCAGCTCGATGGCGCGCGCGAGCTTGTCCTTGCCGACCTTGGCCCGATGGGAGCGGCCAAGCGCCGCACCGGCGAGGTTTTCGAGCGACCATCCCGGCCGCTTGGCGCAAGGACCGGAGGAAAAACGGGGATTTGACGGGATCGAGCTTGGCTTTTGGCTGGGCATCCGAACCTTTATAGTTAGATCTGTGCGCATTGGGTAAAGAGCTGTCTTCGATCCGGCCCATGGCGTCTTTCTTCCATCTTAGTCATATTAACGCAAGGTGAAGAACCGCGCGCGACGCGGGCGCCGCCAAGCAAGAAAAGGCCGACAAGGGCCGCCGGCCGGAGGAAACACAGATGAGCCAAAAGACTTACGCGGTCACGCAGGAATGGGCGACGAAGGCCGCAATCGACGCCGCCGCCTACGACAAGCTCTATGCGCGCTCGCTGGACGACCCACAGGGATTTTGGGGTGAGCAAGGCCGCCGGCTGTCCTGGATCACACCCTACACCCGCGTAAAACATACGAGCTTCGACGCGCATAATGTGTCGATCAGATGGTACGAAGACGGCACGACCAATGTCGCCATGAATTGCATCGACCGCCATCTCCCCGGGCGCGCCAATCAAACCGCGATTATCTGGGAAGGCGACGACCCTCTGGTGTCGCGCCATGTCACCTATGCGGAGTTGCACGAACAGGTCTGCCGCTTCGCCAATGTGTTGAAAAAACACGGCGCCAAGCGCGGCGACCGCGTCACCATCTATCTGCCGATGATCCCCGAGGCCATTTACGCCATGCTCGCCTGCGCGCGCATCGGCGCCGTCCATTCGCTGGTGTTCGGCGGCTTCTCGCCCGAGGCGCTCGCCGGCCGAATCGAGGACGCGCAATCGGATATCGTCGTCACCGCAGACGAAGGTCTGCGCGGCGGCAAATGCGTGCCTCTCAAGGCCAATGTCGACGCGGCGCTGGAGAAGGTCGCGGTCAAAACCGTGCTTGTCGTCACGCGCACGGGGGCCGATGTCGATATGGAGACGGGCCGCGACTTTCGCTACGAGGACGAGTGGAAGAGTGTCGCCGCGGACTGCCCTTACGCCGAAATGGGCGCGGAAGACCCGCTGTTCATCCTCTATACCTCCGGCTCGACCGGCAAGCCCAAGGGCGTGCTGCACACAACCGGAGGCTATCTCGTGCACGCGGCGCTCACGCATCAAACGGTGTTTGATTACCGCGAGGGCGATGTCTATTGGTGCACGGCGGATGTGGGCTGGGTGACCGGGCACAGCTATATCGTCTATGGCCCGCTCGCCAATGGCGCCACGACGCTGATGTTCGAGGGCGTGCCGCATTATCCCACCGTGTCGCGCTTCTGGGAGGTCGTCGACAAGCACAAGGTCAATATTTTCTACACTGCGCCGACGGCGATCCGGGCGCTCATGGCGGCGGGCGAGGAGGCGGTGAAAAAAACCAGCCGCGCCTCGCTGCGCCTGCTGGGCTCCGTCGGCGAGCCGATAAATCCGGAAGCCTGGGAATGGTATCATCGCGTGGTCGGCGAGGATCGTTGCCCGATCGTCGACACATGGTGGCAGACGGAAACCGGCGGCATATTGATCGCGCCGCTGCCGGGCGCGACAGCTCTGAAGCCCGGCTCGGCGACGAAACCATTTTTCGGCGTCGTTCCGGAAATCGTCGACGCGACCGGGCAAGTGCTGGAAGGCGCCTGCGAGGGCAATTTGGTGATCGCCGATTCCTGGCCCGGTCAGGCCCGCACGCTATTTGGCGATCACGACCGTTTCGCGCAAACCTATTTCACGGCTTATCCCGGCAAATATTTCACCGGCGACGGCGTGCGGCGCGACGAGGACGGCTACTACTGGATCACCGGACGCGTCGATGACGTGATCAATGTTTCGGGTCATCGCCTCGGCACGGCGGAGGTCGAAAGCGCCCTCGTCGCACACGCTAAAGTCTGTGAAGCGGCGGTGGTGGGCTATCCCCACGACATCAAGGGCCAGGGCATTTACGCTTATGTGACGCTCGTGGAGGGCGCCGACCCGAACGAACATTTGCGCAAGGAGCTGATCGGCTGGGTTCGCCAGGAAATCGGCCCCATCGCCTCGCCGGACGTGATTCAATTCGCGCCCGGCCTGCCGAAGACCCGCTCCGGCAAGATCATGCGGCGCATTCTGCGCAAGATCGCCGAAGGCGAATTCGGCGCGCTTGGCGACACCTCGACGCTGGCGGACCCTGCGGTCGTGAGCGATCTGGTCAAAAACCGGGTGGCGGGCTAAAGGCGCGCCGCCGCGCGATAGGGAAGCCGAAACCCGAGCCCGGAGCCGCCAAGCCCGGAGCCCGAAGCCCTTGTCATCGATGCCGGGGGCCTCTATAGATCACCCCGCTTCGCCGCAACCGTCGGCGAAGCTTTGCGCCCATCGTCTAGAGGCCTAGGACGTCGCCCTTTCACGGCGAAAACAGGGGTTCGAATCCCCTTGGGCGCGCCATTTGCGTATAAAACTGCGAACACGCTTGCCGATTTGTTCTGCGGCGATGACGGCCTGTTCAAGGCTCGCCTTGGAGCCATGGATTCGGATCGTTTTGTCGTCGACCTCGATGGCGTCGACGATCGAGCGCAAATAGGCCTTGCGGAACGTGGTTTCCCCCGTCGTGATCCTTTCGCGCATGAAAGCGCCGAATCGTTCGATCTGGTCGGATTCGAACTTGATATTGGGCGCGGATTGGATTTTGGTCCGCTCCAGCGCGGCCTTGGCGCGCTCCCGGTCGGATTTGAGCGCGGCGAGCCTGTCTCCGAACACATCGTCAAGATCGGTGATACCGAAACCGGCTGATTACTTCACCGCTGGTTTGTGCGGCCACCAGTGAAACATCGTGCTTGCGCGGATCATTTCGGTCTGCTCGATGAGAGCGACGCAACGATCGGCGACGGCTTTGTCGAGATCGTCGAGAGTCTCGAAAAACCCGTTGACCAGCGGCTCGTCGACGAAGGCCCACAGATGC
>Ga0265316_10001748_pt1 | contig 23044 bp, 14 predicted proteins | sample 4522metaG_FD_202092 | JGI IMG/M metagenome (GOLD analysis project Ga0265316, IMG submission 202092) | Rhizosphere microbial communities from Carex aquatilis grown in University of Washington, Seatle, WA, United States - 4-5-22 metaG | ecosystem: Host-associated > Plants > Roots > Rhizosphere >... | reverse complement strand
AGGGGCCTTCGCGCGGGCAAGGGTGCCCGGCAAGGGTACCCGCCCCACCGGCTGATCGGCCTCAGATGACCGCACCACCTCCCGCTGCCGGAAGCGGGCAGGGGCCTTCGCGCGGGCAAGGGTGCCCGGCAAGGGTACCCGCCCCACCGGCTGCAGGGGTCCGTCCCACCGGCCGCGGCCGCCCATCCCACCGGCCTCAGCCGCCCGCTCCGCTGGCCTAAGCCGACTGCACCGCCGCCCCGCCCCACCGCCTCAGCCGCCCACTCCACCGCACCTTAACTAATCTAAACAAATTCCCCAAATATGTAGTAGGATTGATCTAATCCGGCCCGTGTCGGGCCACTCTTACTGGGTATCCTAATGACTTTTGAGGAAGAGGCATTCATCAGCTATGCCCACCTGGACGATCAGTCACTGATCGAGGGTAAGCAGGGGTGGGTCTCGAACTTTCATCGCGTCCTCAAAATCCGCGTCGGACAGTTTCTGGGCAAGGAGCCGCATATCTGGCGGGACCCCAAGCTCCAGGGCAACGATTTCTTCGCGGATACCCTGATAGAGCGGCTGCAGAAGGTCGCCGCTCTGGTGGCCGTGCTATCGCCGCGGTATGTGAAATCGGAATGGACCCTGCGGGAATTGACCGAATTCTGGCGCGCGGCGGAACTGTCCACGGGCGTCCGGGTCGGCGATAAGGCGCGGGTGTTCAAAATCCTCAAGACGCCGGTCCCGCTGGAAAAACATCCTCCGCAGCTTCAGCCGTTGCTGGGCTATGAGTTTTTCAAGATCGATCCCGAAAGCGGGCACGTTCGGGAACTGGACCTGATGTACGGAGCCGAGGCGCAAACGGAGTTCCTCAAGAGAGTCGACGATGTCGCCAAGGATCTTTGCGAGTTGGTCCAGGCCATCGAGCGCGGCGGAGAGCCCGAGGCCGCGGGAAAGCCGCCGGTCTACCTGGCGGAAGCCACCCGCGATCTCGCCGACGCGCACGATTCCATCCGCCGCGATTTGCAGGATCACGCGCACGCCGTGGCGCCGCCCCAGAATCTCCCCTCGTTGCAGGCCGATCTCGAAGCGTACGTGCGCGCACAGTTGTCCCGCTGCGCCATGTCGATCCACCTGATCGGCAGGAACTATGGCACAGTCCCGGAGGAATGGAACGAATCTCTGCCCGAGATCCAATACCGGCTCGCGGCGGAGCGCGCCGCGGAACGCGACTTCACGCGCCTGGTGTGGATCCCTCCCGGATTGCAGGTTCAGGACGAACGGCAGCGCAAATTCATCGAACGGCTGCGGGCCGATCCGCACTTGCAGAAGGGCACGGATCTGCTCGAAACCCCGATCGAGGATCTGCGCACGCTGATCTACACCAGGCTCAATCCCCCCGCGCCGAAGCCGGCCCCGGAGCGGCAGGCCAGTAGCCTGACGCAGGTCTATTTCATCTACGACCAGAGGGACCAGGATGCCGCGGCTCCCTGGAAGGACTATCTTTTCGACCAGGGATGCGAAGTTCTCACCCCGATCTTCGAAGGCGACGAAGCCGAGATCCGTGAGGACCACGAAGCCAGTCTCCAAACCTGCGACGCTGCCCTGATCTTCTACGGTGCCGGAAACGAATGCTGGCTGCGCCGCAAGCTGCGCGAGATCCAGAAGATCGCGGGTTATGGCCGGACGCACCCGATGCGTGCCGTCGCCATCGCTTTGGCCGCCCCCGCCTCGCCTCAAAAGCGGCAGTATCGCACGCACGAAGCCATGGTCATACCGCAATTCGACGGCTTCTCGCCGGATGCCCTGCGCCCGTTCCTCCGGCAAGTTCTCCTGGTCGCCGAGCAGCAGGCGGGCGGCTGATGGACTCCGGGGTATCCAACCCCTTTCCCGGTCTTCGCCCGTTCGAGCCAGACGAAGACCACCTGTTTTTCGGGCGCGAGAAACAGATCGACGAGTTGCTGCGGCGCCTGAGGGGCACGCGCTTCCTCAGTGTGGTGGGCGCATCGGGGAGCGGCAAATCCTCACTCGTCCGCTGCGGTCTGATCCCCGCTCTCGAAGGCGGTTCCATGGCCGGGGCGGGCTCCGGCTGGCGCGCGGCCATCCTGCGTCCCGGCGAGGACCCCATCGGCCACCTGGCTAGTGCCCTGAGCGTGCCCGAGTGCCTGGGCCCGGGCGAGGAACTGGCCGACGTGCGGCGCGCTTTCGTCGAGGCGACGCTCCGCCGCAGCACGCTCGGCCTGGTGGAAGCGGTGCGCGATGCGCGTGTGCCGGAGCACGAAAACATCCTGGTGCTGGTGGACCAGTTCGAGGAGCTGTTCCGTTTTCGCCGCAGCCAGGCCGCCGCCGACGAAGCCGCGGCGTTCGTGAAAATGCTGCTGGAAGCGGCCGGGCAGGACGCGCTCCCCATCTACATCGTCCTCACCATGCGCTCCGATTTCATTGGGGATTGTATGCAGTATCAGGGTCTGCCCGAGGCTGTGAACGACGGTCTCTACCTGGTGCCGCGCATGAGCCGCGATGAGCTGCGGTCGGCCATCGCCGGCCCGGTGGCGGTGCGAGCGGGCCAGATCGCGCCAAGGCTGGTGGTGCGGCTGCTCAACGAGGTGGGCGACAATGCCGACCGGCTTCCCGTCCTGCAGCACTCCCTGATGCGCACCTGGGACTATTGGCAGAGCCATGCGGCCGCCGGCGAGCCCATCGACATGGCGGACTACGAAGCCATCGGCACCATGGAGCGCGCGCTCTCCCTGCACGCCGAGGAAGCCTATGCGGAGGCCGCGACGGAGGCCGAGCGGCGGATCGCGGAACGGGCGTTCAAGGCTCTCACGGACACTTTCACGGACCCGCGCGGCGTGCGCCGCCCTACCGCCGTGGGCGAGCTTGCCGTCCTGTGCGAAGCGCCCGAGCCAGATGTGATCCAGGTCCTCGAACGGTTCCGCTGCGCGGGCCGATGTTTCCTGACGCCGCCGGCGGGCGTTGCGCTGGACTCGCGATCGGTCGTAGACATCTCTCACGAAAGCCTGATGCGCCGGTGGGACCGCCTGGTTGCCTGGACCGGGGAGGAGCGGGCCTCGGCCGAATTCTACGTGCGCCTTTCGCGCGCCGCCGCCTGGAACGCGGAAGGCTCGATGGGGCTCTGGCGCGATCCGGAGCTGGAGCGGGGTCTGAAATGGCGGCGGGAGAGCCGGCCCACGGCAGCCTGGGCCGCACGGTACGATCCGGCTTTCGACCGGGCGATGGCGTTTCTCGACCGCAGCCGCCAGGAGCGCGACCTCCTCATCGCGGAGCGGGAACGCGAGCGGCGCCGCAAGCTGCAGCAGGCGCGCTGGGCCGCCGGCATCCTGGCTACCCTGCTGGTTGTCGCCGGCGTCCTCGGTTTGCTGGCGGCGGGGGAGCGAAACCGGGCGGAGCGGAACCTGCACACCGCCAACGAAGTGGTCGATAAACTACTGCTGGCGGCGGGCAGCGATTCGGAAAATGACGCGGCCGAGATCCCCGAGATGGAAGCGTTTCGGAAAAAGCTGCTGGACCAGGCGCGGTCGTACTTGAACGCCTTCGCCCAACAGAAGCCGAGCAGCCGGGAATACCGCGAGGAGATGGCGCAGGCGCACCGCCGCCTGGGCGACATCGATCGCCTGCTGCAGCGAAATCAGGATGCCGCCGCGGAATACAAAACGGCCATCGCGCAGTTCGCCGCGCTGCTGCAAGACTACCCGGCCGATGCGGATTACCGCGACATGGAGGCTGGCGCGTACAACTGGCTGGGCGAAGCCGAGCGCGTGCTTTCCACCGGCCACGCGGAGGCTGAGAGCGCCTATGGCAGCGCCATCGGCCTGGAAGAGAACCTGTGCCGCGGCTATCCGGCGAATTCGGTCTACCAGCGGAATCTCGCGCGCACCCACGACAATCGCGGGATTCTGCGCGCGGCGGCCGGAGACCCCGTGCGGGCCGAAAGCGACTATCGCGAGTCGCTCCGCCTTCTCGATCCGCTGAAGGATCCGGAATCGCGGCGGGCGCTGGCGCACACCTACAACAACCTGGCGATACTGCTGGAATCGCAGAACCAGCCGGACCAGGCCAGGTCGTATTACGAGCAAGGCATCGAAATTCAGGAAGCCTTGCACGCCAGCGAGCCGGCCAACCGGGACTACACTTTTGAGCTGGCAAAGTTCTATAACAACCTGGCCATGCTGCTGGAGGGCCGGCGGGAATATGAGCTCTCGCTGCAGTACAACGGCCAAGCCACGCTTTTGTTCGAAGAGCTAGCCCGGCCGGCGCTGGTCTACACCATCGAGCTGGCGCAAGCCCATACCCTGCGCGGGCGCACGCTGCAGGTCCAGGGCTCGCGCGCGGATGCGGAAAAGGAGTACCGGCAAGCCATCGCCATGTTCGCCAGGCTCGCGCCGAGCGATGCCGCCAGGGAACGCGCGGACTTCCATACGCGATACGGGGAGGCGCTGTTTCAGTTGGGAGCGCTGCTCCGGCAGGAGAAGAACCCCCTCGGCGCGCGCGAGGCTTTCCTCCAGGCCGTGGAGCAACACGCCGCGGCTGGGTCGGAAACCGAACTGGCATTCGATTATTACTGGCTGGCCGCGGCGAATCTCGACCTGGGCGACACGGGCCAGGCGCGGAAGGCCCTGGATCAAGTGGCCGCCACGCTTCCCAAGCTGCCGGAAGCCGACCGCGGCCGGTTGGGCGGCGCCGCACAGCAGTTGCAGAAAGAACTGGACGACCGGAAACGAAACAGACGCAGCACACACTAACCGAGGATAGACATGAAACGAATCATTCTGATTGCAGCGTTAGCCTTACCGGCATGGATGCCGGCCCAGGAGAAACCGGCCGGTCCGCAGGCCAAGCCAGCGCAGACCCAGCCAAAGAATAAGCCCGCTGCGCCACCCAAAACGGGCGCGGCGAAGAGCGCCCGTTCGGACGATGAGGCCCTGATGCCGAACCTCTCGCGCAGCCCCACCGGATATGTCGAAGACGCCGCCGTGGGAACTATGGTCCGCGTGCGTTTCGACGCCGGCTTCGACATGACCGCGCCCGACCGCGCCGAGTTCTTCTACGCCAAATGCGGCTGCTACCGGGCCGCGGGCGCCGATCCGAACGCACCGGGTCCGGGAGCCGTGATCGTGACGAACCTGCGCTTCCAGGAAGCTCACGTAAACGTCGAGTACGCGCCTGCCCACCGGTTCTCGGTGTTTGTGGACGCCAGCGGCCGCTCGATTCAGCCGCAGGCCGGGAACGGTCCCCTGTTCGGTGCGCAGACCGGACCGGGCGATCTTCAGGCGGGATTCAAATTCGCTCCCCTCGCCTCCAGCGACGGCTATCTCACGTTTCAACTTCGCAGCTACATCCCCACGGGCGATTCGCTGTTGGGGCTGGGTACGGGGCATTACAGTATCGAACCCTCGCTGCTGTTCACGCGGAAGGTCACGCGCGCCACGGCGTTGTCGGGACAGTTCAGCGTGTGGCACCCCATCGGCGGATCGAGCGGAGCCGGGTTCGACCCCGCTGTTGCCACGCAATCGTTCGCCGGCAACGTCCTGACGTTCGGGGCCGGCGTGAGCCACCGTTTCCTTCTGGCTGAGAACCTCCGCATGGCTCCTGTGGTCGAAATCGTAGGGTGGAGCGTCCGTTCTGGTTTGGTGACGCTGCCCTCGCCGCCGCCGCCCATATCGGCCAACGCCAACATCGTGAATGCCAAGCTCGGCGCGCGTTTCTCTGTGGGCAGTCACAACACCATCTACGTTGGCTTCGGCCGCCAGTTGAGCCATATCGGCTGGTATCGCGACTTCATCCGGGTGGAGTACGCGCGCATATTCTGAGGGCTGGGCCGTTACTCTCCCTGCACCTCGCGCACGCTTTTCTCCACCGGCTCCAGGGGCGCGATCTCCAAGCCCATGGGCGCGGTTTTCAGGTCCGCGAACTTGCGCGCGCTCACCATCACGCGGCTCTCCAGCGAGCCGACCGCGCCATTGTAGGCTTCCACCGCGCGCTCCAGGCTACGGCCGACTTTATTGAAGTGCTCCCCCATGTCCGAAAGCCGCTTGAAAAGCTCTTTGCCCAGCGCGCTGATCTCGGCGGCGTTTTGCGCCAGGTTCTCCTGCCGCCATCCGTAGGCCACCGCCCGCAGCAGGGCGATCAGCGTGGTGGGCGTGGCCAGAATGATGTTCTGCTCCACGCCGGCTTCGATCAGCGAAGGGTCGCTCTCCAGCGCGGCGCTGAAGAAACACTCGCCGGGCAGAAACAGCACCGCGAATTCGGGCGCGTGGTCGAATTGCTCCCAATAGGATTTGCGGCCCAGCGCCATCAGGTGAGTGCGCACCTGGCGTGCGTGGTCGGCGAGGCGGGCCTTGCGCGCCGGTTCGTCGGCGGCTTCGATGGCTTGCAGGTAACCGTCGAGCGGCGTTTTGGCGTCCACCACGATGGTCTTTCCGGCCGGCAGGCGGACCAGCAGGTCTGGGCGCAGGCGGCCCTCGTCGGAGCCAATGGTGGTTTGCGTGGTGAAATCGCAGTGGTCCAGCATGCCGGCCATCTCCACCACGCGCTTCAACTGGATTTCACCCCAGCGTCCGCGTGCGCTGGGCGTGCGCAGGGCCGTCACCAGCTTTCCCGTTTCGGAACGTAGTTGCTGCTGGGTGTCGAGCAGCCCGCGCACCTGCTCGTGCAGCGCGGCATAGGCGCCGGCGCGTGACTTTTCCAGTTCCTGGATCTTGGAATCCACCTTGTCGAGCGAGGCGCGCACCGGCGTCACCATCCCGGCGATGGCCTGTTGCCGCAACTCCAGGTCGTTGCGCGCGGCCTGTTGCGTTTCGGACAGGGTGGCGCGGGCCAGATCGAGAAAGGCCTGGTTATTGCGCGCCAGGGCGTCGGCGGAGAGCGCCCGGAAAGCCGTCTCCGTTTCGTGCTTGCGCCAGCCAAGGACCAGCCACGCCAGGGCGAAGCCGGCGATGAAACAAACAACCGGCAGAATGTTCTGCATAGATCCATCGTGGCACAAGTGAGGCGCGCCGCTATTGGTTGCGGTGCGGCGGGGCCGGGATTTTTGCGGGCAACTCAGGTACAGTGAGCGATGATGCCTGGCGCACTGAGCGAACTCACGGAGAGCACTCTTCTGGTGGTCGGGGCGCTGTTCCCCATCGTCAACCCGATCGGCAACACGCCCATCTTCCTGTCATTGACGCGCGGACTGTCCGGCCGGGGGCGCATCGCGCTGGCCAGAATGATCGCGCTGAACGGCCTGACTCTGATCGTGGTCTCGATCTTCATCGGCACCCACATTCTGGCCTTTTTCGGCATCTCGCTGCCGGTGGTGCAGGTGGGCGGAGGCTTGGTGGTGATCTCCACCGGCTGGGCGCTTCTGCGCGCGCCGAATATGGACCAGAAGGACGGGAAGAACGACCGCCAGGAGTGCCACGAGGTGGACTACTCCAGACAGGCATTCTACCCGCTGACGCTGCCCCTGACAGTGGGACCGGGCACGATCTCGGTGGCGATTACGGTGGGCGCCAACCGGCCCGAAGGCTCGGAGTGGCGCTGGCCGCTGATCGCCGGGATGTTACTTGGCTCGTTGCTGATTGCGGCGTCCATCTACCTGAGTTACCGGTTCGCCGAACGGATCGGGCGCACGCTGGGCGACTCCGCGATGAACGTCATCATCCGCATCTCCTCGTTCATCCTGGTCTGCATCGGCGTGCAGATTCTGTGGAACGGCCTCAGCGTCTTGCTGCGGACAGTGGTTCGATAGGCGGCAACTGCCACTTCTCGTCGAATAGTCCCGCCGTCACCAGGTCGGGGATCTCGGCGCCGTCTTTTACCTTCACCACGGCGTAGTCGCCCCATTGCGGCATGCCGTAGTCGGCGTTGTATTCGGAGTCGGGAATCGTCAGGCCGGTATTCAATACGACGTACTTAGCGGGGTTCAGCGGATTGGGATAGATCAGCGCCGGAAAGTTCTCACTCGCCGGATAGCTCTTGCCGGCCAGCGAGACACTGTCCTTAGTCCACGCGATAGGCAACTTAGCTGCCACCTTGGCGATCAGCTTGTTACTGCCGGGGTCGCCGAATAGCACGACGTGATATTTCGCCATGTCGGCGGCGGTAACATCCTTGTCGTCTTTCACAAAGGGATGGCCGCGGAAGAACTTGCCCCACATGCGCTCGAAGCGCGCCAGGGTGCGCAGGGCCTGTTGGTTCACGGCTTCGTTCCAAGGCGTCCCGGTGGGGCGCACCAGGAGATATGGATCCAGGAACGCGTCGTCGATGGGCCCCTGGAGCGCGTGTACTTTGTGGAGCCCCACCAACTTACGGGCGGGGTCCACTTTCCAGGCGGCGCCGGTCTTCAGCAGCGCAATCTCCGGGCCGGGTTTCACTTTCAGCTCGCTGCCATCGATCCTGATGGTCTTGGCGTGTCCGGTCTCGCGCAGCACCAGGCGCTCCACGTTGTGTGTCCGGACCGCGTACGCCGCGCCGCCCTGGCTGCGCTCGGCATCGACGTCGGCGCGCTGGTAGTGTTTGCCAAGCCGGTCCACGGTGACCCAGTAATCGCGGTCATAGCGCGTGGTGTAAGTCACAAACTTGATGTGCTCCGGCGACACCTGCCCTTTGTCGCCCCATTCTTTCAGGAAAGCATCCAGCCGTTGGCGGACCAGCGGGCTGGTGCCGTGGCCGGTGTTGAGAGAGATCAGAAAGATATCGGGCGTGCCCGCCATGTGCAGAAAGTCCGGCTCGCCCTCGGCATGGAAACCCTCCGTTTCGAGCTGCGCGCGGGCGTGCAGCGAACTCTCCAATTGGCCGCGCGATGGCGATCCCGGCGGGAAGGCGGGTATCGCGTTGGGCTGCGTGTCGTGATCGCCGTCGTGTGCGGCGAACGGCAGGTTGTACCCGTTGAGGGCCCACTCCTCCATGTTTTCCCAGATCTTCAGCACCGCCAACTGGTAGGGCGCCAAATCGGGAAGTTGCGCGCGCCGCGACCAGGTTCCCGCGCCGATCTCAGCCGCCGCGAAGACGTCCGGATGGTGCAGGGCGATATGCCAGGCGCCTTCGCCGCCCTGCGAAAAGCCGCGCAGCACGATCCGCTTGTCGTCGATCTTGAAGCGCTTCTCCACCGCGGCTATGCCTTCGAACACGTCGGCTTCGCCGCCCCAATGCCATCCGAGGCCGTTGATCCTGCCGAACAAGTCCACCTGGATCTGGCCCTGGTCGGCCACATTGCCGGGCCGGAAATTCTGCTGGGCGAACAGGAATTCGCTTTCCGTGGTGTTGTTCTGGCGGCCGTGCAGCCAGACATACAGGCGCGCCGGCTTAGTAGCGTCGTACGCTTCGGGAAGGGTGATGGCGTAGGGTTCGACGGAGCCGTCGAGCGCGGAATAGTAAGCGTGAATCTGCTTTCGCCCGGTGTTCCACGGCGCTCGGCCGGCGAGCAACTGGTTGCCGCGCTCGATGCCGCGGTCGAGCACCGTCATGGCGTGATCCACGGCGTTCTGGCTGTTCATCAGGTCCGGAAACTCCAGCAGGAATCGCCCGGCTTTGGCGAATACCTCTACGTCGCCCACCAGATCGGGATCGGCGTGTTTGGCTTTCAATTGCTTCACCAGTTCTTCGATCTGTTGGCTTTTCTCGCCGATCGGCGCGAGTTGTTCCGGCTTCGCCTGAAAGGCCGGACCGCGGCCCCCGCGTTGTTGCGCCCACACCCACGCCAGCATCATCCCGGCGGCGATTGCAAACCTGACCCATCGCATCATGTCCGACTTGCCTCCCCTCTACCAGCGGACAGCATATCAGATCCCGGCGGGAGCACCGTGGGGCAGGTGGGGCAGGCGGTGCCGCCTGCCCTGTCCGGGCCAGGCTAACCTCTCAGGGCAGGCGAGCACCGCCTGCCCCACCGCTCAGGTCCTCGCCCCGCGAGTCGCGGCGGGCAATGAGATAACCGGCTCCGATATAACCGCTTGGGTGTACAATACTTCAAGATGAAAATGACTTTTGCTCTACTGGCCGCTTTTGCGGCTACGCTCGTCATCGGCACGGTCCAGGCCCAAGTCGCGGAACGCCCGATTCCGCGCCTGGTCCAAAAGGACGGACGCTTCGCTCTGTTTGTGGACGACGCTCCATTTTTGATATTGGGTGTGGAGAATCAGGACCTCGGCCTGGAGAGCACCTGGCCCGCGCATCCCAAAGAATGGGCCGCCATGGAGTACCTGCATGCCAACACGATCGAAATACCGATCTATTGGGATCAGATTGAAGAGAAGCCCGGGCAGTTCAACTTTTCGTCGATCGACCGGCTCCTGGGAGAAGCGCGCCAGCATAATGTCCGTCTCATCCTGCTGTGGTTCGCCACGTGGAAGAACGGCAGCCAGCACTATATGCCCAACTGGATGTTGCTGGACCCCGTTCGCTATTCCCACGCCGTCGACCGGAACGGGGAGGCCGTGGACTCGCCTTCGCCGTTCGCCACCGCGTCGCTCGAAGCCGACAAGCGGGCATTCGCCGCTGTCATGGGACACCTGAAGACGGCCGACCCGCAGCGCACCGTAATCATGGTGCAGGTGGAGAATGAAACCGGCAACTGGAAGAGCGTCCGCGATTTCTCTCCGGCCGCGCAAAAGGTCTTCGAAGCGCCGGTGCCGCCCGAGATCCTCAAGGCTATGCATGTAAAGACCGCTTCTTCATCCCCGAACTGGCAGGCGGCCTTCGGGCCTAACTCGGACGAGTACTTCAACGCCTGGGCGATCGCGAAATATGTGGGCGAGGTCGCGGCCGCGGGAAAGGCCGCTTATCCCCTTCCCATGGACGTCAACGCCGCCTTGCGCAGCCCGTTCAACCCCGGCGCTCCCGGCGAGCCGGGATCTCCCGCCGCTTATGAGAGCGGCGGCCCCACCGACAATGTGCTCCCCATCTGGAAAGCCGCGGCGCCGGCCATCGACATCCTGGCGCCCGACGACTATCAGGGCGACCCCGCCGCGTACGTGAAGGTTCTGGAACTCTATCGCCGCGACGACAATGCCTTATTCCTGCCTGAGAGCGGCTGTTTCGAGTGCGACCCGGCGACTGGCGACTTTACCCGCTATTTCTTCACCATACTCGGCCTGCAGGCTATCGGAGACTCGGAATCCTCGACTGAGCCTGCGCCTTATCTGGCGAGGAACTTCGTGATGGTCGGCCCGATGCAGCGGGAGATCGCCCGGCTGAATTTCGAAGGGAAGCTCAAGGCCGTGGCTGAGCCGCTGCACTTCAAGGGCGGAGACCAGGGCGACCCCAGGCAGACCATGCCGTTCGGCTCGTGGAAGGCCGTAGTGACCTACGGAACGGCTATGTACGGTCCCCCGACCGCGACGAATCAGACGCCGCGCGGCCGCGCCCTGGTGGCGCAATTGAGCGACAACCAGTTTCTGGTGGCCGGATACTTTTGCACCGTCGACTTCTTCCCTGCGGGTACCGATCAGCAGCGCGCGTCCCAGCATATCGTAGACGGAACCGGACAGATTCCTGCCGCCCTGATCGACGGCAAATGGCAACACCGCCAGTTCCTGAACGTGGAACAGGGAGTTTACGAAAACGGCGTTTTCAAGCTTCTCCGCAGCCAGAATGGCGATGCGACGGACTTTGGCCTCAAATTCGGCGAGGAACCCGTGGTGCTGCGCGTCACGCTGGCCACTTATTAGAGGTCTTACTGCGCCAGCCGGTAAAGATCCACTCCGCCGTTGTAATTCGGCACGTAGATTTGACCGCCATCGATCACCGGCGGATCGAACTTATTGAACAGGAACTGGACGCCCCAGTTCTGCGAGTCCCATAAGACCTTGAGCGATCCATCCGCGGCGAGGTGTACGGGATCGTAGACCAGCAACCGGCCGTTCACTACGTTCGTATTCGCATCGCCGTACGGGATCGTACAGACCAGGATCGCGGAGTTCGCGTCCGCTCCGTTGCTCGATCCGGAACAGAATCCGCCGGGCATTCCACCGGGCGGTTGTCCGCGCACATCGGCGCTCGCGTACTCGTGGCTTTCCGCCACATAAGTCAGGTTCCCGGTGGTACTTACGGCCCACTTATGAAGTTGCGCGTTCTCACCCCAGGCGAAGATGGTCCACGAGTTCAGCAGCGGATCGAAGAACTGCACGGGTGTCATGTGGAGGTGCGCGGTGTCGCCCCATGGAAAGAAGTTCAATGTCTGCGGATCGGTGGGGCAGGGATCGACCGGACCGGGGCTCATAGTCAGCCAGACCGGAGGGGCTGCCAGTTTCGCGCAGTTGGCTTTCGGGTTAGTGAGGTCTTTGGGAGTGGTCCCGCCCAGAGCCGCCATCTTGACCGGATAAGCGATGCCATCTTTTCCGGTCGCAATGCAAACGCCGATGGCCATAATGCAGGCCGGACCGGCCGATCCCCAATCCTCATCGGACCAGTTGCCGCTAGCCATCTGCGGGAACACCAGGACCGTGGGGGCGCCCTGGTCGCTCATCATCGGCACCAGCTTGGCATTCGTCAATGCCATGCTCATCCCGCCGCCAACGGGCCGCTGCTCCATCGCCGCCGAGGGGGAACTGATGCCGGACATCTTCATGGCCGGCGCCGGCTGCTGTCCGGCCCTGGCGAAGTCGGTCCACGGCGTCCAGTGATCCACCACCTGCAGGGTGGCTCGATTCCCTCCCGAAGCAGGCGAATATTTCATTTTGATGAGCGATTCCCCCCACTGGCTCTGGCCGTCGAAGTCGCCATTTCCGGTGATGGCGTAGAGGAATCCGTTGGCGTCCGCCGCCAAGCCTTGCCCAGCCATCCATATGCCGGCGCCCTGCCCCGCCGTGGTGGCCAGAATCGCCGCCAGTTTGTTGCCGGCCACATCGAACGCAAAGCAAAAGCCGCTGGCGCCCGTGCCGGTTTCAAAGATGGTCCCGGAACATCCGAGTACCGTTTTCACGCCGTTGACGTTCGTCTCCACCAGAGACGATCGCTGTTTGCGCATCTGCAAGTTGAAGTCCTGCCCCTCACTCGTGCCTTGGATCAGGACGGGCGGGACCACCTGGGTTCCATCCGCCACGTTCAGCACGAACATGTAATATCTTGCGGTTCGCGGGTTGCCGGTCTTGTCCGGCGAAACCCAGCAGACCTGATACAGGCGCCCGTTGTCAGGGTCGATCACGCCCGTTGAGAGACAGCCCCAATGCTGATTGATGGTGTGGGCGTCGATTTGCGCAGAGCCGTTGACTGGCATCCCCAAGGTTGTTTGCCAGATGCCGGACCCGTCGTGTGCGTCGACTCCGCGCACCACATCCGCCATTGAGGGCAGCACCATTACGTCGCGCGTTCCGAGATCGGTTTTCACATTCGGCAGAATAAGTGGCTGCGCTTCCATCCCCCGCGCATCCCCTATAAGCGGAATAATGGTGGCCCGGATAATTCCCTTAGACTGAACCGAAGCCTGTGTCAGTTGAGTCTCGTGCCGATTCCAGCCGCTTCTTGAGTTATCCGCGGAGCGGGTGAGCCATGGCGCCACGGTGGATTGGGCTACACAGTTCCCAGTCACCGCAAGAGAAACTAAGCAGATAAGAAGACACGGTTGACAGCGCATCACGAGTTCTCCTAACAGGGTTGAACTACAGCGGGGCAAACGAGTAACCGATTGACTTAAGAGAAGATTACCCGAAAACGGCGGCGATATACTACTTACTGCATCCCTTTTTGTTGGAGTATAGCACAAGAAATGACGCTATTCAATATTGTTCTTAGCTGGGTTAGCTGGATATCCGGCTGACTGGAGGGCCCGTGCTGCCGGCCGCGCTTCCGACGGCGGGACGGGGGCGTCGGGCCCCGAGGGCGCCGCCCCACAAGGCCGCCTGAGCGCGGCAAAGGCGGGACGCTCGCGGGAGGGCGCCGGGTGGGGCAGGCGGTGCTCGCCTGCCCAGAAGCGGGCTTGGCCTGGAGAGGGCAGGCGGAACCGCCTGCCCCACCCGGCGCCGCACGGCAGGGGGCTCTTACGAAGCTGCTCCGTGGCGCGGAATTGCCCCGGCGCGCGGGGCTCGGTCCTCACCGCCTCAGAAACTGATGCGCGTGGTGGTCGCGGAGCCGGCGGAGTTGGTCACCGCGGCTTGGAACTCCGCGATCTGGCTGAAGTTGCCGGCTGCCGGGAATACCGCCTTCAACTTGAAAGTTCCTCCGGCCGAGGTTTGGAAGTAGGCGGCGAAAAGGGCGGTGCCGTCGGCGGAAATCGCGCCCGGCCCGATGACCTTGCCGGAGGGATCGTAAAAGGTGAAGGAGAGCTGGCCCGCGCTGCGGGTGTTGTCGAATCCCGTCAGATCCACTTCAATGGCGCCCGGCGAAAGCACGCCCTGCGCGGCGGTGACGCCCACTACCGCCGGCAGAATGGTGACCGTTTGCTGGGCCGTGTTGCCGCCCAACTGCGCCGTAACGGTCAGAGTGCCGGCGGTGGTGCCGGTTTGAAACGGCGCTGTCAGCGCAGTGCCGAAGTGGCCTTGGGTGTCGCCGGACGAAACCGTGAAGTTGACGGACTGGCCTCCGGAGGCGAAGGCGATCCCCGGATCGGCCACCGTATCGGTTGCCGGAATAGAGGGAAGAAACGTCAGGGTGACGATCCCGGTTCCACTCGCCAGCGAAGTGCTGGCCAGGTTGACGGCCACGGCGCCCTGCTGAGCGCTGTCGGGTTGCGGGAGTGAGAGAGAGATCTGCGGCTGCGGCAAGGCCGGAGCCACGCCAGTGCCGGTGAGCGCGTAGGAGGTTTGGCCGATAGTCAGGAGGCCATTCGCGGCGCCAGTGGCGGTGGGGCTGAACTGAACGGCGAACCCCACGCTTTGAGTGGGGTTGACCACCGTTCCGGCGGGCGATGGGCCGCTCAACGCAAAGCCTGGGCCCGAAACCAGCGGCCCCGGTGCAATCAGACTCGCATCGGTCTGGTTCAGCAGCGTGATGCTGAGGGTCGCCGCCGAGCCCAGCGTGACCGAACCGAAGCTCAAAGGCGTAACCAGTGCCGCGGTCCCCGTGCCGGTATTCAATAGGCAGGTCAATTCCACCGGCACGGTAGCGGTCAGCGAAACGGAGATTCCCACGGACTCCAGGAAGGCGCTGTAGGTGCCCGTGCCGGAGGGTTTGAAGACGACAGTGAAATTCACGGAAGCCTGCGAGGCCAGGGTGACCGCCGAGAATGGGCTCGCCAGCGTGAAACCGGCGCCGCTGACTGTCAGGAGGCCCAGGTGGGCGCTGGCGTTGGAGATGTTGCGGATGACGAACGGCACCGTGACCGACGTACCCGGCGCCACGTTGCCGAGCGAGTAAACCGGCGCCACGGGCTGCTCGATGTTGCCGTTCACCAGGTAGAGCGCGAACTGGCTCCAGCCGGGGGCAGCCACGGCTAGGGCAAGCAGAAGCGTGCGCGCAAATGTCCGGATCATGGTTTGCCCACCGTAAGAGCCGGCGCCCCGATGGTGATGCCGGCGGACGTGGTACTAGTGGAAGACGCCGTTAGGGCCGATGAGGAACTGGAGCCGGCGCCGGAGGCTCTGCCGGCCACCATGATTCCCGCCGAGGCCGCGCCACCGGCCAGCACGGCCAGGGCCATCCACTTGAGGAGACGATGGCGTGAGGCCGCCGGTGCCGAGCGCGGGCTCTGGGAAGAGCCCGGGGCGTCCGCAATGTATTGGAACGACACCATACCCGCGCGCGCCTGCTCCTTGGAAGCCACAATGCGAATCGGGAAACGTCCCGGTGTGCGGTTCAGTTGCAGCGTGCGGAGGGTGGCTTGCCCGCGCGCGTCGGTGATGACTATTTCGGTTCGCAGCCCGTTGCCGAACGTTCCGCCGGGGCCTTCCTCGGGAAGGTGGAAGCTCACGGCCGCGCCTTCCACGGGCTTGCCGCTTTCGTCGGTGACCTGGACCGCCAGGGGACGGGCGTTGTGCGAGCCCGGTGCGTTCACCGCGCCTTCCCCTTCCACCACCTGGATGTGCAGAATGGCCACTTGAGCCGTGGCCAGATACGGAAATGCCCAAAGCAGGGCCGCCGCCGCCGGCAAGGATATTTTCACTTTCTAGCGGCTTAGTAGCGGGATCAGGCGGATTTTCTCACCAATACTACGGTGACGTTGTCGGGACCGCCGGCGTCTTTGGCGGCGGCGACCAGTTCGCGGCAACCTTCCTCGAGACCGCCCGAACGCGCGCGCCGCAGAATCTCTTCCAGGTACGCCGGTTCCAGCACGCCGTGCAACCCGTCGCTCGACAGCAGCGCCAGGGCGCCGGGCCGCAAGGGGACGGAATAGTAGTTGACGCTGAGCGGCGCGCTGGCGCCGATGGCCATGGTGAGCACGTGGCGCATGGGGTGGGTGCGCAGGCTCTCTTCATCCAGGCCGAGGGGACGGCCCACTTCGTTGACCCAGGTCTGGTCGTCGGTGATGGCGCGGAAGCCGGCATCGTCCAGCACGTAGGCGCGGCTGTCGCCCACGCTGGCGATGGCGAAACCGTCGGCCAGATCCAAGGCCGCCACCAGGGTGGTCCCCATGCCTTCCAGTTCGGGATCGCTATGGGACGCGGCCAACACGCGCCGGTTGGCCTCTTCCACGGCCCGGAGCAGCACTTGCGAATCCAGGCGCGGCGCCGCGTGGACGATTTCCGCCACCGTGTCGACGGCCAGCCGCGAGGCCCGTTCCCCGGCCTTCGCGCCGCCCATTCCGTCCGCCAGAACGTACAGGCCCAGCTCCGGTTCGATCAGGCAGTAATCTTCGTTGTTGCTCCTGACGCAGCCCTTGTCCGACATTGCGAAGGCTTCCGACATTGCGCGGGGCTCCCTTCTCCGACCGGCCGTATGCCACTGTAACATGCTCATCGCCGACTCACTACGGTAATTCTACTTGTACAGCATAGCGTAGAATAGGAGGTGTTTCCCGCATGCTCTGGCACCGTATCCGTCTTACGCTCGACATGATCAAGTTCGAGCATTCGGTCTTCGCCCTGCCCTTCGCCTTCACGGGAGCGCTGTTGGCTTTTCGCGCCGGCGGGTTCGATGCGCATGGAATCTGGCGCCAATTGGGGTGGATCGCGGTGGCCATGGTGGCGGCGCGTTCGGCCGCCATGGCGTTCAATCGATTGATCGATTCCGATATCGACAGCCGCAACCCGCGCACCAGAATGCGCCATCTGCCGGCCGGACTGCTGTCTCCGGGTTTTACCTGGGGCTTTGTGGTAGCGGCCTCTCTTCTCCTGTTCTTCGCCGCCTTCGAGCTGAACCGCCTGTGCCTGCAACTGGCGCCGGCCGCCCTGGGGATGGTGTGCTTCTATTCTTTTACCAAGCGGTTCACCACGCTTTCCCACCTGGTGCTTGGTTTTTGTCTGGGAATTGCGCCGGCCGCCGCGTGGATCGCGGTGCGGGGATCGCTCGACCCGCGCATCCTGTGGCTGACCGGGGCGGTCACTTTCTGGACCGCCGGCTTCGACGTGATCTACTCCTGCCAGGATTATGAGTTCGATTGCCAGGAAGGGCTGTGGAGCATCCCGCGGGTGGTGGGGATTCGCACAGCGCTGATCGTGGCGCGGTTGCTGCACGTGTCCATGGTGGTGTGCCTGCTGGCGTTGGTGGAGACGCTGCACGTGGGAGCGCTGGCCCTGGCGGGAGTGGGGGCCATTGTGGCGCTGCTCGTTTACGAGCACAGCCTGGTGAAAGCCAACGATCTCTCGCGCGTGAATGCCGCCTTCTTCACCATGAACGGCTACGTGAGCGTGTTATTCTTTCTATTCTGGGCCGCTGATATTTTCCTCCTGAAACCGGGTGCCTGAAACATGCCAGTTGTAATCGACGATCCTCGTCTTGTGCCGATCCGGGAAAAGGTGGAAGCCGGCCAGCGCCTCTCTTTCGACGACGGCGTAACGCTCTATCGCTCGCCCGATATTCTGGGGGTGGGCTATCTGGCCAACCTGGTGCGCGAGCGGCTGCACGGCAACCTGACGTATTTCAACGTCAACCGCCATATCAACCCCACCGACGTGTGCGTGGCCAGTTGCCGGCTGTGCGCCTTCGGCAAGCGGGTGCGCGACCCCAAGGCGTACACCATGTCGCTCGACGAAGTGTGGCACCGCGCCGGCGAAGGCTGGAGCGAGGCGGTGACGGAATTCCACATCGTGGGCGGGCTGCACCCGGAGCTGACTTTGGATTGGTACTGCGAGATGCTGCGCGGCCTCAAGCAGCGTTTTCCGCGGGTGCATCTCAAAGCCTTCACCATGGTGGAGGTGGCCTACCTAGCGCGGCGCACGAAGATTCCGGTGCGCGAGACCCTGGAGCGATTGCGCGACGCCGGCATGGATTCGCTGCCCGGCGGCGGCGCCGAGATCTTCAGCGAGCGAGTGCGCCGCATCATCTGCGACCACAAGATCGACGGCGACGAGTGGCTGGAAACCGCGCGCGAGGCGCACAAGCTGGGGCTGCGGTCGAACTGCACCATGCTGTACGGCCACATCGAGAACGACGAGGACCGGGCCGATCACCTGGTGAAGCTGCGCGCCTTGCAGGACGAGACGCACGGCTTCGTAACCTTCATCCCGCTGGCCTTCCACCCCGATAACACGGCGCTACAACATATCTCGAAGACCACCGGATTCGCCGACATCCGCAACATCGCGGTGGCGCGCCTGATGCTCGACAACATCCCGCACGTCAAAGCCTACTGGGTGATGATGACCCCGCGGATTGCGCAGATTGCGCTGCGTTTCGGGGCCGACGATATCGACGGCACCATCGTGGAAGAGCGCATCTACCACGATGCCGGGGCCACCACCACGCAAGGCCTGCGGCGCGCGGAGCTGCTAGAGCTGATCCGCAAAGCCGGCCGCGAGCCGGTGGAGCGCGACACGCTGTACCGCCCCGTGGAGCGCTCCGCGGCCACGTTCACCGTGCTGGTGTAGCGCGGTCGCCAGGGGACGTGGAGCGGGCATTCCTGCCCAATGCCACTAAGCGTACGATTTCCAAAATACAGCCACGTATTCTGTGGCGTTGAGTGGGACAGTCCTCTGGCCCGTCGTCGCGCCGAAGGCGCGCTCCGCGCGCATGACAGGCGGACCCAGGGTACCCCGGCCTGTCCCACTCAACCGCCGAACAAATACCTCGCCATGATTCGGAACAGGAGGGCGGCGCGAGCAGGAAGAAATGAGGTCTGGAGCCGAAAGGGCTTCCGAACCAAGACTGCAATGCAAATCAGGTCGCTTAGTGGCATTGGGCGGTCCTGCCGGCGCCCTGCCACTCCCATGAGCGAATAGGCCTAAGTACTCCTGTCCCGAATCTGCAGGCCGATGGCATCGGATTCCACCTTTGCATCCAGGCACCGCCGCTGCAAACAGGCCGCTATCCCGAGGCCGCCTACCCAATTCCCTCACACGCCGCCATGGAACCCTGCGGTATGGTAAGAGAAACGTCATGTTACTCAAGCACCTCGTAAAGTGCCTCGCCGGTCTGATGGCCTGGAGTGTGGCTGCAACCGCCCAGGATGGTCCCGCGCACCCGGCCTGGCCAAGCCGTGGACAGCTCTTTGTGGGCGCCTGCTATCAGCCGGTCGACCGCTCGCCCGGGCAAATCGACCGTGACATCGCCGTCATGAAGCGCGCCGGATTCAATGTCGTCCGCATGGGCGATCTCTCCTGGGATTCCTTCGAGCCCTCGCAAGGCAAGTTCACCTTCGAATGGTTCGACAGGATCATGGACCAGATGCAAGCTAACGGGATCAGGGTCATCGTCGACATTCCGGGCACCCCGGCCCCGATCTGGCTGCATCGCGCACACCCGGGCGTGGACATCGTCAACGAAAACGGCGCGCGGGTACCGCCTGCGGAGCGATACATGGACAACATCAGCGATCCGGACTACGTCCGTGAAGTGGGGCTCCTCGCCGACGCAATCACGAAACGGTACCGACACCATCCCGCGGTCATCGCCATCGGCTACGACAACGAGATCGGAAACGGCTTCATGTCCTATTCGGAGCCGGACCGGCAGCGCTTCATCGCCTGGCTTAAGACGAAGTACCCAACGGTCGGGAATCTCAATAAAGCCTGGGCCACCCAGCGTTGGTCGCGCCGGCTGAACAGCTTCGAAGACGCCGACCTGCCGCTCGCCAACGGGCCCGGGCCGGCCGAACGCTACCTGGACCTCCATCGCTACTGGTCCGATGTTACAGTCGAGCGGCTCCGGGAACTGGAGACCATCCGGCGGCGCAATATGCCCGATGTCCCGTCGATCTCGAATCTCTGGGATACCGCCCAGAGGCGAGGCTTCGACTATCTCAGCACTTACAAGTCTTATGTGTCCTATGGCGCGGAAGGGTTCTATCCCGGCGAGCCGGTCAGCGGCGCGCTGGGTGCGCTGATGACCAAAGGGGATCTGGAAACCCCCATCTGGTTCAACGAATTCACCGCCGGCGGCGGGGGCTTTTACGGAACGCGCGGCCAGAGTCGTATGTACGCCTACGAGGCACTGTTGATCGGCGCGCAGGCGGTCCTGGCGTGGACCTTCAACAGCCATATTGGCGGAGAAGAGCAGGCGCTGTTCGGACTTCTCGACCACGATGGAACGCCGTCGTGGAAAGTCGACGAGTTTGCCCGTATTGCTTCGGAATTCAAGCAACTCTCGAAATTCGGATTTCCGCGGTATACCCGCCCCGAGGTGGCCATCGCCTATTCGTTCGATTCCTTCATCGCTTCGCACCCCAACGGACCGTCCAGCACGACGCGGCAATACTTCAAATCCTCCTATTCCAAACAGGTCGAAGAAGCGTTTGGGCCCTTGTTCCGCGCGAACCTGGACGTTGCCGTCATCAACGTCGGGAATCACGACCTTTCGCGGTACAAGCTGGTCATTGTGCCGGCCGATTACGTGATGGACGCCGCCAGCGCAAAGGCCCTGCGCGACTACGTGAGCGGCGGCGGCACGGTACTCATGACGGCGTTGTCAGCCAAAGTAGACGAGCACGCCCAATGGTTCGAGACGCCGCTGCCGGGGCGCCTGAGCGACGTCTTCGGACTGAAGACCAATGAGTTTTACGAGGTGGGATCGGCCCTTACCTTCGAATTGGATGGCGCATCCATCGCGAGCGGCGTGCGCTGGTACGAAGTGCTCGAGCCGTCAACGGCCGCGGTCCTTGCGCGATTTACCAATACTCCAGACCACTCTCCGGCTGTCACGAGCAATAAGTTCGGCAAGGGCAACGCGATCTACCTGGCGACCGAATCGAAGGCGGCGGCGATCGGGCCGGTGCTCGATTCCATCTACAAGATGGTGGGCCTGCAACCCGGCCCCAGGACTCCCGAGGGAGTGTACGCGAGGGTTGTGGATGGGCGGACCCTCTACGTGAACACGACTCTGCGGGAGCAGAGGATTCCCATCGAGGGCCGGCGCACTGGGATGATCAGCGGTCGCGTATACGAGGGGACTGTGGTCCTGGGTCCGCAGGATGCCGATCTGATACCCTGACCCGAGTGGCGTGCGCGGCGTGTCTGTCTCGAAGGGCCGGAACCGTGCGCATCCTCAGTCCGCCCTGCCTCCACCCGTAGGACCGGGAGTTCGGCTCGCGCGCCGGAGAGCGAACGTGCCGCGAGGTCTCTCGCGACGCTGTGCTCGCGCCGCGCCGCCGAGACGTGGGCGCGGGCGGCGGCCACGAGCCGCAGCTCGCAATAGCCGGGGCCGAATTGTTTCCGGTCGCGCATGCGGCGCAAGCATTCCGCGCCGGCGGCGGAGCAACGTCCGGCGACGGCGCCAAATGCCTGCCGCCGGCCCAGCACCTGGCCCAGATCGAAGGCCGCCGTGTCTTCGGCCGGCGCGGTCGTAGTCGGTTCTTTCGTTGATGTTTTCTCCGTCCCGGCCAAAATGGTCGGGACGCCGCAGTTCCAGAGTGGCACAGCGTTTCGCGCGGACCTGTTGTCGGGGCTTGCCCAAAATCCCGGGAACGGGTTTTTCGACGAGGGGAGCGGCGCGTGCCGACCCAGCTCAGCGCGCCGTTTCCGCCGTAACCGCGGGCCGCAGCACGAAGACCAGTTGCGGCAGCAGGCAGACGGCCATCAGCACCGCGGCCGCTGCCAGCACCGGAGTTGCCCCACTCGGTGTGAGCGCCACCACCAGGTTGGGGAGCAGCGGCACCACCACCAGGAACGCCGGTGCGGCGCAGAGGGCCATGGCAGCGACGCGCCAGCCCAGGCTGAGCGTCCGCGGGGCGGTGATCAGCACGGCGAACGCGATGACGCCGCCGACCAGCGGCCACGTCAGCAAATAACTGACACCGGGCGCAGCCCGGACCACCCAGAACTGCAGCACGCCCAGAATCCCGAGCGGCGCCGCCATCCACAGTCCGCGGGCGCGATGGCTGTGTCCGGCCGAGGCTGCTGCCACCAGCCCAAGCACAGCGAGGGTGGCCAAGACCACCGCCCACCCTGCCGGGTAGACAATCAACGGGGTGAACGGGGTGGCGAAGTAGATGGCGTCTCCGGAGGCGTGCCGGCTGAGGTCCTGGTTTCCGAACCAGCGCGCGAGCGAGAGCGCATAACGGCCTTGCTCCTGCAGGCTGACCGGGTCGAGATGCTCCACCGTGTCCTCGGCCGTGTGGTAATACTCGGGGTGCTCGATGAAGGCGAAGTTCATGCCGGCCAGGCCGCCCTCCTTGAAGATGCTGAGGTCGGTGTTGTTGGGCATGCGGCGGTAAATCTCGTAGGCGGCGGAGGTGGCGTCGGTTTGCGGAACGGCGGCGGCCAGACCGCGCACCAGCCACGCGTTGTTCGAGCTGGTCTCGAACATCATGGCGCTGCCCGACGTGCCGCGCGCTTCGAAGTTCAGCGTCACCCCGGGCTCCCCGCGCCACGGGTGTTCGCGCATGAACAGCACCGCCCCCAGCATGCCGCGCTCTTCGCCATCGGTGATGAGGAAGATGACGTCGTTGCGCAACGCCGGGCCGGCGCGAAGGGCGCGCAGGGTTTCGAGCAGCACCGCGACGCCGTGCCCGTCGTCGCTCGCTCCCGGCCCCCGCATGGACGAATCGTAATGCGCCGCCAGCATGACGGGCCGGGTATTGGCCGTGCCGGGCAGGCGC
>Ga0265316_10001744_pt1 | contig 23069 bp, 13 predicted proteins | sample 4522metaG_FD_202092 | JGI IMG/M metagenome (GOLD analysis project Ga0265316, IMG submission 202092) | Rhizosphere microbial communities from Carex aquatilis grown in University of Washington, Seatle, WA, United States - 4-5-22 metaG | ecosystem: Host-associated > Plants > Roots > Rhizosphere >... | reverse complement strand
ACTTTTTCTACGACAGTATGCCAGGGACAATCAAATGTAATTTATGCTATTCCAAATGATGCAACCGTTTCCTATACCTGGAATTATAGTGGCACCGGAGCAACAATTACAGGAACTACCAACAATATAACTGTTAACTTTTCAAATGCAGCAACAAGTGGTAATCTAAGTGTAACTGCAACTAATTCTTGCGGCACCAGTGCAGCAAGAGTTTTAGCAATTACCGTAAATCCTTTGCCGAACGTGCCTGGAGCATTCACTACTTTTAGTTCACCTGTCTGTCAGGGTCAAACCAATATTGCATATTCTGTACCCAATGACCCATCTGTTTCCTACAATTGGAGTTTCAGTGGTACAGGTTCATCAATTAACAGTTTAGGCAATACCATAACTTTAAATTTAACAACATCTGCAACTAGCGGTACACTTAGTGTTAGTGCCACAAATGGTTGTGCAACAAGTTTATCCAGAACCATGGCAGTTACAGTAAATCCTTTACCGAATGAGCCTGCTGCATTTTCTAGCAGCAATTCGACAGTTTGCCAAAATCAAACTAATGTTGTTTATACGGTACCGATTGATCCTTCCGTAACTTATACATGGAGTTATAGTGGAACTGGAGCCTCTTTTACCGGGTCAACAAATAGTACAACAATCAATTTTAGTTCAGCAGCTACAAATGGCACTCTTAGCGTGGTAGCAACCAATGGCTGCGGTATAAGTGCAGCGAGAACTTTGGCATTAACTGTAAATCCTTTGCCACCCCAACCCGGATTTTTTACTATTGGTACATCTCCCATTTGCGCGGGAAGAAACAATATACCTTACGCGGTTCCAAATGACGGAGGGGTCACATATAATTGGAATTTTTCAGGCACCAATGTAAGTATTGTTAGCAATGGAAATAGTGCTGTTTTAAATTATGGCAATAATGCAACATCTGGAATGTTGAGTGTTGTTGAAGTAAATTCATGTGGAGCGGGAACCTCGAGAAATTTTCCCATTATTGTTAATCCATTACCTTCGGGTATTTCTTTCACAAACGTTTCTCCATATAGCTCAACCCAAAGTCTTGTTCGATTTTCTCATTCACCATTGGGAGGTGTGTTTACAGGACCTGGTGTAACTTCAGCAGACAGTGCCTTTCATCCCAGTTTAGTAGGAACAGGAGCATATTTGATTAGCTATACATATACCAATTCCAGTGGTTGTGCAAGTACATTTACCGATACTGTAACTGTAATTAGCGCAAATGGAAGCATAACAGGATTTAAGCCAAATGGCATTATATGCAATGCAAAAGCAATTTTGATTATTAAAGGCTCACCAGGTATGCATTCTGGTTCAGGTATTAGTAATGATTGGTTTGAAGTAGACGGAATAGTTAATGGTAAAGGGATATCAAAAACGGCTGACAGTACTGCTAATTTTAATCCAGCAAATGCCGGTTCCGGAAGCCATATTGTAAAATACAAGTATCAAAAAGGTTCTGCCGTTTTGGAGATTGATAAAGCAATTACAATTGATTCGATTTTAAAACCAGATTTTGTTGGATTAAATTCTAAGTATTGTGATGGTGATCCACAAGATACTCTTCATGGAATTAACCCATCCGGAGGATCCGGTACATTCTTTTATAATGGGCCATCTGCTGGTTTGATTACACCTGTAAATTTAAATTCAAATATGAGTGTAATTTATCCTCATGGAATAGTTCAAGCTATCCCTGGATTTAAATCGGCAATTTTCAAAATTTCTTATTTCTATACTTCTCTTTTGGGATGCAATAGTGATACTACTAATAAAAATTTCTCAACATATGCTTTACCAGCTATAACATTTGCTATGAGACCTACATTTAATGTAATAGAAACTCCTGTAAAATTACACTCAACACCTGGTGGTGGTATATTTTCAGGAATAGGTGTAATTCCGGCAGATTCAACTTTTTCTCCAGCAATTGCAGGCATACAAAATGGCATTCCTATTTCTTATTTCTATACAGATCCACACGGTTGTTCAAATTCAATGACTAATTTGGTAGACATAATTGCTGCTAATGCAACAATCAAGGGCTTGAATCCTGGCAATATTTATTGTTACGATGGCAATGTTGATACTTTAGTTGGTACATCGGTAAATGGAATTCACGGTGGCAGTTTGAGCGGTGCCGGCATCAAAAAGTTTGGTATTAGTGATACTGCATTATTCTATCCGGCACTTGCAGGTAATGGTCTGCACACCATAATTTATTCTTATTTTAATGGTTCAGGAACGCATTTTAGTATTTCAGCTATTGTTAATGTTGATTCCATTGGTACGGTCTCAATTGCAGGATTGTCCAGTGAATATTGTTCAAATGATGAGAGTAAAATACCTCTGAGAATTTTAAATTCACCTGCCGGGTTGCCTGGAACTGTGACTTTTGCCGGTAGGGGAATAACCAAAGATGTTTCTTCGGGTTATTTCTTTACACCTTCACAGGATACAATACCTGTGGAAGATATAGGTATGATTTTTACCAGAAATTTCTCAGGTTGCCAAAGCATGACGAATAACCGGGTAATTATTAATCCTGCCCCAATTGCTGATTTTGAAATATCAAATAAATGCATCGTCAACCAAAATGATTCAATTGGTTTTATCAATAAAACCATATCTGGTGATACAGTTGTAAAGTGGAGCTGGAATTTTGGTGACAACGATGTGCCTGCTTCCGAAAATGTATCAGCCAAATTTATGCCAAAACATGTTTATAAAACGAGCGGTACAAAAAACATTATACTAGTTGCAACTACTATAAAATCATGTAGCTCCACCAAGGATTCTTCAATATCTCTTGGAAATTTATCAAATTTTAATTTCACCTGGAGAAGCGACTGTTATAATTCAGATTCTGCAACAACCTTTATTGCTGATAAAATTCAGGGAAATCAGATAAGATATATTTGGAATTATGGTGATAATAACTCTAAGGACGATACTCTAAACATAGTAACACATCATTTCGCTGCTTTGAAAAATTATGTGGTCAAGTTAATTGTTCAGAATAACTATGGATGTTCTGATACTATGACGCGAACAATTTATTTCAGACCAGTAATTGTACTTTCAGATTTGGTTCCTTACTCAGAAAATTTTGAAAATGGTAAAAAAGGGTGGATCCTTGAAACTAATGATAATACAGTAGTTTCAAGCTGGAAATTTGGGAATTCTTCATTTTTCAGTGATACAAATTTGACAGGAGATAGTCTTTGGTTTACTTCTCCGGCATATAATACTGAACAAACCTGGATATCATCTCCTTGCTTTGATTTTTCACAGGTTCAAAAACCTATGATAAAATTTGATAGTAAAAGCAATTTCGATGTTAATCGTGATGGCGTTGTACTTCAATATAAAACCAATAATGACAATATCTGGACAGATGTTGGAAATATAAACGATGGAATTAATTGGTTTGAATCTGGTTCTATTTCAGGCAAGCCGGGAAATCAGAAAATAGGCTGGTCCGGGCAAAATACTTCATTTGTATCATCCAGGCATCAGCTTAATTCGTTGACAGGAATGAAAGAAGTCAGGTTCAGGTTTATTTATGGTTCTGATGGTACCAATAAAAGCGATAACGGATTTGCTTTTGACAATATATGGATCGGTGCAAGGCCAAGACTGGTGCTGCTCGAACATTTTACAAATTCATCCAGTAATAAGTGTCTAAGTACTGAAACTACCCTGGATTCACTTATAACAAGCGAACCGTCTGATGTTATCGATGTAAGATATCATTCAGATCTATTTGGAACTGACTTGTTAGATCCTGCAATTCATTCAGTTTCCAATGTGCGGGCATTATATTATGGTATTCCTTCATTGCCTTATACCAAACTTGATGGCGGTGATGCCGGGACTACCGGATTTGATTATTCTTCGCGGTCACTAAATGCTAATGACATAGAGACGCGTTCTTTGGCTGATCCCGATTTCAATATCTATTTACAGGCAGTGAAAAATGATAATCTTTTAAACGTAGATGTTAGAATTGATGCATTGACATTACTGAATAACAAAGAAATTACCCTTCATGTGGCTGTTGTTAAAAATGAAATTGATATTAAAAATGGCCCTAATAATTTGATATTCAGAAATGTTTTGATAGCATTACTTCCTAATGCAGCTGGAACTACTTATAGTCAAAATTGGAAACCTGGTGACAGCCAAACCCTTTCTTTAATGTACACTTTAAATAGTACTGATACAGGAAAAGTGACAGTAGTAACTTTTATCCAGGATGAGTCAACCAAAGAAATTTTACAAACTGCTTCCAGTGACCGTAATTCTATTTATACTGGTATCGACAATTTTAAAATTTCAGGTAAAAACAATTTTGAATTTGCCATGTTTCCAAACCCTGCAATAAATCAGGTTAGTTTTGTTTTGAGTAGCTTGTCTGAAGGGCCTGCAACTATTGAAATTTATAATGTAATGGGAGCAATAGTTGGTATAGTAAAACTGGAAAAGGGGGTACATGTATATAATGTCAATTTAACCGGTTACTGGAATGGAATGTACATTGTTAAATTGAGTTCAGGTAATAATTTCCAAATAGTGAAGAAATTAGTAGTGCATCATTAAAAAAGATGAAATTAGCTAATTTACAATAAAGACCAGCAATTGAAACATGTCCGCAACACAAGTGCATTTGTACAAACGGGCTTATTTATTAAGCATTATTACCATATTTTATAATATCCTGGAAGGCTTGGTTGCTACGATATTAGGCTACAAAGACAATACACTTGCCCTTCTTGGTTTTGGAGTCGATAGCTTTATTGAAGTTGTTTCAGGCGCGGGAATAGCCCTGATGATTTTAAGAATATGGCACAATCCGGATAGTTCCGTCAGTAAATATGAAATTACTGCACTAAAAATTACGGGAACAGCTTTTTATCTGCTTTCGGGTGGACTATTAGCTGGTATTGTTATTAATATTTTTAACCAACATAAACCAGAAACCACATTTTGGGGAATTGTAATTTCTCTTATTTCAATTGCAATTATGATGTGGCTTATGGTTGCCAAGTTTAGCATTGGAAAAAAACTTAATTCAGATCCCATTATTGCCGATGCAAATTGTTCAAGAGTATGTGTATATATGTCCCTTGTGCTATTAATATCAAGTGTTCTTTACGAATTAACGGGCTTCGTTTATGCTGACATATTAGGTGCGGCAGGATTAATATATTTTTCAATTAGTGAAGGAAAAGAAGCATTTGAGAAGAGCAGAAATAAAAACAATTCATACTGCCGGGATTAATATTTTAGCAATATGAATTGTTTGAAAATTATTAAATAAATTGAATGTCTCTATTCTTATTCTTTTTGTAAATTAATTTTTTAAAGCGGTAAGTTGAGAAGAACCTACAAGTTTTCCATTCTTGTCATAACTTTCACTCTTAACCACGCCGGCATCTTTGGCAATCCATTGAGTTCCTTTGCCTTTCATATTAAACATCATTTTTGTTTCTACATCATAAGATATCTTGTAGCATTCAAAAGTACCCGCGGGAGTTGTTATAGTTTCAATGGCCTCAACTTTCCTGTTCTTTATAGCCATGGTCATATTCATCATTTGCATAGCAGTGTTTTTCATGGAAATGGTTAGCGAACCATCTTTCAATGTTTGGCCAACGGTCAAATTTGAAGGCATATCCAAATCGTCTCCTTTTATTTCAACATCACCTTCTTTATAATTTTTCATGGATTCGCCTGACATCATATTCTTCATATCAAAATAAAATATTCCATTTTCACATTTTACGCTATATTGCCCCTTGAATTGCGATTGTCCCTTTTTATCAAAGCTTTCGCTTTCGAATTTTATTTGATATCCATTCGCTGTTGTTTCCTTTCCAATAATCTTTTGATGTGTTGTGCCGGTAATTCTGTTCTTAGCATCATATGATGTTAGCTCCATTTGCATGCCTTCCTTTGAAGGAAAAAACATTTTACATTCCTGGCTCTTTATAACCGGAGTTATAATAGAAATTAGACCGATGATTAATAATAGTTTTGATTTTTTCATTTTATTTCTGGTTTAAAGGTTAACAATATCAAAACTAGTGAAATTATTCGTGCTCACCAAAATATGCGCTATTAAGTAAAAAGTCATTCATTATATTGACCATTGAGATTTTAAGGTCTTGATATGCTATTTCATTAATTTTAAAATTTGAACTTGCTAAAAATAGAAGGTTAAAAAACATTAAAATGAATTTCCACACATTTTTTTTCTTTAATTTGCCAGATCGGTAATTCATTTTGAGGGTGGCTTAACTATTAATCGAATCGTCATTGTGAACGATCTACCGCGGCAGAGAAGTAATTTTTTAATAAGTAAGTCAATAGATTACTTAGGTCATTCCACTCTTGCAATGACAAGTTCTCGGAATTTTGAGACTGTTTAAACTAAATATACTAAATTTGCATTTAAAGAGTAATCCAGTTATATTAATATTTCAAACCTATCTTGAGAAAAATTAAATTATTATTATCCTTCCTGATTTTTGGTGGTTTTTGTTATTGCCAGGAAAATAGCATTGAGCTTCCTAAAATTTTAAATGACACTGTCAAGCTGGATTCGATTATGCATAACGATTTTTTCGATTTTGTCAACAAAGAAGTATTGAAGAATGCTTTAAAAGAGTCAGAAAAATTGCCAGACAACTATACGGATTTTAAAAGAAAATTTCTTGCTTTGAAATTGGATAATGAACCTATTGATATTGGCTTACCAAAAGTAAAACACGGTATCCCACCACTTCTTGATAAAAATTACTTAAGTAGTCCATGGTTTGCGCTTAATAGTCCGATTTCATTTTTATATTACAATTTTAGCAAAGCTGAGCGTTCGAAACGAAAAGCATATGAATTAAGACATGAAAAAGACCAATATGCAGTAATTGATAATAAAATCAATCGTCACAAAATTCAATATTGGACCGGTTTAAAAGAAAATGATCTCGATAAATTTATTTTGTTTTGTGATTTCAGTTTTGACTATATGCTTTCCGCGAATGAGTACGAATTAATTCAAAAGGTTAAACAAAAATTACAGGTTTTTAAGGACACGAATAAATTCATGCAAAAAAAAGATACGATTTAACCCAAATTGCTCATTTGAACTTAGCAATCGATTAAGAAATTGTAAATCAATCTAAAAATATTGGATTGAAATAATTTCTAAATCGGGGTTAACCCAACTAACGCAAGTAGTTCGCTTATTTCATTCGCTTCTATTGCGTAATTTGGGTTTAATAAGTATTTTCGGGAGAGAATTTGATCAACCTTCATTTAAGTTCCAAGTCAGCATTATTACGCAAATCAATAATGTGCAATAATCGCAATTGAACTATTTTAATTTTTACAGAATTATAATTATTCTAGTCAAACAAAATTTAAAAAAATACTTTTGATCTATTATTTTTGAATAAATAGTTTAAGTTTAAATTTAACTTTGCAAACTTAAAAATGATATCATAAAAACTTTAAATATGGTAACAGGATACATTCATTGGAATATTAATCCCGAAATTTTCAATTTGTTTGGCATTTCCGTAAGGTATTACGGTGCATTGTTTGTTACCGGATTAATAATTTGCTATTACATGCTTCAATGGATTTATAAAAGAGAAGACATTCCTGTAGAGAGGCTGGAGAAATTCTTTATTTATGGTTTTGTTGGTATACTTGCAGGCGCCAGACTGGGTCATTGCTTATTCTATGAACCCGGATATTATTTTAGGCATCCTTTGGAAATGATATTGCCAATACAATCATTACCTGATGGAGGCTATAAATTTACAGGCTACCAGGGACTGGCCAGCCATGGAGGCACAATAGGTTTAATCATTGCAATAATTTGGTATTGTATTAAAAACAAAGAATCTTTAATCAGAATGTTTGATATGGTGGCTATAGTTGCACCAATAGGTGCCTGTTTTATCAGGCTGGCAAATTTAATGAATTCAGAAATCATAGGTATACCAACAACTGTCCCCTGGGCATTTATATTTGAGAAAGATGATAATTTACCAAGGCATCCTGCCCAATTGTATGAAGCAATTGCTTATGTTTTGATTTTTGTGGTTGTTTTTTACATTTACAAAAAAAGAAAAGATATAATTCAAAAAGGCATTTTATTTGGTTTGACCATCACTTTAATTTTCTCAGCACGATTTGTTATAGAATTTCTTAAAGAAAAACAAGTTAAATTTGAAGAACAAATGAAGCTTGATATGGGCCAATTATTGAGCATACCTTTGATATTACTTGGAATAGTATTCATCGTTTATGGCATCAGAAAAATGAGAAACACCCCGGAACTAAAATAAAAGTTTGCAAATCATTTATAGATTATTAATAAGAATCAAGAATCAATGTCGTTTAATTAAGTAAAAAGACACCCTTCGACAAGCTCAGGGTGACTATGTAATAAGGTCATACTGAGCTTGTCGAAGTATGACCAATAAAAAGTAATTTCTTAATTCAACAACATTGAAACAAGAATCAAGTTTAAACTTTCCAATTGTAACTTTGTTGATATAATTAATTTTCTAACTTCTGCATTTTTATTTTTCTGATTATCTGTTAAAAAACGGAAATATGAAAAAATTTGATTCAATTCCAATGCAAATGGTAAGTGCAAGTAAATTTACCATTGTTTGTTTTCTACTAATAATATCTCAGGCAGTTTTTGGTCAAAAACCGGACACAAATTATAGCAATATTAAATTGCCCAATGGCTTTTCAGCTATATTGGTTGCAGAATCGCTTGGACAGGGAAGGCATATAGTTGTAAACACGAATGGTGATATTTATGTCTCATTGCTAAGGTTGAAAAATAAAAGCGGAATTGTTGCACTTCGTGATACAAATAATGATGGAAAAGCTGATATAATTAAATACTTTGGAACATTTTCAGGAACAGGTATTGGCATTTACAATGGTTACCTTTATTTTGGTGCTGATACAATAGTGGTGCGTTACAAATTACATCCTGGTGAGCTATTGCCTGACCCAAATTATGAAATTGTAGCTAAAGGATTTAAAATCAATTACCAGCATGGAGCTAAATCCATTACTTTTGATAATAAGGGATACATTTATGTTAATGTGGGAGCTCCTTCTAATGCTTGTCAAACACCGGACAGGACTTATCATACTCCCGGTTCCGATCCCTGTCCTTTACTTCTAGAGTTTGGAGGCATTTGGAGATTTGATGCAAATAAAAAGGAGCAGGATCAGATTAAAGATGGATATCGTTATTCAACGGGCCTGCGTAACTGTGTTGCATTGCGTTGGAATCCTGTTGCGAATTCACTTTATGCAGTGCAGCATGGCAGGGATCAATTGCACGAATTCTGGCCTGAAACTTATACCGAAGATGAGGGTGTGAACCTTCCTGCCGAAGAATTTTTTATGCTTAAAGATGGTATGGATTGCGGTTGGCCTTATTGCTATTATGACGATAGCAAGAATCAAAAACTGCTTGCCCCCGAATATGGAGGTAATGCAAAAATTGAAGGGCGATGTAAGGAAAAGGAGAAACCTATTATGGCATTTCCTGCACATTATGCACCCAACGATCTTCTCTTCTATACTGGTGGTATGTTTCCTTCACGATATAAAAACGGTGCTTTTATTGCTTTTCATGGATCCTGGAACAGGGCTCCGCAAGAACAAAAGGGCTATAACGTTGTATTTGTACCGTTTAATAAAGAACTGCCTTCAGGTAATTGGGAAGTTTTTGCAGATGGATTTGCCGGAGTAAACAAAATAATGAGCCCCAGGGATGCAAAGGCCCGACCTTGTGGCTTGGCTCAAGGTCCGGATGGTTCTCTTTATGTGGTTGAGGATACCCAGGGAAAAATTTGGAAAATATCATATCATTAAAATGATAAAACACAAAGTTTCGTTAACACTTTTATTTATTATTCTTGCAATTTTAATTATTGTCGCTGGTTCAGAAATTGTTTCTGCCAATGTCTCAGAAATTAAAATAATAAATAAGAAATTTCTGAATGAAACATTATTAAAAGCCGATTCAGGAAAAGCGATTTATACTAACAAATGTATGTCATGTCATCAGGTTGATGGGAGCGGGGTTCCTGGAACATATCCTCCTTTGCAAAAAAGTGCCTGGGTCAGTGGAGATAAAATCAGGCTTATAAACGTTGTACTTAATGGACTTGAAGGAGAAATTATTGTTAACGATGAGACCTATATAAACAGCATGCCCAAACTGGATTATCTGACCGATAATCAAATAGCACAAGTCTTAACTTTCGTCAGGCAAAATTTCAACAATAGCGCAGGTGAAGTGATTTCTGAAGAGGTTGCTAAACTTCGTAAAAAGTAAAATTTCCTATTATTTAAGAGAGTTTTTTAATGTTATTGAAAACCATGATGGTTCTCTAATTCTTAGTAATTAGTTTTCCATTATAATTTATTCCTGTACCATGAATATTATAGAAGTAAAAGCCTTCAGTTAATTTATCAATTGAAATTATTTCTTGATTGGTTGTAATAACTGTTGTAAGAATAATTCTACCTTTGATATCGGTAAATGTAATACTGGCGGGCCCGTCTAATCCGGAAATATAAATTTGTTTCCTGGCAGGATTTGGACTTAGCCTTACACGATTTTCCGCATTACTTTTCTTAATTGAGGTATGAGTTGTATCAACCTGAATTTCCACAACCTTTCTCACGAAATTGACTAAATCAACACTTCCTTTGGTTTTACTAATATTTTTTGGCAATTTGCGTACATACCATTTCATGACCCATTTGAGTGAATCTCCTGCATTAATTAAAGAGTATTTACCCTGGTTCTCAAGTTCGTAGTAAGCTCCGGGACCGGCATAATAGTATTCAACTTCACTTTCGCCGGAAGCCTGGGTACCAGAAGGAACATTACTAAATTTTTTAATGAAGACCGAAGTGTCTGAATTAATCCATGCTGTCCAGTTTTCCTTGCTATTTCCAAAGCATTTTATCCCGGAAGATGAACCTGTATAATTGAGCCAACTTACATCTCCGATTTTAGTATATTGTGAGGCCAGCGTACCGGTTATACCTCCTGAATCAGGAAAAAATTCCATTCCGCCAACCGGAACTCTGGTAATTTCCCAGGGTGCAAAAGAATTGGAGGAAGTACCTGTATTTATCATGTAATATTTTAATGTGATTGAGGTATCTGATTTATCGGCATAAAATATTTTTCTGAATTTCAGCTTGGTATTATATGTGTCATCAATGGCACTTATAATATTGATGGAATCACCTTTTATGCCACCTGCATAAGCCAGTGAGTTCAATGCAGCAGATGGTGGCCAGTTCCAGGCTGACTGAGGGCTTTGCCAAAATGTAGAGCCCCAATTATCGGCCGAGTTATCAACAAATAGAATTTCTTTAGTATCCAGTTTTAAAGAAGTTATTCTGCCGCCGTAAGTTGGATCAACTTCGAAATAAACATTTGCAACCTGGATAGAGCAATTGCTTCCATTGAGTTGTGGAGTAACTTTTTGACCAAAGCAAAATGATGTAATTGTCAATCCGGTAACAACTAAATAATAATAAATGGTCTTTTTCATCTTTTTATGAAAATATTAAAAAGCTAAAGTTAGATATTATTTGCCTGCTTAGGTTGTAAATTCTATATTAATAGTAAACCAAAGTAACAAAAAAAAATAATTTACCCAGGTTCTATGATTTGCATTATGCGTTCAATTTGTTTTTGTTTATTTACTTCGCGTAAGCTTTGGGCCGTTTTAGTAAAATATTGATGTTCGGAAATGAAGTTGAGTTGAATTTTATTCCAATCGTTCAATGAACCTATTTTTTTCTGCTCTTTTAATTCTTTGTAAAGTGTGTTGGAAACTGGAATGAAATCACTTCTACCCAGGTAATCCAAATCAGAGTCACACATGATTTTTTCAAGCAGGTTTTTTGGTTTGGGAGGTAATTTTGTGGCCATTATTAATTCACAAATATGACTAATTTGTTCCGGCGTATAATTATATTTTGGTAAATACTCCTGGGCCATTATAGTGCCATGATATTCATGGTTGTCATAAGCAATAATATGTCCTGCATCATGAAATAATGCTGCCGTTTTAAGCAAAAGAATTTCTTCGTCTGAAACACCTTCGCCCCATCCTATTAATTCTACTTCAGTTACTACATCAACAGTATGCTTAACGTTGTGATAATAAAGGTAAGTTGGCAGTTCTTTTTCAAGTTTATCCAGTATTTTTTCCTGTATGTCAGTAAACTGAATTAGTCCAAAATGGGTTTGAAAATTATCGTTAGGTTTTGTACCTAAACCGTCTATAGAAAGTTCTGGTTTTATTCCTTTTACCAGGTACATTTCAATATCACCATAATATTTGATTGGCATCTTGCCAAAATATTCGCAAACAAAAAATTCTTTTATTAACTCATAAGTATTGGCGGAAATAACGATTCTGCCTAACTTTCCAGATGATTCCATACGTGTTGCAATATTTACTGCATCACCTTTTATATCGTATGCAATCTTTCTCTGACCAGATATTGTTGCATTAACAGGTCCGGTATGAATTCCCATTTTTAATTCCCAAATTCTTTCATCATGATTCTTTAGCTGGACATTATCAACTACCTGTTTCAATTCCAAAGCCGCCATAACTACATCCACAGGGTTGGTGATGTTTTTTACCGGGATACCTCCGGCACACATTAAAGTATCCCCGATGGTCTTAATTTTCTCAATTTTATACTTTTGTACAATATTATCAAAATGATACATAATTGAATCGAGCTGATCCATCAGAGCACGGGAATTGGAATTTTCCGCTATTTTCGTGAATCCATGAATGTTGGCGAACAATACAGTAGCCATTTTAAATCTGACTGTCTTGCTTTCGTCTCTATGTAATTTGGGTTCTGCAGTATTAATATTCAGGTCAGCTAGCATTTTACGGAATTGCTCATTCTCCTCAAACATGTGTTCATTCTGATTGTGCAGTTTTTCAGTTTGTTCCTTGAGCTCTTTGTTATGCTTAACTAGCTTAGCTATCCTTCTTACAAGTTCTTCGTAATTTTCCACAGTTGTTGTTTCTTTAAAGTAAATATAAAAAAAAAATCGGACTGTCTCTATATTTCAGCAGTCGGAGTATAGAAAATATTTTAATTGTTGAAGGTAATTAACTATAGAAATGAAATGTACCGGATTAGTAATGCAAAAGTTTAAAGTTCAAAGTTTAAAGTTCAAAGTTTAAAGTTCAAAGTTTAAAGTTCAAAGTTCAAAGTTCAAAGTTTAATGTTTGGATTTTAAACTAAATTTTGAATTTTAAATTTTGAATTTAGTACTGTTCCTTTTCACTCGGGAAATCTCGTGCCTTCACATCTTTGATGTAATGCTGAACAGCGCTCGTAATTTCTGCTGATAAGTTATGATATCTGCGTAGAAATCTGGGAGAGAATTCCTGGGTAATCCCAAGCATGTCATGCAACACAAGTACCTGTCCATCAACTTCCCTGCCTGCGCCAATACCTATTATTGGAATTTTTAATTCTTTTGCCACCTTGCCGCCTAACGAAGCTGGTATTTTTTCAAGAACAATACTAAAACATCCTAATTCTTCAAGTAATTTTGCATCAGTAATAAGTTTGTTTGCTTCAACTTCATCACGCGCTCTGACTATAAAGGTACCATATTTATGAATGGACTGAGGCATTAAACCTAAGTGCCCCATTACCGGTATACCTGCTGATAATATTCTTTCAACAGATTCTTTAATTTCTGCTCCACCTTCAAGTTTGACAGCGCCAGCAGCAGTTTCTTTCATTATTCGAATAGCCGAATTCAGCGCCTCTTTGGAATTGCCCTGATAAGTACCAAATGGCAAATCGCAAACCACCAATGCTCTTGTCACAGCTCTGGCAACTGATGATGCGTGATATATCATTTCATTCAAAGTAATAGGCAATGTTGTATCGTGACCTGCCATTACATTTGAAGCTGAATCTCCAACCAGAATAACATCTATACCAGTCAAGTCCAGTATTTTCGCAATAGAATAGTCATATGCAGTAAGCATGGAAATTTTCTCACCCCTCAATTTCATCTCACTCAACTTATGCGTAGTGACTTTTTTTATTTCATTGCCCGATATTGCCATAATAATTAGATTGAATTTAGAAGTATTAAATTTCTGAAATTAGTGCTGTATATTTAAAACTATTGCTTAAAAGAATGCAAAATTGTTAAATTATTTCGAAGGAAGCTAATAAATTATAAAGAAGATGTGAATAGTGAAGATGTGAATAGTGAAGATGTGAATAGTGAAGATGTGAATAGTGAAGATGTGAATAGTGAAGATGTGAATAGTGAATATGTGAATATGTGAATATGGAACGCTTAGCCTTAAAATTATTTGTGTCTTTTTGGCAGGCTGTTAGTCTGACATATAATTAGCATATTCTTCTTTATGTCAAAATTGCATATAATAAATCAAATTAACCGGATGGCACAATGATTGTTTCAAATCAGGGTCAGGCAATTAATTAAAATAAAATTTTTATGAGCAAAATAATAGGAATTGATTTAGGAACAACAAACTCCTGTGTTGCAGTAATGGAAGGCAATGAACCAGTTGTTATAGCAAATAGTGAAGGAAAGCGGACTACACCATCTATCGTAGCTTTTGTTGAAAATGGCGAACGTAAAGTTGGCGATCCGGCCAAACGACAGGCTATTACTAATGCTAAAAAAACTGTATATTCAATCAAAAGGTTTATGGGTGAACCTTTTGATAAATTAAGTAAGGAAATTGAACGAGTTCCATATGATGTTGTAAAAGGTGATAATAATACTCCTCGCGTTAAGATTGACGATCGAAAATATTCTCCCCAGGAAATTTCTGCTATTATTCTTCAAAAAATGAAAAAGACCGCAGAAGATTTTTTAGGACATGAAGTCACCGAAGCGGTTATTACTGTACCTGCTTATTTTAATGATTCTCAGCGTCAGGCTACAAAAGAAGCCGGGGAAATTGCAGGATTGAATGTTCGCAGAATTATCAACGAACCAACTGCTGCTGCTTTGGCTTATGGACTTGATAAAAAATCAAAAGACATGAAAATTGCAGTTTTTGATTTAGGAGGCGGTACATTTGATATTTCAATACTTGAGCTAGGTGATGGCGTATTTGAAGTAAAATCAACAAACGGTGACACGCATTTGGGTGGTGATGATATTGACCACGTTATTATGAATTGGCTGGCTGATGATTTTAAGAAAGACGAAGGTATTGATTTAAGGAAGGATCCAATGGCCCTGCAGCGACTTAAAGAAGCTGCTGAAAAAGCTAAAATTGAACTCTCCAGCAGTACCACAACGGAAATAAATTTGCCTTATATTATGCCTGTTGATGGAATTCCAAAGCATCTTGTTAAAACATTAACCAGGGCACAATTTGAAAAGTTGTGTGATCATCTGTTTCAGGCTACGGTCGAACCATGCCGGAAAGCACTTGCTGATTCAGGTTATAAATCTGCAGATATTACTGAAGTTATACTTGTGGGCGGTTCAACGCGTATTCCTGCTGTTCAAAAACTTGTTGAGGATTTCTTTGGCCGTGTTCCGTCCAAAGGTGTTAATCCGGATGAGGTTGTAGCAGTTGGTGCAGCTATTCAGGGTGGCGTGTTAACAGGTGAAGTGAAAGATGTTTTACTGCTTGATGTTACTCCTCTTTCCCTGGGTATTGAAACCCTGGGTGGAGTAATGACAAAACTTATTGAGTCAAACACAACTATTCCAACGCGTAAAGCAGAAACATTTACAACAGCCGGCGATAATCAGTCTTCTGTTGAGATACATGTATTGCAGGGCGAACGTCCGATGGCTAATGCCAATAAAACTATTGGTCGTTTCCACCTTGATGGTTTACCACCATCACCCAGAGGAATTCCTCAAATTGAAGTTAGCTTTGATATTGATGCAAATGGAATTTTACATGTTTCGGCTAAAGATAAAGCAACTGGTAAAACTCAAAGTATAAGAATTGAAGCTTCTTCAGGATTAACCGATGCGGAAATCAAACGTATGCGCGACGAAGCAAAAGCCAATGAAGAAACTGATAAAAAGACGAAAGAACGTATCGATAAACTTAATACAGCTGACAGTTTAATTTTTCAGACTGAAAAGCAATTAAAAGAATTTGGAGATAAAATTCCTGCTGAAAAGAAGGGCCCAATAGAAGCTGCTCTTGGAAAATTAAAAGAAGCACATAAAAATCAGGACATTGATGCTATTGATAAAGCAACAGCTGAATTAAATACTGTATGGCAGGCAGCTTCAGAAGAAATGTATAAAGCTACCAATCAACAGGGACAGGGTCCTCAACCGGGAGCTGAGCAAAGTCAGGCAAGTAATGCCGGTGCTGAAGGTAAACCAAAAGATTCGGAAGTAACTGATGTTGATTTTGAAGAAGTAAAGTAAATAAGATTCAAGATTCAAGATTCAAGATTCAAGATTCAAGATTCAAGATTCAAGATTCAAGATAAAAAAAATACTTATAATACATTATACAAAATAAAAACCCTGCTTCAAAAAGGCAGGGTTTTTATTTATGAAGGATAAGTTTTATTGCTTTACAATAACCTGTCTTTTAACAATACCTGTTGAAGTTTTCAATTGAATTATATAACTGCCATTTTCTATTCGGGATGCATCATAGGTAAGAATATTCTTGCCTTCGGCTGTTTTAATTGAACTGATTGTTGTCACTTTTTTACCTAATAAATCATAAATTGAAATTTCAATATCACACCTTACAGGTACTTGGTAGTTAATCGTCATGAAATTTCTCAATGGATTTGGCGATACAACCATTTTTGCAGAAGTTAAAGAAGTTCCATTAACACCGGTAAGTACAGTTACATTTGCACTACAGGTAGATGAATTATTATTAAAATCAGTTACTGTAAGATGAATAATATTAACACCTTCATTCGCGGATGTGAATCTCTTGTTATCAAGGTAATAATCATAAATACCTTTGCAATTATCGGTGCTGTTAGCATCAACATCAAGGGCCGATATATCTTTTGTTCCATTGTCAAGAGTAATGGTAATGTTTTTACATTTGGCTATAGGTTTAATTGTATCGTTCTGACACATTGTCTGTGTACTAACGCTATCGCATTCGGTAGATTCCTCATGAGAAACTGTGTCTACATAAGTCAGACATACCTTGTATTTTCCCGGATTATTATAGGAATGAGAAGGTGTCATACTGGTAGAATTATCACTTCCATCGCCAAAATTCCATTTCAATCTTGAATTATCTCCAATACCTGCACCGACTAAGTCTACAGGGTAGCCGCCTGCCTTAGTGTTATATTCCCTTGCATTATATCCAAATTTTGCGATTATTCCATCTGGCATTCCAATGTTTAGAAGTTTGTATCCATTGCTTTCGCAACCATCAGCTGTTGAAATATGCAATGAAACGAGATAATAACCAGCTTTTTTATAAGTGTAAACTAAGGAATCTTTTTGAGTTGAAGTATTTTTATCACCTAAATCCCATATAAAGGCATTTGGTTTTCCTAATGATTTACTTACCAGAGAAACTGATTTTGAGGTTTTATCTATATCGTAAATAAAGTCGGCAAAACAATTAGTAGTGGCATTTGGAGCTACTTCAATCCATTTGCATGTCATATTAGGTACATTATTTTCATTTATTAAAGTCAGGCAAACATCATAATATCCTCTATGTGGATAAATGTGTGTAGTAGTATCTTTATCGGTAGAAACAATGCCGTCTCCAAAATCCCAAATATAGCTCTTGATTTTACCGATAGAATTGTCTTTAAATTTGACTTTAGGTCTTCCGGAGTCAACAGTATAGAAAAAGTCGGGTTCGCAAACAATACTTTCAGTACCCACAAGAACAGGTGTACTATAATAGTCCATGCACCATGACACCGAATCAAATGTATTCAAACCTATAGTGTAATAACCAGGATACAAAAATTTGTGATTTGGGTCAGCTTCCTTGCTGAATGATCCGTCTCCAAAGCTCCAATAATATTTGGTAGATTTACCGATAGAATTATTTTTACAATAAACTGCCATGGAATCTATATTAACAATATAACTAAATTGAGCACTACAATTAATTGTACCAACCTGTAGTTCATTTTCTGTATAATCCATGCAAGAGTTATCGGTATTTTCAATTACCAGCTTTACATAATACTTTCCCTGGCTTCCAAAATGATGAATTGGATTTTCTTCATTTGAAAAACTACCGTCACCAAAGCTCCAATAGTATTTAGCAATTTTGCCATCAGATTTATTGCTAAATATGACAGTCAAACTATCATTACTTATTGAATAATCAAATGCAGCTTTGCAATTAAGTGTTCCAATCTGAACATAGGCTTCTCTGGTATCTGTACAATACCAATTTGTATCAGTTACCATAAGCCTTATATAATGTTCTCCCATACTGAACTTATGCACTGGATTCTTATCTGTTGAAACAAAACCATCATCAAAATACCAGTTATAATATTTTACGTTCCCTAATGACTGGTCAGAAAATTGTAATGCAGTATCGGTAATTATGTAACTAAAGTCAGCAGACAAATTGCAGCCGCCTGAACCAACCATAATTTTTTTGCAGGTTGTGGCAGTTTGCCCTGTAGGCTTGTATTTAGCCGTCAGGCATACTTCATAGTTGCCGGCTTTGGCATATAAATAACCAGTTGGTTGTATGTCAGTAGAAAATTTCCCGTCTCCAAATGTCCAGTAATAATCAATAGTATCATTTCCTGTATTGTTATAAAAAGTATAAAGCAATTTATTAGCAGAATCAGCTACGGGAGTAAAATCTGGTTCTAATAATATTGTATTCTTACCAATTGCAACTTTCTGACATAACTGAGAGCTGCAACTGTTTAAGGTATCACTGGCAAAAAGGCAAACATTATAGACACCATTTTTTGTGTAAATATGTTCAATATTATTCGTAGAATCTGTTCGAAAAGTATTTCCATCACCAAAGTCCCAGTAAAATTTATTTGCACTTAAAGTATTATTAAATAAATAAAGCACACTATCAGTATTTTCAAAGTAAAAAGAAGGTGCACAGGGGGAAAATTCTATCCGGTTGCTAATGGCAGAATCGCCTGATGGTATAGCTACAACTATGTAAGAATACCAACCAACTGTATCCACTGAGTAATCATTATAATTAGTATATCCGCCACCTACAAATTGCAAAAAAGTTTCTGTTCTTGTCTGGTAATTGTATCTATAAACCATATAGCCGGTGGATGTTCCCTTCCAATTTATTTGTATACCCTCCGATAAATTAGCTATAACATTGTATACTGGATATGCGGCCAGATTAAGTAAGAGTTGTGGTGCTGACCATGCTGATGTATCAATTGAGTCGCAAATAGTGCGGATATAACAATTAAACTTTGTATTTAAAGGTAATGCAGTATCACTATAGAAATTACCAATACCTTCACCAGCATTGGTTATAGTATTATTTGCATACCAAGATGAACTAATATCAGGGTTCAAACCTTGTTTGATTAATATAAGTTGCCACTGTTCATTATTTGCGGTATCTCCATACCAATAAGCCTGCCAATAAGTTGAACTTGAATATGTTGAAATATTTATTGGAGCTTTGCATTGTGCCAAAATATTGACAGATTGGCCAGCTAATAGTATACAAATTGCGAAAAGTATAAATCGTTTCATAATATATATTTTTTAGGTTAATGATTAAATTTACTTAAATTAATTATAAAATCTTAAAGAAATATTTTATTATAGTTAGTTATTTATGCAAGTTTAACTTCGTAAATTAAAAGCATAGATAATTGATCAACAATTTATTAACAACTGGACAAATCTCAAACGTAGCGCCTTTATTTAATTTGTTATTTAAATTAAGTAGCACTTGAAAATTATCCAATGTTAATTATTACACCCGCAAATACTAATTTTTTATTATTGATTATTAGACAATTGCTTTATACGAGAATTGTAAGATATTGGTTATACAATAACTAACAAAGAATGGTATAAAATGAAAAAACCTCAAAATGTTCCATAATCCTTGAGGTTTTTAAAGCAAGAAAGATTTTTTCTTATTCTAATATTAAGACTTGTAATTATTTATAAATTAACGATTTTCTTTGTATAGAATAGGCAGCAAAAAATCCTACAGCATTATTTGTTGACTTAATATTTGTCAAAACATTAGCTGAGGGTCCACTGAATATAGGAATTTTAGGTTGAGACTCCTGTTTGGATCCATCAATAAAGTTGAAATATTCTTCTGTGATCCCTTCAAGTTCCATCGTTATTTTATCTCCAATTTTCAGCCTCTCATCTCTTTTGGAATCACTAAGAGCATAGACTGACAATCCCGTATAGTACCTGCCTTCAAATCCGGTATTTGGAGAGATACTAATCTCTTTTAAACTATCGGTTATCAAAACATCATTTTTTTTAATTTTTATAGCATAAAAATTTCTACCCCCGATATCTCTTGAATATAAAAGTACTAACCAGCCTTTATCCTGGGGCCCGTTAACCTGATAAACTATTTTGAATGAATCAATGGGATTTATTTCTTTTATTGAGTCAGAAGCTGAATAATTTTCGAAAACGCCATCATTATTAATGTCCACATTTGAGATATTCAGAGTATATTTTTTACCTATTTTTCCAAATACATTTGGTTTTGTTTTGTATACGCCTTTTTTTACCGAATCTTCAGTAAGATTATATGTGTCGGTTCCATCAGTAATACTCACAATTGCATTTGATACATAAAGTAAAGGATTTCTATTTAACGGATCACCTGATTTCAGAAGTGTAACTTGTTGTTCCGTAGTATCTGTAGTTATTGACCCGTCAACAACCAAACGTGTAGTGGTACTGTCAAAAGAAGGATAAATATCCTCAGTACAGGCACCAAATAAAATTGCAGTCAATCCGAATACAACCGGAATAAATTTAAGTTTTTTGATATATATTTTCATCTGCATGTTTTTTAAATTTAAAAAGTGAAGTTGTAAGTAATACCCGGGAAGAAAAGGAATGGCAGATAAGTACGTTGTACCTTATGTTTTTCAAGATCAAAGTTTAACATCCAGTCATTGTGCCTGCCATATGCGTTATATACTGAGATAACCCATTCACCCTGCCATAGTCTGCCTGGCTTCTTTGCACCTTTTACAGTTAAAGACAAATCTAATCTGTGGTAGTCCCTCATCCGGTATTCATTCCTGCCTGAATAAATTGGTACAGCAGTGTTACCCACAACCTGTGATCCTACGGGGAAAGTTATTGGTGTACCAGATGCAAATACCCAGTTTGCAGAACATATTATATCTGGTGAAATTTCATAATTAACAATTACATTAATATTATTTGGTTTATCATAAGGAGCCGGATATGTTTGACCATCATTTATTTCGGGAATCTTACGGATAGCTTTTGATAAGGTATAGCTAATCCATCCATAAAATTTACCCTCATTCTTCTTTAATAAAAATTCGATACCATAACTTTTTGCTGTACCCGTTCTGACATCTCCATCTAACAGGGCATTAAATAGCGGTTGTGTATGATCCCTGAAATCGATTACATCATACATTTGTTTGTAAAAAGTTTCCACCGATGCTTCAATTTTGTTATCTGCTAAATTCCTGAAATACCCGATAGCATATTGATTTGCTTTTTGCGGTTTGATATTTGGATTTGCCAGAAACCAATAATCCAAAGGCATACCACCATTTGAAACTGAGGCCAGTTGCAAGTACTGAATGGTCCTTGAATAACTAGCTTTAAATGAGGATTGCTCATTAAAAGAGTAAACAAATCCAAGCCTGGGTTCAAGTCCGTCTATAAATTTATGTGGGTAGGTATTGTATATTTCTCCACTTTTGTAGCTTAAAGTGCCTGTATATTCGTGATTGGCATCAAATGTATTTAATTTGGCCTTGCCCATATTTTGAAATACCGAATATCGAATCCCATATTTCAAAGTCACTTTTTCACCTACTTTTTGCTGGTTATAAGCATAAATTGCATGTTCAAGCTCATAATTTTTCAAATTTGGAAATACCAATAATGAATCTGATTGAATCCAGGCATCTATGGGGTTCATCACATGATAGATCGAAGATACTCCAAATTTGATTTCATTATCAGGATTTGGGTATAGGTTAAAATCAGCTTTCAGGCTATAGTCAAGTAAATCGGAATTCCATACATAATTTGATCCTCCTTGTTTCGTCTGAAGTTTGTAATCATAATTTGATACAACTGCTGTCAAATTTGAAAATAATGTACTTGAAAATTGATGGTTCCATCGCAGTGTTGCTGTTTTATTTCCAAAACCTGCATTGGAGGATCCTTTCTCTCCGAATATATCCCTACCTAAATAAGCGGATAAATAGAGTCGGTTGTTGTCGTTGAACTGATGGTTAAGTTTCAGATTGAGATCATAAAAATAGAGTATTGATTTTTTAGCATTTGTATCTGTTAATAATGGGAAAAAAAGATCAGCATAGGTTCTTCTTCCTGATACAAGAAATGAAGTTTTTTCATTTATTATCGGCCCTTCTACAGTCAACCGACTCGAAATCAATCCTACTCCTCCCGTTACAGTAAATTTCTTTGCATTCCCTTCTTTCATTCGCACGTCAAGCACCGATGATAACCTTCCACCATAATTGGCAGGTATGTCACCCTTATATAATTTAACATCCCTGATTGCATCGTTATTAAATACCGAGAAAAACCCCATAAGATGTGATGCATTATAAACCGTAGCTTCATCCAGGATAATTAAATTTTGATCTATTCCTCCTCCTCTTACACTAAACCCAGATGTGCCTTCCGAAGTTGGCAACACTCCAGGTAGCATTTGTATAACCTTAATCACATCTACCTCGCCCATTAATGCAGGCACTTGTCT